>Ga0187892_10004103_pt1 | contig 25066 bp, 25 predicted proteins | sample MA1701073metaG_FD_139345 | JGI IMG/M metagenome (GOLD analysis project Ga0187892, IMG submission 139345) | Bio-ooze microbial communities from a basaltic lava cave in the Kipuka Kanohina Cave System on the Island of Hawaii, USA - MA170107-3 metaG ... | reverse complement strand
CCCGGCCAAACTCACTCACGGGCTTCGCGCACCAATGCGTGTCCGGCCTTCGAGTCGGCATCCGCAGCCTAGCCCGTTTCATCCCTCGCGGGTCGGGAGAACACGGTGAGAAACTCACTCGAAGCCGTTCGCGAACAGCGGCGCCGCGGGATCGACCTCGCGGATGCTGAGCCAGCGGTATTCGCTGAGCTCGCCCTGGTCGGTGTCCGACGTGTTGCGCAGGAGCACGACGCCGCCGCCCGGCTCGACGACCTGGTTCGCGGGATAGCTGCAGCCGGTCGCCGTCGCGGACCACGTGCCGTCGTCGATGGTGCTGCCGATGAGCTCCCAGCTGCCGCCGCCCGCGCCGGTGCCGGTGCGGTCGAGCCAGAGCTCGAGGCCGACGCGCCCGTCGCTGCGCGTCAGCGCGGCGTAGCGCAGTCCGATCCACGCGTTGACGGGCAAGGTTCCGCCGCCCGGCCACACCGCGCCGCCGGGGCGCGCAGCCGCGTCGGGATGGCGCAGCTCCTTCGCGAAGTCGTAGGTGCCGTCGTTGCGCAGCCGCGCGTAGTACGTGGTCGCGTCGCAGTCGTCGCCGCCCGCGCTGCCGTGGCCGAGCGGCCCCGAGCGCACGCCGATCACGAGACCACCGAACGCCGCACCGGCCGCGCTGAGGCGCCGGAAGTAGACGCTGACCTCGACGTTGCGAAAGCGCTGCTCGGCCTCGGCCGGATCGTCGCTGCCGTCGGGATACGAGTTGATGTAAAGGCGGGGCTGCGTGCCCCCGAGCCGGAGCTGCCCCACGCCGTCGATCGAGACGGTGCCGGTGCCGCGACGCTGCGACCAGCCCGTCGGATCGATCGCGTCGCGGCCCGAAACGACGCGCGCGCCACCGCTCGCCCAGTGCTGCGAGGTCCACTCGACCGTGCCGGGCAGCGTCGGATAGCGCTGACGGATTCCGAACGCGTCCTGCTGCGCCTGCACGGGCAGCGCGGCGAGCGCGAACAGCAGGGTAGCGATGCGGGATACGGAGTTCATCGCGTGCGGGCGGCTCATCTCGCGCCCGACTCTACCGTCCCGCGCGCCGGAAAAAAGAGCGGCGGGCCGCAAGGCCCGCCGCCGAGTGCTGCTACGAACCCATCAGGGACGATCGAGCCAGAAGTTGTAGCTGCCCGAGCCGCTGTAGGCGTGGATGCGCCAGCGGTAGTAACCCGCCGTGCCGTTGTAGGTCACATCTTCGTTGTTCGAGGTCGAGGTGCCGCTCGCGACGTTCGACCAGCCGAACCCGTTCCAGCGCTGCAGGTAAAGGTCGAAGTCGGTACCCGCGGGACCGCGCAGATAGCCGCGGTGGATGCCGGCGATCGACTGGTACCACGAGCCGTTCGGCTGGTACTGCGAGGCGCCGCTCGAGAGCGTGCCGGTGTAGAGGTCGCAGGGTTCGATGCACGGCGACCCGCCGCCGGTCGTGACCGTCACCGCGCGCGTCTGCGCGTTGGTCTGGCTCGCGGTGTCGGTGACCGTCAGCGTGACGTTGTACGTGCCGGCCGCGGCGTAGGTGCGGCTGGTCGTTGCGCCCGTGCCGGTGCCGCCGTCGCCGAACGTCCACGCGTACGACGTGATGCCGTTGTCGTCCGTCGAGCCGGACCCGTTGAAGCTGCAGGCGAGAGCCGAGCAGCTGAAGGTGAAGCTCGCGGTCGGCGGATTGTCGACCGGCGTGCCGCCGAACAGCGAATACAGCAGTCGGTTCGGGGAGCCGGTGCCGGGCGAGGTGATCTTGTTCGGCGTCGAGTTGTTGACGAGCGCGGTCGTCACGGCCGACGGCGAAGCACTCGTGTTGTTCGCGAGGTACAGCGCCGCGACGCCGGCGACGTGCGGCGACGCCATCGAGGTGCCGCTGATCGTGTTGGTCGCGGTGTCGTTCGTGCTCCAGGTCGAGGTGATGCTCGAGCCCGGCGCGAAGATGTCGAGACACGTGCCGAAATTCGAGAACGACGAGCGCGCGTCGCCGTTGGCCGACGAGCCGACCGTGATCGCGGACGGCGTGCGCGCCGGCGAGTAGTTGCACGCGTTCGAGTTGTCGTTGCCCGCCGCAACGGCGTAGACGACGCCGGCGTTGATCGAGTTCGTGACCGCGTTGTCGAGCGCAGTCGAAGCGCCGCCGCCGAGGCTCATGTTCGCAACCGCGGGCTTGACGTGGTTCGCGGTGACCCAGTCGACGCCCTGGATGACGCCGGCATTGGTGCCCGAGCCCTGACAGTTCAGCACGCGGACCGGATGCAGTCGGACCGCTTTCGCGACACCCCAGGTCGCGCCGCCGACCGTACCGGCAACGTGCGTGCCGTGGCCGTTGCAGTCGCCGGTGCCGTTGCCGTCGCTGATCGACGTGAAGCCGCCGGTGACGCGGCCGCCGAAGTCGGCGTGCGACGCGCGGATGCCGGTGTCGATGATGTACGCGTGGACGTTCGACGCGGTCGTGTCGTACTGGTACGTGGTCGACAGCGGCATGTTGCGCTGGTCGATGCGGTCGAGGCCCCAGGTCGCGTTGTTCTGCACCGCCGAAGCGTTGACGATGCCGTCTTCCTCGATGAACTCGATGCGCGGGTCGGCGAGCAGCTTGTCGATCGCGTCGCGCGGCGCGCGCATGACGAAACCCTGGAGCGCGTGCTGGAACGTCGCCGAGACGTCGAGGTTGAACCGTGCGCCCATGTCGACCGCTGTCGTCATGACGTCGGGCAGACGCGAGGTCTGGCCCGGCAGCCGTACCGCGCTCGGCTTCAGCACGACGATGTACTGGCCTTCGACCGGCACGGCCGCAGTGCGGAAGTCTCCCGCGAACGCCGCCCCCGGCAGCATGGCCGCGATCATCGCGGCGAGGATCGTCTTTCTACGCTTCATATCCATGTACTGACTCCCCATCAGTGTGAGTTGGATAGATGAAGCCGCGAACGGCGCAAGCGCCGCCACGACTGTCGTTGCGAACGACAGCATTCAGCGATCGATGACTTCCCCTCGAGCAAGGACCGCCGCTGCCTCTCCCGCAGCGACCGGGCGAGACTATGCCGATTGGCGGGAATGTCAACGGGGGTTGCGCACGGAATCGTGCGTCGGACCCCTTCTTGCGCCGCTGCCTACTGGCCGACGATGTCGGCGTGCATCGGGGCAAAAAGCGCCAGCAGCCGGTTCTGCGCAGCGATCGGCGTGCCGGCCTCTGCCATGGCGTCGCGGGTGTGCTCGACGAACCAGTTGAATTCCGCGCGCGTGATCTGCATGCCGCTGTGCGCCTCGTCCATCGGCAGCCCGGTGTACTCGCAGCCGCCACCCGAGAGTGCGCAGATCTGCTCGATCAGCCGCGCCTTCAGGTAGGCGTCGTTGGTTTCGGCGAACAGATCGGCGATGCGGGGGTCGTCGTGCGCACGGCGGATCACGCCGTCGACGATGCGCGCGACACCGGGGCCTTCGCCGAGCGCGGTCCAGAGGGTCGCGTCGTGCGTGCGCGGCACGGTGCACGCGGCGAGGAGCAGGGCGACGACCAACATGGCGGCCGGAGCGAATGTGGGAGGGGCGGAAGCCCCGACGCTCTTCGCTTCGATCATGCGCCACGCCGTCGGGGCTTCCGCCCCTCCCACGGAACCGACATCGCCGCCGGGCGCGTATCGCATCATCAGAAATTCCCGTTGACCGAGACGTAGAAGCCGTTCTGTCCGTCGCGGCCCGCGACCTCGCCGAGGTCGACGTACGCTGCGACGACGCTGATCCGCTTCGACGGGAACCAGCCGACGAACACGTCCCACCAGTCGCTCTCGCGCGCCGCGTCGAGGTGGTCGGGCTTCTGGCGGTACTCGGCGCCGATCGCGACGCGCGGGTTGAGGAACAGCGCGGCCGCGCCTTCCGCGACGAACGAGTAGTCGTCGTCGCGGTCGCTGCCGAAGCCGAGCAGACCGAGCTCGTTCGCGCGCGTCGCGCGGAGGTTCGCGGTGACGAGCAAGTTGCGGTGGAACGGGCCGTCGAGAATCAGGCGCGCGACGCCGAGGTAGACGTCGACGCCACTGTCGTCCTCCGCGCCGAGCGCGTCGGGCAGCGCGAAGTCGTGCTGGCGCTTCCACTGGGCACCGAGCACGACTTGCGGGGCCGTGCCGTAGACGAGATCCCCTGCGAACCGCACCTTCGCGCCGAACACGGTTTGGTCGAGCCGCGCGTCGTCGAGGCCGAGCGCGGATTCGAGCGCCGAGAGCTCGAGCGACTGCCGCGCGAGCGAGAGCTCGACGCGGTCGTCGAAGCTCCACTGCACGCCCGCGACCGCGAGGCGATAGTCGCCGGTATCGGTCAGCGACGCGCCGGCGCTGAATCCGGACTCGCCCTGCTCCGAAAGCCCCGCGAGCACCGCCCAGGGTACGAGCCCGCCGCCGGCCGCGCCTTCGATCTGCATCGCGCCGCCGGTCGCGAGTATACGGCCGTCGCCCGCAGCGACCGGACCCGCGGCGATCGCGAGCAGCGTGCAGGCGAGCACGCGCCGCACCGCGACGTGCGGTCGACGACGGGCACTACCGGTCCGGGCGTGCGCTTCGAGCAGCGATCTTCTCCCCGTGGGCCCCGCGTGAGCTTATCGCGTGCACGTGCACGGCGCGGCGGCAGCCCGATACGCTACGGCGATGACCGGAATCCGGATGCAAGCACGAGCAACGAGGTCCGAGGTTTTGTGGGAGGGGCGGAAGCCCCGACAGGGCGGTGCTTCGACCAAAGCGCGACCCCGTCGGGGCTTCCGCCCCTCCCACAGTGATTCCGAGCGGAAGCGCGTCGACCGTACCGGTAGCCGCACATGACGGTCGGGAAGACCTACCTCGTCGGCGGCGCGGTGCGCGACCGGCTGCTCGGGCGCGCGAGCGCCGATCGCGATTTCGTCGTCGTCGGCGCGACGCCGGAGGACATGCGCGCGCGCGGCTTCAAGCCGGTCGGCAAGGACTTCCCGGTCTTCATCGATCCCGCCACCGGCGAGGAGCACGCGCTCGCGCGCACCGAACGCAAATCCGGCCGCGGCTACCACGGCTTCACGTTCCACACCGCGCCCGACGTGACCCTCGAGGACGACCTCAAGCGCCGCGATCTCACGATCAACGCGATCGCAGAAGACGAGCACGGGAAGCTGGTGGACCCGTTCGGCGGCGTGCGCGATCTCGAGAAGCGCGTGCTGCGGCACGTGTCGCCGGCGTTCGCGGAGGATCCGCTGCGCGTGTTGCGCGTCGCGCGCTTCGCGGCGCGCTACGCGCCCCTCGGCTTCACGATCGCGCCCGAGACGCTCGCGCTGATGGGCGAGATCGTCGAGGCCGGCGAGATCGACGAGCTCGTCGCCGAGCGCGTCTGGCAGGAGACGCAGCGCGCGCTCGGCGAGGCCTCGCCCGGAACCTACGTGCGCGTCCTGCGCGCGTGCGGCGCGCTGGCCGTGCTGCTGCCCGAAGTCGACGCGCTGTACGGCGTGCCGCAGCGGGCCGAGTACCACCCCGAGGTCGACACCGGCGTGCACATCGAGCTCGTGCTCGAGATGGCGGCGCAGCTCGCGCCCGGCGACGCGCTGGTCGGGTACTGCGCGCTCGTGCACGACCTCGGCAAGGGCGTCACGCCGCCCGAGGAGTTGCCGAAGCACATCGCGCACGAGCAGAACGGCGTACCGCTGGTGCGCGCGGTCAACGAGCGCTACAAGGTCCCGTACGAGTACGGCGCGCTCGGCGTGCTGGTCTGCAAGCACCATCTCGTCGCGCACCAGGCGCTCGAGCTCAAGCCGTCGACGATCGTGCGCCTGTTCGAACGGCTCGACGCGTTCCGCCGTCCGGCGCGGGTGCCCGCGTTCCTGACCGCGTGCGAAGCCGACAAGCGCGGCCGCACCGGTCTCACCGAGCGGCCGTATCCGCAGCGTCCGTATCTCGAAGGGTGCTTCGCCGCGGCACGCGCGATCACCGCGACGCCGTTCGTCGAGGCGGGGCTCGAGGGACCCGCGATCGGCGAGGCGGTGACGCGCGCGCGCATCGTCGCCGTTGCGGCGGTAGATCCGCCCGCGCAGCCGAAGCTTTAGGCGCTTCGCGCTCAGATCCCTTCCGCCGCGCCGATGTCGCTCGCGCTGCCGAGCTTGCGCGGCTGGCCGTAGACGTCCTTCGCGCCGGCGCCGACGAACGCCGGCAGCACATCGCGCAGCGGCGAGGTCGCGACCGGGCGATGCATCGCGTCGAGCTGCGGCGCCGGCTCGACCGCGTGATTCGAGCTCGTCGACATCGGCGTGCCGGTGAGCGAGCCATAGCGCACCCAGGCGTACTGCACGTCAGCGAGGCCCAACACGTCCGCACCGCTCGTGTTGCCCCAGACCAGACTCGACACGAGCTGACCCGGCGCGGTGCCGCTCCAGGTGAGCGCTCCGGTCCCCGATACGCGCGTGTTGGCCAGCACCGTGAGGCCGAGCAATGCGCTGCCGCCGCCGTTCGCCAACACGTTGATCGCGCCGATGTGCTGCGTATCGTTCCAGCGCACGATGCTGTTGCTGAAGCGGATGAAGCCGTCGTCGGACGAGAGGCCCACGGCCGGCGCGACGTTCGTCCCGGTGTTGTCCTCGACGATGATGCGGTCGACCACGATGTTGGCGGCGCCGTTCGAACTGCCGCTGATCGACAGTCCGGCCGCGTAGTGGTTGAAGCCGCTGGGACTGTATCCGTGACGCAGCGTAAGACCCTCGACCGTGATCGGCACGACGGCGTGCTGTGTCGTCAGCCGGATCCGCAGCACCGTGGTCGAGTTCATCCCGTCGAGCGTCGTGAGCGAGGCGTCGCCGGTGGTCACCAGGCACGACGAAGAGGGCCCGGTCCAGCCGCCGCCGATCGCGATCCCGTGGGGTTCCGCGATGATCGCCTCGAACGGGAACGACGAGGTGCCGTAGTAGACGCCCGGGCGGATCCGGATCTCGTCCGGCTCGCTGTTCGACTCTGCGGCGTCGAGCGCGTTGCGCAGATCGGTCGCGTTGCCGACGCAGTGTGTCGCCGCGAACGCGGCACCGGGCACGAACAGTGCACCGAGCAAGAGCAGTGCCTTCGACATTTCGGACTCCCGTGGTTGGCCCCCGCACCGCGATCAACGCGAGCGCACGACCGAACGGGACATCACGAAGCGAAGGCTGCGTCTAGGCAGCCGGGAGTCGTCGGCGCACGCCGACGACTCCCGACCGTGTCAGCTCACCACTTGTAGCCGAGGCGGGCGTAGTAGAAGCCGCCGTTGAAGCCGTAAGGCGAGTGCACCGGGAACTCCGCACCGGCGACGAGGGCGCCCCACGGATTGTCGTCCGGTGTCTTGTCGAACACGTTCTGGGCGCCGATGCGGAAGTAGAGGCCCGAATCGAATTCCCAGCCGGTCTCGACGTCGACCGTGATCGCGCTGTCCTCGTAGATCGGCAGGCCGCCGTCCTCGATGCGGATGACGTCGCTGTCGAGGTGGTCCTCGTACCACGAGCCGTAGTAGTTGAGCCGCGCGAGCACGTCCCAGTGGTCGCGGCGATGATGGACCGAGAAGTAGCCCTTCGTGTTCGGCAGCGACTCCTCGAGCTTCTGGACGCGCGCCTCGGTGATGATGCCGGGCGTGAAGGCGTCGACCTCGGTGTCGTTCCAGTTGAACGCGACGGCGTAGTTGGTGCTGCCGCCGAAGTGGTCGGTATCGACGCTCGCGACGAGGTCGATGCCCTGCGTCGTGGTGTCGAAGTCGTTGACGAAGAAGCCGACGCGACTCAGCGACCCGGCGAACGCCTGTCCCGCTGCCACGAGCGCGGCGCGATCTGCGTCGGTGATCGTGAAGTCGGTGCTGCGTGCGATGCGATCCTCGACTTCGATCTGGTAGAAGTCGGCCGTGAGCTGCCACGCGCCGGAGATCCAGACGAAGCCGAGCGAGGCGTTGTCCGACTCCTCGGGCGTGAGCGGTTCGGCGCCGTAGAACGCGGCGATCGGGTTGGTCGGCGGCAGCGTCGCGGTGTCGCGGAGCTGGCCAGCGATGAAGGCCGTCGTCACCTGGCTCACGTTCGCCTGGCCGGGCGTCGGCGCGCGGAAGCCCGTGCTGAGCGCGCCGCGGATCGCGAAGTTCTCGTTGAAGTCGTAGCGGCCCGTCAGCTTCCAGTTCGTGGTGCCGCCGAAATCGTCGTAGTCCTCGTGGCGCACCGCACCACCGAGCAGGAACTGGTCGGTGATCTGCGACTCGATGTCGCCGTAGACCGCCCAGCTGTCGCGGTCGAACTCGCCGGCCGTCACCGCGTTGAAGCCGGGGAAACCGTTCGAGCCGATGCTGAACCCCTGTTGCGTCAGCGGACCGATCGCGGTCGACGCCACGTCGCCCGCGCCGATCGTGAACTCCTCGCTGCGGAATTCTGCGCCGCCGGCGAGGTTGAAGCGGTCGAACCGCTTGCTGACGTCGAAGTTGAACATGTGCTCGGTCTGCTCGTTCGAGCCCGGGCGGAAGAAGAATCCGGCCGGCTGGTTCGGTCCGAGCGAAGAATTGACCGTGTTGTACATGAAGAAATCGATTTCGTTGTTGCCGTAAGTCGCGCTGAGATCCCAGTAGATCTCGTTGCCCCACGTACCCTTGACGCCACCGGTGAATCCGACGTCCTCCATCTCGCCGCCGAACCGTGGCGTGAAGCCGCCGGTGAAGACCTCGAGGAACGTGAAGCAGTCGCCGGGCAGCGCCGCGACCTGGCCCGCGACGGTTGCGTACGGAATGAGGTTGCCGGCGGCGTCGCGCAGCCGGATCGTCGGGCAAGTCGTTCTGCCACTCGGCGAGCCGATCAGCAGCGTCTGGCCGCCGTCGTTCGTGTAGACGCCGGCGCGCGCCGTCGGATTGCGGTAGTAGAAGCCGCCGTCCGTTTCGCGTTCCGCGAAATTGCCGAACGCATAGACCTCGAAGTTGTCGCCCGACCAACCGAAGTTCGCGACGAACTTGTGATCGTCCTTGACCTCGGGCGAGCCCCAGATCTGCGCGGGGTTCGGCACGTTCGGGTAGCCCGCGGCCGCGGCGGCCGCCGCGTCGTCGCGCTGCACGCTGCGCGAGGTCGCGTCGGCCTCGCGCCACTCGGCCGTGAATGTCGCGAAGCCGTTGGCGCCGAGCGGGAATCCGATCTGGCCGTCGGCCTGGTACGTGGAGCCGTCGCCTTCGTAGTACTCGCCGCCGAAGATCTCGACCTGGCCGCCCTTGCTCAGGCGCTTGAGCCCGAAGTTGATGACGCCGGCGATCGCGTCGGAGCCGTACTGCGCGGCTGCGCCGTCGCGCAGCACTTCGACCTGCTCGAGCGCGAGCGACGGGAACACGGAGAGGTCGACGCCCTGCGAGCCGTCCGACAGACCGTGCCCGAGGAAGGTGATGACCGCGGAGCGATGGCGGCGCTTGCCGTTGACGAGGATCAGCGTGTTGTCCGGCGGCAGGCCGCGAAGGTTCGCGGGCCGGATCAGCGTCGCGGCGTCGTCGATCGGAATCGTGCTGACGTTGAACGAGGGGACCAGCACCTTCATCTGGTCGAGCACGTCGGTGGAGCCCTGGCTGCGCAGCTCCTCGGCGTTGATGATGTCGATCGGCACCGCCGAGTCGGTCGCGGAGCGCGCGGTGCTGCGCGTGCCGAGCACCGACACGGTTTCGAGAACTTCTTCGTCGTCGTCCGCGTCGTCCTCGTCGGCGGCGACCTGCGCCAGCGCGGGGCTCGACAGGGCGAGTGCGGTGAAGCCGCACAAGGCCCATTTCACGGCGACAGCAAGCGGTCTTGCGGCGAACTTGCGATTCGTACGTTTCATTGGAGCCCCCGGCACGAGTAGGTTTGTCTTCCGACGGGGACGTCCGCCCCGGTCGTCCCCCTATCCGGCCCGTTTGTGACGGGCCGGCGCCGATGCTCACAGAACCTTAACCGGACGGCAATGGCAAGATGCCGCGAGGCCACTCAGCGGGGCTCGCGGCGGCGGCCGAGGACGCGTTGCTCGAACGCCACGAGCAGCCTGCGGGCCGGGGTGAGGCCCAGGGCAAAGCCGCCTGCAGCCCCCGCGACGTTCGCGATCGCGTCCCACGGATCGTTGCCCTGTCGCCAGCCGGTCTGCGTCTGCAGCACTTCGAGCGCGACGCCCATCACGGCGAACGCGAGCACGCGCCACGCGAGTGTGCTTCGCGTCGGCGCGAGCTGTGCGTACCACGTGGTCAGCGCGAGATAGACGAGGAAATGCCCGAGCTTGTCGCCCTGCGCGATCTCGACCGGCGACGGTGGCAGCGGCGCGAGCGAGAGGACGACGATGAGCGCGATGCCGATGCGGCCGATGGTGCGCCAGAGGTGTTCGTGGGCAAGCCCGACGTCCGGCGTCCGCACCGCTACAGCCGCCCGCTGTGATCGACCGCGCGCCGTTGCGGCAGCCCGATCCCACGCGTCAGCGCCATGACCTTGAAACGCTCGCCCATCTCGCCCGGCAACGTGAGCCGCCGGATTTCCTGCGTGCGCAGGATCCGCTCGCGCTCGTCGGCGACCGGGGTCTCGGCGGCGATCTCGGTGAGCCCGTTCGCGATGAGGAACTGTGCTTGCGAGGTGTAGAGGCCGAGCTCGAAGCCGATCGCGGCGCCGGCTTCGGCGAGCGCGGTGAAGTCGACCGACGCGGTGATGTCGGAGAGCCCGACGTGGGCGAACGGATCGTCGTGCACGCGGTGGCGGTAGTGACAGATCAGCGTGCCATCGCGGCGTTCGGGGAGGTAGTACTCGCGGCGTGGATAGCCGTAGTCGATGAACAGTGCGAGCCCGCTCTCGAGCGTGCCGGCGACGGCGGCGAACCAGGCGGGAAGCCCCGGCACGATCTCGGATCGGTACGGTCGCTGCCAGACCGGGCCCTCGTGATCGAGCGCGCGCGCGACCTCGGCCTCGCGGCGTGCGACTTCCGCTGCGAGCACCGCGTCCGCGGGGAGCTCGACGCCGCGAAACTCGCCGGCCGCGTCGCAGGCGACGCCGAGCGCGGCGAGCGTGCCGTCGCGGCGCGCGACGAAGCGGCGCACGGGCAGCGCGTCGACGACCTCGTTCGCGAACAGCACGCCGCGCCACCGCACTGCGGGCGGGGCGTCGAGGTGGACGAGGCGCGCGGCGTACGCGGGTGCGCGCTCGTCGATGCGGGCGCGCTGGCGTTCGCGCAGGTCGGCGCTGATCTCGACGATCGCGTAGCGTTCCGGCAGCGCGTCGAGCGCCGCGAGCGCGGGAAGCACGTCGACCGCGAACGCGCCCGAGCCCGCGCCGATCTCGACGAGCTCGCCCCGCGTCTCGCGCAGCACCGGCGCAATTGCGCGCGCAACAGTGCGTGCGTACAGCGCGCCGAGCTCCGGTGCGGTCACGAAGTCGCCGGCTGCGCCGAGCTTCGCGGCGCCGGCCGAGTAATAGCCCAAGCCCGGCGCGTAGAGCGCGAGCTGCATGTAGCGCTCGAAGTCGATCGGTCCCCGCGCTTCGATCTCGGCGCGGATCACGGCGCGCAGGCGCTCGGAATGCGCGAGCTCGTCGGCGGTCGGTGGCGGCAGCGGCATTCCGGTCTCGTCGTGGCGGGACGTGCGCCGTGGTCGGGGCCGTCGGCCCGTCGATCCTGCGCGACGCTGGTAACTTTAGCGCGATGGACCCGAACGAACGCCGCGTCGCGCTCGTGACCGGCGCGGCGCGCCGCGTCGGCCGCGTCATCGCGAAGACGCTGCACGGCGCAGGCTACGACGTCGCGATCCACTGCCGCGGCTCGCGCGCCGAGGCCGAGCAGCTCGCGTGCGAGCTAGAGAACCGCCGCGCCGGTTCGACGCTCGTGCTGCAGGCCGAGCTCGCCGATCCGTCGGCGCCGGAGGCGCTGGTGCGACAGACGGTGCAGCGTTTCCGCCGCCTCGATGCGCTCGTCAACAACGCGTCGTCGTTCTATCCGACGCCGGTCGGCGAGACCACCCCGACGCAGTGGGACGAGCTGTTCGCCGCGAATGCGCGCGCGCCGTATTTTCTCGCGCAGGCCGCGGCGCCGCATCTCAGGCGGGCGCGCGGCGCGATCGTGAATCTCGTCGACATCTACGCCGAGCAGCCGCTCGCGAAGCATCCGGTCTATTCGATGGCGAAAGCCGCGCTCGCGATGGCGACGCGCGCGCTCGCGAAGGAGCTGGGGCCCGAGGTCCGCGTCAACGGTGTGGCGCCGGGTGCGGTGCTCTGGCCGGAGACGGGCAAGTCCGTCGACGAACAGCAGGCGATCGTCGCGCGCAGTGCGTTGAAACGCGCGGGGGCGCCGGAGGATGTCGCGGGCGCGGTGCTGTTCCTGTTGCGTGACGCCACGTTCGTGACGGGCGAGATCCTGCGGGTCGACGGTGGGCGGTTGCTCGTATCGTAGCGAGGGTCGGTTCGGGAATCCGCAGGCGCTCGGCTCCGACCGTCAGTCGTCCCAGTGGAAGCCGAAGCCGCGCTCGCGGTCGTAGAAGTGCGAATAGCCGAGCAGCGAAGCCACGCCGAACGCCGCGAACAACAGCGGCAACAACCAGTGTTCCCACGAATCGATGCGCGCGTTTTCGGGCTCGGCGGCGAGATACGTCACATCGACCCGTTCGCCGGTGCGAGGTGCGAACAGCGCATGCGTCCAGATGTCCGACAGGAAGCGGCGCGGCTCGCGCTCGCCGACCGGCAGGAACTCGACGACCGGCGCCTTGGTGTACCCGACCGACTGCTCGCTGACCTCGACGCGATTGACGACCCGGACGATGGTGCCCTCGACCTCGATCCCGTGACGCGCATAGCGAAGGTTCTCGCCCGTCGCATAGAGCGCGACGCCGACGAGCAGGACCCCGACACCGACCTCGAGCAGGCGATTCATCGCGACGTCCCCGGCGCGGCGCGCCGACGGTGACAGAAGCGCCGGGCGCAGGCAAACGGTCGCGTCAAACCGCGGGATACACCCGCTGCCACACGACGATGAGCACCGCCGCGGCCGCGCACCATGCGAGCGTCGCGGTCACGAGCGTCGCGCCGAGCGGCCAGCGCGTCGCGAACGCGTAGACGACCGCGAGATAGACCGCATACGGCAGCAGCGACCAGAGCCCGAACAGCGCCGTCGCGCGCAGCTCCGCGGCGGTGCGCTCGGTCCCGACGATGACGTGCGCGATCAGCGCGAAGGTCGGGAACAGCGGTACCAGGCCCGCGATCCAGTAGACCCTCGAGCGCGACGCGAGCGCGATCAGCAGCACCGCCAGCGCACCGATGAGGCTTTTCGCGAACAGCGCGAGCATCGCGTTACGGTGCCAGAGCACGACGACGCCGGCAAACGCATAATGTCGGCGACGCCCGCCGAGCATCCGCATGCCTGCCTTCGTCGATCTGCGCGAGCGTTTCGTGCACCGCACCGGTCTCGCGCTGTTCGCCGGCGGCGCGGTCGCCTCGATCTGCGTGACCGCGCTGCACGCGGGTCAGCCCGAGCCGCGCGCGCTCGACCTGTGGCTGCCGGGCAGCTTCGGTGTCGCGATGATCGCGCTGTTCGCATACCTCTGGCCACGCTCCGAACGCGCGACGCGTGCGATCTGGGCCGGAACGGTCGCGGGCTTCGTGATGCTGGTCGTGCCGGCGTGGGTCTATCCGGTCGAGGCGCACCTCTCCGCCGGACGCGTGCGCCTCGTCGACGTGCTGCCGCCGATGTCGGCCGGTCTGCTGCCGCTGATCCTCGTGCTGATCGTGTTCGCGCGGCCGCGGCAGGTGCTGATCGCCGCTGCGGTCGCGTGGCTCCTCGTCGCGACGCCGATCCTCGGCTACCTCGCGCTGCACCGCGACGAGCTCGTGACGCCACGCGGCCTCGACCTCGTCGTGACGCTCGGTCCGGTCATGCTGATGGTGCTGATCTTCATCCCGTTCCACCACGGGCTCGAGCGCTGGGTCGCCTCGCTGCAGCACGACCGCGCGCGCATGGTCGCGCTCGCCGAGCGCGACGGCCTCACCGGGCTCTACAACCGTCGCGCGAGCGAGAACCTGCTCGCGAACCTCGTCGCGGCGCCCGACCGCGACGACGCCCTGATCCTGTTCGACCTCGACCACTTCAAGCGCATCAACGACACGCACGGCCACGCCGCCGGCGACGAGGTGCTGCGGCAGGTCGCGCGGCGCTGCGAGGCGGTGCTGCGGCGCGGGGACCTGTTCGCGCGCTGGGGCGGCGAGGAATTCCTCGTGCTCGTGCGCGGCGCCGCCGGCGACGGCGTCGCGCGCGTCGCCGAGGCGCTGCGCAGCGCGATCTCGTCGGCGCCGATCGAGCCGGTCGGCATCGTCACGGCGTCGTTCGGCGTCGCGCCCTATCGCCCGCACGACTCGATCGCCGACTGGCTCGCACGCGCCGACGCGGCGCTCTACGGCGCGAAGGCCGCGGGCCGCGACCGCGTCGAGGCGGCGTCCGCATGAGCGAGCCCGTCACCGTCACGACGAACCGCGGCGTCGCGATGCCGCGCCTCGTCTACGGCACGGCGTGGAAGAAGGACGAGACCTCAGCGCTGGTCGCGCAGGCGCTCGCCACCGGTTTTCGCGGCATCGACACGGCGTGCCAGCCGAAGCACTACGACGAAGCCGGCGTCGGCGCCGGCATCCGCGTCGCGCTCGCGCGCGGGCTCACGCGCGAAGATCTCTACGTCCAGACCAAGTTCACGCCGCTCGGCGGCCACGACCCGAAGCGGATTCCCTACGATCCGGACGCCGCGCCCGCGGCGCAGGTCGCGCAGTCGTTCGCGACCTCGCGCGCGAACCTCGGCGTCGAGGTGCTCGACGCGCTGGTCCTGCACTCGCCGGTGCGCGAGCGCGAGACCTGGCGCGCGCTCGAGGCGATCGTCGACTCGGGCGGCGCGCGCGAGCTCGGCATCAGCAACTGCTATGCGCTCGCAAAGCTCGAAGCGCTCTGCGACAGCGTACGAATCGCACCCGGCATCGTGCAGAACCGCTTCTACGCCGAGACCGACTACGACCAGGCGATCCGCGCGTACTGCCGCCACCGCGGCATCGTCTACCAGAGCTTCTGGACGCTGACGGCGAACCCGCAGGTGCTCGAGCACCGGGTCGTGCGCACGCTCGCCGATCGCCACGGCCGCACGCCCGCGCAGATCCTGTTCCGCTGGCTCACGCAGATCGGCGTCGTGCCGCTGACCGGTACGCGCTCGGCCGTGCATCTGCGCGAGGACCTCGCGATCTTCGAGTTCGTGCTGGAGCCGCCGGAACTCGACTCGCTCGAAGCGCTGATCGCGGTGTAGCCGCTGCGCGGGTCGAGCGTCGGCGCTGGCGGAATTCGCCACGGATCGTTCGTGTGTCGCCGTTCCGCATGCGGCACGGCCCTGCTTCGATCGTGCGTGGGCGAATCGTCCCGTCAGCCGAGATCCCGACCGTGCACCGTACCTACCACGGCTCCTGCCACTGCGGCCGCGTCGCGTTCGAGCTCGACGCGTCGCTCGACACCGCGGTCGAATGCAACTGCTCTGTCTGCCGCCGCCGCGCGACGCTCTGGCACGGCACGTCCGACGAGCACTTCCGCATCACGCGCGGCGAGGATGCGCTGACGCTCTACCAGTTCGGAACGATGACCGCGAAGCACTGGTTCTGCCGGCACTGCGGCATCCACCCGTTCGCGCGCCCGCGGCTCGCGCCGGACAAATGGGTCGTCAACGTGCGTTGCCTCGACGGCGTCGACGTGCGTCAGCTCAAGATCATTCCGTTCGACGGCGAGCACTGGGACGAAGCTGCGCCGGCGTTCGTGGCGAAGCTGCGCGCGGCGCAAGTCGCGACGCCAGTGTGAGAACGCTGCAGCGGGATGCCGTACGTCTGCCCCGGCTACGACAGCGTTCGTCGCGGCGGCACGATGAGATTGCCGAACAGCAGCCCCGCGACGAGCGACACGAGCAGCACGACCATCGTGATCGCGGTCTCCAGCCCCGAGTAGATGTCGCGCTCGAACGCCGAGAACACGCTGCGAAAACCGACGCTGCCGGGCACGAGCAGGATGATGCCCGGCACGCGCACGAGCGCGCCGGGGCGGTTGCGGATGCGCCCGAACGCGTTCGCGGTCGCGCTCACGACGAAGCCCGCGAAGAACACGCCGAATTCCGCGCCGGCCAGCGTGCCGCCGAGCCGGGTCGCGGTGAAACCGAGCCACGCCGACGCCATCACGAGGAGATAGTCGCTGCGCGCGGCGCGGAACAGGATCGCGAACGCGAAGCTGCCGGTGAGGAGCGCGAGCCACTCGGCCCACTGCGGCACCGGCAGCGACGGCGCCTGGGTGTAGTCGAAGCCGAGCGCGCGGCCGACCTGCATCGCGACGAGCGTTCCGAAGCCGAGCTTCAAGAGCACCGTCGAGGCCTGCGCGAACCGCGCGACGCCGGACACGAGATGGTTGGTCGCGAGCTCGTTGACCGAGGTCGTCAGCATGAGGCCCGGCAGCAGCACGATCAGACTCGAGATCAGCACCGGGTTGAGCGAGAGGCTCGGGAACGCCTGGTGCAGCGCGACGACGAGCAGACCCGCAACCAGCGCCGCGACTGCCTCGAAGCCCGCGTCGAGCCGCGGCCGCGAGCCCTTCGCGATCGCCATGAGCCCGATCAGGCCGCCGACGGCGCCGGCGGTCACGACGTCGAGCCATGCACCCTTGAACAGCGCCGCGACGGACGCCGACGACAGCCCGTACGCGAGCGGCGTCACCCGCAGCAGCAGCGGCCGCGGCTTGCCTTCGAGCTCGCGCAGTGCACGATAGCCTTCCACGATCCCGAGCGTGCCGGCGGAGACCTGCTCGGCGATCGCGTCGACCTGCGAGAGCCGCTTGAGATCGAGCTCGCCCGGCGCGAGCCGCAGCACCTGCGTGTGCTCCGACAGCGTGTCGTCGTGCTCGCGGTCGGTGTACGAGAGGATGATCGAGGTCGGGGTCGAGAGGCTGTGGCAGTGCAGCCCGAGCCGCGCCGCGACCGCGTCGATCGCGGTCTCGAGGCGCGGCGCCGACGTCCCGTACTCGTGCAGCCGGCGCGCCAGCGTGTTGACGAAGCGGATGCGCGCCTCGAGCTTGGTGCGCGACGCGGTCTCGTTCATGCCGGCGCCCCCGCCATCACGCGCTCGACGATCTCGAGCACGCGCAGCACCGCACCGCGCTCGCGCTCGACCGCGGCGAGCGCTGCTGGCCCCATCGCCTCGCGTTTCGCGGGATCGGCGAAGAGCCGCACGACGGTGTCGCCGAGCTCGGCGGCGTCGGCGACGCGCAGCGCGGCACCGTCCGCGATGAGGCTCGCCGTGATCTCGGCGAAATTGAACGTGTGCGGACCGACCAGCACGGGCTTGCCGAGCGCTGCGGGCTCGAGCACGTTGTGTCCACCGATCGTCTCGAGGCTGCCGGCCACGAACGCGACATCGGCCGCGGCGTAGAACAGCAGGAGCTCGCCGAGCGTGTCGATCACGAAGCACTCGCTGTCGCGCGCGGCGACGCTGTCCTCGCTGCGCACCGCGGTGCGGAAGCCGTACTGGCGGCAGAGCTGCACGACCGGGCGGAAGCGCTCGGGATGCCGCGGCGCCAGCAGCAGCAGCGCGTCCGGGAAACGCTTCAGCACGCGCGTGTGCGCCTCGATCGAAGGGACTTCCTCGCCTTCGTGCGTCGACGCCGCGATCCAGACCGGACGATTCGTGCCCCAGTATTCGCGCACCATCGCGCCGGAGCTGTCGAGCGCCTTCGGGACCGCCATGTCGAACTTCACGTTGCCGGCGATCGAGAGCTTCTCCGGGCGCGCGCCGAGCGCGAGCAGGCGCTCGGCGTCGGCCTGCGACTGTGCCGCGACGTGCGTCGCGCACTGGATCGCGGCACGCGCGAGCGGCCGCACCGGCCCGTAGCCGCGCAGCGAACGCTCCGACAGCCGCGCGTTCGCGACGACGATCGGAATGCCGCGCCGGTTGCACTCGAAGAACAGGTTCGGCCAGATCTCGGTTTCCATGATCACGGCGAGCGTGGGCTTCACGCGGTCGAGGAAACGTTCGACCGACGCCGGCAGATCGTACGGGAGATAGACGTGGAAGACGCGCCCGCCGAACAGCTTCTGCACGCGCTCGGAGCCGGTCGGCGTGACGGTCGTGATGACGAAGCGGCGGTCGGCGTAGCGGCGCATCAGCGCCTCGATCAGCGGTACCGCCGCGTTGACCTCGCCGACCGAGACCGCGTGCACCCAGATCGACTCGTCGAATCCGGGCCGCGGAAAAAATCCGAAGCGCTCCTTCCAGCGAGCGAAGTACTCGCGGTAGCGCAGCCCGCGCGCAGCGAGCCGGTAGAGAATCACCGGCACCGCGAGGTACATCGTGAGCGTGTAGAGGAAGCGGAAGCGCACGCCGCATCTTAGGGGCTGAGGGCTGCGGGTTGTGCGGAGCGCTGACGGACGGAATCCCTGTAGGAGGGGCGGAAGCCCCGACAGCGCCGAGCTAACATCGCGCGCCCATGTCTCCGTCTCCGAATCCCTTCCCACGCGCCCTGCTCCACCCGCGCCATTGGCCGATGTGGCTCGGCGTCGGTGCGATGTGGCTCTACGCGCAGCTGCCGCACGCGGCCGGTCGCGCATTGGGCGCGGCGCTCGGCGCGCTCGCGCTGCGTCTCGCGCGACGCCGCCGCGCGATCGCCGAACGCAACCTCGCGCTCTGCTTCCCCGAGTTGGCGCCGGTCGGGCGCGCGGCTTTGCTCAGGCGCTGCTTTCGCTCGGTCGGCGTCGGCGCGCACGAGTTCGTGCGCGCGTGGTGGGGCCCGCTCCGATCGCTGCCGCAGCGCTCGTCCGTCGAGGGTGTCGAGCACATCCGCGCTGCGTGCGACGCCGGTCGCGGCGTGATCCTGCTGTCGGGTCATTTCATGACGCTCGAGCTCTGCGGCCGCCTGCTGTGCGAGCACGTGCCGGTCGCCGGGATGTACCGGCGCCATACGTCGCCGGTGCTCGAGTGGGCAGTCAAGCGCGGCCGCTTGCGTTATGCCGCCGGCATGTACGCGCGCGACGAGCTGCGTGGCGCGGTTCGGCATCTCAAGGCCGGCGGCATTCTCTGGTACGCGCCGGACCAGGACATGCGCGGCAAGGACGTCGTGTTCGCGCCGTTCTTCGGCGTGCCGGCGGCGACGATCACCGCGACGCACCAGCTCGCACGGCTCTCGGGCGCCGCCGTGATCGGTTTCTTCCATCGCCGTCGCGACGACGGGGACGGCTACGTGCTGAGGATCGAGCCCCCGCTCGCAGATTTTCCGAGCGACGATGCGGCGCGCGACGCGGCGGTCGTCAACACGATGATCGAGCGCATGGTGCGCGAGGCGCCGGACGAGTACCTGTGGATCCATCGCCGGTTCAAGCGGCGGCCGGAGGGCGAGGCGAATCCGTACGAGGGGGATTGATCGGGTCGCGCGGATTGCCGGCCATCCTGCGGATGTCCGGCCTACTCCGGCGTGTCTCGAGTAGGCGGGACATCCGCAGGATGGCCGGCAGCCCGCCGCTGCGCCTCGTAGACCTTCGCGTACTTCAGGAACACGTAGTACGCCTCCGTCACCGACGCGATGAAGCCCGCCGTACCCGAAAGAAACCGCCGCTTCACGACGTAGTTCCGAAAGAACTGCCAGAACGGCTGCAACACCATCCTGAGGCGCACGAAGCGATAGCCGCGCGCGAGCTTCTCGTCGACCAGCCCACTCGAGTAGTGGTTGATCTTCGCGACCTTGGTCGCGATGTCGGGCTCGCCGTAGTGCAGGAACGGCGTATCGAGCGCGCCGAGCGGCGCGTCGGACAGCGGCGCCGCGTGGACTGCGCTCGTGCTCATGCGGACGCGGCGGCGATCGAACAGCCGCAGCATCGCGTTGTGGCGCGCGTGCGCGTGTTGCCAGGTCCAGAACAGTTGCTCGCGTCGCGGTAGCGTGTAGCCGGCGTGCGCGGGCGCCTCCAGCGTGCGCGCGATCGCGCCGCGTGCGTCGGCGGTCAAGGCTTCGTCGGCGTCGAGCAGCAGCACCCAGTCGTGGTGCGCGTGCGCGATCGCGGCGGCCTTCTGCGGGCCGTAGCCCTTGAACGGCTCGATCAGGAAGCGCGCGCCGTGGCGCTGCGCAATCGCCTCGGTGTCGTCGTGGCTGCCCGAATCGAGCACGACGATCTCCGCCGCGAGCCCCGCGACCGAGGCGAGACAGCGCTCGAGCGTCGCGCCGTTGTCGAGCGTCGTTACGACCACCGACAGCGGCTCAGCCATGCGCGCCGTCCTCGAGCCCCAGTGCTGCGACGTACCACGCGACGAGCAACCAGAGCACGACGCCCCAGAAGCTCGAGTAGAACGCGAGGTGCGTGTTGAGCGGGAACGTCATGACCGCGAGCGCGAGCCCGGGCGCGAACGCCGCGTGCCGCGCGGCGCGTGCCGCGCGCCGGTAAGCGCGCACGCAGAGCACCGCGGCGCCGAGCCAGAGTGCGAGCCCGATCGCGCCCGTCTCGGCCGCGAGCTCGAGCACGATCTGGTGCGGGTGGTACGCACCGACGTCGCTGTCGGGCGCGACGTAGCGATCGCCCGGCGCGGCGTAGGCCGGATATGCATGACGAAACCCCCGTACGCCGACACCGTTGACGGGATGGTCCGCCGCCATCGCGAGCGCGGTGCGCCAGATCGGCAGCCGGAACGCGAGCGCGTGATCGAGCGAGTCGGCGTCGCCCGCGAGCAACGCGGCGGTGCGATCGACGCGTGCGGCGACGCGTTCGGACAGCGCGTATCCCGCGACCGCGAGCACGGCACCGGCCACGAGCACGAGCGCCGCGTGGCGCGCGAGCTCGCGGCGATCGCGCGCAAACCGCGCGAGCACCACCAACGTCGCGAGCGCGAATGCGACCCAGGCCGCGCGCGCGCCCGCGACGAGCAGCGCGGCCGCGAGCGCGAGCCAGGCGATGGATGCGGCGCGGCGGCCGTATCGATTGAGCGTCTCGACGATCAGAACCGGCGCGAACACGCCGAGCACGGGCCCGAGCTTCAGATTGTCGGCCCCGAAGATGCCGGAAATCCGGTCGGCCTCGACGCGGCCGCCGAGGCTCGCGCCGAACAGCGCCTGCGCGAGCGCGTCGAGCGTCCAGAACGCGACGACGATCGCGGAGAGCCAGCCGAGCCGCGCGAGCCGCTCGCGCCGGTCGAGCACCGCGAGCGCGTACAAGCCGAACGGCAGGAAGCGCAGGTCAGCCGCGGTCTCGATCCAGGCCTTGCGCGGCTCGACCGCGTCGATCGCGGAGATCGCGGTTGCGAGCCAGTACGCCGCGAACACCGCGACGAGCAGCGGCAAGCCGGGATGCGTCCGCAGCGCGGCGCCGCGCCGGAGCGCGAGCACGACGCCCGCGATCGCGCCCGCGACGACGGGCAGCTCCGCCGTGCGTCCGATCGGCAGCAGCACGAGCACGAGCCACAGCGGCAGCAGCGCGGTGAAGTCGTGGACGAAGGTCGATTCCTGCCGCGTGCTCATGGCGAGTTCTTCACCTTGCCGCCGGCCGACCCGCGACGGCGCAGACGCTCGAAGTCATGTGGGAGGGGCATCAGCCCCGAAGCTTCTCGCGAAACGCATCGGGGCTGAAGCCCCTCCCACAGTGATTCCGACCGCTGGTGCATCGAGCATGCGTCATCGACGCTCGAGCGCCAGCGACTCGTACACCGCGAGCGTGCGCCGCTGCATCTCGTCGAGCCGGTACGACGCGAGTGGCGTCATCGTGGGCCTCGCGGCAATCAGCGCGGCGATGCACGCGGCGACTGCGTCGACATCGCCGACCGGCACGGCGCCGGCGGGATGGAGCTCCGCGAGCAGCTCGCCGACGCCGCCGTGCGCGTAGCCGACCACGGGCACGCCGAGGCTCAGCGCCTCGACCACGGTGCGCCCGAAGGTCTCGGCCTGGGTCGAGAGCTGCAGCACGCAGACTGCGCTCGCATAGAGATCGCGCACGTCGTCGCGCGGCGGCACGATCGCGACGCGCGCCGCGATCCCGAGCGATGCCGCGTGCCGTTCGAGCTCCGCGACGTAGTGCTCGCGCCCCGTCTCGCGCGCGCCGGCCAGCAGCAGCGCCGCGCGCATGCCATGGCGGCGCTCGAGCGCCGCGATCGCGTCGAGCGCATCGCGATGCCCCTTGAGCCGCGTGCCGCGCGCGGGCAGCACGACCAGCGGCAAGCCCACGAATGCCGGAAAGTCGCGCGCGAACGCCTCGCGCCACGCCGGGTCGGGCACGTGCCCGAACGGAAACGCCGCGGCGTCGACGCCGCGCGGGATCACTTGGATCCGCGCTTCCGGCACGAGCGGATAGTGCTCTCGCACGTAGTCCCGCACCGAGGGCGAAACGCAGATCACGCGCTCACCGCGCGTCATGATCGCGCTGTAGCGGCCGGGCGAGTTGCGGCCGTGCACCGTCGTCACGAAATGCGGGCGGCGCGGCAAGCCTTGCTGCGCCCACCACCCGACCCACGCCGGCAGGCGCGAGCGCGCGTGCACGATGTCCGGCGTGATCATGCGGAACAGCCGGCGCAACGCGAACACCTGGAGCAGCGTCGCGAGCGACTTGCGGCCGATGTCGAGCTCGACGTGCTCGCTGCCCGCGTCGACCAGCCGCTCGACGAGACGCCCGCCGCCGGAGACGACCACCGAGCGATGACCTGCGCGCACGAGCGCCGCGCCGATCTCGAGCGTCGCGCGCTCGGCACCGCCGGCATCGAGCCGCGGCACGAGCTGGACGACGGTCAGGCGGCGCACGCGCGCAGCGCCGCAGTGCTCAGCCCTTCAGCACGAAGATCGCGCCGCAGTACGGGCACTTCGCCTCGCCCTCGGCCTCGATCGGCAGGTAGACGCGCGGATGTGAGCTCCAGAGCGTCATGCCGGGCATCGGACACGCCAGCGGCAGGTCGGCCGCCGTGACGTCGTAGCGGCTCGCCGCGTTCGCGGGGATCGAGCCGGGGCTCGCGGAGGCAGGTGTCGAGGCGGCCATGACGGGCGTCGATGCGTCGGGGTGGCAAGTGTAGGCCGGAGTGAGCCGCAGGCGAAGTCCGGCACCAAGCCGTGTGCCGTGCAGGGCTCGTACCGCGTATTACCGCCGCATACAATCGCCGAGCCCGCTGCAGCCTGCAGCGACCAACCCCGGGGACTTCGATGGACTTCGCCAAGCTCCTGCAACGCGTCAAGAACATCCTTCTTTCGCCGAAGTCCGAATGGCCCGTGGTCGCGGCCGAGCCGGCGAGCGTGCAGTCGATCCTGACCTACGCGGTGATCCTGGCCGGCCTCGCGGGCGTCGCGACGCTGATCGGCTTCGTGGTGGTCGGCGTGTTCGGCTTCCGCCTCCCGATCGGGATCGCGCTCTTGAACTTCGTCGTGCAGCTCTTGCTCACGCTCGTGCTCTGCTACCTGATGGGCATGGTCGTGTCGGCGCTCGCGCCGAGCTTCAGCGGCGAAAAGAACGTCATCCAGGGCCTCAAGACGATCGTGTACGCTTCGACCGCGAGCTGGGTCGCCGCGCTGCTCTCGGTGATTCCGGCGCTCGGCTTGATTGCCGCGATCGCCGGCCTGATCTGGACGATCTTCCTCCTTTACACCGCGCTGCCGCACACGATGAAGTCGCCGCCCGAGCGTTCGGGCGGGTACACGGCGGTGATCATCATCATCTACATCGTGCTGGCGTGGATCGTCGGCTGGATCGCGGGCATGGTGACCGGCACCAGCGCCGCCATGCAGAGCGCGATGCAGTCGAGCCTCGGCGGCTGAAAACGCACAGGGCCGGAGCGCGATCGCTCCGGCCCTGCTTCGCGCGCCACGACGGCGTGCGCGGTACCGCGGCCGACGTCAGCCGGCCTTCTTCGCTTCGACCGAGATCTCGACCTCGACCTCGTCCGAGACATTGGGCGCGTAGCTGTCGACGCCGAAGTCCGAACGCTTGAGCGTGGTGCGCGCGTCGAAGCCGGCCCACGCCTTCTTCGCCATCGGGTGCTCGCCGAGCTTGTTGACGGTCACGTCGAGGGTCGCGGGCTTGGTGACGCCGTGGATCGTGAGGTCGCCGGTCACCTTGAGCTTGTCGTCCGAGACCTTCTCGACCTTCGTGCTCTTGAACGTCGCGTTCGGATACTTCGCGACGTCGAAGAAGTCCGGGCTCTTGAGATGCTCGTCGAACTTCGGCACGCCCGAGTGCACCGACGCGATCGGGATCGTCACCTCGACCGTCGACTTCGAAAGATCGGCCGAATCGAGCGTGATGTGTCCCTGTACGTCCTCGAAGCTCGCGGAGATGTTCGAGAAGCCGAAGTGGTTGAAGGTGAAGCGGACGTTGCGGTGGTTCGGGTCGAACTCGTAGCGGTCGGCCGCGAACGCGGCGCTGGCGCCGAACACGAGGGCGAGGCACAGCAGGGTCTTGCGCATGGTCGTCTCCTTGCGGTGGAAGGTGCTATTCGATCCGGCATGCCTCGTCGAACGAGAGCCTCGGATTGCGCGGATGCAGCGTCTCGCGCTTTCCGTACCCCATGTTGATGAGAAAGTTCGACTTGATCTTCGTGCCCTTGAAGAACGCTTCGTCGACCTTCGCGTTGTCGAAGCCCGACATCGGCCCGCAATCGAGCCCGAGCGAGCGCGCCGCGATGATGAGGTAGGCGCCCTGCAGCGAGCCGTTGCGGAACGCCGTCGTGCGGATGTTCTCGGGCTTGCCTTCGAACCAGCTCTTCGCGGACTTGTCGTGGAACATCCGCGGCAGGTTTTCGTAGAACTCGAGGTCGTAGCCGACGATCGCGGTGACGGGCGCGGCCATCGTCTTCAGGAGGTTGCCTTGGTCGAGCGCGGGCTTGAGCTTCGCCTTCGCCGCCTCGGATTTCACCCACACGACGCGCAGCGGCTGGCAGTTCGCGCTGGTCGGGCCGAACTTCGCGAGGTCGTAGACGGCGCGCAGCATGCCGTCGTCGACCGGATCGTCGTGCCACGGGTCCGGGTTCGACGCGTACGTGCGCGCTTCTCGGAAGATCTGGTCGAGCGCGTGTTCTTCCAGCGGCTGGTTCATTGCGCTTTCCGTCCTGCGAGGGGACGCACGGTATCCTGCACCGCGCGCTGGGGTCCAGCGGTCAGCTGTGGGGGCCCGT
>Ga0187892_10004102_pt1 | contig 25075 bp, 17 predicted proteins | sample MA1701073metaG_FD_139345 | JGI IMG/M metagenome (GOLD analysis project Ga0187892, IMG submission 139345) | Bio-ooze microbial communities from a basaltic lava cave in the Kipuka Kanohina Cave System on the Island of Hawaii, USA - MA170107-3 metaG ... | reverse complement strand
GCGCCAACCCGGCGCCTGCTTCCTGCGCTTCGCCACGGGACTCCCCAGAGGGGGAAGGTCAAGGAGGAGAGGGAGTTCGTGACGGCCGTATATCACATCAAATGGTTTTCGGATAGGCTCTTAGCTAGCGGGTTTGTAGTGCGCGCTCCCTTGGCGCGATGATTCGCTCGCTGGCACCACCGATACAAGGGGAGCCACTCGCCCTTTCGGGCACGGGAGTTCATGCCCATGCGCCACCGCCCCTCAGGAGTCCCCCTCGTGATGGCCTGGGTCCTGTTGGGCGGCGCCGTGGCCACGCCCGCGCGGGCGCTGCCCGTCCGCTACACGTTCGAGGGCACTCTGGGGCTGTCCTCTGGATCCGACAGCCTGAGTCTAGACGGGGCCGCGATTCGATTGGTCGCGATGGCGGACACCTCCGACTCGCCCGCGACGACTGCGATGGGATCGGAGCACGCCATCGGGTTTTTCAACCCGAGCTCGCTCACCGCGACCTTCTCGGGTCGGCCCAACGGCCTGGCCGATGAGACCGTCGCCTACGCTGCGCAGCTCAGAACAGACAACTCTTTCGTTTTTTCCGATCTTTTCGATCTACGAGGAGGAGTCCTTCTGACCCTCTCGATGCCGCAGCTGCAGTTACAGATTCCAAGCTTCAGAGTGTTTTTCGATCGGACGTTTTTCCCCGGGTCGGATGTCGCCCCCCTCCCTGTCTTCGGCGCCCCCGACCTCCTTGGTGTATCCGCCGATGCGCTTCTGGATCCCAGCGGCGGGGGACTCTTCCGGTACGTCGTTCAGAACCCCAGCGCGAGGGTGGAGGTGATTCCGGAGCCGGGAACGGCCTGGTTGTTGGCGCTAGGACTCCTGGCCCTGGCCCGCTGGAGTCGTTGCGGCCTTACGAAGGTGAGCCATCCGATAGGCTAGAGCGATCCCGCCGCCAGCAGCAGCGGCGGCTGGTCCGGCGTCTTGGCCTCGATCTCTCCCACCCGGTAGGTGCGCTCGCCCAGCGCGGTGAGCCGCTCCTGGATCTCGCCGACCTCGTCCCGCGACACGACGAGCAGCATCCCGATCCCGCAGTTGAAGACGCGCAGCATCTCCGATTCGGGGATCTCGCCCACGCGCTTCAGCAGGCCGAAGAGGGGCGGGCGCGGCCAGGCGGTCGGGTCGATGCGGGCGCGCACGGTCTTGGGCAGCACGCGGGGGACGTTCCCCGGGAAGCCCCCGCCCGTGATGTGCACGATCCCCTTGAGGGTGAAGTCGCGCAGCAGGTGGAGGATGGGCTTCACGTAGATCCGGGTGGGGGCGAGGAGCGCGCTCGCCAGCGAGGTGTTGAGCTCCTCGTTCTCCGCCCGCAGGTCCAGCTCCCCGGAGGCGATCCCGCGCTCGAGGATGCGGCGCACCAGGGAGTAGCCGTTGCTGTGGCAGCCGCTCGAGGCGAGGCCCAGGATCGCGTCGCCCTGGCTGATGCCGGAGCCGTCGATCACCCGGTCGCGCTCCACCACGCCCACCCCGAAGCCCACGAGCTCGATCTCGCCCTCGGCGTAGACGCCGGGCATGCTGGCGGTCTCGCCGCCCAGGAGCGCGCAGCCCGCGCGCCGGCAGCCCTCGGCCACGCCGCGCAGCGCCTCCCGGGCGCGCTCCGGGTCGAGGCTCTTCATGGCCAGGTAGTCGAGGAAGACCACCGGCTCGGCGCCCTGCACGACCAGGTCGTTCACGACCATGGCCACGCAGTCGATGCCCACCGTGTCGTAGCGCCCGAGCTCCGCGGCGAGCTTGAGCTTGGTGCCGACCCCGTCGGCGCTGGCCGCGAAGATCGGATTCTTGTAGCGCTCCGGGGCCTTGAAGAGCCCGGCAAAGCCGCCGATGTGGGAGAGGATCTCCGGCCGAAACGTGGTCCGCGTGATCTCGGCGATGTCGCGGACGAAGCCCTCGTCCCGATCGAGGTCGACCCCGGCAGCGCGGTAGGAGGGCGCGCTCGCGTCGCTGCGGGCGCGGCGCCGGGGCCGGGGCCGGGGCGGCTCGGGGGTGGTCACGCCGGATGGATAGAAGACCCGATGCTATCGTGCCAGAGTGGAACTCTCGGTGGTGATCCCGGCGCTCGACGAGGCGGAGCGGGTGGCCGGCGCCGTCGAGAGCGCCCGGGCTCCCGGGGTCGAGGTGCTGGTCGTCGACGGCGGGAGCGCCGACTCGACCGCCTCGGTCGCGGCGGCAGCGGGGGCCCGGGTCGTGGTGAGCGCGCCCGGTCGCGCGCGCCAGCTCGCGCGGGGCGCGCACGAGGCCCGCGGCGAGGCGATCCTCTTCCTCCACGCGGATACCAGGCTGCCGGCCGGCTGGTCCCTCGCCGTGCGGGCGGCGCTGCGCGACCCGGCGGTGGTGGGCGGCGCCTTCCGCTTCCGCTTCGACGAGCGGTCGGCGGGCCTGCGCTTCGTCGAGTGGGGAGCGCGGCTGCGGGTCTCGCTCCTGAAGCTTCCCTACGGCGACCAGGCGCTCTTTGCCCGGCGGAGCGCGCTCGAGGCCATCGGCGGCGTGCCCCAGGCGCCGGTGATGGAGGACCTGGACCTGGTGGCGGCCCTGCGGCGCCGCGGCCGCCTCGCCCTGCTCGGGCTGCCGGCCACCACCTCGGCGCGGCGCTACCTCTCGGGCGGCGTGGCGCGCACCATGGCCCGCCACTGGCTCGCCGCCGGGGCCTGGCGGCTCGGGATCGACCGCTCCCGCGTGGCGGCCTGGGTGCGAAGGTGAGCGCGCCCGCGCTCGCCCCGGGCCCCCACGTCGCGGCCACGCCGCTGCGCTCGGCCCTGCGGCGCCTCGCCCACTACGCGGGCCGCAACCGGCTCTACTACTCCTTCTGGCTCCTCACGGTGCTGGGCTACGCGGCGGGCTTCATCGCCACGCCGCTCCTGGTGGGCTGGTGCATCGAGGCGCTGGTCCACGGCCGCGAGCCCGAGGAGGTGGCGCGCCGCGTCGCCGCCCTGGTCCTCGCGACCCTGGTCCGCGCTGCGCTGCGCTTCTTCTCGCGCACCCTGGCCTTCAACGCGGCTCGCGAGATCGAGTACGAGATCCGCAACGACCTCTTCGCGCACCTGGAGCGGCTGCCCCAGTCCTTCTACTCGCGCTGGCGCACCGGCGACATCATGAGCCGCTGCGTCAACGACGTGAACGCGGTGCGGATGCTGCTCGGGGTGGGGCTCCTGAACGTCGCGCAGACGCCCCTCCTCTACGCCGGCGCCCTCTCCGCCATGATCTGGATCGACTGGCAGCTGGCCCTCCTGGTGCTGCTGCCCTACCCGGCCTTCATCTGGATCGCGCGCAGCTTCGGCCGCGCGATCCACCACTGGAGCCTGCTCACCCAGGAGGGCCTGGGAGAGCTCTCCAATCAGCTCCAGGAGACCATCGCCGGGATCGCGGTGGTGAAGGCCTACGCCATGGAGGGAGTCACGGGCGCGCGCTTCGGCCGCGTGAACGACGAGCTCTACCGGCGCGAGACGAGCCTCGTGCGCGCCAACGCCGCCATGCCCGCCATCACGGCCATGCTCCCCGCCATGGCCATGTGGATCATCCTCCTGGTCGGGGGGAGCGCCATCCTGGGCGGCCGCATGCCCGTGGACCAGTTCTTCGTCTTCGCCATGTACGTCTACGAGCTCACCTTCCCGACCTTCATCATGGGCTGGGTGGTGGCCCTCTTGCAGCGCGGCGCCGCCTCGATGCAGCGGATCGACGCGCTCCTCTCGGTGGTCCCCTCCATCGCGGACGCCCCGGAGGCGGAGGCGGTGGCCGAGCTGCGCGGGGAGCTCCGGTTCCGGGGCCTCTCCTTCGCCTACCCGGGTCGGGAGGACAGGCCCGCCCTGCGCGACATCGAGCTCCTGGTGCCGGCCGGCACCACGCTCGGGATCGTGGGGCCCGTGGGCTCCGGCAAGACCACCCTGGCCTCGCTGATCCCGCGCCTGCTCGAGGTGCCGCCGGGCCGGCTCTTCGTGGACGGGATCGACGTGAACCGGATCCCGCTCGCCACCCTGCGCTCGAACATCGCCATGGTGCCCCAGGACTCGTTCCTCTTCTCCATGAGCCTCGCCGACAACATCGCCTTCGGCGTCCCGGAGGCGGAGGCCCGGGAGGTGGCCGAGGCTGCCCGCCGCGCCCAGCTGGAGCAGGACCTGGCGGAGCTCCCCCACGGAATCGAGACGATCGTGGGCGAGCGGGGCGTCATGCTCTCGGGGGGACAGCGCCAGCGCACGGCGCTGGCGCGGGCGCTGGCGCTCCGGCCCCGCATCCTGATCCTCGACGACACGCTCTCGAGCGTGGATGCCGCGACCCAGGTGGCCATCCAGAAGGAGCTCGACCGCGTCTTCCAGGGGCGCACGGTGATCGTGGTCTCCCATCACGTGAGCGCCGTGCGCGGCGCCGACCAGGTGGTGGTGCTCGACGAGGGCCGGATCGCCGAGCGCGGCACTCCCCTGGAGCTCCTCGCGAGGGGCGGGCTCTACGCGCGGCTCGCGCGCGAGGAGGCCCTCGAGGAGCGCCTCGGCGCTGCGCGGGTGGAGGCGGGAGCGTGAGCGCGAGCCCGCAGGGTCCGGCGGAGCGGGGGGGCCAGGGCGAGGCCATGTTCGAGGAGGAGGTCCTCGGCAAGGCCTACGACGCCCGCCTGCTGCACCGGCTCTGGCGCTACGTGGCGCCCTACCGGAGCGAGGTGGCCCTCACCCTGCTCCTGGTCTTCCCCACCTTCGCCCTGGAGCTCGCGCCGGCCTGGCTCGTGAAGGCCGGGCTCGACCACGTGTTCGCGCCGGCGGGCCCCGAGGGCGAGGGCGCCGCGGCCCGCGCGCTGCGCGGGGTCTTCGACGCCCCGGCGGGCCTGCCGCCGCTCTTCTGGCTGGCCGGCCTCTACCTGCTGGCGGCCGTGGCGCTGGCCGCCTTCCAGTACTGGAGCTCGCTGCTCATGGGCCGCACCGGCCAGTCCGCCATGCGCGATCTGCGCCGCGAGGTCTTCGACCACGTGCAGCGGCTGCACCTGGGCTTCTTCGACCGCTACCCCGTGGGCCGCCTGGTGACCCGCGCGACCAACGACGTCGAGAACGTGGCCGAGATGTTCACGGCCGGCATCGTCGCCCTCGCCACCGACCTGGTCAAGATGCTGGGCTTTGCGGCGGTGCTCTTCCTGGTCGAGCCCCGGCTCGCCCTGTGGTCCTTCCTGGCGGTGCCCGTCCTGGCGGTCCTGGCCGCCTGGTTCCGCCTCAAGGTGCGCCAGGCCTACCGGCTGGTGCGGGTCCGCATCGCCCGCATCAACACCTACGTGCAGGAGAACGTGACCGGGATGAAGGTGGTGCAGCTCTTCACCCGCGAGCGCCGGAACTTCCAGGAGTTCGAGGCGATGAACGCCTCCCACCGGGACGCCTGGTTCATGTCGATCCGCTACGACGCCGCGCTCTTCTCCGCCGTCGAGTTCGCCCAGAACGTCACCGTGGCGCTGGTGATCTGGAAGGCGACCGGCGTGGCCGAGGCCGGCACCATCTACGTCTTCATCGACTGGATGCGGCGCTTCTTCCTGCCGCTCCGCGATCTCTCGGCCAAGTACTCCGTGATGCAGTCCTCGATGGCGAGCTGCGAGCGGATCTTCCAGCTCCTCGACCGGGAGCCCGCCATCCGAGACCGCGGGCGGACTCCTGCCCGGCGGGGCGGCGACGGGAGCCGCGCCGCCCGGGGCGCCGTGGAGTTCCAGCGGGTCTGGTTCGCCTACCGGGGCGAGGACTGGGTGCTGCGCGACGTCTCCTTCCGCGTGGAGCCGGGGGAGCGGGTGGCCTTCGTGGGCGCCACCGGGGCCGGCAAGACCACGATCCTCTCCCTCGTGACGCGCCTCTACGAGGTGGGTCGCGGGCGCGTGCTCCTCGATGGCGTGGACCTGCGCGAGCTGCCCCAGGCCGAGCTGCGCCGCCGGGTGGCCATGGTGCTTCAGGACGTCTTCCTCTTCAGCGGGACCCTCTTCGAGAACATCGCCCTCGACCGCGAGGACGTGGACCGCGCCGCCGTGGAGCGCGCGGCCCGCGCGGTCCAGGCCCACCGCTTCATCGAGGCGCTCCCGGAGGGCTACGACACGCAGGTGCGCGAGCGCGGTTCGAACTTCTCGGCGGGGCAGCGCCAGCTGCTCTCCTTCGCGCGCGCCCTCGCCCACGGGGGCGACGTGCTGGCCCTCGACGAGGCCACGAGCTCCATCGACACCGAGACCGAGGCGCTGGTGCAGCAGGGCATCCACACCCTGCTGGCCGGGCGCACGGCCCTGGTGGTCGCCCACCGCCTCTCCACGATCCAGGACGTGGACCGGATCCACGTGCTGGAGCGGGGCCGGATCGTCGAGGCCGGGAGCCACGAGGAGCTCCTGGCCCGGGGCGGCGCCTACCAGCGGCTGCACCGCCTCCAGCTCGCGCGGCCGGAGCGGCGCGTCGCCGCGATAGGATAGGGGCGAGGAGCCGTCCCCTCGGGCTCCCCCGCAGGGAGGCGGGGGGCACCGCGGGCTTGGGGGAGGCTGCCCCCAGGGTGGTTGCGCGGGTCCCCTAAGGGGGGTAACAATTCTGCACCCCCTTCGGTCCTCTGCGGTCTTCCACACCCCCCTTCGCGATGCCCGGGCGGCGCGCGGAGCGCGAGGATCCCGTTGCGGCTCAAGTCCCTGGAACTGAACGGGTTCAAGTCCTTCGTGGACCGCACCGCGGTGCGCTTCGAGAGCGGCATCACGGCCGTCGTGGGCCCGAACGGCTGCGGCAAGTCCAACATCGTGGACGCCATGCGCTGGGCCATGGGCGAGCAGTCGCCCCGGCGCCTGCGGGGCAAGGGCATGGAGGACGTGATCTTCGGCGGCGCCGAGGGCATCGCCCCGATCGGACTCGCCGAGGTGGTCCTCACCTTCGACAACGACAGCGGGGAGGGCCCGCCCGCCTTCGCGGCCTACAGCGAGATCCGCGTGGCGCGCCGGCTCTACCGCTCCGGTGAGTCCGAGTACCTGCTGAACCAGACCGCCTGCCGCCTGCGCGACGTGCAGGATTTCTTCCGCGACACGGGCATCGGGACCAAGGGCTACACGATCGTGGAGCAGGGCCGCATCGCCGAGATCGTCTCGGCCCGGCCCGAGGACCGCCGCGCCCTGATCGAGGAGGCGGCGGGCATCGGCAAGTACAAGGCGCGCCGCCAGGAGGCCGAGTCCAAGATCCGCTCCACCGAGCAGAACCTGCTGCGGGTGAGCGACGTGCTGGGGGAGATCCGGCGCCAGATCTCGTCCATCGAGCGGCAGGCGAAGAAGGCGGCCCGCTACAAGCGGCTGCGCGAGACGCTGCGCGTGCTCGAGCTCTCGCTGGCGGCGGACCAGCGGCGCGAGCTCGTCGCGAAGAGCGAGGCCGAGCGGGCGCGCATGACCCAGCTGCGCGACCGGATCACGGCCCTCGAGACGCAGGTCGCGGAGCGCGAGCTCGGCGTGCAGCAGAAGCGCATCGAGCTCGCGGAGTGCGAGCGCGAGCTCGGCCAGGGCAGCGAGGCCCTGCTGGTCCTGCGCACCGACATCAAGGAGTGCGAGAGCCAGCTCTCGTTCGGGCGCCGCGAGCGCGAGGCGCTGGGCGAGACGGCCACCGCGCGCCGCGAGGAGCTCCTCCGGCTGCGCGAGCAGCTCGCCGCCCAGGAGGGCGAGGTGGAGGCGACGGGCGCCGAGCTCGCGGCGCTCGCGGGTCCCCTCGAGAGCGAGCGCGAGGGAGTGGCCCGTTCCGAGGCGGCGGCGCGCCAGGCCCGGGAGGCGCTCGGCGCCCTCGAGCGCGAGCGCGACGCAGCGGCCGCGGCACTGGTCGAGGTGCTGACCGCCATCGCGCGGGCGGAGGATCGGCTCGCGGCGGTGGAAGATCGGCGGGCCGAGCTCGATGCGCGCCTGCGCAGCGCCGACGAGGGCCTCGACGTGGGGCAGTCGCAGGCGGCCCTTGCCGACCGGGAGCAGCGCGACCTGGAGGAGGGCCTGCGCAACCTGCTCGCGGAGCGCGACCGCGGGATGGGGTCGCTTCGCGAGGCCCTCGAGGCCCACGAGCGCGCCGGGCGCGAGGCGCGCGAGGCGGGCTTGCGCCTGCGCGAGGTGCGCGAGGCGCGGGAGACGCGCCGGGCGCGGCTCGCCTCGCTGCGCGAGGTGCTGGAAAGGCGCGACGACGTGAGCGCGGGTACCCGCTTCCTGCTCGAGAAGGGCCCGGAGGCGCGCCGCTCCTTCGGACTGCGCGAGCTGGTGCGCGACGTGCTCGAGGTGGAGCGCGAGGTGGAAGGAGCGGTGGAGGCGGTGCTCGCCGACCGCGCCGAGGCCCTGGTGGTGGAACGCGCCGAGGGCGCCGTCTCGGCGCTGGCCGCGCTGCGGGAGGGAAACGGCGGTCGCGGAATCTTCGTCGCGCTGCCGGCGCCGGAGCCCGAGGCCCTGGGCTTCGTGCCGCTGGGCGAGCCGCTGCTCCAGCGCGTGCGCCCGCGGCCCGGCTACGAGGCGCTGGCGCGCCGGCTCCTCGCCCACGCCAACCTGGTCGAGAGCCTGGACCAGGTCTTCGAGGTCTACGGGGGCGGCCGCATGCCGGCCACCTTCGTCACGCGGGCGGGGGACCTGGTGGCGCCCGACGGCACCGTGCGCGGCGGCGGCGCTGCCGGGGGCGGCAGAGGGCCGATCGGGCGCGTGCGCGAGGTGCGCGATCTCGAGACCGAGGTGGCCGAGCTCGAGGCGGAGGCGGAGCGCTGCGAGGCGCGCCACCGCGAGGCGGAGGCTCTCCTGGCGCGCTCCGCCGACGAGCTCGAGAACCTGCGCAACCGGCACCACACGGCGGCCCTGGCCGTGGCCAGCCACGAGAAGGACCTGGAGCGCACGCGGGAGCGCGTGAAGATCCTGGGCGAGGCCCACGAGGGTCGCGTGGCCGAGCGCTCGGAGCTCCTCTCCGAGCAGGAGGCGCTGGCGGCCGAGCGGGAGCGCCTGGCCCGGCAGGTCGCCGACTCCCGCGCCGAGCGCGCGAGCCGGCAGCGCGCCCAGGACGCCCTGGGGCTCCGGATCGGCTCCGCCGGGCGCGACCTCACCCGCCTGGAGACGCTCTTCACCGAGCGGCGCGTGGAGCACGCCGGCCGCTCCGAGCGACAGGAGCGCCTGCGCCTGGCCCACGAGCGCGCCCGCTCCACCGCCGCCGAATCCCGCGACTGGATCGCGCGCCGCGAGGAGGAGATCGCCGCTGCCGAGGCGCGCCGCGAGGAGGTGGCGGGCCTGCTGGCCCGGGCGGAGGAGATCCTCGCGCTGCGCCTGCGGGAGGAGGAGGCCGCCCGCGCCGGCCACGACGAGAAGCGCGACGCCTACGAGCGCCTCTCCGCCGATGCGAGCGCCCTCGAGCTCGCCGCCCGGGACCTGCGCGGCGCGATCACGGGCGAGCGCGAGGGGCTGGGCCAGGCAGAGCTCGCGATCCGCGAGTCGGAGCTCGAGCTCGCCCACCTGGAAGAGGCGATGCGCGAGCGCTGGGGGCTGGAGCTCGCGAGCTTCGTCCCGCCCAGCGCGGATCCGGGCCCGCCGGAGGAGGACGCCGGGACGGCGCTGGCGGAGCCGCCGGGCGAGCTCGAGGCGGCGGTAGAGGGAACCGCCGGCGCGGCCCCCGGCGAGGGCGAGGAGGAGGAGCCGGCCCCCGACGCCGCCCGCGAGGCGCGCCGCAACGCGGCCCTGGCCAGCCTGCCCCGCGCGGAGCGCGAAGGGCACCTGGAGGAGACCCGGCGCGCGCTGGCGGCGCTGGGCGAGGTCAACCTCGGGGCCCTCGAGGAGCACGAGGACCTCTCCGAGCGCTTCCGCTTCCTCTCGGAGCAGAAGCAGGACCTGGACGGCACCCTGGCCTCCCTGCGCGACGCCATCGGGCGCATCAACCGCACCAGCCGACGCCGCTTCCGCGAGACCTTCGAGGAGGTGAGCAAGCGCTTCTCGGAGAACTTCCCGCGGCTCTTCCGCGGCGGGAAGGCGAGCCTGGGCCTCACCGAGACCGAGGACGTGCTCGACGCCGGGATCGAGATCATGGCCCAGCCCCCGGGCAAGCGGCTCCAGAACGTGAACCTGCTCTCCGGCGGCGAGAAGACCCTCACGGCCATCGCGCTCCTCGTCGCCGTCTTCCAGGTGCGCCCGGCGCCCTTCTTCCTGCTCGACGAGGTCGATGCGGCGCTGGACGACGCCAACGTGGACCGCTTCAACGACATCGTCCGCGAGCTCGCCCGGGAGTCGCAGTTCGTCCTCATCACCCACAACAAGCGCACCATCGAGATCGCCGACGTGCTCTACGGCGTGACCATGGAGCGCAAGGGGATCTCGAAGCTCGTCTCCGTCGAGCTCCGCGACGTGGGCTGACGCAAGCGCCGCAGGCGCGCGCAGCGAGGCGCAGCCGAGCGGAGATCGGACGGGAAGCGCCGCAGGCGCCCTCAGCGCGTGCGCCCGGCGCGCAGCAGGCTCCGCAGGGCGGGGAGCGCCAGCAGCACGCACAGGATCATCGAGGCGCCGGCCACGACGAAGGCCGCCTGGTAGCCGGCCTCCCAGGAGAAGCGCTCGCCCACGCCCTGGCTCACGAGGCCTCCGGTGAGGGGCCCCGCGATGAAGCCCAGGGAGCCCGCGGCGTTGAAGGCCCCCATGGCGGTGGTGCGGATCCGCTCGGGCGCGATCTCGGCGGTGAGGAGCAGCGAGGGCACGAACATCACCGCCGAGAAGATGCCCAGGAGCAGCATCAAGAATGGGAGCCCGGAGAGGGGCCAGAAGCCCAGGCTCCCGGTGCCGATGCCGTAGGCGAGGCTCCCGCCGCACAGCATCCACACGCGCGAGGTCCTCTCCGAGAGCCGGCCGAAGGGAAAGGAGAGCAGGGAGAAGGGCACCAGGAAGAGCGCCATCAGGAGGCCGATGCGCGGCGGCGGGAGCTCGTGGATCCGCGAGAGGAAGAGCGAGAAGGTCGTGGTGAAGAAGCCGACCGTGAAACGGTCGGCGAAGGAGAAGGCCAGCGGAGCCAGGAGCCAGCGGTTCTCGCGGATGGCGGCCAGGAGCTGGCGCGCGCTGGAGCGGGGCCCGCCGCCGCCGGAGTCGGCCAGCGCGAGGGCCGCCAGGAGCGCCGCCGCCAGCAGCACGAGGCTCCCCACCCGGAGCGTCGCCAGCGGGTCCAGCTGGCCGAGCCAGCCGCCGAGCGGGGCGCCGATCGCCACCCCGAGCGTGATCCCCCCGCCCACGAGCCCCATGACCCAGCCGCGCTGCGCCTCGCCCCGGCTGCGCGAGGCGATGGCCAGCAGGATGGAGAGGGCGCTGATGTGGGCGCAGCCCTCGAAGAAGCGCAGCGCCAGGAAGGCGCCGAAGGGAGCCGGCAGCGTCAGCGCGTAGAGGAGCCCGGCGTCGAGCAGGAGCGCGCCGACGGCGATCGCGCGGCGTTGGCCGAAGCGGTCGGCGAGGGCCCCCGCGAGCGGCGCCGCCAGGAAGGCCCCGATCATGTTGACCGACATGAAGAGCGAGGTCAGGGTCTCGGAGACGCCGAAGCGCTCGTGCACGAGCCCGCGCAGCACGGTCACCGGGAGCGTCACCGGCACGAGCATGAGAACCGCGAGGAGCCCCAGGACCCCGACGCGCCAGACCCCGGCGTGACCCATGGCCCGCGCAGGGTAACGCCGCGCCGGCGCGGCGGCGCGCGCGGCGGGCCTGTTATGCTCCGCGCGCCATGCAGGCGGGGCTCATCGAAGCGCTCGGCAGCTGGGTCGGCCTCCATCCGGTCCTGACCGCGCTGTTCGTGGCGGCTCTCCCCCTGCTCGTGAGCGCGCTCCAGGGCGCGCTGGGTCGCGAGCCGGGGGCCGCGGCTCCACCGGCTCCCGCCGGCGAGGAGCCGGGGCCCGAGGCGGCCGCCGCGCCCGAGCGCGCAGCGCCGGCGGCTCCGGTCCCGGCGCCCCTGGGCGAGCGCCTGCGCCGCACCCGAGAGGGTCTGGTGGGTCGGCTGGCCTCGCTGGTGCGGGGCCGCCGCGTGGACGCGGGGCTCCTCGAGGAGCTCGAGGCGCTGCTGCTGGGCGCCGATCTGGGGGCCCACACCGCGCTCTCGCTGCTCGAGCAGGTCCGCCGCGAGGCCGCCGGCGCCGACGCGGAGGGCGTCCGGGGGCTGCTCCGGGGCGCCATCCTGGAGCGGCTGCGCAAGGTGGAGAGCGGCGAGGGCATCGAGCTGCGCGGAGCGCCCCACGTGATCCTGGTGCTCGGCGTGAACGGCTCGGGCAAGACCACCACCATCGGCAAGCTCGCGGCCCGGTACAAAGCGGCGGGCCGGCGCGTGGTGCTCGGCGCCGGCGACACCTTCCGCGCCGCGGCCGCCGAGCAGCTCCAGATCTGGGGCGAGCGGGTCGGCTGCGAGGTCGTGGGCGGGAGGGCGGGCGGCGACCCCTCCGCGGTGGCCTTCGACACCGTGAAGGCGGCGCAGGGGCGCGGCGCCGACGTCGCGATCATCGACACCGCCGGCCGCCTCCAGACGAAGAAGCCGCTCATGGAGGAGCTCGGCAAGATCGCGCGCGTGATCGGGCGCGCGCAGGCCGGCGCTCCCCACGAGACGCTCCTGGTCCTCGACGCGAACACAGGGCAGAACGCGATCTCCCAGGCGCGGCTCTTCACCGAGGTGGCTCCGGTGACCGGGATCGTGCTCACCAAGCTGGATGGCACGGCAAAAGGAGGCGTGATCGTGGGGCTGGCGCAGGAGTTCGGGATCCCGGTCCGCTTCGTCGGCGTCGGAGAGTCCCTCGGCGACCTGCGCGACTTCTCGGCCCGCGACTTCGTGGAGGCCCTCTTCGAGGAGTAGGAGCGATCGTGAGCCGTTTCGTTCTGGCCCTCGACCAGGGCACGACCTCCTCGCGGGCCCTCGTCTTCGACGACGCCGGCGAGGTGCGGGGCGTCGATCAGCACGAGTTCCGGCAGCACTTCCCGCAGCCGGGCTGGGTGGAGCACGATCCCCTGGAGATCTGGGAGAGCCAGCTCGCCGCGGCGCGGGGCGCCCTCGAGAAGGCCCGGATCCGCGCCGCCGACGTCGCCGCCATCGGCATCACCAACCAGCGCGAGACGACGCTCGTCTGGGAGCGCGGGAGCGGCGAGCCCATCCACCGCGCCATCGTCTGGCAGTCGCGCCAGACGGCGCCGATCTGCGAGGCCCTGCGCGCCCGCGGCCTCGAGGACGAGGTGCGCGCGCGCACCGGGCTCGTGATCGACGCCTACTTCTCGGGCACCAAGGTCCGCTTCATCCTCGACGCGGTCCCGGGGGCCCAGGGGCGCGCCGAGCGCGGCGAGCTCTGCTTCGGTACCGTCGACACCTGGCTGCTCTACAAGCTCAGCGGCGGGCGGATCCACGCCACCGAGTACTCGAACGCCTCGCGCACGCTGCTCTACAACATCCACTCCCTGGACTGGGACGAGCTCCTGCTGCGCGAGCTTCGCGTGCCGCGCGAGCTCCTGCCCGAGGTGCGGGACTCGAGCGGCGCCTTCGGCGAGACCGACCCCGCCTGGCTCGGCGCGGCGGTCCCGGTGGCCGGAATGGCCGGGGACCAGCAGGCGGCGCTCTTCGGCCAGGGCTGCACGAGGCCGGGCCTCGCCAAGAACACCTACGGAACGGGCTGCTTCCTGCTGATGAATACCGGCTCCCGCGCCCCCACCTCGACGAGCGGCCTCGTCACCACGCTGGCCTGGGGGCTGGGCGGCCGCGTGGAGTACGCCCTCGAGGGCAGCGTCTTCGTGGCCGGCTCGGCGATCCAGTGGCTGCGCGACGGCCTCGGCCTGCTCGGAAGCTCCGCGGACTCCGAGGCCGCCGCCCGCGCCGTCCCGGACACGGGCGGCGTCTACCTGGTGCCGGCCTTCGTCGGCCTCGGGGCGCCCTACTGGGACGAGCGCGCCCGCGGCGCGATCCTGGGGCTCACCCGGGGCACGACCCGCGAGCACCTGATCCGCGCCGCCCTGGAATCCATCGCCTACCAGACGCGCGACGTGGTCGGGTGCCTCCAGGCGGACTCGGGGCTTCCCCTCGAGCGGCTGCGGGTCGACGGCGGGGCCGCCCGCAACGACTTCCTGATGCAGTTCCAGGCCGACCTGCTCGGGCGCCCCGTGGAGCGCCCGGCGCTCCTCGAGGTCACGGCCCTGGGCGCCGCCGCACTGGCGGGCCTCGGGGTGGGCCTCTGGCGCGACGGCGCCGGGCCGAGCGCGGCGCAGGGCGGGCTCGTCCGCTTCGAGCCCCGGCTCGAGGCCCCGCGCCGCGAGGAGCTCTACGCGGGCTGGAAGCGCGCCGTCGAGCGCGCCCGGAACTGGGCGGGCGCGTGAGCGCGGCGCCGCGGCCCCCGCCGCAGGGGCGGCCCCTGGTGATCGCCCACCGCGGCGCCTCCGGGGAGCTCCCCGAGAACACGCTCCCGGCCTATCAGCTCGCCATCGAGCAGGGCGCCGACATGATCGAGATCGACCTGCACCGCACCCGGGACGGCGCGATCGTGGTGGCCCACGACGAGGAGCTGGCGGGCCTGGGCGGGCGCGGCGAGATCGCGGACGCGTCCCTGGCGGAGGTGCGCGCGCTCGATGCCGGGGGCGGCGAACGGGTGCCCGTCCTGGACGAGGTCCTCGACCGCTTCGGCCCCCTCGTCCCCTTCAACCTGGAGCTCAAGCGCCCCCGCCGGGGCCCCTACCCCGGCCTCGAGGCCGCCGCCCTGGACGCCGTGCGCCTGCGCGGCCTGCTCCGGCACACGCTCTTCTCCTGCTTCGCCGAGCCCGTGCTCGAGCAGCTGCGGGCCCGCGAGCCGGCGGCGCGCATCGCCCTGCTGGTGGCGCCCGAGCGCGCCCGGCGCGCGGTCGAGCGGGCCCGGGCGCTGGGGGCCGAGGCGCTGAACCCCTGGCACGGGCTCGCGAGCGCGGAGCTGGTGCGGGAGGCCGGCGGCGCCGGGCTCCGGGTCTATCCCTATACGGTGGACGACCCCGGGGAGATGCGGCGGCTGCTGGCCCTCGGCGTGGACGGCCTCTTCACGAACCACCCGGATCGGCTCCGATCCATCTTGGATTCCCCTCGGGGAGAATCAGATCCAACGGCTGTCCATCCGAATAAGAAAAGGTAGAATCCCCCCGAAGGCTGAGTTCTCCTTGACGGGTCTGGGTCCGATGCCCTACCTGTTAGGCGAAGTCCCGGGGTCCCCCTTATGAATTTCGGTCAGCCCGGTCCCGAGCTCGACGCCACGGACCTCGCGATCCTCGAGCTCCTCCAGGAGAACTGCAAGCAGCCGCTGGCGCAGATCGGGGAGAAGGTGGGGCTCACGGCCCCATCCGTGGTGGAGCGCATCCACAAGCTCGAGCAGGCCGGCGTGATCACCGACTACGTCGCGCTGCTCGACGCGCGCCTCCTCGGCAAGGGCGTGACCGCCTTCATCGGCGTCGGCACCGACCAGCCTCGCGCCATCGCCGCCCTGGAGGCCCAGGTGGCGGCCATCGAGGACGTGCTCGAGTGTCACCACGTGACGGGCTCCCACACGCTGATCGTGAAGGCCAAGACCTGGACGACGGACACCCTCGAGGCGCTGATCGAGCGGATCCGCGAGGTCGAAGGGGTGACGCGCACGGAGACCATGATCGTGCTCTCGACGGCGGCCGAGCAGCCCCGGATCGCGCTCTCCGCGGCGCGCGAGTGGCTCGCCGCTCCCCCGCGCCGCCCGGGCGGCCAGCGCTCACGGAGGGCCGGGAGATGACCGACCGGGCGAATCCCGTCCGACAGGCGTACCTCGCCGCCCGACGCGGGGGGCTCCCGGCCCGGCGCGGCCTCTACGACCCGGCTTTCGAGCACGACGCCTGTGGGATGGGCTTCGTGGCGAACATCCAGGGCAAGCGGTCCCACGAGCTGATCGAGAAGGCCATCGAGGTCCTCGAGAACCTGAACCACCGCGGGGCGGCGGGCTGCGACCCCTGCACCGGCGACGGCGCGGGGCTCCTCTTCCAGGTCCCCGACCGCTTCCTGCGCCGCGAGGCGGATCGCCTGGGCTTCGGGCTGCCCGAGCCGGGCCGCTTCGCCGTCGGCATGGTGTTCCTGGCGGGGACCGCCGCCGAGCAGGCCTGGCAGATCGAGACCGTCGAGCAGGCCGTGGTCGGCCTGGGCCAGCGCGTGCTCGGCTGGCGCGACGTCCCCGTCGACCCGGACGCGATCGGCGAGATCGCGCGCCAGTCGCTGCCGCAGATCCGCCAGGTCTTCGTCGCGGCCGCCCCGGGGCTCGAGGAGGAAGCCTTCGAGCGCAAGCTCTACGTGATCCGGCGCGCCATCGAGAACCAGGCGCGCGCCCGCGGGAGCTCCCTCTACCTCCCGAGCTTCTCGGCGCGCACGATCGTCTACAAGGGGCTGCTGCTCGCGCACCAGATCGCGAGCTTCTACCGGGACCTGGCAGACCCCGAGCTCGAGACGGCGCTCTCGCTGGTGCACTCGCGCTACAGCACCAACACCTTCCCGAGCTGGGACCTGGCCCACCCCTACCGCTACCTGTGCCACAACGGCGAGATCAACACGCTGCGCGGGAACGCGAACTGGATGAACGCCCGGGAGGGGACGCTGCGCTCGGAGCTCTTCGGGGAGGACATCCAGAAGCTCTACCCGATCATCACCCCGGGTGCGAGCGACTCGGCCCAGTTCGACAACGCGCTCGAGTTCCTGATCCTCTCCGGACGGAGCCTCCCCCACGCCATCAGCATGATGATCCCCGAGGCGTGGGAGCACCACGAGTCCATGGACGAGGACCGGCGCGCCTTCTACGAGTACCACGACTCGCTGCTCGAGCCCTGGGACGGGCCCGCCTCGATCTCCTTCACGGACGGGCGCCGCGTGGGCGCGGTGCTGGACCGCAATGGGCTGCGCCCCTCGCGCTGGCTGGTGACCCGGGACGGCTTCCTGGTCACCGCCTCCGAGTCCGGCGTGCTCAGCGTGCCCGAGGAGAACGTGCTCAAGAAGGGGCGGCTCCAGCCCGGCCGCATCTTCTTCGTGGACCTCGAGCAGGGGCGGATCGTCGAGGACGAGGAGATCAAGGAGGAGCTGGTGCGCCGCCGGCCCTACCGGGAGTGGGTCGAGACGCGGCGCCTGAGGCTCGAGGACCTGCCCCCGGCGGAGCCCCTCCACGGGCCCGATCCGGCGACGCGCTTCCAGCGCCAGCAGGCCTTCGGCTACACCGCCGAGGACCTCCGGATCCTGCTGGCGCCCATGATCCGGGACGGCAAGGAGGCGGTGGGCTCGATGGGCGAGGACGCGGCCCTGGCCTGCCTCTCGGACCGGCCGCGGCCGCTCTTCCACTACTTCAAGCAGCTCTTCGCCCAGGTGACGAACCCGGCCATCGACTCGATCCTGGAGCGGCCGGTGATGTCGCTCTTCTCGCCGCTGGGCGCCGAGGGGAACCTGGTCGAGGAGACCCCGGATCACGCCCGCATGCTGCGGCTCGAGCGGCCCATCCTCACCGACCGGGACCTGGCGCGGATCCGCGCCCAGGACCGCCCGGGCTTCCGGTGCGAGACGCTGCCCGCGCTCTACAAGGTCCACGACGGGGGTCCGGGGCTCGGCGCCGCCCTGGACGAGCTCTGCCGGGAGGCCGAGGCGGCGGTGGACCGCGGCGCCACGCTCCTCGTGCTCTCCGACCGCGACCTCTCCCAGGACCTGGCGGCGATCCCCTCGCTGCTCGCGGTGGGCGCCGTGCACCACCACCTGATCCGGCGCGTGAAGCGCACGCGCTGCGCGCTGCTGGTCGAGACCGGCGAGGCGCGCGAGGTGGCGCACTTCGCCCTGCTGATCGGCTACGGCGCCGGAGCCGTGAACCCGTACCTGGCCTTCGAGACGATCCAGGAGCTCCTCGAGGAGGGCACCTACGCGCCCGCCGACCTGGACCTCGAGACCGCCGTGGAGCACTACCGGAAGGCCGTCGACAAGGGCCTGCTCAAGATCTTCGCCAAGATGGGGATCTCCACGCTGCGCAGCTACCGAGGCGCCCAGATCTTCGAGGCGGTGGGGCTCGACAAGGAGCTGGTGGCGCGCTGCTTCACGGGCACGCCGTCGCGCGTCTCGGGGGTGGGCCTCGACGTGATCGCCCGCGAATCGGCCATGCGCCACGCGCGCGCCTTCGCGGTGGACGAATACGTCTACCCGGAGCTCGATCCGGGCGGCCTCTACCAGTGGAGGCAGCGCGGCGAGCGCCACACCTTCAACCCCGACACGGTGGCGAAGCTGCAGCACGCGGTCCAGCAGGACAGCTTCGGCCGGTTCCAGGAGTACACGCGCGCCGCCAACGACGAGGCCCACCGCCTGTGCACGCTGCGCGGCCTCTTCCGCTTCCAGCCCGCCCCCGAGCCCGTGCCCCTGGAGGAGGTGGAGCCGGAGGCCGAGATCATGAAGCGCTTCTGCACCGGCGCCATGTCCTACGGATCGATCTCGCTGGAGGCGCACCAGACGCTCGCGATCGCCATGAACCGGATCGGCGGGCGCAGCAACACGGGGGAGGGCGGGGAGGATCCGCGCCGCTTCACGCCCGACCCGAACGGCGACTCGAGGCGCAGCGCCATCAAGCAGGTGGCCTCGGGCCGCTTCGGGGTGACGAGCTGGTACCTCGTCAACGCCGACGAGCTCCAGATCAAGATCGCCCAGGGCGCGAAGCCCGGCGAGGGCGGCCAGCTCCCCGGCCACAAGGTGGACGAGACGATCGCCGCCACGCGCTACTCGACGCCGGGCGTGGGACTGATCTCGCCGCCGCCGCACCACGACATCTACTCGATCGAGGACCTGGCCCAGCTGATCCACGACCTGAAGAACGCCAATCGCTTCGCCAACGTGAGCGTCAAGCTCGTGGCCGAGACCGGCGTGGGCACGGTGGCCGCCGGCGTCTCCAAGGGCAAGGCGGACCTGGTGCTCATCAGCGGGCACGACGGCGGGACGGGGGCCTCGCCCCAGACCTCCATCAAGTCGGCGGGCGTGCCCTGGGAGATCGGCCTCGCGGAGACCCAGCAGACCCTGGTGCTGAACGACCTGCGCGGCCGCATCCGGGTCCAGACCGACGGCGGCCTCAAGACCGGGCGCGACGTGGTGATCGCGGGGCTGCTGGGCGCCGACGAGTTCGGCTTCTCGACGGCCCCGCTGGTGGCCCTGGGCTGCATCCTGATGCGGGTCTGCCACCTCAATACCTGCCCGGTGGGGGTGGCGACCCAGAACCCGGAGCTGCGCAAGCGCTTCGCCGGCCAGCCCGAGCACGTGGTGCGCTTCTTCTACTTCCTCGCCCGGGAGGTCCGGGAGCTCATGGCGCGCCTCGGCTTCCGCAGGTTCGAGGACCTGATCGGGCGCGTGGACCGGCTCTCGGTGGACGGCGCCATCGACCACTGGAAGGCGCGCGGGCTCGACTTCTCGGAGCTCCTCTACAAGCCGGACGTGCCCTTCGACGTGCGCCACACCAAGAAGCAGGACCACGGCCTCGAGGCGGCCCTCGACATGAGGCTCCTCGAGCTGGCCCGGCCGGCCCTGGAGCGGGGCGAGCGCGTCGAGCTCGAGCTGCCGATCCGCAACGTGAACCGCACGGTGGGCACGATCCTGGGCTCCGAGGTCTCGCGCAGGTACGGCCTCGAGGGGCTGCCCGAGGACACCATCCAGATCCGCTTCCGGGGCTCGGCCGGGCAGAGCTTCGGCGCCTTCGTCCCGAGGGGGATGACGCTCAGCGTCGAGGGAGACGCCAACGACTACTGCGGCAAGGGCCTCTCGGGCGGGAAGATCACGGTGCGCGTGCCCGCGGGGGCGACCTACGACCCGGCCGAGAACATCATCGTGGGCAACGTGGTCCTCTACGGCGCCACCGGCGGCGAGGCCTACTTCCAGGGCGTGGCCGGCGAGCGCTTCGCCGTGCGCAACAGCGGCGCCCACGCCGTGGTGGAGGGGGTGGGCGACCACGGCTGCGAGTACATGACCGGCGGAACGGTGGTGGTGCTCGGCCCCACGGGCCGCAACTTCGCCGCCGGGATGAGCGGCGGGTTCGCCTTCGTGCTCGACGAGGCGGGGGAGTTCCCCACGCGCTGCAATCCCTCGATGGTGGACCTCGAGCGCATCACCGCCGAGGACGAGCAGACGATCCTCCGCATGCTGAGGCGGCACTTCCAGTACACGAGGAGCGCCCGTGCGGAGCAGGTGCTGCGGAAGTGGGCCAGCTATGCCCCCCGCTTCGTGAAGGTCTTCCCCCTCGACTACAAGCGCGCGCAGAGCGAGCGGATCCAGGCGGGCAGCGGAGATGGGTGAGCCGACGGGCTTCGTCGAGCACCCGCGCGCGGCCACCCCGATGCGCCCCGTCGAGGAGCGCAGGCACGACTGGCACGAGGTGCAGGGGAACCTCCCGGCGGAGAAGGCCCGGATCCAGGGCGCCCGCTGCATGGACTGCGGCATCCCGTTCTGCAACAGCGGTTGCCCCCTGGGAAACCTGATCCCGGACTGGAACGACCTCGTGTACCGGGACAAGTGGGAGGACGCCCTGGCGCGCCTCCACTCCACCAACAACTTCCCGGAGTTCACGGGGCTCGTCTGTCCGGCGCCCTGCGAGGCGGCCTGCGTGCTCGGGATCAACGACGACCCCGTGACGATCAAGCAGATCGAGTGGGAGATCAGCCGCCGCGGCTGGGAGGAGGGCTGGATCCGCCCCGTGCTGCCGGCGCGGCGCACGGGCCGCTCGGTGGCGGTGGTCGGCTCCGGTCCCGCGGGGCTCGCCGCCAGCCAGCAGCTGAACCGCGCCGGGCACACGGTGACCGTGTTCGAGAGGAGCGACCGGATCGGGGGGCTGCTGCGCTACGGGATCCCCGAGTTCAAGCTCGAGAAGTGGATCGTCGACCGCCGCCTCGACCAGATGCGCGAGGAGGGAGTGCTCTTCCAGACGGGCGTTCACGTGGGCGTGGACCTCCGGGTGGACGAGCTGCGCCGCAACTTCGACGCCGTCCTGCTGTGCCTGGGCTCCGAGAAGCCTCGCGACCTCCCGGTCGAGGGCCGTGACCTGCGGGGAGTCCATTTCGCCATGGACTTCCTGACGCAGCAGAACCGGCGCTGCCACGGCGACGCGGTCGACGCGGCGGAGGCGATCCTGGCCACGGGCAAGCACGTGGTGATCCTCGGGGGAGGGGACACGGGCTCGGACTGCGTGGGGACATCCCACCGGCAGGAAGCGCGCTCCGTGACCTCCATCGAGCTCCTGGAGCGCCCGCCGGACCGGCGCGCTCCGGAGACGCCCTGGCCGCTCTGGCCCCTGCTGTTCCGCACCTCGAGCTCTCACGAGGAGGGGGGCGAGCGCGAGTACGCGGTGCTGACGAAGCGCCTCGAGGGCGAGGGCGGTCGCGTGGTGCGCCTCCACGCGGTGCGCGTGCGGTTCGGCGCGCCGGACGAGGCCGGGCGGCCGCGCCTGGAGGAGATCCCGGGCAGCGAGTTCTCGCTCCCCGCGGACCTGGTGCTGCTCGCCATGGGCTTCGTGCATCCCATCCACGAGCACCTGATCGAGGGCCTCGGGGCCCGCCTCGATCCCCGTGGAAACCTGCTGGCCGACGCCCGCAGCTTCGCCACGAGCGAGCCGGGGGTATTCGCCGCCGGGGACTGCCGCCGGGGACAGTCCCTCGTGGTCTGGGCCCTGTGGGAGGGCCGCGAGGCGGCGCGCGCCGTCGATGGCTTCCTGATGGGGACGTCGCGCCTGCAAGCGCGCGCGGCCTTCGTCTAGCGCGGGCCGCGCTCGCGAGAGCTCGCGGCGTGATCTTTCGGCGCGCTCGCTTGACGGGTTCTCCTCGTCCCCGGTAGGATTCCCCAGTTGGGGGTTCCGCCATTCCTGACGTCTCGAAAGCAGGCGCAGGCGCGTTCGACGTCGAGCGCCTCGAGCGCGCCGTCGAGCAGCTGGCCCAGAGTCACCGGCGCCTGCAGCGCGAGAACGAGGCCCTCCGGCACGAGCTCGCCGAGAAGCGCCAGCGCATCCGCGCGCTCGACGGCCAGGTCCTCGAGTCCAACCAGCGCCGGCGCGACGTGACGAAGCGCGTCGACGATCTGATCGCCCAGATCGACCACCTCGAGGCGCAGATCGCGGGTCCGGAGACTTGAGAGTGCATGCCCCTGGGGCGCGCGGCGAGCCGAACGCCGAGCGGAGCTCGCCGCGGACCCGCCGCAGCGTCGCCGTTCGCATCCGCGGACGGGAGTTCCGCATCCGCACCGAGGACGACGAGGAGTCGCTCCAGCGGGTGGCCAGGCTCCTGGACGAGACCTTCGCGAAGGTGGAGCAGCGGACCGGCACCATCGACTCCCTGGACGTGGCGCTGCTCACGGCCCTCAATCTGGCCCGTGAGCTCCTGGAGCTGCGCGAGAGCCGCGGCGGCTCGGGTCTGGCCCCCGGGCGGCTCCAGTCGCTGATCGAGCTGGCGGAGTCCGGCCTCCAGGCCCCGGCGCCGCGCTGACCCGGCCTTGCGACTGGCGGAGCAGAAGCGCCGGCTGCGGCGCGAGCTCGAGGCGCGCCGGCGCGCGGTCGACCCCGAGACCGCCCGCGCGGCGGCGGACGCCGTGGCGGCCCGCCTGCTGGCCCTGCCGGCCCTGGCCGCGGCGGCCCGGGTTGCCCTCTACGCGGCGCTCCCCGACGAGCTCCCCACGCGGCCGCTCTTCGAGGCCCTGGTGGCGCCCGGCCGCGCCCTCCTGCTGCCTCGCGTGGCCCCCGGGCGGTGCCTCGAGTTCGCGCGCTGCCAGCGCTGGGAGGACCTGCGGCCCGGGCGCTACGGTGTGCTCGAGCCTCCCGCGGGCGCCAATGCCACGCCGCTCGGGCGCGGCGACGTCGCCCTCCTGCCGGGGGTCGCCTTCGACGCGGCGGGCCACCGGCTGGGCCGGGGCAGGGGCTACTACGACCGCACCTTCGCCCCGGCCCGGGGGGGAGCGGCCGGCGCCCCCCTCCTCGTCGGGCTGGGCTACGAGTTTCAGGTCGTGGCGGAGGTTCCCCACGGCGCGTGGGATCGCTCCCTGGACGCGGTGGTGACCGAGCGCAGCGTGCGCTGGGTCGGGATCGAGGCGCAGGGTCCATGCCCGGGATCGAGAGCGAGGTCGAACGACAGCTCCAGCTGATGCGCGAGGGCGCCGCCGAGTTCTACGGCGAGGACGAGCTGCGGCCGCGGCTCGCCGCGGCGCTGCGGTCGGGGAGCCGGCTGCGCGTCAAGCTCGGCATGGACCCCTCGACGCCGGACCTGCACCTTGGCCACGCGGTGGTGCTCCAGAAGCTCCGGCGCCTCCAGGACCTCGGCCACACGCCGATCTTCCTGGTCGGGGACTTCACGGCCCGCATCGGGGACCCCTCGGGCAAGAAGAAGACGCGACCGGCGCTCTCCGCCGAGGAGGTGGCGAAGAACGCCGCCACCTACGTCGAGCAGGTGGGGAGGATCCTCGACGTGTCGCGGGTGGAGGTGCGCTTCAACAGCGAGTGGATGGAGAGGATGTCCTCGGCGGACGTGGTGAGGCTTTGCTCGCAGTACACGGTGGCGAGGCTGCTCGAGCGCGACGACTTCGCCAAGCGCTACGCCGCCGGCGAGCCCATCGCCGTGCACGAGTTCCTCTACCCCTTCGTGCAGGCCTACGACTCGGTGGCGCTGCGCGCCGACCTCGAGCTCGGGGGGACCGACCAGACCTTCAATCTGCTGATGGGGCGCGAGATCCAGCGCGCCTACGGCCAGCCGCCCCAGGCGGTGATCGTGCACGGGCTCCTCGTCGGCACCGACGGGAGGGAGAAGATGTCGAAGAGCCTCGGGAACACGATCGGCCTCAGCGAGGCGCCCGAGGACATCTACGGCAAGACCATGAGGCTCTCGGACGAGGTGATGCTCGGATACTTCGACCTGCTCGAGGGCGGGCAGTGGCCGGAGCTGCGGGGGCAGCGCGCGCGCCTCGGCGCCGGAGCCGGCGATCCGCTTGCCTTCAAGCAGGCCCTGGCCGAGCGGCTGGTGGAGCGCCTCCAGGGCCGCGAGGCAGCGCAGCGCGCGGCGGCGCACTTCCGGAGCGTGATCCAGCGCAAGCAGGTGCCCGAGGACCTGCCGGAGACGCCCATTGCGCTGGGGCCCGCGGGGCGGCTCGGGCTCCTCGAGCTGCTGCGGGGGCTCGGCTTCGCTCGCTCGACGAGCGAGGCGCGTCGCCTGGTCGAGCAGGGCGCCGTCTCGGTCGACGGCGAGGCCGTCGCCGATCCGGGCCTCGAGCTCGGCGCCGGCTCCCACCTGATCAAGGTCGGGAAGCGGCGCTTCGCGCGGGTGGCGCTGGGCTGAGGATCCGCGGGGACCTCCGGGCCGATTTCCCGCGGGGAAATCGGCAGCCCCGGGCGGGCCCCGAAAGGCCCCTTGACCTGTGCACGCCACTCCCTTAACTTCCCGAATCCCCGGAGTTTTCTCCGCGGTCGCCGCGCAGCGCGGCGGGTTCCAATGGCCTCACGGGCCCGACACAGGCCCCGCGAGGCTTCGCCCGGTCTTTGAAAACTGAATAGCGTGCGGTTTCTCCGAGCAAGGGAAGGCGCTCTTCGGAGCGCAGCTCGGAATGACGGTGATGGGACCGATTTCCCTGATCTAGGGCACTTCCCACCGCGCTCACGCGCGGAGGGAGGGGCTCGTTTTCGAACAACTGGGTGTCGCATCTCGGTGTAAATCGGGGTGCGATGCCTGGGCCAATTCAAACTGGAGAGTTTGATCCTGGCTCAGAACGAACGCTGGCGGCGTGCCTAAGACATGCAAGTCGTACGGTAAGGCCCCTTCGGGGGTACACGAGTGGCGCACGGGTGAGTAACGCGTGGGTAATCTACCGCCGGGCCTGGGACAACTCCGGGAAACTGGAGCTAATACCGGATGAGACCACGAGGTCTTCGGACCTCGCGGAAAAAGGTGGCCTCTCCATGGAAGCTACCGCCTGGCGATGAGCCCGCGTCCCATTAGCTAGTTGGTGAGGTAACGGCTCACCAAGGCGACGATGGGTAGCTGGTCTGAGAGGATGATCAGCCACACTGGAACTGAGACACGGTCCAGACTCCTACGGGAGGCAGCAGTCGGGAATCTTGGGCAATGGGCGAAAGCCTGACCCAGCAACGCCGCGTGAGG
>Ga0187892_10004101_pt1 | contig 25076 bp, 20 predicted proteins | sample MA1701073metaG_FD_139345 | JGI IMG/M metagenome (GOLD analysis project Ga0187892, IMG submission 139345) | Bio-ooze microbial communities from a basaltic lava cave in the Kipuka Kanohina Cave System on the Island of Hawaii, USA - MA170107-3 metaG ... | reverse complement strand
GGTGCCAGGGTCCGGGATCGGGACCAGGACGGGTGTCCCGGCGCTCGTCCCGGTAGCGGGCTGACTCCCTGTCGGGCTCCTGACCTGCTCCGGCGGAAGATATTGCGGTGGACCGCCCTCGGGACACGGGCCGACTAAGCAACCACCGACCACGCTCCCCACGATCCCCCCGATGAGGCCGCCGCCGAGGCTTCCGATGACCATCCCCGGGGGGCCGAATGCGGCCCCCGCCATGGTGCCCACCCCGGCCCCATACTCGGCGCCAATAAATCCACCGGCCACCTCGGCAGTGGCCCGTCCCTTGTCGTCTGCGGTCGCGATATGAACGATGCCGCCCGCAATACCCACTCCGGTCAGAACGCCGCGGACGGTGATGCCTCCCGACGTGCCACCAGCGACTCTCGGGGATCCCGGGGCGACCGGCTCAACCACAATGGGACCGGTGGGTCGTATCGGTGCAGGAGGTTCGGGCGTCACAACTGGCGTCACAGGTCCCGGCGGTTTGGGTGCAGGCACAAGCTCGACTGGACCCTTGGGGATCGGTATGTTGGCCATCCCCTCAGCGACACCGAGCGGCTTCGGATAGATGGTCACCGGAGGTGCATTATTCGGCCACACCGTAAGCGTGAGCGGACTCTTCGGATCGACCCTTGGGGTAACCGAAACGCCGAAAGGGCCGGGGTGGCGGGCTGCAACCGAGTTGATCTCCTGAAGGAGATGTGCCCGCGTGAAGGGATCCTTGATGTTCGCGATGTCGCTTGGCTTGATCGGACCGGAGGATGGCAAACCCGGAATGCTTGAAGGGTCTTCCCAGCCTGCCAGACCAAGCGGGTCGGTAAATGACAATGGATTGTTGTACACGTAGACGTAGGAATGCAGCGTGCGTGGATCGAGGAGATTCCCGGCGAGCGGATCCTTCGTGAGAAAGCGGCCAAGCGTCGAGTCGTACTCTCGGGCCCGGTAATGATAGAGGCCGGTAGCCGTATCGTGCTCCCGAGCCGTGAAGAGGAACGGGTTCGCGACTTCCGCTTTGAGAGCGGTCGGTTGACCGAATGGGTCATATCTGTAAGCGGCCACGACTTGCCCACGAGAATCGGTCAGCGCGACAATACTGCCCAGGCGATCGGGGTGGTAGTAGTAGCTCTTCCCGTCCCTCACCATGATGAGTGGAGCGTCCAACCCCTCGCCGTGGATGTAGATAGCCTTCACGGAGAGCCGATCGTCCAATTCGGCCACAAGGTTCAGCCCGTCGTGGACAAAGTATGTCATCCCCGACTTGTCTCTCCTCCATAGCCTCTGGCCATCAGGGTCGTACCCATACTGAATCGTCTCACCCATCGGCGTGCTCACGCCAATGAGGTGGCGCTCGAAGTCATACTGGTATGTCGTCACGCCCTCCGGCCCCTTTTGCTCGATGAGATTCCCATCGGAATCGTGCCGAAATATGACGGCACCAGCAGATTCCAGGCGACCCGCCGCATCATATCTGTACGTGACCGGGGAAGCCGACGACGACATCCGTGCGCGGCTGCCATCCGGCTGGTAGGCGTATTCGACTCGATGCCCGTTGGCGTCGGTCATCGTCGTGAGACGGGACAGCGCGTCGTAGGTGTAGCGTTCGGTCGAGCCGTCGAGCGCAGTCGCAGAGGCGACGCGGCCTCCGGTGTCGTACTGGTAGCTGATACCTGCCAGCGGTTGCCCGCCTCGGTCGTACCCCACGCGTTTCGTGCGGCCGCTCTCGTCGTATAGTGTTCGTCCTGTCACTCCGTTGGGGTAGCCGATTTCGATCATCCGTCCGGCAGGATCATAGGCGAACTGCAGCGCGGCGCCATCCGGCGGAGTCAGTTCGACAAGGCGGCCGGCGACATCATAGCGATACCGCGTCGCGCCCCCGGCGGGATCGATCATCTCTGTCCTTCGCCCAGCAGCATCGTAGGCGTAGCGGACCGTCTTCCTTAGCCAAACGTACTCCACGCTGATAAGTCGATTGGCAGCATCGTAGCTATACCGGATTGTCTCGCTTCCCTGCCTCGCCTCAACGGGATTGCCCGCACGATCATACTTGAACTCCCGCTTGCCCCCGTCCGGATAGCTTATCCGAATGAGACGACCGGTTCGATCGTGCTCGTACTTGATCTCCTTGCCCGACGGGAGATGCGTCGAGGCCATCCTCCCCGCCGCATCATAGGCCAGGCGCATCGCCCGTCCGACCGGGTCTCCGATCTCGCTCACTCTGCCGAGCGGGTCGCGACTATAGCGGACCGTCCGGCCCGCAGGATCGACCTGCTCGATAAGGCGCCCCGCCGGATCGTACCGGTATCTGGCTCTCCCTCCACCCGGGTCGAGAACCTCGCTGACGTTGCCCAGCGGGTCAAAGCCGTAGCGCCACGTCGTTCCGTCCGGTTCCGTGAACGCCTCGACGCGGCCTGCTCGATCGAATTTCAGAGTGGTTCTCGCCGACCGATTCGAGATAGACGTCGGCCGACCGACTGCATCGTAGGCGATTCGCAGCTCGGAGCCGGTCGGGTCACGCAGGGCAGCTAGTCGGCCATCGGTCGTATAGTCGTAATGAGTCCGGTGCCCTATCCCGTCTATGCTTGCGATCTTGCGGCCGAGCGAATCGTATTCGTAACGGATCGCTACACCCGTCGGATCTTTGATCTCCAGAGGCCTCCGATCGGGCGTGTAGCTCCTGAGTGTCGTCGCACCTGCAGGATCGACCATGGCGATGAGCTGTCCGGCGCGATCGTACTCGTACCGGGTGGTCCGGCCAGCGGGGTCGGTCAGGGCGATCAATCGGCGCATCGAATCATACCGGTACTCGGTCACCCTACCCTCCGGATCTGCCATCTTGACCAGGTCTCCGACGCCATTGTACATCCACCGCGCTTCCGCCCCATTGGCCTCCAGATGCCTCACCAAGCGGCCCAGGAGATCGTACTCGTATCGCGTCATCTGCCCGGAGGGGTTGATCTGTTCGATCAGGTTCCCTGCCTTGTCGTACCCGAAGCGTGTCCGCGCCCCGACCGGATCGATCCGCTCGACGATCTGGCCGGTCTCATCATAGACATCGCGCGTCACCGATCCGCCCGCTCGAACCAGAGCCACCCGGTTTCCCCTGGAGTCATATTCAAAGCGCACCGGGTGGCCGGCGGGATCGATGACCTCGATCAAGCGACCGAAGCCAGGATCGTACCGGTACCGCGTCGTCTGTCGTAGGGCGTTGGTCTCAGCGATGAGCCGTCCTGAGCCATCGTACTGGTATGACGCGAGAATCCCGTGGGGCCCGCTCACGCTGAGCGGTCGTTGCAAGTCCGTGTCGTACACGATGCTTGTCCTCTGACCGGAGGGATCGGTGATCGCTGCCTCCTTGCCGGATCGCATGTACTCGTAGACGGTTCGACGACCCGCCGCGTCGGTGACCGTGGTGCGGCGGGACAGCGGCGCACCTCCTTCCCACTCGTACCGGTATGTCGTCGTCGCGGGCCCGGGGCCATGCTGCGCTGAGACGGCGCCGCTGTCTCCCTCATACGTCATGCGGGTCACGGCACCATCGGCATAGATCAGGCGCACCAACCGGTCCTGGCCATCGTACTCGTACCGCCCCGCTCGGGCCACCTGATCGGTCACGCCGGTCAGACGCCCCCGCCCGTCGTAGTCGTAGCGGATCACACCCCCTGCCGGATCCTTCACCGCCTGCACGTACCGGCGGCCTGGACCGCCATATGTGAACGTGACGGCTCGCCCCGAGGCATCCTCGATCTTCAGGATCTTCTCGCCCTGGTATTCCAGGCGAAGGGCATTGCCGTTCCGGTTCTCGATTCGCACCCGCCGGCCTTGTTGATCGAACAGCTCGCGATGGCCCGTGTCCGTCCACCTGACGAGCGACCCGTCCGGCCTCTCCTCCACTTGTTCCGGGCCGCGCACAGCGGATCTGTAGCGGCGCACACCGGCCTGGGCGCCAACCAGCGGCGCCCCATCGGACTTGAATTCAGTCAGGGATCCGTCAGCCTCAACGATAGCGACACTCCCCGCGACGCGAAGTGCCCGGACCTCCAGGTTGGACTGCCACCTCTGTCCGAAGAGACCGGCGGCATTCGATCGGCTGTTGTACGTTCTCGTTAGCTCTAGCGAGGGTCCTCGGGCAGGAATGACTAGATCGATCCCGGGAAGCGTCAGATTGCCGGTTCGGAGGTTGACCGGATCACCCGGGTGGTGAACGAAAAAGCGATCCGAGGGCAGGCCGCGACCCAAGCGGGATGCGGCCTGTCTATGGGGAACAGTCGTGAACAAGCCCCGCATATCGGGCGGCTCGGCCGACGACGAAAGACTCGGCGACGAGGAGACAACCACCAGGAGAAGGGCGATCAGCGCACGCGGGCCTCTGCGCCACACGGTGGTTATCTCACTTGGTAGGCACCAGTGGAACGACATCAACCCAGGCCGCCTTACCGGTAACGCCTTTCAGGAAGGTGCGCCCGAGCCATCTTTCATCACTGGCGATGACGACCTGACGACCCGTGATGGCGAGGCGCTTGCTTCCGGTGGTGATGTCCACCCCGATCGTGATGTTTCGGAGGGACCAGGCTCCACCAGGGGATGCGCGGCGAGCTGTCCCACCACGTGGTATATGGCGCGCCATAGGCGTACAGCGGGCCGCCATACCAGCCCCCATAGGTCCCATAATTAAATGCTTCAGCCATCAGCGGCGAAGCGACAGAGGGAGCTGTTCCTTGTACGTACGGCCAGGGTTGCGGCTGAGGATAGTATGGTAGGGCACGCGCCGATTGGAGATTGATGGAGGTTCGAGCTTCAAACTCGCGTACCTGAGCCCAGACCGCCTCCCAGTTGACTGGGGTCGTCTGAAAGGCTTCACGGCTGTAATTCGGATCGCGCCGCGGGTCATACTGGTCATAGGGTACCGAGGCCGCGCCGATGTTGCCTGGGTGTCCGAGCAGCAGTAACGCGCAGGCGACAGCGTAGAGACCCTTTGGTCGCCGTTCAATCTTCATTCTCGATCACCTCGATTCCAGACACTAGCTCTTGGGCGCCCACCGGGCGCTAGCATTTGCCGCCGGGTCACCCACCCCCGGGTTTGCTCATGCCCGGCTTGTCCCCGATCGAGCCCTGCACCCCCTGGAGTATTTGCTGATGGGTGGGAAACGGGGACGCCCCGGTATCGTAGGGGCCTGGCCCATACCCTGGTTGCTGTCCCTGCGGTCCAGTGAAAATCCCCGACGAGGCTCCGAACCCCGATGACGGGGCTGTGTAGGTCGAGCTTTGTGGCTGTACCGACTGGCCGGTCGTCCCCTGCCCTGCGCCCGGGCCGGACTGCTGGAACTGCCGTTCGAGGTCCTCAAGCTCCTTGATCCGTCGCTGAGTGTTCTCGATCTCCCACTGGCGATGCCCCTGGTCATCGCGCGTCCGCGTCTGATCTCGCAGGTTGCGGAGGTGTTGCCGCTCGTTCTCTAAGTCAGCTCCGACCGGGTTCTGCCAGTAAGTCAAATTTGCCTGGAGTTGGTTGATCTGTTTCTCTCGCGCTTCGATGGTGCCAGCCAAGTTGTTCACCTGGGACTGGACCGATTGAACCTTCGCGTCGGCGTCAGCGATGTCAGCCAAAAGCTGGGTGATCGTCATAGTAACCTCGAGGCCGCCGGTGCCGACGGGTAGCCCTCTCTGGGATGCATAGGCTGCGAAGGTGGCACCGTCGGCTATCTGTGTGCCATAGCCAGGCCGCTGGCCGAGATAGCTTTGGCCACGATTGGCAAGGGCCCGCAGGTTGTCTCGTTGGGCCTGAAGTGACTGCAGTTGCCCCTGAAGGCCGCTCATCTGATCCCAGGCGGCCTGTTGCTGCGCCTGCAGGCCGGCGATTTGATCCCGAAGGCCCTGAAGTTGCGCGGGCGATGCCGGCCTGTCGGCCGCATCGGACTCGCCGGGCCACGCAACGACGAGGAGCAACACCAGTGCGAGAGACGCGCAACTGGCCATCTGGGCTCCCCTGAAAAAGTTGCGCATACGCCTTCCTCTCCGTAGGGCGACCATTGAGTCCTCCTCCTTCGCGCTCGGCGTCATCGGTCGATGACGGCGCGCACGTCGAGACGGTTCGGGGTCACGTTCGTCGGCTCGAGGCGAAAGCCGGTGAACTGTTTCGTTGCCAACTCATCGGCGATCAGGCTCGTCTTTCCGGCGAAGTCGAGCATCAGCTCCGCCGTTCCCTGGGTGAAATTCCGCTGATGCACTGCCTTGACCCCTTGCATGTCGTTCTCCAGGAAGCTCTTCACGGCAGAGAGATGCCGGTACGAGACAAGCCCCGAGATGATCAGCGTGACCTCCTGAGATCGCCCGTACACGTCTCGCTTCCAGGTGGCCAGGATGTCGTTGACCATGGCATCGGAGAGCTTTTCGCTGGCCTCCTTGATGGCAAGCGCGCCACCCTGCATCTCGTCGATATGCGCCTTCGCTCCCTGGTCGCTGCGCGACGAGATGACGCGGCCATCGTCTGATCGGATCGCCCTAGCCTGGAGCGTCGCCTGGATCGATTGCATCTGCGTCCCCAAAAGCCTCCCGCCAGCATTTTTCGAGAAGGCCCGCCCGGTGATCACGACCTGAGCCCCGTACTGAAGGCCCGCAGTGGCAGCGGCCTTGGGATCGCCTTCAAGCAACCGAAGGGCCTTGTCTCGTGGGATATTGGCGCGAACTGTGGCCGGATCGACGACGTTAAAACCTGCGGCCGTGAGCCGCTCCATGATGGTGGACTCGGCCTGTCCCACGTTCTCCCAGGCGGTGGTCCCGAAAAGCCCCCCGACCTTCTCCTCTATGATGACCATCACCTTCGGTTTCTCTTTCAGTTGGTGAAGGAGCCCGAGAGCCTCCAGACTTCGCTGGAGGTTCTGTCTCCCGACGTCGGCCATCACCGTGACACGGAACTCCTGACCGACCCGCTCTTCCTTGACGATGTCATATTTCCTCACATAGCCCGAGGTTTGAGCCAGGATCTTATCGTGAACCACCTGGTAGTTATTCGTCAGGGTGTCGGAGGAGATCAGCGTCCCCACCGCCTGTTCCACCGCCCGGCGGAGGGCATCGTCGATCGCCTTCTCCCTGGCGATGGCGATATTGCCCGTGACTGCCGCCACGCCATCCGCCGTGATCATCTCGGCGCCGGCCGGTACCCAAGAACCGCCGAGCAGCGCCATCCAGAGCCCGATGACAATCACGAAGTGAAACACGTTCGCTCCTCTCGGGAACGACATCTGCGCTTTCCCCGGAAAGACCATCAACTCACCCCGGAAGCGTCGCCCCGCGAAGGGCCGACGTCTCCTGCTCATGTAGTCGCCATTTGCTCAAAAAGCTTCCAGAACAATAAAACAAGCCGAGCCACCACAAAGCGTCAATTAGGCTTTCGGCAGCTCGGCTGTCAGCTCGGGCGTCGTGGGCATTCAGTGGACCCAGATGCGCCTCATCGCGGGCATTGTGTGATTCGCTGACCCGTGGCTTTCCGCCCCCTCCTCGCGGAGGGTTTGGCCTTATCGGGCTCGGCGTATCCTACCTCCTGCCCCCCTCCCGCTGTCAAGCACAATTAGAACTGGCACGATGGCTAAGTCCCGAAAAGCAAAACGGCCCCGGATCAATCTCCGGGGCCGTGCGCGGCCGACTCAAACAGCGTGAGGATGTCAGATGTCGAAGTAGAGGGCGAACTCCCAGGGGTGGGGGCGGAGGCGGATCTGATCGACCTCGTTCGCCCGCTTGTAGTCGATCCAGGTGTCGATCGCGTCCTGGGTAAAGACATCGCCTTTCAGAAGGAATTGATGGTCCGCCTCGAGTGCGTCCAGGACCTCGTCGAGGCTTCCCGGCAGGGTCTTGATCCCTTTCGCCTCGTGCGGCTCCAGCTCATAGAGGTCCTTGTCGATCGGCTTGCCCGGATCGATCTTCTTCTGGATGCCGTCGATCCCCGCCATCAGCATCGCGCTGAAGGCGAGATAGGGATTGCAGCTCGGATCTGGCGTGCGGAACTCGATCCGCTTTGATGCCTCGCTCTTCGAATAGACGGGGATCCTGGCGCAGGCCGACCGGTTGCGCTGGCTGTAGACCAGGTTGATCGGCGCCTCGTAGCCGGGGACCAGTCGCCGATAGGAGTTGGTCGTGGGGGCAATCAGCGCGCACAGCGCGGGGGCGTGTTTGAGGAGCCCGCCGATGTAGTAGAGCGCCGTCGAGGAGATGTCGCCGTACCCGCCGAGCTCCCAGAAGATGTTCTTGCCTTTCTTCCAGAGGCTCTGATGGACATGCATGCCGGAGCCGTTGTCCTGGAAGATCGGCTTGGGCATGAAGGTAGCCGTCTTCCCGTGCTTGCGCGCCGTGTTCTTCGCGCAGTACTTGTACCAGAGAACGTTATCGCCCATCTTGGTGAGCGTGCCATAGCGCATGTCCACCTCGGTCTGACCGGCAGTGGCAACCTCGTGATGGTGGACCTCGATCGGGATCCCCAAACCCTCCAACGCCAGAACCATGTCGGTGCGGACGTCCTGAAACTTGTCCATCGGCGGCACCGGGAAGTATCCCTGCTTGTAGCGAGGCTTGTAGCCCAGGTTCGGCTTCTCATCCCTGCCCGAGTTCCAGAAGCCCGCCTCGGAGTCGATGAAATAGTAACCGTGCTGGTAACTCTGATCGAACCGGATGTCGTCGAAGAAGAAGAACTCCAGCTCAGGCCCCCAGTAAGAGGTATCCGCGATCGCCGTTGACTTGAGGTACGCCTCGGCCTTCTGGGCGATGTAGCGCGAGTCCCGCGTATAGAGCTGTCGCGTCACCGGGTCCATCACGTTACAGATCAGGACCATGGTGGGCGCAGCGGTGAACGGATCCATGGCCGCTGTCGCGGGGTCCGGGATCAGGAGCATGTCGGACTCGTGGATCTTCTGAAAGCCCCGAATCGAGGAGCCGTCGAAACCGATCCCCTCTGCAAACAACTCGTCCGTCAGCTCTCGGACCGGTATGGAAAAGTGCTGCCACAGGCCCGGAAGGTCAATGAACCTGAGATCAACGATCTTCGCGCCTCGCTCCTTCGCAAGCTTGATCACGTCCTTCGGTGTCATAGGACCCGCCCCTCCCTTTGGGATCGACCTGTTCGCCATTAGAGAGCCCAGAGAGTGCCGCGGACCAGCCCGCGGCACCCCGTCAGATCGCCGCCTCGCCCCGTTCGCCGGTCCGTATCCGAATGACCTCTTCGATCGACACGATGAAGATCTTCCCGTCTCCGATCCGGCCGGTCTTGGCCGAGGACTGGATCGTCTCGACCACTTTGTCGGCTTTGTCGTTCGGCACCACGATCTCGATCTTCACCTTGGGCAGGAAATCGATCGTGTACTCGCTGCCCCTGTACAGCTCGGTATGCCCCTTTTGCCGGCCGAAACCCTTCACCTCGCTGACGGTGAGCCCCTGGATGCCCACCTCTGCGAGCGCACTCTTCACCTCGTCAAGCTTGAACGGCTTGATGATCGCCTCGATCTTCTTCATGCGACAACCTCCATCATCTCTGAAGGCATCCGCCTTCCTCCTCGTGGTACCACGCCCCCGACCTTGGGTCCCAACGCGACCCTTCGTCGCCTCTGCCCAATCTCAGGAGCAAACCATATGCCAAGAGACTTTCCCGTCTGAGCCTCTCCTCTCCCCCATCAGGCACGTCAAACCCGCGATGTTGCGGGGGGCTCCTTCGCGATCGCGCCTGGAAGAATCGCCGCACTGCCGAAGGTTTACGCAGCCCCCCAGCAGTCTGACCTCTTTTTATGCATTACGGCCGTACCTCCCGGAGATACTTGACTGCATCCTCCGGAAGGACGGGGTTGATGTAGAACCCGGTCCCCCATTCGAACCCTGCCACCTTTGTGAGGGTCGGCATGATCTCGAAATGCCAGTGATAGTGCGCCACCTCGGTCTCCTGAAGAGGCGAATTGTGGATCAGGTAATTGAAGGGGGGGTTGAGAAGAACCTGATTCATTCGACCCAGAACGTCCTTCAGAATCCTGGAGCAGTTCACGAGCTCATGTTTTTGCGCGCTCTGAAAGAACGGCTCATGGCTCTTCGGGAGGATCCAGGTTTCGAACGGAAATCGGGAGGCAAACGGGGCGATCGCGACGAAGTCATCGTTCTGAGAAATCACCCGGATCTCCTCATGGAGCTCCTGACGGACGATGTCGCAATAGATACACCGTTCCTTGTAATCGAAATAGGCCTTGGCGCCGTCCACCTCTTCCCGGACACGCTTGGGCACGATGGGGGTCGCGATGAGCTGTGAGTGTGGGTGTTCCAGCGACGCGCCGGCCTGCTCGCCGTGGTTCTTGAAAATGAGGACATAGCGAAAGCGGTCGTCCTTCTTGAGATCGAGGATCCGGTCACGATATGCCCAGAGGACATCCTCCACGCGTTGGTCGAGCATCGCGGGCAGGACATCATCGTGGCCCGGCGATTCGATAATCACCTCGTGGGCGCCGATCCCGTTCATCTTGTCGTAGATCCCCTCGCCCTGGCGATCGAGCTCGCCCTCGATCTGCAGGGCCGGGAACTTGTTCGGCACAACCCGGACGTGCCAGCCCTTGCGATTAGGCAGGCTTCCATCGTTTCGATAGGCGATGATCTCGGGAGGGGTCTTGTCCTCGTGCCCCGGGCAAAAGGGGCAAAACCCCGCCTGCTTTGACGGCGGAGCCACCGCAAAATCTGAGGGGCGCTTGCCCCGCTCCGTCGAAATAATCACCCAGCGCGAAGTGATCGGGTCCTTGCGAAGCTCCGGCATCCGGTCCGACCCTCCTCCCCCAGGGATTCCGTCCCTCGGAGCAGCCGTACACTAGATCAGTTGTTCTGAAATGTCAATGGGCCGAACCGACACCTTCACTCAATACGTTGAGTGAGTGAGTGTTGTGGGCAGAGCCAGTCCCGCCCGCCACGGCGTCCCGCAGCAGCATCACGATGGTTTGTTGGATGCGTCCGGAGAGTCCGTCAACCGTCGGCCGGTCCTTTCCCGAGATCCCGTCCCGGGCGCCTGCGCTGACGCAGGCCGCGAGCATCCTGGTCTCGTCGGCGGGGCGGTGCAGCAACTGCAAATCGCCACGGCGCACCGCAAGGCTGGCGACGATCGCATAGGCCCCCCAGTTCGAGACGGACGCCACCACAACCACCTCAGCCGGAATCGCGCACGCGATGCTCGATCGGCAGGGACAGACACACGGACGATCGAAAGGCGCGATGGAAGACCGGCGAGGTTTGATCGACCCGAAGCCAAGCTCGTTTCCGCGATCGCCCACGCCAATGGTCAGCACTCCGGCTTGCCGGGCCAACGAGAAGAATGCCTCGACCCCCGCGTGCGCTGCCGTCACGTCCTCACCTCTCGCGTTGTGAATGACTCCGCGGCGATTCGGACCCAGCCGCTCTACCGCGATCACCGCGACCGCCCCTATGCCGTTCCAGAGGGTCGCGGCGGCTGATCGCGCAGCATCACGACTGCTCGGGAACGTCGCGAATCGAATCGATCGCCGCCAGGTGTTCGCGCGTGATCCGTCGGCGAGGGCATCCAGGGCCGCCACGATCGGCTCCCGAAATCGGGCTTCGGCTACCAGGACAGGCTTTGCGCCGAACGCAAGCACCAGACTCCTGGCCAGCACCGCGGCACCGGGCGGGCCATCGGTCTCCCCTCTGGGCAACGAGGGCGGAGCGCCCGCGCCGGTCAGTACGACGACGCGGGCCCCGGGCGTAAGGACAGCCTCGAGTCTTCTCGCCGCCTTGGCAGAGAGCGGTTCTGCCGCCCCCCTCCTGGCGGCGTGATAGAGCTTCCCAAGCTCCCGCGCTCGCGCCATCGCTGGCGCCCCGCCCAGAAGAGAGATCCGATCGATCGCCTCGGAGATACGAACCGACACGCTGTCGAACACCTACTGGCGGATAATGGTGACGCGCGTCCGAAGCTTGTTGCTCGTATGGCCTTGCTCGTCCACGACGAACACCTCGAATATTCGAACGCCCTCGGAATGGTACTTGAACGTGGCTTCGATCGAGCCTATGGCCCGCCCATACTTGGTGCCTTTCAGATTCAGGACGGTCGGGGCCAGGGTTTGGGTAAACACCCAGTCTCGGACCTCGGACGGAAAGATGTGAGCCTCGACAAGGTCGGCGTCGCTGTCCTCAAAGTCGACGGTCAGCGCGACCTCCTCTTCCACCTTGACCCGCTCCGGTTCGATCCGAAGATTGGAGATGACCGGCACTCCCGGCCCGGGAACCGTAGGCTCGATCCGCCAGGTGGCACACGCCGAAACGGCAAGGACTAAGCCGATACACAGCGTCGCGCGCTTCGCCTTGGCCTGCCCGTGATCCCGACTCACGATCCCTCCCCCTCCCCGCCGGCCCCCGTCGTGCGGTCCGCCAGGCTTACCCGATAACCTCCGCCCCGCTCTTCCACGGCGACGTGAAAGGCCTTCCCGGCCAGGCGAAGGGCGTAGCTCTTTGTCGCTCCCCGGCTTTGCCATCCCCGCGTCAAGGCCGGAAATCTCGCCTCGTACGCCCTCATGCCGGCATGCGCGTCACGCAGCGAGATCTGACGAAACCGAATTGCCTGGCCCGCGGTGGCCTGAGCCAGTCGGGAGACGTCTTCGCTCACAACCACAGCGATCTTGGCGTAGCCACCGGTGGTTTGCCGGTCGGCTAGCAAGATGATCGGCTGGCGATCCGCCGGGACCTGCACCGCGCCCAGTGGGATCGAATCGGAAATGATGTCCGCGGATGAGCGGTGAGCGATCGCAGGCCCCTGCAGCCTGGCCCCCATCCGATCCATCTCCGGCGTCACCCGATACGTGCCGTTCAGAAACGTCTCAACCCCTTCGCACGTGAATAGATCGTCCTGTGGACCCAGGACGACGCGCAAGGTAAGCGTGTCAGGCAGCGGGCCCGACCATGCCGCAGGGAGAGAGCGCCCTCGCGGACCCGCCGTCCGTCCGCCGGTCCCCCCGACCGGAAGGAGGTCGCCCTGGCCGAGCGGCCGGCCCTGAAAGCCTCCAAAAGCAGCGGGGAGGCAGGTGGAACGGCTCCCCAGGACGAGCGGGACGTCGATCCCGCCGGCTATTGCCACGTAGGCGCGCAGCCCCCACCTCGCCCGGCCCAACTCGAGGAGCTGGCCGCTCTTGACGAGCACCGCGGCGCCCGATTCGATCGGCTTGCCGTCCAGGAGCGGCTGCATGTCCGCCCCGACGATGGCGACGACCAGATCTGCCAGCGCTCGCAACGCCGGACCCTCTCCTGTGGCCTCCAGGCCAGCCGCCCCCTCCTCATTCTCGACGAGGAGGTTCGCGGCCCGCAGCGACATCTGGTCCATCGCACCACAGGTCGGCACGCCGTACCGCTGAAAGCCGAGCCGACCGAGATCTTGAACGGTGGTCAGCAGCCCCGGCCTCACCACCTCGACGGCTTTGAAGAACCCCCCAGAAGGCTGAGGGGGTTCTTCGATCCGAGTGGAACCGGATCCTTCTCCATTCGCGCACCTTGACTCCCCAGCACACTGGGGAGATTGCGGCGCGCTATGCGGATTCATACTCATGACCATCGTAGTGTGCCGATACCTGTGAGGGAGCCCTCCTCTGTGACCAGGACGAAGCGGACCTTGTCGCCCGGTAACAGCGACGCCGGTGGCTGGCAAGAGGCATCGAAGAGGGGCAACCTGGTTTGGCCGATGATCCGCCACCCGCCCGGACTCTCGACAGGATAGATGCCGGTCTGCGTCCCGCCAATCCCGACCGAGCCGGCCGGCACGCGCAGCCGCGGCGTGGGAAGCCGGGGCACGGCGAGCCGCTCTGGCAGCCCGCCGAGGTAGGCGAACCCTGCCGTGAAGCCGAGCATATAGACGTCGTAGAGCGGCTCGGTATGGAGACGGACCACCTCCTGTTCTGAGAGACCGGTGTATTGCGCGACGAACGCGAGGTCCGGACCCTTTTCACCCCCATAGGTCGTTGGGATCTCCACGATCCGCGACGTCTGCTCCCCCACCTCCGGCGCGGAGTCAAGGAGCGCGCCGATCCTCCCCGTGAGCGCGTCCCGGTCGATCTTAAGCGGATCATAGTAGATCGCCAACGACCGAAAGGTAGGCACAGCTTCCCGGATCCCGACGAGCCCTGCCTGCTCCACAGCCACACTGAGGGCGCGAACCCGCCGATTCACGATCAGATCGATCCGGTCGCCCAGTTCGACCACCAGGCAACTCTCGCCTGCGTCGAGAAACCTAGCGGCCGAGGAGTTCATCCAGCGAGACAACCTGCACCTTTGCTTGTGCCAGACGCTCTCGCAGCCGGCGCGCGATCGCCGGGGCGCCGGGTGTGTCGCCGTGCAGGCAAATGGTGTCCGCCCTGATCGGAACCATCTGGCCGCCGATGGCGCGAACCTTCCCCTCCAGCATCATGAGGACCTGATCGGCGATCGCCTCGGGATCGGTCAGGACCGCCCCAGGTCGCCGTCGCGAAACGAGGCTCCCGTCCTCATCGTAGGCCCGATCACCGAACCCTTCCGCCGCGACTCTCAACCCTACCTCCCGCCCGGCCTGCACAAGCTCTGATCCCGGAGCTCCGACCAGGATCAGGGCGGGGTCCGCTTCAGCGACCGCCTCGGCGATCCCCCTGGCCAGCGAGCGATCCTTGGCGGCCGCGTGGTAGAGGGCTCCATGCGGCTTGACGTGCTGCACGCGGAGCCCCTCGGCCATCGCGAAAGCGGCGAGCGCCCCGATCTGATACAGGAGATAGTCCCTCGTCTCTTCCGGGGAGAGCTGCATCGGCCGCCGCCCGAAGCCGAGCCGGTCGGGATAGCCAGGGTGGGCCCCGACGCGCACCCCATGCCGTTTCGCCAACCTTATCGTCTTCCGCATCACGGTCGGATCCCCGGCATGCCACCCGCATGCCACACTCGCCGAGGTGATGTGGGGCATGAGGGCCTCGTCGTCACCCATCGTCCAGACCCCGTAGCTTTCGCCCATGTCGGAGTTTATGTCGATTCTCAACGCGCCCATCTCGCCGTCGACTCCTGCCTCACGCCCCCGAGCATACGCTCGTCCCCACGTTCCTGCGTGCCACGCAGGCCGTCGCCACGCGATGTGAACGGGTGAACTCGGTCAGTTGACATGGCGTGGATTTTACAATACTGTCGCACGTAGTCAAAAGATTTCACGTGGGGCACCATCGCAGACGATGGCGCAGTGAGCGCTAAAGAGGAGGAACCGATGACCGACACGATCCGCCGCGTAGACTACTTTTACATCGACACGCCCAACAAGCCCGGGGAGGCGGCACGAGCCCTCTCGACACTGAAGGATGCGGGCATCAATCTGCTGGCCTTTACGGGGTTCCCCAAGGGCCGCCGCGCGCAATTGGACTTCATCCCGGCCGACAGCGCGGCCTTTGTGAGAGTCGCGAAGAAAGCCAAATGGAAGCTCAGCGCGAAAAAGAGCGGCTTTCTCATCCGGGGCGAAGACCGCCCTGGCGCGCTTTCGGACGTCATGAACAAGCTAGCGGCGGCGAAGATCAACGTGACCGCCGTTGACGCCGTCTGCGCCGGGGCAGATCGCTGGGGCGCCATCCTTTGGGTGAAGCCGCGAGACCTCGCACGCGCGGCGAAGGCGCTCGGCGCGTCCCGCGCGGCCGGCCCGCAAGACACGCTGCAACTGTGAGGTCCCACGTCGCCTGTCATCGCTTCTAACGTCCCCAGTCACCCGTGTTGTCACCCTGAGCGCAGCGAAGGGTCTCCGAGATTCTTCGCTTCGCTCAGAATGACAGAAAGAGTCTACGGATGTTCATGCCCATGCATGAGCCAGCGGCTTATTAGGTATTGCGGGCGGGAGAGATGGGCCGAGCGATGGGGAGTTCGGCGTCGCGCTGCTGATGGGTAGAGTCGCTCAGGGCTGGGCTGGCTCGTGACAGTGAGAGGAGATCAGGGAAGGGCTGCGAGGGCGCTGTCTCGCAGACGCTGCATCGCCGCGGCCACCCCATCCGGCGCGTTGAACACGGCGGAGCCGGCCACGAGCACGCGGGCGCCGGCCTCAACGACCGTTGGCGCCGTTGTCGGGTCGATCCCGCCATCGACCTCCAGCTCGCACGTCGGTCGGAGCCGGTCGATAAGCTGGCGGACCCGCCGGATCTTGGTCAGGGTGCTGGCGATGAACTCCTGCCCGCCAAAGCCGGGATTCACGGTCATGACGAGGGCGAGGTCGAGATCAGGCAAGATCTCCTCGAGGGCAACTGCCGGTGTAGAAGGATTCACCGCCACGCCGGCCCGCCTGCCCAACCGCCTGATCTGTTGGACCGTTCGGTGAAGGTGCGGCAACGCCTCCAGATGGACGATGACGCTATCGACGCCGGCATCGACGAACGGCTCCAGATACCGATCAGCATCCTCGATCATCAGGTGGACTTCGAGTGGAAGACGCGTGGCGCGTCGCAGAGAGCGGACCACCGGGGGGCCGATCGTGATGTTCGGCACGAAATGCCCGTCCATCACATCGACATGTATCCGATCGGCGCCCGCGGTTTCCGCCTGGGCCACCTGCTCCCCCAGACGGGCGAAGTCGGCCGACAGGATCGAAGGCGCCAGCATGATCGTGCGTATCGCAGTCGCACGCGTCGTCATCGCGGCGCCTAGTGCATCTCTCCGGCGTAGATCTTCATGATCTTGGTCAGCAACTCGATCGCATCCGATCGGCGCCGCTGGAACGAGTTGCGGCCGATAATTGTCCCGAACCCGCCCCCATCGCGGATCGCCCGGATCTCGTCCAGGACCGCATTGTCGTCCTCCTTGGCGGCCCCTCCGGAGAAGATCACGATCCGGCGCCCATCGAAGGCGCTCTGCACCACATGTCTGACCCGATCGGCCAACATGCCGATAGGCACCTTGGTCTTCTCGTAGACCTTCTTTGCCTCAGGCTGCTCGATGTGCGCGCTCGGAAGCTTCACCTTGATCAGGTGCGCGCCGAGTTGCGCCGCGATCTGCGCCGCGTAGGCGACGACGTCGATCGCCGTCTCCCCCTCCTTGCTCAGCCCGGACCCGCGCGCGTAGGCCCAGCAGACTGCCGCTAGGCCGCAGGCCTTTGCTTCCGCCGCGATCTCGCGGAACTGCTGGTACATCGTGTTGCACTTGGCGGACCCGGGGTAGATCGTGAAGCCGACGCCCGCGCACCCCAGTCGCAGCGCGTCCTTCACGCTCCCGGTCACTGACGACAGCGGGTCCTTCTCATCATGCAGAACGTCGTGGTTGTTCAGCTTCAGGATGAGCGGGACCTGGCCGGCAAAGTCGGCCGCCCCGGCCTCGAGGAATCCCAGCGGGGCGGCGTAGGCGTTGCAGCGGGCCTCGATCGCCAACTCGAAGTGGTAGTGCGGGTGGTAGGCGGGCGGGTTGACCGCAAAGCTTCGCGCCGGACCGTGCTCGAACCCCTGATCCACCGGCAAGATCACCAGCCGGCCTGTGCCGGCGAGATAGCCGTGATTGAGCAGGCGTGCCAGGTTGGTCAGCGTCCCCACATTGTCACTGGCATACCATCCTAGAATCTCGCGGACACGTTTGCTCATGCTAGGCTTCCTCCTTTCAGTCGTCCCCTCGGCCTGCGTTCCCGTGCACCCGCCCTACCGCTGCCCTCGAAAGAACTCCTCGACGAGGGCCACATCCTGGTCGCTGCCGATCATCAGCGGCACTCGCTGGTGGTACGATGACGGCTGAATGTCAAGGATCCGCTCGACGCCGGTAGTGGCCCGCCCCCCGGCCTGCTCCACCACATAGGCCATCGGCGCCGCCTCGTACATGAGCCGAAGCTTCCCCTGGGACTTTGTGCCGCCCCCGACCTCGGCCGGGTACATGAACAGACCGCCATCAAGCAGTGTGCGATGCATGTCCGCCACCATGGCGCCGACATATCGAAGCGAGTAGGGTCTACCCGTGGCCTTATCCGGCGTGCTCAGATAATCGATCACCCGCTGCGTCTCCGGATGCCAGCGATGATAGTTGCCCTGGTTCACGCTATAGATCCTGCCGCGCTGCGGGATTCGCATGGTCGGGTGTGACAGCAGGTATTCGCCGAGCATCTGGTCGAAGGTGAATCCGTGCACACCGCGGCCAACCGTGTAGACGAATACGGTGCTCGGACCGTACATGAGATAGCCGGCCGCAACCTGCTCAGTTCCCTTCCGAAGCGTGTCAGCAGCCAGGTGGTCCCGCCCCTGGCCTTGGCGCCGCCGAACCGAGAAAATCGTTCCTACCGGCCCATTGCCGTCGAGGTTCGAGGAGCCATCGACCGGATCGAAGCACACAATAAAGCTCCCTGGGACACAGTTGCGGTCGAAATGGAGCGGCTCCTCCATCTCTTCCGAGACCATCGAGCAGACCAGGTGGGTGTCCTTCAGCGCAGTCACGAAGACATCGTTCGCCCAGACGTCGAGCTGCTTGACCTGTTCCCCCTGGACATTCACCTCGTCGGTATACCCCAACTTGCCGACCAACGCCGCCCGGTTCACCTCGCGTGAGATCAGCTTCGCCGCGAAGCCGATCTGGAGGAGCAGGGTTCGAAGGTCACTGTCCAGCCGCTCCGACCGATCCTCAAGGAGGTGGCGGGTCAGCGGAGTGCCCACCTTGAGCAGCCAGTGTCCGCTGTCACTCGTCATTGTCTGGCTCGCCGGCGCTCGACGACCGCTTCGCCGTCCTGCACCAGAACGGTGTCGGCCATACCGATGAAGAGGCCGGTCCCGACCACGCCGGGGATCGAGAGGATCGCCTGCTCAAGTGCAGTCGCATCCTGGATCGGAGAGATTGCGCAATCGAGAATCTGGTTTCCGTTGTCCGTCACATAGGTGTGCCCGTTCACCATTCGGACGGTGGGCCGACAGCCCAGCTCGGTGAGGCGGCGCTGGCAGAGGGGCAAGCCGAACGGCACTACCTCGATGGGAAGGATGCCACGGCTGCCCAGGACCGGTACGAGCTTCTCAACACCGACCAGGATCACGAAGCGTCGTGACGACGCGGCCACGATCTTCTCGCGCACCATGGCACCGCCGTACCCCTTGATGAGGTCAAGCCGGGGATCGACCTCATCGGCACCGTCGAACGTGATATCGATCCGGCTGACGTCAGCGAGCGCCGTAAGCGGAATGCCAAGCTGCGACGCGAACCCGGCCGTCGCATCCGAGGTCGGCACCCCCCGCACGCGCAGGCCCCCTTTCACCGCCACGCCGAGGGCCTCCACGAAAGCCGTTGCGGCGCGTCCCGTGCCCAAGCCGACGACAGCGCCGTCCTTAACGAACTCCAGGGCTCGCGAGGCAATGGAAGACACTGATTGACTACGGATGCTCGGTTCCCGCGCCATGACCGAGTTCGAGACACGAGTCAATTGACGTGATACGCGAGCCGCTCACGGCCACCTGCCGTGGCACATATCAAATACGCGCGCGCCCTGGCAGCTTATACTATGGCTTGCGACGGACTGTCAAGACCAGGCTGACCTCTGACCTTGCGGTGTCATGGCGCCTGGTGGCGGATTCTACTGCCTGATACGTCTCTCCGAATTGGCGGGTCCGGACGAGGCCACAATCACCACAGGCATCGGGACCAAGCGCCGGTGGCGAGTATCCACTGAAAGCCCCAGGCCCTCAATGCTGTAGGCTCCAAGGAGTAGCTGGGTCCCCTCTTTGCCAAAGAGCACAAGCGTCGTGACTGACCGGCCATCGATATCGAGGCGCGCCTCTCCGACCTTCCATCGAGCCTTCCGCCCATCAGCAAACTGCACAGTCTCCTCACGAATCGGCTCGATATGTAATGCCGAAAGTGCATCTCGAGGGACCACAGTGTAAAACGCACCGGTATCAACCAAGAGGCGAAAGGTACGCCTGCGTTTTGCGTCACTTGGGTGGCTCAATGCCCCCCGAACGTAAAAGATTCCCATAGCGTGCTGATTGTATCCTCAGCCGACGCGCCAGTCTACAAGAAACTCGTCGGTCGCGGTCCGGCCGCGCGTTTCCCTCAAGCCGGGGCGGCTGCACAGCTAAGCGGGGCGCGTGCGCCCTGTCATGGCGTGACGTTGAGGCTCGCCTCGCCGAAAAGGGTCGCAATGTTCGCGCGAATCGTGACCGTAGCCTGCTGCGCGATCGGGGACTTGGCCGTCACGGCGAAGATCTGAGACCCCTGGCCCGGCGCGAACGAAATCTGGGATGGCACGGTTGCCACGTTCGTGTTGCTGCTGGACAGCGCCACGGTGAGGCTCTTGCCGGGTACAGCGCTCAGGGTGACAGTGCCGGTCGCGGTCGCTCCGGCACGGATCGAGGTTGGCGAGATGGTCACCGACTGGATCGTGAGCGGGTTCACGGTCAGCGTTGTCGTCTTGCTCACGCCTAGGGCAGTCGCCGTGATCGTCGCCGACCGCGGTGACGTGACGACAGAGGTGGCCACCTGAAACGTTGCACCGGTTCCGGTCACCGTGACGCTCGCGGGAACCTGCGCGGCCGAGTCGCTGCTTGTCAGGGCGACCGACCTGGCTGACACCGGACCGGTCATTGTGACCGAGCCGCCGACGCTCTGCGTTGCAACGACAGTCACAGGATTGACGCTGACGCCCGCCAGGCTGGCCGGTCCGACAGTCATCGTGGCCGAGCGGGGCAGGCCACCGGCGGTGGCGCTGATCGTCACCGAGCGCGCGGATGCGACCGCGGCCGTATTGATGGTGAAGGTCGCGGTGTTCCCGTTCACAGTGGCGGTGGGGGGCACGGTCGCGGCCGTCGGGTCGCTGCTCGACAGCGCAACGGTGACGCCGGCCGACGCCGGCACCGACCCGTTCATCTGCGCGGCGCCCGTGACCGGGTTTCCGCCCACCACGTTTGTCGTGCTCAGCGTCAGCGCAGCCGGCTGCAGCGGGAGGACGGTCAGCGCCGCGGACTTCGATATCCCCCCAGATCGGGCGGAGATCGTTTCGTTCCGGGTGATTGAAACCGGCTTGGTCGCGATCGTAAAGGTCATGGGGTTGCTGGTGATGTTCAACGGGGCGATGCCTTGCATCACCTCCGGGTTGCCAAAGATCTCAAGTTGACCACCGCTCTGGCCGGGCGAGATGGTCCCGGTCAGCGCGGCAGATCCCGTGACCGAGCCACCGCCAATGACCGATGCCGGCACCAGGGTGAAGGAGGCGACGGGCAGTCCGGTGACATCAGCAACCTGAAAGGACCCGACGACCGTCTCGCCGCCGAACGTCGAGACGGTGAGCTGTCCTGGCGTGGCATTGGCCGGTACCGTGAAGTCCAAATACGTGGTCTCATCGGGGCTGGGGGGCGACCCGGAAAAATGAAACACCTGGGTTTCGATCCCGCCGATCTTGACCTTGGCATGTTGGATCATGATGCGACCCGTGGCGGGAAACGGCGGTATAGAAACTCTTAAACCGCTTCCGATCAGCCGATGTATTTTGCCTCGGATCAGCGTTTGCGACGGCAGGTCTCGAAACGGTGGTGCGCCCGGCACCCCGGGCTGATCCTGAACCTTGGTCACCACCGGCTTGTCTACGTAGAGAAGATTCGGGCGCGTGGCAGTCCCTCCGGGCGTCGTGACGGTCAGAGTCGCGCTTTGGGTGGCGGGGAGGTCAGGGACGGTGAGAATCAGGAGATCCCGTCCGTCGAGTTTCCCTTGGGCATCGAAGGACGCCACGTAGGTGACGGACTGCACCGGGAGCGGCGTTGATCCGAACGTCACCGTCGTCTGGGGGCTGGGTAGCGGCTTTTTCTGAGTGACAGCGACGAACGCCGGCTGAGCGGCAGGCGGCGGGATCAGGTGCTTCCCGACAAGTGTGACTCTGCCCGGCCGTATCGTATCGTACGTCTGCCCTCCCGTCGTCCAGGGCGCCAACCCCTCCGTGGCTCCTGTGATCTGTGGAGGCTCCAGCACATGAAGTTTCTGTGTGATGGCCGCGAGTTGAGACACCTGCTCACCGGTCTTGGTGTAGTGGAGCACCAGCGAATCCGGCTGGACGTTCTGCGGCGCCGTAAACGTCAGCGTCGAGTTGTTCCCCGCCAGATCGCGAAATGTTCGCTCGACCCCGAAATACTTCGTCTTGTACTCGAGCTTCACGGTATGGCCGTCGGGCTTGAGGTTTGCGCCCCTGATCTCGACGACAGTCCCCGGCTGAACGACGGTAGGCGACAGACTGGTCACCACCGGATTGATTCTGGCGTTCACCACGATGACACCCTGGCCGCGGTAGCAGGCAGGCCCGCAGAATGTCGGCGCGGCTGGAAGGTTCGAATCGTAGAAATGCTGGTTATTGATCTGAAAGAAGCCAGGCTTCGCAATGGTTACACTCAACCGGACCAGCGTGCTGCCCCGATCGAGAACCCTCGCATCGCTGATCCTGTCTCCAAACGCTTGGGTGTTGATCGCCGCATTGTTCAGGCGCACCCCGCGTGCCTCAAATGTATAGGCCTGGCCGACTTTCACGTTCGTCGTGTCGCCCACCATCGTGATCGTGTTGACGTCGCCGAGGTCATAGAGCCTGAACTTGAACTGATCCGGGCCGCTGGTCTCGACCGCGTACCGGATGCGGACGGTGTATTGGTCCAGCGGAACACTAGTGGCCGACGTCACACGGACCGTGATCCTCGTATTCGACCCACCATGCCGCTCGGTGACGGCGGGTGTCAGGCCGGAGACCGGGTTACCGCTTGCATTCACGATCTCTATGCCGGTAGAGAGGTCGAGGTAGGTCCCCTTCACGACGATGTTGGCGGTCTCTCCCCGCCAGACCTTGACGATCTGTGTCGGCGTGTAGGTGTCGATGTACTGCATGGAACTTATTGTAGCGCTGGCGACGCCATGCGTTGCCAACACCGCCAGGCACGCCGTCAGGACTGTCATCGATGCCGAGACCTGTCTCATGGTACCTCCTCCTATTGTCACGACGGCCCCGGCCGCGCGACACAAAGCCGCACCAGGCTTCTCCTGCGATACGCGAAATCGAGCATCACGGCTGCTTCAGGGACCAGCCGCCCGGTCCGCGGTTGGCGCAGAAGAGTTTCTTGGCGTCCACCGGAGTCCAGGTATTCCCGATATTCGCCCGCACCAGGAAGCAGTGATTCTGCCGCTGGAAAAAGTAACCCGGGACGGCCTGGAAGGTGTAGCGGCCCGCGCCCGGCCTGATCAGGTACTCCACCTGCGCGCCGGCGATCTGATCTTGGTCACGAACCTCGAGGCGTGTTCGGCACTCTCCGTTGTAGTCCGATTGCAAGGTGACCGTCCATACCTGTATCCGCTGTCCCTGACGGACCGGATCGGGGACCATGCCAAGTTCGACGATGCTCAGCCGGTGCGGCGGCGCACAGAACATGGGTGCCTGCGCGACCGCCGCAGATGGAATCGTGCCCAGGACTCCCGCGCCGATCATCGCCAACAACAGGACCTTTGTCGCTCGCTTCATCGCTGCCCTCCATCCATGATGTCACCAGGGTCGCCTCGGGGCGCTCCCATCGGCTTCACGGCAGACTGCCCCAGATGTTATACAGCGTCGCTGCCTCGAATGGGAAGAGCACGCTTTTCGTTCCGTACCCCGTGAGCATGATCGACTGCTGATAGTTATCGGGGCGCAGCAATAGACCGCCGAAGGGATACTGGTCAGTGCGCGGCAGTCCCAGGCTCACCCCAAGCCTGTTCCCAGCCTGGAAAAAGGCCGTCTCGTAAGCCGGCAAATTGCTCACATTGGGGCCGCCGGCGGTGCACGCAGCATCGGACGCAGAGAGGGGTAGGGAAAAGACTACCGGTAGCTTATATGGGTCTGGCGCCAGTGGCCCGCTTCTCCCTAAAGCCCATGCCGAGGACGGAGACAGGAAAGAGAGGGGCTTTATCGGCGGAGTCACCGGAAGCTGGTCGGGAAGCCCCGGGGTCGGAGTCCCCAACGCGACGAACGCCCCGATCCTCGCGAGGCTGGTCGGCTTGAACTTGTCCCACCCATTCTTGTCAAGCTCTTGAAGGACCCGCATATGGTACGCACCCTGCGACCATCCCGCCCCCTCAGCCGTAGGGGCCAGCGCCCGCCACTCGCTCGTCGTGGTGGCTGTCGGCAGGACGAAGGCATTCGAAGGCGAGATATACACATACGAGAACGTCCGGTAGAAGTGCCGCGCGCCGTTCACGAGATTCTCGATCCGTCGGAGCGCCTGGAAGACAAAGGCGGCCTCCGACGCCTTCACCTTGTTCGCCGGTAACAGGAGCACCGGAATGAGGGTGCGGGGGACCTGTGTGGGACGCAGGCAACGCCAGTCGCCAGGCCCGATTCCGACCAGCGTTGCAAGAGACTGGTCGCCGTACTTCCTGTGGCACGCATCATGGACGTTGATCCCGACATCCGCCTTCCCTGGAGCTCTGCAGACCCAGCCGTAGGCATCCTGCTTGACAGCGACGGCTGTGGCGCTCGAGCCGTACTTATGCCTGCACCATTCCGGAAGGTCAATCGGCTGGCCGGGATGCGTAATCCCTTCTCCGCCACAGTAATTTCCATGCGACGCCTCCGAATACGGCGGGGTCGCTGCCAGCAGCGGACCCACTATGGCTCCAAGAACAAGGTACACATAAGGCGAGCGAGGTGCTCTCATCGGATACCCCCCTCCTTTCGGGGTCTCCCCCCATTCAGATGGCAAGCGCTACTGTGCCGCGAGAGACATCGAGTCTCCGGCTGCCGTGTACAGAATGCACCGCTTGATCGTTAGACGGAGCGGTTGCCGCGTTTATTCGGTGATGCAGAACGATTATGGGCGGATCAGAACGGTGACGGAATTCCAGACCAGTTGAGGCGCCGGTGCTGGTACTGCGGTTGGAGACATCGATGCGGGAACGGGGGCACCAGCCGGCACGGAGGGCGGCGTCGTGGCCTCAACCGGCTTGACGCTGATCCCTCGTGTCGCGACGAGCGTCGGCACTTCTTGCTTCGGCTTGGCAAAGCCACCTTCGACCATTTGAAAATCGTTCTCGTCGAGCCGAACCGACGTGACGATCGCAAAGGTCGTCTCTAAGCCGAAGGGCGGCGACGCCTCGAACTTGAACGGCGCGCCCGGAGCCGG
>Ga0187892_10004100_pt1 | contig 25076 bp, 26 predicted proteins | sample MA1701073metaG_FD_139345 | JGI IMG/M metagenome (GOLD analysis project Ga0187892, IMG submission 139345) | Bio-ooze microbial communities from a basaltic lava cave in the Kipuka Kanohina Cave System on the Island of Hawaii, USA - MA170107-3 metaG ... | reverse complement strand
TGTCGTCCTGGCAGAACATGGCGCTGTTCAGCGCCAGCACCGCGATCGTCTGCCCGCGGATGTCGAAGCTGTCCAGGAGGAAACAGCTCGACTCCGACGGGAACCGCCGGATGCCCCTGAAATAGGCGTCGTACCAGGTCTTGAACGCACCCAGCTTCAGGTTGATGTGCGGCTTGGGCCGCCCCGGGGCGAAGTACGCGTCCGACTCCTCCCGGGTGGCGAGGGTCCGGGCCAGGCCGACCCCCAGATCGCGGTCGACGTCGTGATTGCCGGGCACGACCACCAGGGCGTTTCGGGCTACCCCAGCGGCGGCGATCAGGGCATCGAAGAACTCTGTGGCGGCCTCGTACTCGGCCGGCTTGCCCGAATGGGCGATGTCGCCGGTCGCGAACACGAGATCGGGCTTGCGACCCCGATCCCGCTCGGCTTCCACCGAGCCGACCAAGGCCCCGAGCACCACGTCGCGGTCGTATGACTCCCCACCGCGGAGGTGGAAGTCCGACACGTGCAGCCACGTGACACCCACTCCGGTCATCATGTCAGGAGGATGCTCGGCAGCGTCGAGGAGGCCTTGCAGGTTCAGCTTCAGAGGGTGTCGAGAAACCTGGCCAGGGCGTCCCAGCAGCGATCGGTGGCCTCCAGCGGGGGGGAGTGGCGCACGCCGTCGAGCACCTCCAGGCGGGCGCCGGGGATGGCGGTGGCCAGCCGTTCGCAGTGCGGCCGCATGGTCTCGTCGTCCGACCCGACCAGCACGAGGGTCGGCACGCCGATGGCCGCCACCTCGGCCAGGGTGTCGGGCCAGCCCGGGAAGCAGGGGGCCATGGCCGTCCACATGTCCGGGGCGCAGGCCAGCAGGCGGGACTCGGCCTGCGCCTGGTGGCCGGGGCGGGCCGCTTCCATCCGGGCCCGGGCCGCGATCACGGCGGGTTCGTCCTGGCGGCGGGCCTCCTGGGCGGCGTGCAGGGCGGCCATCCCGCCTTGGCGGACGATGGCCACACCCAGGGCCACCAGCCCGGGGTCGATGTCGAGGGGGCCGTGGAACGTGCTCATCAGCACCAGGCCCCCCACCCGCTCGGGGTGGTCGAGGGCCAGCCGCTGGGCCACTGCGCCGCCCATCGAATGGCCGAGGAGGACGAACCGGTCCCAGCCGAGGGCGCCGGCCGTGGCCACCACGTCGGCTACGAACCCGCCCAGGGTGTACCAATCCTCACCCGCCGGCTTGGCGCTCTCGCCGTGGCCCCGCAGGTCGGGAGCGGCGGCGTGCCAGCCGCCGGACGCGAGCCGTCCCAGCAGAGGCTCGAAGTCCTCCTTGGCGCCGGTGAACCCGTGCACCAGCAGCAGGGGGCGACCGCCCTTGCCCTCCTCGGCCACGGCGAGGCCCACCGCAGCCGCCTCGATCCGGCGGACCGGCATGGCACGGGAAGGTAGCCGCGGGCGCCGGAACCTCCTCTATCGGCGTAAGCTGCCCGGCGGGGTGGGTCGCCGGCAAAAGGTCTTCCTGGTGCTTCGGATCGGAGCCAGCGCGGTGATGCTGGCCCTCCTGCTGTCGCGCATCCACCTGTCCTCGCTCCTGCCCAAAGACGAGGCGGCCGCCCTGCCGTGGCTGCTGGCCGGACTGCTGGTGTGGCTGGGCGCCATCGTGCTCGCCACCCTTCGCTGGCAACGGGTCCTGACCGCCCTGGAGCTGCCAGCCGACCTGCCGCCGCTGTTGTCCCACTCCTTCGCCGGCATGTTCGTGGCCAACTTCCTGCCCTCCACCATCGGGGGGGACGTGCTGCGGGTGTCCCGCCTGTCGGCCGCCAACGGCCAGGCCCCTGCCTCCTTCGCCTCCGTCGTGCTCGAGCGCCTGACCGGCTTCCTGGTCCTGCCCCTGATCACCCTCATCGCCCTGTTCACCCATCCCGACCTGCTCCACCTGGGAAACGCCTCCAAGGCGGCCCTGCTGCTGTCGGTCGGCACGCTGGTGGCCCTGGGCGTCATCCTGGTGCTGGCCGGCAACGCCCGCATCGGGCGGCGCCTGGCCCACAACCAGAACTGGCTGCGGTTCGTGGGCGCCGTCCACCTCGGCTTCGACCGGATCCGCCGCCATCCCGGCGCCATGGCCGGGGTCCTGCTCACCGCCTTGGCCTACCAGTTGGCCATCGTCCTGGCCGCCTGGATCGCCACCCAGGCTCTCGGCATCGATCTGGGCTGGGCCCCGGTCATGGCCTTCATCCCGGTGGTGGCCATGGCCCAGGTCCTTCCCCTGTCGGTCAACGGGTTGGGGCTCCGTGAGGGCGCCCTGGTGCTGCTGCTGGCGCCCCTCGGCGTGCCGACGGCCCAGGCGGTGGCCCTCGGCCTCCTGCTCTACGGCATGAACCTCGTGGTCAGCCTGCTGGGTGCCCCCGCGTTCGCGGTCGGGTCCCGGCCGGCGATCCGGGCGACGGCATGACCCCCACGAGCACCCTTCCCGGCGTCCGCCCCGTCGACGTCCGCCCCGTCGACCCCCGGCCCGTCGACCCTCGGCCCGTCGACCCCCCGGCCCCGGTCCCGGCCCGGGCTCGGCGGTGGTGGCGCGAGCTGGCCTACGTCGTCGCCTTCTACGTGGTCTCGACCGCCATCCGCAGGGCCCCCACCGCGACCCGCACAGCCCTCCCCGAGCCGGCGGCCCGGGCCTGGCGCGGCCGTCTCCGCTGGTGGCGGGAGCTCGTCTACATCCTGGCCTTCTACTTCATCTACAGCGCCATCCGGAACACCCAGGGCTCGGCCACCGTCTCGGCCGCCCATGCCATGGGCAACGCGCTGGAGATCATCCGCTGGGAGGACATGCTCGGGATCTACTGGGAGCAGTCCATCCAGCAGGCCTTCCTGGGCAACCGCCTGTTCATCGGGTTCTGGAACGTCTTCTACGGCAGCTTCCACTTCGTGGTGACGATCGGGGCCCTCATCATGCTGTTCCGCCGCTTTCCCGACCGCTACCGCCGGTGGCGCAACACCCTGGCCTTCACCACCGCCCTCGCCCTCATCGGCTTCGCCACCTACCCCCTCATGCCGCCCCGGCTGCTTCCGTCGTCCTACGGCTACATCGACACCTTGCGCACCTACGGGGCGCTGTGGTCGTTCGACTCGGAGCCCATGCAGAAGATCTCCAACCAGTACGCGGCCATGCCCAGCCTCCACTTCGCCTGGTCGACGTGGTCGGCGCTGGTCCTGGTCCCGGCGGTGCGGGCCAAGTGGGCCAAGGCCCTGGCCGCCACCTACCCGCTCATGACCCTGTTCGCCATCGTGGTGACGGCCAATCACTTCATCCTCGACGCCGCCGGCGGCGCCCTCGTGCTGGCCCTGGGCGCCCTCATCGGCTTCCCCCTCGCCGCCCGCATCGAGCGGGGCAACCCCGCTGCCGCCCCGCTGCCGGCGGCGGCCTGAAGCCGGCAGCCCAGGTGTCCCCCTCGTCCAAACGCCCTCGCCCGAACCCGCCGCCGCCCCGTGACCGAGGCCCGGGCGCACCGCCCGCGCCGGCCGCGCCCGACGTGCCACCTCCCGCCACGCCGGAGGCCGGCTACGGCGTCCTCGGGCCCCCTACCGGCCCCCTCGGCCGGCTGGCCTGCTTGTTCGGGCTGGCCTACGCCCTCCTCGGTATCCTGGGGGCGTCGCTGCTGCCGGTCGGGACCGTCGATCCCGAGGACCCGGCCGCCGACATCGCCCGCGAACTGGCCGACCAGCGGGGCCGCATCAGCGCCGGCATCCTCCTCACCCTGCTCAGCCTGTTCTGCTTCATGGTCTTCCTGGCCTGGCTGTGGCGCTGGCTCGGCGACGCCGAAGGGGCCCAGGCGTGGGTGGCCAACGTGACCCTGGTGGGCGGGATCCTGCTGGCGGGCATGCTGCTGGTCATCACCCTGCTGAGCATCGCCGCCACCGTCCTCGACGACTTCGGGCCCGACCCGGTGATCGCCCGTACCCTGCTCGTCCTCCAGTGGCAGGCGGTGGCGGTGGCCTTCGTGCCCGCCGCCGCCTTCGTAGGCGGGACGGCGTTCGTCGGCCACCAAGGCGGCGTGCTGCCCAAGTGGCTGAACTACAGCGGGTTCGCCATCGCCCTGGGCCTGCTCATCCCGCCTTTGGCCTTCTTCCCCTACCTGCTCTCGAGCCTGTGGACGGGCATGCTGGCCATCATGCTCCTCCAGCGCTCCCGCTTCCGGCTGTAGCGGACCGGGCGGGCCCGACATCCGCACGACGGCCCCGATCCGAACCCCTGGGAAGCCACCTCCGGCACCCCGGTTAACCTGCGGAGCGGCGATGGGAGGCGGCGGAAGGAGGACCGTGCGCGTCGCCCCGGTAACGACACCTGCGCCCCCGAGCCTGAGCCTCATCGCCAGGCGGGTGGACGAGCGCGTCGCCGCCCTCCTCACCGCCGAGCGGGCCCGCTGGACGGCGGTGTCGGCCGACCTGGCCGAGCCCTTCGAGGCGCTGACCGCCCTGGTCCGGGGCGGGGGCAAGCGCCTACGCCCCGCCTTCTGCCACTGGGCCTTCGTGGGAGCGGGCGGCGACCCCGACGACCCCCGGGCCGTCGACGCCGGCGCGGCGCTGGAGCTGCTCCACACCTTCGCCCTGATCCACGACGACATCATGGACAACTCCTCCACCCGCCGGGCCATGACCACGGTCCACGTCCGGTTCGAGGAGCGCCACGCCCTCGACGGCTGGCGGGGCGAGGGCCGGCGCTTCGGGGAGGGGGTGGGCGTGCTGGTGGGTGACCTGGCCTTCGTCTACGCCGACCTGCTGCTGGCCGGCGCCCCCCGGGAGGCGATGGCCGTCTTCACCGAGCTGCGCATCGAGGTCAACGTGGGCCAGTACCTCGACCTGGTGGGCACCGCCCGGGGAACGGTCGACGAGCAACAGGCCCGCCGCATCTCCCTGTTCAAGTCGGGCAAGTACACGGTGGAGCGGCCCCTGCACCTCGGTGCCGCCCTGGCCGGCCGCCTCGACGCCCTGGCCGGGCCCCTGTCAGCCTTCGGCCTGCCCCTCGGCGAGGCCTTCCAGCTGCGTGACGACCTCCTGGGTGCCTTCGGGGACGAGACCCTCACCGGCAAGCCCGTCGGGGAGGACATCCGTGAGGGCAAGCCGACCCTGCTCTACGCTGCCGCCCGGTCCCGGCTGGGCGACGGCGAGCCGTTGCTCGACCGCTACGGGGCGGCCGACCTGTCCGACGACGAGATGGCCGACCTCCAGGACCTGTTGGTGGAGACCGGCGCCGTCGCCCAGGTGGAGGCCACCATCGACTACCGGGTGGCCGAAGCCCTGCACCACCTCGATCACGCCCCCCTCGTGCCCGAGGCCCGCACCGCCCTGGCCCACCTGGCCCGCTTCGTGGCCGGGCGGGACCGCTGAGCCGCCCGCGATGACGGGCGAGCCGCCGTGCGGGTAGCCGTCGTAGGTGCCGGGCTGGGGGGCCTGTCGGCGGCCTGCCACCTGTCGGGGCGCGGCCATGAGGTCGTCGTCCTCGAACGTGAGGACCGTCCTGGCGGCCGGGCCGGCCAGTTGGAGGCGGAGGGGTTCCGCATCGACACCGGCCCCAGCGTGCTGACCATGACCGGCATCCTCGCCTCGACGTTCTCGGGGGCGGGGGCCGACATGGCCGAGCACCTCACCCTGCACCCCGTCGACCCCATCTACCGGGCCACCTTCGCCGACGGCACCGAGATCCGGGTCCGCCACGGCCGGGAGGCCATGGCCGAGGAGATCCGCGAGAAGTGCGGCACGGCCGAGGCGGTGTCGTTCGGGCGGTTCTGCGACTACCTCACCGAGCTCTACCGCCTGGAGCTGCCCAACTTCATCGACCGCAACTTCGACTCGATGCTCGACCTGTTCAAACCCACCCCGATGCCCCTGGTCAACCTGGTGCGGATGGGCGGGCTGCGCCGGCTGGCCAGCGTGGTCAACTCCTACTTCGACGACTACCGGCTCCAGCGGCTGTTCTCGTTCCAGGCCATGTACGCCGGCCTGTCGCCCTACGAGGCCCTGGCCCTGTACTGCGTGATCACCTACATGGACACGGTCGAGGGCGTGTTCTTCCCCGAGGGCGGCATCCATGCCGTGCCGAGGGGGCTGGCGGCGGCGGCGTCGGAAGCGGGGGCAGAGTTCCGCTACGGGGTGACGGTCGAGCGGGTGGAGCAGGCCTCCGACGGCCGGGCCACCGGCGTGCGCCTGGCCGACGGGGAGGTCGTGGCGGCCGACGCGGTGGTGCTCAACCCCGACCTGCCCGTCGCCTACCGCCAGCTCCTGGCCGGCACGCCCGCCCCGCGGGTGGCACGCCGGGGCCACTACTCGCCCTCGTGCGCAGTGTGGCTGGCGGGAGTGCGGGGGGCTCTCCCCGAGGACGCCGAGCACCACAACATCCACTTCGGCAAGGCCTGGGAAGGCGCCTTCGAGGCCCTCATGAAACAGGGCGTGCTCATGCCCGACCCGTCCATCCTGGTCAGCAGCGCCACCAAGGGCGACCCATCGCTGGCCCCCGAGGGCTGCTCCACCCTCTACGTCCTCGAGCCGACCCCCAACCTCGACGGCAAGATGGACTGGAAGCGGGAGCGGGCCGGCTTCCGGGAGCGGCTGATCGAGCGGGTGGCGGCGCTGGGCTACCCGACGGGCGACGTCGTGGTCGAGCGGTTCATCGACCCCTCCGACTGGAAGCGGCAGGGCATGGAGCGGGGCACTCCCTTCGCCATCGCCCACAACTTCTTCCAGACCGGTCCGTTCCGCCCCAACAACGTCGACAAGCGGGTGCCGGGCGTGGTGTTCACCGGGTCGAGCACCGTCCCCGGCGTGGGCGTCCCCATGGTGCTCTTGTCGGGACGCCTGGCCGCCGAGCGGGTGGAGCAGGTGAAGCGGCCACGGTCTTGATCACCCTCGACGAGTCCTACGCCCGCTGCCGGCAGCTCAACCGCCGCTACGGCACGACGTACTACTGGTCGACCTACCTGCTGCCGGCGGTCAAGCGCCACCACGTCCACGCCCTCTACGGATTCACCCGCTTCGCCGACGACATCGTCGACGACCTGGGCTCGACCGCCACGGTCGAGGAACGCAAAGCCGCTCTCACCGCCTACGGGGACCAGTTCTTCGCCGACCTGGAGGAGGGGGACTCCCAGCACCCCGTCCTCAAGGCGGTCGTGCACACGGTGCGGGCCTTCCGCATCGACCCCGGCTGCTTCGTGCGCTTCCTCCGGTCGATGGCCATGGACCTCGACACGCCCACGTACGAGACGTTCGACGACCTGCTCGTCTACACCGACGGCTCAGCCGCCGTGATCGGCGAGATGATGCTGCCCATCCTCGAGCCCACATCGCCGGCGGCCAAGCCCCACGCCCGCGACCTGGGCATCGGCTTCCAGCTGGCCAACTTCTGGAGGGACGTGAACGAGGATCTCGACCGGGGGCGGGTCTACATCCCCCAGGAGGACATCCGGAAGTTCGGGGCCGACCCGTGGGCGCGGCGGGTCACCCCCGAGTGGTGCGACCTCATGGCCTTCGAGATCGCCCGGGCCCGCCGCTACTGCGAATCGGGCGACCAGGGGATCCCGATGTTGCCGCCCGCCTCTGCCCGCTGCATCCGCGGCGCCCGGGCCCTGTACTGCGGCATCCTCGGCCAGATCGAGCAGGCCGGCTACGACGTGTTCACCACCCGCGTCCGGGTCCCCACCTGGAAGAAGCTGGCGGTGGCGGCCGGCATGCTGCGCCCGGGCCGTCCCGGACGGCTCTCGCGGTGCCTGGGATGCCCCTGAAGGAGGGGCGCCGGGCGGCGGCACCCAAAACCGAACGGTGGGCCGCTCCCGCCCGCCGCCGCCGGCTCTCGGCCTACGCCCGCCACCGGCTGTGGGCCCTGGTCGGCCTGGTGGTCATCGGCGGCCCCGCCTTCCTCGCCGGGGGGCTGTACTGGGAAGGCGACGTCACCCTCGACGAGGCGGTGGCCCTGTTCCGGGCGGCCGGCCCCGACGCGGCCACGCCCGTTCCCGGCCTCCCCGAGCCGGGCGTCTACGCCTACCGCACCACGGGCGGAGAGCTGGTCTCGTTCCTCGACTACCACCGCGAGTACTCGTCCACGACGATGCGCATCGTCACCCGCCACGGCTGCGGGGTGCGGGAGGAGCAGTGGTTCCTGGTCCAGCACCTCGAGTACTACGACCGCTGCGGTTCGGAGCTGCCCGCCTACGGCACCGACATCGCCTACTGGTGGACCCACGGCACCCAGGACTTCCGCTGCGGCCCAGGCGGGTCGTTCGACATGGCGGGCCGGGCCGTCGGCGACCGGGTCGAGTGGTCGTGCCGCGACGAGGACACCCGGGCCGACCAGGTCACGGAGTACGTCGCCGACGAGGACATGGTCATCGACGGCCGGACCATCCGCGCCCGCCACACCCGGTGGGTCACCACCTTCAGCGGCGCCACCGTGGGCACCGCCACCGTGGACGACTGGTTCCACCCCGGGACCGGCCTGGTGCTGCGGGAGAAGCGGGTCATCGGCCTGAAAGTCGGGTCGCCCTTCGTCGGCCAGCTCGGCTACCTCGACGACTCCGACTTCACCCTGGTCTCCCTGCGCCCGGCGCGCTGACGGCCCCACAGTCGGTAGCCTCGCCTTCATGGCGAAGCCCCAAACCCGGCGGTCACTCATGCCCGCCTGGCGGCGGCGCATCAACAGCCACGAGCTGTTCAGCCACGACTCCATCGACAGCCTCGGCTACGACTGGGGCCGGGTGGCCCAACCCGATGTGGCTCCCCGCTTCCCGCTGCGGGTCTACCTGCCGCAGTCGACCGACGACCTCGTGACTGCGGTCAGGGAAACCCGCGACCGGGGCGCCCGCCCGGTCGTGCGCAGCAAGGGCCACTCGTCCAACGACCTGGTCCTGTCCGAGGGCGGAACCGTGATCGTCATGGAGAAGCACAACCGGGTGCTGGCCGTCGACGAGTCGGCCCTGACGGTCACCACCCAGGCGGGCGCGGTGCTGGCCGAGGTCGACGAGCACCTGGCCCGCCTCGGCCTGGGCCTGCCCGTCATCGGCGACCACGCCCACATCACCGTGGGTGGGTTCACCTCGGTGGGCGGGATCACCCCTTCGTCGTTCCGCCACGGCCTGTTCGTGGACAACGTCCTCGAGGTGGAGCTGGTCACGTGGGACGGCGAGGTGAAGCGGGTCAGCCGGGCGGCCGACCCCGACCTGCTCAACCGCATCCTCATGGGCCTGGGGCGAGAGGGGGTCGTCTCGACGGTCACGTCCCGGATCGTGCGCATCGACAAGTTCAACACCCTGTGGCGGAACCGCCAGAGCCACCACCGCAGCCTGGAGGACTTCCTGGGGGTCTCCCACGCCCGAATGGCCGACCCGCCCGACGGCGCCCGCTTCATGAAGGGCCTCTTCGTCGACTTCGGCCGGGCCAGCCTGGGCGAGTTCTCCGTCTACTCCGAGACCGGGGCCACGCCCTTGGCCCGCATCGTCAACTCGGCTGCCTACACCGCCCTCCACAAGATCGGCTTCCTGTCCGGGCGGCTGCCCGGCCCGATCGACCGGGCGATGAAGTACGTGGGGATGGCGGGTGTGCTGTTCAGCCCCCCTTACGCCCTGGTCAAGTACGCCGAGGCGTCGATCGACAAGATCCTGGACTCCACCGTCGGCGACCCCACCCGCTACCTGGCCGTCATCATGCGAGAGAACGACTACGTCGCGCTCAGCACCCGCATCTTCGAGCTCCTCCGCGGCTACCGGAAGCGGCACGGCTGCTTCGGGGTGATCAGCGCCTACGTCAAGGGCATTCGCTCGCCCTACCTGTCGAAGGGCGATCCCGCCGACGAGCGCTGGGCCGAGACCGTCTTCTACGTGGGCACGGTGCCCGCCAAGCTGCCGCCCAGCCTGCTCGACCAGGTGGCGGCCGACATGGACGACGTGTGCATCGAGGCCGGGGCCTATCGCTACATGCACACCCGCACCAGCCGCGACCCCGAGCGGCTGGCCAGGATCGACCCCAACGCCGCCTATGCCGGGCCCCGCCCGCCGTGGCCGCCGGCGCCTTCCTGATCGGCCATCACCAGCGTGCGCCAGACGGCCTGCCAGCGTCCGTCGACGAGCTTGAGGACGTAGAGGTCGGTGCCGCGATCCTGATAGGGCTGGCCTTCGAGGTCGTAGTCGATGGTGAACCCGTAGGTGACGACGGCGGTGTCGCCCACCACGTCGACGGCCGTGCCGTACTCGGCCAGGCTGCGGACGTCGGCCTGGCCGGCGAAGTCGACGTAGCTCTGGACGCAGGCGTCGCGTCCCTCCGAGCGACCCTCGAACCCGGGGTGGACGATGACCGCGTCGGCGTGGAACAGCTCGGCGATCCCGCCGGCGTCGCCCGTGCGCCACGCCCGGTTGATCCGCTGCACCGCCTCCCAGGGGCCGTCGTCAGCCATCCGTCGCCTCCTCGCGTTCGGGTCGGACCATCCGCCCCTTCCATGCCACCGGGCGGCCGGTGCGGGCCCGCCACAGGCTCTCCGCGTAGAGGCCGGCCAGCAACAGCCGGGCCAGCGGAGCCAGTCCACCGTAGAGCGGGTTCTGGCCAGCGGCGACACGACCGCCGGCGCTGACCACCACCGCGGCCCACGGGCGGCGCGTGGCGACGGGGGCCAGCAGGGCGGCCAGATGCACTCCCGGGCGGCCATGGAGGCCGGCCTGGTTCTTCACCAGCCCAGCCCGCAGGTCGCGCCCCGAGCGGTACATGCGGGCCCGGAGCAGGTCAGGGGCGATGCGAGGGTCATGGCCGCCGAGGGCCCGGGCCAGGTCACGGTCGTCGACCACCGACCCCCGCACGCGCGGATGGCCATGGCCGCCCATGGCCTCGTAGTGGTCGCGGCGGACGAGGAAGCAGTGGCCACTGGCGAAATCCCGGGGCAGCCCCTCCTGCACCAGGGCCAGTCCCAACTCGGGCAGCAGGAGCCGTTCCCAGAACGACCGGCACTCCAGCCCCCCCACGATGCTGGTCGAGGTGTGGGCGGTGGCGGCGGCCATGGTGGCGAGGGCGTGGGGGGCCAGCACCACGTCGGCGTCCACGAACGCCAGCCACGCGGTCGTGGCTCCCTCCGATCCGGCCAGGCAGGCTCGGGCCTTGCCCGCCCAGCCGGGGGGCGGGTCGCCCTCGAGCCGCACCACCCGGGCCCCCGCCTCCTCCGCCCCGTCGCCCGTGCCGTCGGTCGAGGCGTCGTCGACCACCACCACCTCGGTGGCCTGGGGGAGCACGGCGGCCACGCACCCGGCGATGGTCTCGACCTCGTCCCGGGCCGGGACCACGACCCGCACGTCGATGGCCGGCGCGGCCGGGTCGAGCTTGAGGAACCGGGAGGCGGCGATCCCCATGCGGGCCAGCCCGAGGAGGCTGGCAGCGGTGGCGGGGGAGGGGTGGATCAGCGGTCGAACAGGGCGGCCACGTCGATCGAGAGGCCCGGGATCAGCGGCGTCGTGAGCCGCTCGCCGGCGGCCACCTCCGACGCCTCCTCGCCCCGGAAGACGATCACGATGTCGGCGGCGGTGTCGAGCAGCCACAGCTCCTTCAGGCCTGCGTTGCGGTAGGCCTCCCGCTTCCTGCCGATGTCGAACCGCCAGGTGGACGGCGAGCGGACCTCGGCCACCAGGTCGGGCGGGCCGTTGAACAGGGCGGCGTCGCGTGCCAGCCGGTGCTCCTCGCTCACCCACCACACGTCGGGCACGAAGACGTTTCGTTCGTCGATGCGCACGTCGCACCCGATCCCGGCCTCGCCCGAGCCCGGATGCTCCCTGATCCAGACCGTGACCAACTGCACCAACTCGAGGACGATCCGCTGATGGCGGATGCTCGGTTCCGACACGACAACCACCCCGTCGATCAACTGCGTGCGCTGTTCGTCAGGGGGAAACGCAAGGAACTCGTCGGCGGTCATGCGCCGGTCGGTAAGGACCATGGGGCCCAGCGTACCGGCGAAGGTGTGACACTGACCGGGTGAGCGGCTCCGGGCGCACGGGTGACGAGCACGTCCGGGAGTGGGCCGAGTTGCACGCCACCGAGCCCCCGGGCGGCTTCGTGGGCGGGTGGGTGCGGGCCTCGGCCGCAGTGGCCCGGCCTCTCGCCCAGGCGGGCGTGTCGCCCAATGCCGTCACGGTGGCGGCCCTGGTCGCAGCCCTGCTCGCCCTGCCCGCCGTCTTGGTCGGCGGTTGGCCGGGGCCCGCCCTGGGCTGCGTGGCCGTCACCGTCTCCGGCCTGCTCGATGCCCTCGACGGGGCGGTGGCGGTCCAGGCGGGCCGTACCACCAAGGTGGGCTACCTGCTCGACTCCGCCCTCGACCGCATCGCCGACGCCGCCTTCCCCGTCGCCCTGGCCGTCGTGGCCGGCGCCCCTCCGGCCCTCCCCGTGACCGCCACCGCCGCCTGCTGGTACCTCGAGTACGTCCGGGCCCGCATGAACCTGGCCCTCACGCCCGAGGAGCGCGGCCGCCAGGTGATCACGCCGGGTGAACGCCCGACTCGCATCGTCCTCACCGCCGTGGGCCTGGGCCTGCCGTTCCTGGCCGGGGCGGCCCTGTGGGGCCACGTGGTGGTCGTCGGCGGATCAGCGCTCTTCCTGCTGGCCCACGCCGTCCGCCGCCTCAGCCGTCTCGACCGGACTCGGCCTCCTGCCGCTTGAACCGTTCCCAGAAAAGGAACGTGAGGACGATCATCCCGAAGCCGAACAGGAAGTCCTCCACGGGGATGTCCCACGGGAACCGGAACGTGAACTGGTCGGGGTCGTACACCACGATGGGCGCCGTGAGCTTGGTCAGCCAGCCGTCGACCAGCACCTCGAAGAACAGGATGACGGCGTAGGCCACCCAGAACGTGACCGTGCGGAAGATCCCGGTACGAAAGACGAACAGCTCGGCCGCCACCACGCCGACGACGGCGAGGATCGACAGCAGGGTGAACTCGGGCACCGCTACCCGCCCCTCCGCCACGGGAGCCGCACCTCGCCCCGCAGCACCCGACCGACCGCCTCCAGGGTCAGCAGGCAGCAGATCGGGATGGTGAGGAAGAACACGAACTCCTCGATGGGCAGGCTCCCGGGTAGCTCCCAGCCCGTCACGTACTCGGGGTTGTAGTCCCAATGGTCGCGGGAGATGGCCAACCAGTCCCAGGCCATGAAGATGGCCACCGGGAGGGCGAGGGATTTCAACAGCCGTTTGGGGCGGCGCCACACCCGGGCTCCCAGCACGAACTCCAGCGGCAGGGTGATGAGCAGGCAGGCGCCCATCAGGATCAGGTACTGGAAGCGGTCGAGGTCCATGGGCCGGGAAACGGTACAGGCAGCGGCGCCGACTACCTCAAGCCCGCCCAACCCGGGTAGGTTCGACCGTGCCGATGATGCTCGACTCCATCGACAGTCCCGCGGATCTCCGGTCGCTCGACGCCGAGCAGCTGGAGGTTCTCGCCGGTGAGATCCGTACGTTCATCGTTCAGTCGGTGTCCGTCACCGGCGGGCACCTCGGATCGAATTTGGGGGTCGTCGAGCTCACGCTCGCCCTGCACCGGGTGTTCGAGTCGCCCCGTGACCTGATCCTGTGGGACACCGGCCACCAGGCCTACGTGCACAAGATCCTGACCGGGCGCCGCGGCCGGTTCGACACCCTCCGCCAGTCCGGCGGCCTGTCCGGCTACCCGTCCCGGGCCGAGTCGGAGCACGACTGGGTGGAGAACAGCCACGCGTCGACCATCCTCAGCTACGCCGACGGCCTGGCCACCGCGCTGCAACTGCGGGGCGAGACCGACCGGCGCGTCGTGGCCGTCATCGGAGACGGTTCCATGACCGGTGGCATGGCCTACGAGGCGCTCAACAACCTGGGCCACAACGGCCGGCGGGTGCTGATCGTCCTCAACGACAATGGCCGTTCCTACGCCCCCACGGTGGGCCGCCTCACCACTGGGCTGACCCGCCTGCGCCTCAACCCCGCCTACGTGAAGGGCCGCGAGCGGGTACAGCGGGCCCTGCGGGGTGTGCCCCGGATCGGTGAGCACCTGGAGCGGGGCATGGAGGGCGTGCGGGCCGCCTTCCGCGACTTCTGGCTGGAGCCCGACGGGTTCTTCGAGGCGCTCGGCATTCGCTACATCGGGCCTGTCGATGGCCACGACGTCGCCACCATGGAGCATTCGCTCCGCCAAGCGGCCGAGTACGACGGACCGATCATCATGCACACCCTGACCCAGAAGGGCCGGGGCTACGGGCCCGCCGAGGACGACGACGAGAAGTGCCTCCACGACGCCCCCGTCTTCGACCCCGCCACCGGCCCGCCCCGCTGGGCCCCTGCCGGCTACACCCAGGCCTTCGCCGACGCCATGGTCGACCTGGGCGAACGCAACCCGCGCGTGGTGGCCATCACCGCCGCCATGGCCGGTCCCACCGGCCTCCGCCCGTTCCAGGACCGCTGGCCCGACCGCTTCGTCGACGTGGGCATCGCCGAGCAGCACGCCGTCACCGCTGCCGCCGGCATGGCCATGGGCGGCCTGCGGCCGGTGGTGGCCATCTACTCGACGTTCCTCATGCGGGCCATCGACCAGGTCAACCTGGACGTGGGCCTCCACCGCCTACCGGTCGTGTTCTGCATCGACCGGGCGGGCGTGACGGGCGACGACGGCCCGTCCCACCACGGGCTGTTCGACATGGTCTTGCTGTCCAAGGTCCCGGGGATGACGATCTTCGCCCCGTCCTCGGCCCGGGAGCTGGCCGTCATGCTCGACCACGCCATGACCATCGAGTCGGGGCCGGTCGCCATCCGCTACCCGAAGGGAGCGGCCCACCAGTCCGCGCCGGGCGAGGTGGGCTCGGGGCTCAAGGGCCGCAAGGTCGTCCAGGGGGGCGACGCCTGCATCCTCGCGGTGGGGAAGATGCTGGAGGCGGCCGAGGAGGCGGCCCGGCTGCTCGCCCAGCAGGGCATCGGGGCCACCGTGTGGGACGTGCGGGTCGTCAAGCCCCTCGACCCCGCCATGCTGGCCGACGCCGCCGCCCACCCGCTCGTCGTCACCGTGGAGGACGGCCTGCGGGCGGGCGGGGTGGGCAGCGCCATCGTCGACGAGCTGGCGGCGGGGGAGCGCATGCCGGCGGTGCGGGTGATGGGCGTCCCCGACGCCTACTTCCCCCAGGGCAACCCGGGCCGCATCCTCACCGACCTGGGCCTCGACGGTCCGGGCATCGCCTCGACGGTGGCCGCCGCCCTCGACGCCGCCGAGGTCGTGGGCGGCTGAAGAGTCGCCGGCGGCCCGCAGCGACCTTCGCAGCGGCCGTCGCCCTGCTGACGGCGGCCTGCGGTGCCGGCCCTGACGGCCAGGCCGCGCTGAGCGACGGTCCCGCCACGTCGCTCGGCACCACCACCTCGACGGCCGCACCCGCACCCGCCCCGACGGCCCGCGCCGGCGTGCGGGGCACGACCACCGCCCCTGGCGCCGCGGCCGCCACCACCTCGCCGACGACGGCTGGGGGCGGCGCGGCCGCCGCCCTCGCCCCGCCCGCCTCCGGGACGTACCGCTACGCCACCCAGGGCCAGTCGAGCCTGGGTGGGACCGTACTGCCCTTCCCGGGCGTCACCACCCTCGCCGTGGACCCCGCCGCCGGCACCCGCCAGCGGGCGGTGCGCGACCTGCGCAGCGGCGGCAACGGGCCTGTCTTCGAGTACGTGCTGGACTACCGCCCCGAGGGCATCCACCTGGTCAGCCTGTCCGCCGCCGTCAGCTTCCTCGTCTTCAGCCAACGGGAGGAGCTGCGCCCGCCCTCGCCGGTCCTGCTCCTGCCGGCCGAGGCGACGGCCGGCACCCGCCGCGAGGTCGACGTCCCCACCGCCGCTGCCGGGACCACCGCCCACCTCGTGATCGAGGTGCGATCGCCCACGGTCGTCCACCTCGTCGCCACGGTGACGGGCCAGCTCAGCAACCGCATCGAGCTCACGGTCACCCTGGACCCGGCCACCCGCCTGTGGGCCCAGGAGCGCCTCGTAGCCGAATCCACGGCCCCCACCGGGGATGTCGCCTTCCGCAGCGAGTACACCGCCACCCTCCAGCGCTGACCCGGGAGGTGCAGCCGACGCCGGGAATCGGGGTAAGACCCGTCCGTGCCCGACAACGACCACATGCCGCACCCCCACGACCGGCGCAGCGGGTTCGACCGCTTCGCCGAGCGGGCCGCCAACCTCACCAGCGGGGCGCCCTTTGCAGTCATCTGCGCGGTGCTCATCGTGGCCTGGGTGCCGAGCCTGTGGCTCACGTCGCCCGAGTCCGCCCAGTTCTTCCTTCAGACCATGATCGCCATCGTCACGTTCCTCCTCGTGGCCCTGCTCCAGAACGCCCAGAAGCGCAGCGAGGAGGCCGTCAACCTCAAGCTCAACGCCATCTCCGAAGCCATCGCCGACCTCATGCGGGAACGCACCGGGGAGGAGAAGGACCTCACCGACAACATCCAGAAGCTGACCGACACCGTCGGCCTCGAGCATCGGGTCACGACGGCCCGCGACACGCGCAAGCGCTCAGCGAACGGCTCGTAGCGCCGTGACCAGATCGGCGTAGAGGGCGTCGGCCTCCCCCAAGGTGGGAGCGATGCACACCGCTCCCATCTTCCCGTGGGCGGGCAGGGCGCCCAGCAGGTGGAGCGTGATCCCGGTGGCCGTGGCCGGGTCGTAGGCGAGGCCGGCCTTGTCGACGAGGGTGATCACGTCGGTCGGCGTGCAACCGACGAGGGCCGGCTCCTTGAGGTTGTCGGTGGCCATGTAGCGACGGGGCTCGCCCCCGACCATCAGCTCCCCGGTCGTCGGGTCGTACTCGCCGCCGGTGACGAGCCGGGCCATCCAGAAGGGGTGGGTCGTGCCCCCCATGCGCAGGTTGATCTCGCTCAGGTACACATGGTTGCCGCCATGGCCGTGGGCGACGAGGAAGTCGATCCCGAACGAGCCCATCACCCCCTTCGAGGCGAGCACCCCCGCCACCCGCAGAGCGTTCTCCTGGATGACCAGCCGGTAGTCGGCGTGGGCCGGAAAGCGGCATCCGAGGTAGACCTGGCCCTCGGGCCCGCCCAGGATCTGGTCGTGGGTCGACACCACCTCCGACTCCCCGCCGGGGGTGATCCGAAGCTGCACGCTGGGGGACACCATCGGCTCGTCCCGCACCAGCTCCTCGACGATGGCCCCTTCGGCCCCGAGCTTGGCCTCGTAGGACGGCCACGTCTCCTCCGATGCGCAGAACGTGGTCGCCGACTTCCGCAACGGGGAGATGTGCCCGTCCAGCTCCACGATGGCGTTGCCCTGTCCGGAGAACCCGTTGTTGAGCTTGATGACGACGGCGTCGGCGTGAGGGGAACGGGCCCGGATCGCCTCGATGGCGTGCTCGATGTCCGCCAGCGTGTAGAGGTCCTCCCAGCCCTCGAGCACCCGGACGGCGGCCTGGCGGGCGGCGCGGCGTGACCCGGTCTTCGACCCGAGCCAGAACAGGTTGGGAGGCGATCCGTAGAGCGGGAGGCGCAGGGCCTCCGACAGGGCCCGCTCGGTCGCCGTCACGTTGAACGGGAGCAGGTAGGCGTTGTCGGGGTTGCCAGCTCGGGCCCGGATCTCCTCCAGCGCCTCGGGGTGGCGCAGCAGCTTCTCCGACAGCGGATGGGTGGCGTCGTCGCCCACGCTGACCAGGTGCAGGCGGCGGCGGGCGTCCTCGGGGTCGGAGAGGAAGCGCAGGTAGTAGTCGATGACGGCCGGGTCGACGGGGACGGCGGTCACGTAGACGATCCGCACCTCGGGCCGCCGTAGCCACAGCACCATGAACAGCAGGCGCTCCTCGTAGTGCAGCACTCCGGTGATCTTGGCCAGCTCGCTGGCGGCGAAGGAGAACGAGGGCAGCACGACGATCGTCCCCGACTCCAGCTCGGCCGGGCTGCGACTCCCCATGCGCCGGATGAACGCCTCCTGACGCGCCTCCCAGGAACGGGCCACTGAGGTGGGTTGGCGGGCGCTAGGGCCCGACCACGTCGGGACCGAGCGCCGTGTCGATGGCGGTGAGCGTGTCCTCGTCGAGCGCGACCCCCGACGCGGCGGCGTTGTCGTCGAGCTGCTCGGGGCGCGACGCCCCCACGATGGCCGACGACACGTTGGGTTGGCGCAGCACCCACGCAAGGGCCAGCTGGGGAAGGGTGAGGCCCAGGTCGCCGGCGATGGGCCGCAGCCGCTGCACCGCCTCCAGCACTTCATCGGTGCGGAACCGGCCCATCATGTTGGCGTCCCGTCCCGCTCCCCGGCTGCCCTCCGGTGCCGGCTGGCCGGGCTGGTACTTGCCGGTCAGCGCCCCCTGCGCGAGCGGCGACCACACGACCTGGCCGATCCCGTTGCGCTCGCAGACGGGGATGACCTGCTCGGCCTTGCGCCACAGCATCGAGTACTCGGGCTGGCTCGACACGAACCGCTCCGCACCGCTCAAGTCCAGCGCCGCCTGGATCTGTTGCGGCGTCCACTCGCTGAATCCCACGTATCGGGCCTTGCCCTGGCGGACCAGCTCGGTCAGGGCCGTCATCGTCTCCTCGAGCGGGGTGTTCTTGTCGTAGCGGTGGCACTGGTAGAGGTCGACACAGTCGACCCGCAGGCGCTTGAGCGAGGCGTCCGACTGCTTGCGGATCTGGCGCGCCGACAGACCCTTGTCGAGCGGCGACATGGGGAAGTAGGCCTTGGTGGCCAGGTAGTACGAGTCCCGGGGGCGGCCGCTCAACGCCTCGCCGAGGAACGACTCGGCCGCCCCTCGCCCGTACACGTTGGCGGTGTCGAAGAAGTTGATCCACAGGGCGAAGGCCCGGTCGACGCACGCCACGCCCCGCTCCCGTTCCACCGTCGCCCCATAGGTCAGCCACGACCCGAGGCTGATCTCCGAGATCTCCATGTCGCTCGCCCCGAGGCGCCGGTATCGCATCACCGATGCTCTAGCAGACGCGCCGTACGGCTGACGCACGCCGGGCCGGGGGCTGAGGGGCTGGAACCGGCCCGGCGTGCGCCACCTCAGGAGGCGGGGGTCCCGCCTCCGACCGAGGCCGGCTCGGGAGCCGGCGGCGTCGTTGTGGCCGGGACGGGCTGGGTGTGCGGCCCCTCGACGGTCACCTTGGGCAGCCACCCCAGCCAGGTCGGGAGGTACCAGTTGCGGTTGCCCAGCAGCTTCATGCTGGCCGGCACCAGCACGGAGCGGACGATGGTGGCGTCGATGAGGACGGCCACGGCCAGGCCGAAGCCCATTTGCTGGAACATGACCAGCTCGCCCGAGGCGAAGCCGCCGAACACGGCCACCATGATCAGGGCGGCCCCGGTGATGATCCCGGCCGTGGTTCGCAGCCCGTAGGCCACCGACTCGGTGTTGTCGCCGGTCTGGTCGTAACGCTCACGGATTCTCGACAGGAGGAACACGTGGTAGTCCATCGACAGGCCGAACAGCACCGAGAAGAGGAACAGCGGGAGCCAGGCCTCGATGACCTCCACCTGCTGGAACCCCAGCAGGTCGGCGCCCACGCCCTTCTGGCTGACCAGCACGATGAGCCCGTAAGCCGCCCCCACCGAGAGCAGGTTGAGGAGGATGGCCTTTACGGGCACGACCACCGACCGGAACGCCACCGTCAGCAGGACGAACGACAGGCCGAGCACGAAGACGAACACGATCGGCATGTAGCGGGCGGTCAGGTCGAAGAAGTCCTTGTTGAACGCCGTCTCGCCCCCCACCAGGCCCCGGGCGGGGGCCCCGCCGGGGAAGGACTGGTCGACCAGGTCCCGCAGGTCGTCGATCGAGTCGACCGCCGCCTTGGCCTGCGGGTCGCCGTTGATGGGCGCCGAGATGACCGCTAGATCGCGGGCCTCGTTGATCTCGGTGCGGTTCGCTCCGAAGCGGTCGTCGTTGCTCAGGGCGGTCTGGATGTTGCGCATGCCGGCCTGGACGGCGGGGTCGTCGATGGGCCCGTCGATGACGATCTCCACCGGCGAGCTCAACCCGCCCGAGAAGTCCTTGGCCAGGGCCTCGAAGGCCTGCTTGGACTCGAAGCTGTCGGGCAGGGTGCTCACGCCCGAGAACCCGGTTCGCATGTCGGTCCACGACCACGCGGCCGCCAGCAGGACGAAGACGCCCACGGCCAGGCTGGCCACGGGGCGGGCCATCACGCCGCGGGTCACCTTGTCCCAGAACCCACCGGGGCGGCCCACGCCGCCCGCGGCGGCGGCCCTGCGGCGGATCGAGCCCTTGTTGATGCGGTCGCCGAGCAGGCCGAGGATGGCGGGCAGGAGCGTCATGGTGGCCAGCACCGCCACCACCACCACGAAGATGGCGCCTGCGGCCAGGCTACGGAAGATCGTGGTGGGGATGATGAGCATGCCGGTCAGGGCCAGCACGACGGTCATGCCGCTGAACAGCACGGCCCGGCTGGCGGTCGCCCCCGACGCCTCGATGGCGTCGAGCTTGTCGAGGCCGCGGGCCCGCTCCTCCCGGTAGCGGGAGACGACGAACAGGGAGTAGTCGATGCCGACCGCCAGTCCCATCATCGTGATCATGTTGGTGACGAAGAAGGAGAACTCGCTGATCTGACCGACCACGGCCACCAGCCCGATGGCGATGCCGATGGCGGCGATGCCGACGAGGATCGGCAGGAGGGCGGCCACGGCTGCGCCGAAGACCACGACGAGGATGACGAGAGCGGCCAGGATGCCCACCGACTCGCCCTTGGCCAGGTCTTCCTCGGCCACCTTGGCGAAGTCCTCGCTGAGGGTGGCGGGCCCGGACACCTGGGTGCGAAAGCTGTCGGCGTTGGACTCGCTAGCGATCTCCCGAAGGGCCTCTGCCTTGTCACCTGCGTCCTCGGGGGCGCCGGCCAAGAAGGTCGGGATCACGGTGGTGTGGCGGTCCTGGGAGACCAAGGTCTGGTCTTGGGTGCTGTAGAAGGTCTGCGCCCCCAGCACCTCGTCCTCGCCGAGGCCGGTGAGCTTGAGCTGCAGGGCCTCGACGAACGACTTGAAGGCGGGGTCGTCAACAGTGAGGTCGTCGTTGTGGACGATGAAGATCTCCGTCGCCCGGTCAGGTCCGCGCAGGCGGTCCTCGATCAGGTCGAGGGCCTGCTTCGCCTCGGGAGCGTTGGTGAACGCCGCTTCCTGGGTGGTGGCGGTGCCCATGAGCGCCCCGATGAGGACGCTCGACGCCACGACGGCCCCGATCCAAATGGCGACTGTGCGCCACGGGTTGCGGCTGCTGGCCCGAGCCAACGACTGGGGTGAGAAACGCATCGTCCTGCCCCTCTCTGGCGCACCCGCCCGGGGTCGCGCCGGATCCCTCTTGAGGAGATCGTACGTAGTACGTACGATGCCAACAAGGGTGCTAACCCCACCCTTGGATGAACTATTTCGGGAGGTGCGGAGGTGACTGCTGTCGGCGGGACGCGGCCGGCGCCGCTCGATCGCGACGGGATCTTGTCGGCCGCGCTGGCCCTCGTCGACGACCGCGGCCTCGACGGGCTCAACATGCGGGCCCTGGCCAAGGGGCTGGGCGTGGGCACCATGTCGATCTACCACTACGTCCCCAACAAGGATGCCCTGCTCGACGGGATCGTCGAGGCCGTGGTGGGGGAGATCGAGATCCCCGGCGCCGCCCGCGGCGAGCGGGACGACCGGCTCCTGCGCATGGCCCGCTCGTTCCGGTGCGCCGCCCTGCGCCATCCCCACTGCGTCCCGCTCCTCGTGACCAGGACGTTCACCAGCGCCCTGGCCCTGCGCCCGTGCGAGGCCGCCTTCGACATCCTGGCCGAGGCGGGCCTCGACAGCGAGCAGTCCCTGATCGCGTTCCGGACGGTCGTGGCCTACGTCCTGGGCTTCGTGACGATGGAGTCGGCCGGCTTCTTCGGTGGCGTCGGCCGTGACCGGCCCCCCGAGGAGCTGCTGTCGTTGGGGCTGCCCCGCCTGGCAGCCATGGCCCCTCACCTGGCCGAACGCGACATCGACGCCGACTTCGACCGCGGCCTGCGGGCCATCGAGCAGGGTGCGATCACTGCACTGTCGTGAGGCCGCCTCGGTTCCTGCGCGTGCCAGGGCGCGAATCCCTCTACCCTGCTGGTTCCGGGAAGGGGAACCGCATGAAGTTCGTCCAGATCGTCGAGTTCAAGACCACGAATATCGACCAAATGCGTGAACGGGGCCGGCGGTACGCGCAGGAGAGCGGTGGGGGTGCGGGGAGCGCCTTCGTCTGCGAGGACAGGGACAACCCCGGCACCTACCTCGTCATCGCCACCTTCGACTCCTACGAGGAAGCGATGAAGAACTCCGAGGCACCCGAGACGCGGGTCCTCGCAGCCGACATGGCCAACCTGTCCGACGGTCCCCCGGCCTTCCGCAACCTCGACCTCCTGGAGGAGCTCGGGGCCTAGGCCGACGGGCACCGGTAGAGTCGCGGCTGACGAGCGAATGGCCCCGATGAGCCGCGCCTCCGCCTGGCCCCCGTAGCTCAGAGGATAGAGCGTCGGTTTCCTAAACCGTGCGTCGGAGGTTCGAATCCTCCCGGGGGCGCTGCAAAGTACCAGCTCAGAGGCGGTTTTCGATCCGGCTCGGCTGTCTGCGAGGGTGAGTTGCCCATCCAAATCGCTACTCTTGCCCATCCGATCGCGGTACGGAGGCGCTCGTGGCCGCGTCGATCCGCCAGCGGGGGAAGCAGTCGTGGGAGATCCGCGCCTTCGCCGGCAAGGACGCGGAGACGGGCAAGAAGCGCTACGTCACCCGCACCGCCCGCGGCGAGCGCCGGGACGCCGAGGTCGCGCTCGGTCGGCTGCTCGGCGAGATCGACGCCGGTCAGCACTCGGTCCGCGCCGGGACAGTCGGCGAGCTGTGTGAGCGGTGGTACTCGCACGCTGCGCCCGACTTGTCGCCGGCCGTCTCCGCTGAGTACCGCCGACTGCTCGACCGCCGGATCCTCCCCCGCTGGGCCGACGTCCCGCTGCGCCGGCTGCGGACGGCCGACCTCGACCAGTGGTACTCGGAGCTGCGCCGCTCCGGTGCCGCCGGTGGCAGGGCGCTCGCCCCGAACACCGTGATGCGATCCCACGCCGTGCTTCGGCGCGCGCTCGCCCAGGGAGTGAAGTGGGGTTGGCTCACCTTGAACCCGGCGGCGAACGCCTCGCCGCCGCGATCGAAGAAGCAGCATCTCGAGCTGCCCGACCCGGCCGACGTCGCTCGGCTCATCGAGGAAGCGGCGACGGTCACCCGATCCCTGCCGACGTACTTCCGGCTCGCGGCTGCGGCCGGCGCGCGCCGAGGCGAGGTGTGCGCGCTGCGGTGGAAGCACATCGACCTCGACAAGCGCCGGGTGACGATCGCCCGAAGCATGGCCGATGTCGGCGGCGAGCTCATCGAGAAGATGGACCGCCCTGGGTCTGGTGGAGACTCCGGCGCTTTGACCTGCCTCCCGCAGAACTGAACGGCGCCATCCGCTGGGTACTGCGGGCGGTGATCGGTCTCGCTGCGATCCTTGTACTCGTGTGTCAGCTGACTGATCACACACCCCGTACCATCGCCCGCCAGATCGAGGTCATCGTGAGCAAGCGGGCGGAGCGTCGCATGCTGGGGAAGTTCGGCCTGTTGGATCTCGAAACAGGCGGCACCGCGAGTGGCGGTCACCGCGAGCTGACGCCGCGCGACTAGAGCGCAGCGGGTCCGGCTGCGTAGTCGCCGTCGGCGCAGGTGCCATCGGGCGCCACTTGCGACGGCGCCAACCCCGCCTCGAAGGTGGTTCTTGGGCCTCCACGACCGAGCTCGTCCAACAGCCAAGGCCATGCCACTACAGTGGGACGAGCCGTGGGACGAACGGAGGCCGCCATGGCGAGAACGCACGTCATCCTCTCCGACGAGGTCATCACCGCCATCGACGAGCGCGTCGGTGAGCGGGGCCGGAGCCGCTTCCTCGAAGAGGCCGCCCGGGAGAAGCTCGAGCGTCTTGAGCTCGAGGCTGCGATCCGCGAGGGCTCGGGCGTCCTGAAAGACCGGGACTACCCGCACTGGCGCGACTCGGGGTCCGCGCAGGCGTGGGTGCGCCGGTCCCGTCGTGGGGAGCTGACCGCTGACGACGTACCTGCTCGATAGCACCGTCCTCATCGACTGGCTGCGTGGCCGGCAAGACGTGGCGGACGTGATGCTGCGCCTCGTCGACGGCGGGCACGTGCTCGGGACGTCGTGCGTCAACCTCGCCGAGGTCGAGGCCGGGCTGCGCCAACGCGAGCGCCGGCGTGCTGGCGCGCTGCTCGACCGGCTTCGGTTCCTGCCGACCGACCGCGAAGCGGCACACCGCGCCGGCCGCTACCAGGCGGAGTGGGCAAGGAAGGGCCGGACGATCCAGACGCCGGATGCCCTGGTGGCCGGAACCGCCCGCGCGAACGGTGCCGTCCTCGTGACTCACAACGTCGATGACTTCCCGATGCGCGACGTGCGCATCGAGCACCCGGACGAGATCGATGCCTGAGGCCGAGGACTACCTCGGCCCCGAGGCCAAGGCCCGGGTCGGGATCGACGCGTGCGTCGGAGGTTCGACGCGATCCCGACGTGCCCATCCGCGCGCGCCTCGACCGCGCCGAAGCCGGCCCTCGAACCGCACGTGGACAGGGCCGGGGGGTTGCCCATCCAGTTGCTCCGCATCTTGAGGGCGATCGCGCCGGAGAGCGCTGGGTCTCGAGATCCATGCGTCAGAATGCGGACTCCGCACGTCGCCGAAAAGTTGCCCATCCAGCGGATGGGCAGGTCGGGTCGTCGCTCGAGAGCCGTGCTCGGATCACGGTCCGAGGAGCGCTGCGGGCACGACGCCGATGCCGTCCGGTCGGCGGTAGGCGTCGCCGCCGGTCGTGACGACGATGGCGTCCAGCACATCGTCACCGAGCTGGTCCCGCAGCCATCGGAGGTGGCGCACGTCGTCATCCCGGACGGTGTGGGCGAGCTTCACTTCGATCGCGACGACGCGGTGATCGCCGCGCTCGACGATGAGATCGACCTCGTGCTCGCCCCCGTGCGTGCGGAGGTGACCGACGCGCGCCTCCGCTGCCTGCGCGTAGACGCGGATGTCGAG
>Ga0187892_10004098_pt1 | contig 25110 bp, 19 predicted proteins | sample MA1701073metaG_FD_139345 | JGI IMG/M metagenome (GOLD analysis project Ga0187892, IMG submission 139345) | Bio-ooze microbial communities from a basaltic lava cave in the Kipuka Kanohina Cave System on the Island of Hawaii, USA - MA170107-3 metaG ... | reverse complement strand
GGCGATCGTTCACACGGTATTTCTGCTCGACCTCCTCCCACGGATTGGCCCGAAGCTGCTTGAGGCCTAGGGCGATTTTTTCTTTTTCGCGGTCGACGGTTAGCACCTTGACTTCGATATCCTCGTCGACCTTCAGGATTTCCGACGGGTGCCCGATGCGATCCCAACTCATGTCGGTGATATGGAGAAGCCCGTCGATGCCCCCCAAATCCACGAACGCCCCGAAGTCCGCGATGTTTTTTACCAGACCCCGGCGGACCTGACCTTCGGCAATGTCCCTCAATAGGGCTTCCTTGGCCGCAGTGCGCTCTTCCTCGATCAGTTTTCGCCGCGAGATGACGATATTGCGGCGTTCCACGTCGATTTTCAGGATTTTGGCCTGAATCTCTTTGCCGATCAGCTCCCCGATATCCCCGGGCCGGCGAACATCCACTTGCGAGGCCGGCAGAAAAACGGGGTAGCCGATATCCACCAGCAAGCCGCCTTTGATTTTTCGCATCACGCGGCCGGAAATCGTATCCCCTTCCTTTTTGATGGCGACCAGGTTCTGCCAGTTGAGGATGCGGTCGGCCTTGCGCTTGGAGAGAATCACATGGCCGCTGTCCGATTCGACAGCGTCCAGCCAAACCTGCAGTTCATCGCCGATATCGACGCCGCTGGGATCATCCCATTCATTGAGGGAGATGAGTCCTTCACTCTTGAGGCCGACGTCGATTACAACCTCCTCCCCCGTACGGGCCACAATGCGGCCCTTCAAGATGGAGCCCGGCCGGGATTCCTCGGCGTGGTGAACCAAGAGATTGCCGATATCCTGGTCCGAGCGGACCCCTTCAAATAACGAGGTGATTTCATCCTCCAGGGCTGTGCCGGCGGCATCCAAATCGGTGATCAGGTTGTAATCTACCATAGCTTGCGAACTTGCTCTAACCCCTCTCTTCAATTATTCAATGCACGGCCGTCGGGCCGCGCCGGTTGCCTTCACTAACAGACACTAAGCCGGTGAAACTTATGCCGCCGTTTGCGGTTGATCAGTTTTCGGCCATTATGCGTCCGCATCCGAGCCCGAAACCCTTGTTTCCGAGCCCTTTTCACCTTGCTGATCCTATGCGGATAGTGCATTTTTACGTCCTATCGGCCGTCACTCGATGGCACGATTACTTTGAAATATCCGGGTTTCCAGTTCTCTTCGGGAGAAATCTATCCGCCCGAAATAGACTTCACAAGGGGGGGTAGGGCGATCGGAGGAAGCCAAGATACCTTCCGCTTTGAGAAGCAGGGCTTCAAGAGAATCACGCCCTTGCCCAACCACGAGGGGGATTGACGCATTAAACTGCCGATGCTATCATGGCATCAAGTATTTGGGTATTTTTTGATACCCAAGTTCGTCGAATTTGCGATCGTGTGGCCTTTGGCCGGCCCTTGGCGAAAAGCATGGGCAAAGCCGTGGCGGCTTCATCCCCCGGCCGTGTTCTTCGCCATCGGCCTGTGGAGGTTAAACCCCATGCCGCAAGCCGATGTTGTTGATTGCGCCCAGCGGGTGACAGGACACACGTTTCTCGATCACTCCTTGGTTTTGACGGCGCTAACGCACTCCTCATGTGCCGATTCCCGACTGCAAAGTAACGAACGACTTGAGTTTCTCGGTGATGCCGTACTAGGAATGGTCGTTTGTGAAGAACTATTCCGGCGTTTCGGCGATTGGCTGGAAGGGGACTTGACGAAAGTCAAATCATTTGTTGTTTCGCGGCGGCTCTGCGCGAACATCGCCGATGAAATCGGCCTGACCGAGTTGCTCATTCTTGGGCACGGGATCGACACGCGGTCGGCGCTGCCGACCTCGCTTCGGGCCGCAGTTTTCGAGGCCGTAATCGGGGCGGTTTTTCTGGACGGAGGCCTAGAGCCGGCTAAGCGGTTCATCTTGCAGACGATTTCCGGGCATATCGACCAATGCGCCGCCGCTGAACATCGCGACAACCACAAATCCACGCTTCAGCAGTTCGCCCAGCGCTGGCTTTCGGCCACTCCCTATTACGAGTCACTCGACGAGCAGGGTCCCGACCATTGTAAGTGCTTCGAAGTTTGTGTGGTCGTCGGTGGCCGGCGCTTTCCTAGTGCCTGGGGTGCAAGCAAAAAAGAAGCCGAACAGGAGGCCGCCCGACGGGCCCTCGAACTGCTTCGCGCCGTGAATAGCTGAGAATCAGTCCGCAAATCGTTGATTCCTTCGGCGTGTCCGGTCGTGGAATGTCCCCGCCGCCCTTGCATATAATGGTGGCAACGCGCCAGAGCGTAGCTTGCGACCTATAATTGCTATTTCCATTGTAATGGCGTTTTCGCCCTGATTCCCAGAGGGCTGAAAAGCGTCTACACGAAGCGAGAGGGGAATCGGTTGATCATCTCGGTACCCAACGTTGGGGAAGTCACCCGCGCCTTGCTTGCGGTGGTTTTGCTGCAATCAGCCTTGGTGGACTCAACTCGCGGGCAGGTGCCGACCACGCTGGAAGACTATTTCCAGCGCGGCACGCAGCCGGATCAAAGCAGTGGGAAGGCCTTCACCCCCATCCTGCACTCCGATAACTGCGGAGTCTGCCATGAATTGGATGAGCCGTGGGAGGTGCCCATCTACGTCCGCTGGCGGGGCGGGATGATGGCCAATTCGGCGCGAGACCCGCTTTTTCACGCCTGTTTGGCCATCGCCAATCAGGACGCGGCCTTTGCCGGTGAGCTTTGCTTGCGCTGCCACGCGCCGGGAGCTTGGTTGGCCGGCCGATCGGTTCCCACGGACGGTTCGGCCCTCACGCCTGACGACCTGGATGGCGTGACGTGCAACTTTTGTCATCGGATGGTCGATCCGGTGTTCCGAATTCCCGGCAGCCCTCGCGAGGATCGGCCAATTCTCGATGCCCTTTCGGCGGCGGGCCTGCTTCCGCTGCAGCCCGGGGGCGGCAATTATGTGGTGGACCCCAATGACACTCGGCGTGGTCCGTTTCGGATGTGCCCCAAGCCGCCCGATTGCGATGAGGACGATGTGCCGGAGAATTACCATGGTGTGCCGATCCTCTACTCTCCGTTTCACTCGACCTCGGAAATATGTGCCACTTGCCATGACGTCAGCAATCCGGCGTTAGTGCGTCGACCCGATGGGTCTTATGTCCTGGACTCGCTCGGAACGGCGCATCCGACACAGAACAAGTATGACATGTTCCCCCTGGAGCGGACCTACAGCGAATGGGCCAACAGCACCTATGCGACCGTCGGCGTCGATCATGACGGCGTCTTCGGCGGGTCCCACCCCACGGGCATCATGCGGACCTGCCAAGACTGCCACATGCCTGACACCCCCGCTTTCGGCAGCGTGTTTCAGAGCGAGCCGTTTTTCGAGAGGCCCAACGTCCCCGGCCACGATTTCAGCGGCGGCAATACGTGGATGCCGCATATCCTGGGCCAGCTATATCCCCACGATTTGCCGCCACAATACTTGCAGGCCGGCATCAACCGGGCCAACTACATGTTGCAGAACGCAGCCACTCTTGAGGTCTTTCGTGAGGCGTGTTCCCTCCGCGTGCGGGTGACCAATCAGACGGGCCATAAACTGCCCACGGGTTATGCCGAGGGGCGGCGCATGTGGCTGACCGTGGAGTTTCGTGATGACCAGTTAAACGTCCTGGCGGCCCGCGGCGGTTTTGATCCCGCCACGGCCGAGCTGACCGCGGCGGATACGAAGGTCTATGAATCCCTCTTCGGCCTGGATGCGGCGATGGCCAAGAAAACCGGATTGCCCGAGGGGCCGTCGTTTCATTTCGCGGTGAACAACAAGATCTACAAGGATAACCGCATTCCTCCGCGCGGATTCACTAACGCGGCCTTTCAAGCCGTCCAGGCCCAGCCGGTCGCGGCTACGTACGCCGATGGGCAATTCTGGGATGAAACGAACTTTCGCCTTCCCCCGGGAGCGTCCAGTGCAGTGGTCACCTTGTACTATCAGACCGCGAGCAAGGAATACGTGACCTTCCTGCGCGATGAGAACCGCACCAACGACGCGGGCGACGAGCTGTACTACTGGTGGGAGATGACCCAAAAATCTCCGCCGGTGAAGATGGCCGAGGTGCTGATGACGAGTCTGGCCACGGGTCTTGCGGGCGACGCCGACTGCGACGAAGACCTTGACCTGGCCGACCACGGCCTGTTGCCCGACTGCTTGAGCGGCCCAGGATGGCGGCTGTCGCTAGGCTGTGAGTCCATGGACATGGACCTCGACGGCGACATCGACCTGGCCGACTGGTCGGCCTTTCAAAACAGCTTCACGGGCCCCTGATGCAGAGCCTTCGGGCGCACGTCCTGTCGATTGGTCGCATAGATGTCCGCGGATACGCCCTGCTGGGGTCGGTTTTTAGTTCCCACTTGGAGATACCGGATGTGCGGATAAACGGAATCTTGCCCGTGCCGTACGCCATCCTGCCGACTTCAATTTCAGTCTCCCAAAATAACATTGGATTCGGTGCCTTGCATAAGTCTCCCAAGAACGAGGGTATGGGTGTCGCGTAGGTATGCATGCAATATCGCGTTCCAATTCACTCCAAAACGACCAGAACCTACGATACCGAACAGAAACCGGCCTGACAAGCGCATCGCCGGCAGGCTGTGTTTTTCTTCATGATCGCAAAAAATCACAGGAGATTCCCTTGACCGCTGGACGATGTTAGGATAGAGTTAAGGACCGAACGTTTATCAAACAAGGTTAAGTTCCGATGCCGTGGCGGGTTAAGGAATGGTGGAGGCAGTGGCGAGCGAGGCACGGGCTTTGTGACAATGGCCGCGATGCCCTCGGACCGCTCTGCGTGTTCGGGCCGGGGGGTGAGTACCTCGAGGCTTGGCACGCTATACGCCAGGACGAAGGTCATGGCCGCGGACCGCGATTGCGACCGAGCAAGGCGGCGGCCTGGGCGGGCGCGGGCGATTTCCCGGCCCGCACCATGTGGGGGCACTGGTTTCAATGGATTCGGCAGACCGATTGGGCTCGCGAAGTTCGGCCTGGCTCGGCTTACCACGATCGGCCGGAATTGCCCCCGGTCGTTCTTGGCCCGGAGGGGATAGAAGCCTATTTGGAGAAAGACTATGGTCAAAAGCAAGAGGCGGTTGTCCGAGGAGCCGCGCACGCTGACGCCGCGTCAGCTCGAAATCCTCACCCTCATCCGCGATCACCGGCGGACCTTTGGTTATTCGCCGACCTTGCAGGCCCTGGCCGACAAGCTCGGCATCAGCAAGATCACCGTGTTCGAGCACGTCGAGGCCCTCGTGCGCAAAGGGCTGCTCACTCGCCATCGGGCCAGGGCTCGCTCTTTGGAAGTGACCGGCGCTGCCCAGTTCCCGGATGAGCGGCCCACCTTGCTGCCGCTGGTGGGGCGTATCGCCGCCGGCCGGCCGATCGAAGCCATCGAGGCGCCCGAGCACATTGATCTCGAGCAGGTGTTCGACAGCCGGCACCCCGTGCGCACGCTGCGGGTCGTGGGGGACAGCATGATCGACGAGCAGATTCGCGACGGCGACTTGGTCGTCTACGAGGAGCGATCCAACCCGCGCAACGGCGACACCGTCGTCGCTTTGTTGGAGGATGGCGAGGCCACGCTCAAGAAGTTCTACCGCGAAAAGAATCGCATTCGGCTCCAGCCGGCCAACGAACGTTATGAGCCGATCTTTGCCCGCAACGTGCGGATTCAAGGAGTCGTCATGGGTGTCCTCCGGCGATTAACTTAGAACTCGGTGGGTTGGTAGGCGGTCAGGCGCCATCCCGAGCCGCGGGCTTTAGCCCGCGCGATGTTCCCCTATGCCGCGCGGCCACGGATTGCGCACGGTCAACTAGGCTCGGCGGGCGGAAGTAATCAGTACGACGCCCAGGACGATCAATGGCATGGCCAATAGAATCCGCAGCGTGAACGGTTCGCCGGCCAGGAGGCAGCCCAGCAGGACCGCGACCGCCGGATTGACGAACGCATACGTCGAAACCATCGCGGGCGTGCTCACGCGCAAAAGCCAGACATAGGCCGTGAAGGCCACCAGCGATCCGAACATCACCAGATAGGCCAGCGACGCCACCGAACGGAGCGTGATTTGATCCGCGGCCAGACCGAACGGCTCGCCGCGCACCGTGCTGAGAATCAATAAGAGTCCGCCGCCGCACAGCATCTCCATCGCAGTAGCCACAAATGGAGAATCCGGCAGCTTGGCTCGGACTGAGTAGATGGAGCCGATCGACCATGACAGCGACGCAAGCACCAAGACCAACGCTCCGACAGGGTCCAACCGGGTCCCACCCGTCAACGGCCCCGGACCGATCAGGATAACGACTCCCGCGAACCCCAGCAGGAGCCCCAGGATTTCCGGTCTCGTTGGCCGGCGGCCACCGCGGCGAAGCCAGTTGAGCAGCACCATCCAGACGGGCACGGTGGTGATGAGCAGGGCGGCCGCTCCTGAGGGCACGGTCTGCTCCGCCCAGCACACGCCGCCGTTGCCGCCGAGCAAAAGCAATCCGCCGATGATGGCCGCGGCCCGCCAGTGTTCCCATCGGGGTCGAGGATCGCCGCTGACGCGCCGCCATGTGTACAGGACCGCCCCCGCAATCAGGAAACGCGCGGCTCCCAGAAAAAAGGGCGGCAACGACTCCAGCGCAAACCGGATCGCAAGGTAAGTGGACCCCCAAATGAAGTAGATGGCCGCAAAGGCCGCCGCAATCGAAAATCCCGACCCTGGTTTCGCCGGAGCCGTATCGGCTCGGAGGGTTGTGTTCACATCATTCGTCCGTGCCCTTAAACCGAAAAGGGAATCATTGTTGGTCCTACCTCGGACCCACGCAAGCCGCGGCCCCACTGGACGGCCGTGGCAACGAAATGGTACGTTGTCGCGCGGCTTCGTCGGCCGTTAAGCGTGTGCGAGAAAGTTGTGCGCCGAAACCTTAGGCGCGAAAGAGCCCCTTCACGACATAATGGGGCGATCGAGAGGGTCTATGAGAAACTTATTTTGTGGCGCGATTGTATGGTTCGGTGCCGCGTGCGCCGCTGCTGGTGAACCCATCAAGGCCGTCTTTCGAGCGCGACTAACGCCACCGATCGACGAAAAAATCAATCAACACCAGGACGATTGGCTGACTTTCTACAAGGATTTGCACACGCATCCCGAGCTTTCCCTGCAGGAAAAGGACTCGGCCGCGAAAGTGGCCGGCCGACTGAAGGCCGCGGGCTACGCGGTAACCACTAACGTCGGTGGATATGGCGTGGTGGGTGTTCTTGCCAACGGTCCTGGGCCGACGGTGTTGATTCGCGGTGACATGGATGCTTTGCCGATCGTCGAGGAAACCGGCCTGGCTTACAAAAGCGAAATCGCCACGGCCAGCACGGACGGGCGTCAGGTCGGCGTCATGCACGCCTGTGGGCACGACGTACACCAGGTTTGCTTGGTCGGCGCCGCCCAAGTTCTGGCCCACTTGCGCAGCCATTGGAGCGGAACGGTCGTGGCCATTGCCCAGCCAGCCGAGGAAATCGGCAAGGGCGCCCTGATGATGATCAACGACGGCCTCTTCGAGCGCTTTCCGCGGCCTAACTTCTGCGTGAGCCTGCACGTGTCCTCGGACCAGCCCGCCGGCGAGATCGGCTACACCAGCGGGTGGTCCATGGCCAACGTCGATTCGGTGGATATCACCATCTTCGGGCGAGGTGGGCATGGCTCGCGGCCCAATCAAGCCGTGGACCCAATTGTGGCGGCGGCCAACGTCATTGTCGCCTTGCAGACGATCGTCAGCCGCCGCGTGGATCCCGTGGACCCAGCCGTAATCACCGTCGGCTCGGTGCACGCCGGCTCCAAACACAACATCATCCCCGACGAGGCCGTCCTGCAGATCACGGTCCGGTCTTACACCGAGGAAACGCGGCGGATTCTGCTCGACGGGATCCGCCAAGTCACGACCAACGTCTGCCGGGCGTTGGCTTGCCCACGCGATCCGGATATCCGCATTCGCGAGGACGAATTCACACCTGCCGCCTACAACGATCCGGAACTCACCGATGCGGCCGTGCGGGTCTTGGAACAGTTGCTCGGTGCCGACAAAGTCGTTCGGCAGAAAGCCCGCATGGGCGGCGAGGATTTTGGCCGATACGCCAAGCACCTCAACATTCCGGGGTTCATGTTCTGGCTGGGCAGCGTGCCCAAGGATCGCTTCGAGGCCAGTCGCAAGCCCGACGGCCCGCCCTTGCCGTCGCTTCACTCCAGCAAGTACTACCCCGATCCCCTGCCCACGATTACCACCGGCGTGCGCTCGCTATCCGCCCTGGTGCTCAGCCTGCTGGATTCGAGAGAGTAGGTTGTGGTTTCCCGCCGAATCGGGCTAACTGAAGGCCGGGGAAGCGGGCGTGGAATCACAAGCATTGGCTTCTAGTCTGGCGGGCTGCGGCTCGGTTGCCGGTACGATGCCGCGGTAACGGAGGGCGGCGTGGACGAGACCCACAAACATGGGCTGCGGGCAGAGCGGCCGGCTGGTTAGTTCGGGGTGGGCTTGGGTCGCCAGGAAAAAGGCGTGTGTCTGCTCCGGAAGCTCCAGAACTTGCATGATTTTTCCGTCGGGAGTTCTGCCGGAGAATACGATCCCAAACTGCTGTAGCGATTCGACGTATTGGGGGGCCACTTCATACCGGTGCCGAAACCGCAAACGCACGCGCTCCGCCCCGTCGAAGAGCCGTGAAACCAACGTCCCGGGTGTTAAGAGCACGTCGTGGCCGCCGCGACGCATGTTGCCGCCGAGGCGATCGATTCGTTTCTGTTCCGGCAGCACGTCAATCACCGGGCGGGCACAAGCCGGTTCCACTTCCGTGGTGTTGGCGTCGGAGAGTCCGCAGACATTTCGCGCGTACTCGATCACGGCCAATTGCATCCCGTAGCAGATTCCCAGATAGGGGATTGCCTGCTCGCGGACGAAACGGATGCAGGCGATTTTGCCGTCGATCCCGCGGATGCCGAACCCGCCGGGAACAATCACCGCATGAAAATCTCGGAGCCGATCGGGCAACATACTCTCTGTCACGTCCGAGCTGTCGACCCACTCCAAGCGGACCTTGGTTCCGAGGCGAGTTCCGGCGTGCTCGAGGGCGTGAATGATGCTGGCGTAGCTGTCCCGCACGGTGGTGTATTTGCCGATGATACCAACGGTGATGGAGTGTTCCGTCGAGCGGTAACGCGCGAGGTAGTCGTTCCACGTCCGGCGGGCGTTGGATTCCGCTTCGGAGTCGGCACGCTCGGCCAAGCCCAGGATGTCAATCACCGCCGCGTCGATGCCGCCGCCGCGCAGCATCTCGGGAATGACGTAGACACTGTCGCAGTCATGCATGGAAAACACGCGGTCCATGGGCACGCTGGCGAAGAGGGCGATCTTCTCGCGAACTGACTTGGTGACCGGCGCGGAGGCCCGGCAGGCGATGATGTGCGGATGAATACCGGCGGCGTTGAGGAGCTTGAGATTGATTTGGGCGGGTTTAGATTTTTGCTCCCCCAGCGAGGGCGGCTGCACGATGTAGGTCAGAGCGACGAAACAAAAATTCCCCGGCCCCTCTTCGTGCGACATTTCCCGGACGGCCTCGATGAAGTAGGCGTTTTCCACGTCGCCTGCCGTGCCGCCGATTTCCACGAAAACGACATCGGCTGCGGCGGCGACGGCCAGCTCACGCAAGCGGAGTTTCACTTCGCCGGTGACATGCGGGATCATCTGCACGTCGCGGCCGAGGTAACGGCCCTCTCGCTCCTTTTCCAACACGGAGGCGAAGATCTGCCCGCTGGTGGCAAAGTTTAGTCGCGAGAGGTCCTGGTCCAGCATTCGTTCGTACGTGCCCAAGTCCATATCGCACTCCATGCCGTCTTCCAGCACGAAGACCTCGCCGTGACGAAAGGGATTGAGCGTGCCGCTATCGCGGTTCAGGTAGCCCTCCAGCTTGATCGGCGCGACCGTCAGCCCCTTATCTTGCAGAATCTTGGCCAAGGAGCTGGAGAAAATCCCTTTGCCCAGCCCGCTCATCACCGTTCCAAAAATAACTACGTATTTGCATCGTCCTGGAGCGTAGCCCTGCGGCATGGGTGTGAAGAATTCCGTTTCCGGCGATAGGTGACTCAGCGAGGCCAACAGGCTATTGTCCGATTTCATACAGGCTCCTTGGATAGCTTATCATGTCCATCAACGTACGACGGCTTTTGAGTTTCCCCTTCGCAAGTGCCTGGAATCGCGTTCGTCTCGCATTCGTCTTACGAATGCCGCGTAATCCTCCGGCGTATCGACCCCCACGAATGCGTGGTCCACAATCTCCACGGCCAAGGGGACGCCGTCCGCCAGCCAGCGCAATTGCTCAAGCGATTCCGTCTCGTCCAATCCGCCGGACCCTGGTCGGGGGCGCTTGTCCGTTACCGTACGAAGGGCGTCCGCCCGAAAGGCATAAACCCCCAAGTGAAGAAGCCAACGGGACGGCCGGTCGATGACACCGGCCGTATCTCGCGGGTACGGAATCAAGCTTCGAGAGAAGTACAAAGCCCGTCCCCTCAAGTCGATCACGACCTTTACGCGATTCGGATCGGCCGGGGATCCGGGGCCCGCGGCCGGCCCATCGTCAGAGAACCCGGCCGCAGGCGTGGCGATTCGGCACCGCACGGGTTCGCCGGAGGCCGCTTCCGACTCGAGCCGGTCCAGGAGGCGGTCGAGCACGGAAGGTTTCATCTCCGGCTCGTCGCCTTGCACGTTGATCACGATGGTATCGCCGCCCAGGCGCAGGGACTCGGCCACCTCGGCCACACGATCCGTACCGCTGACGTGGTCAGATCGGGTCATGTGAGCCTCTCCGCCGAAAGACCCGACAGCGTCGGCGATTCGCGGATCATCGGTTGCGACGATGGCTCGGTTGATCCGCGAACAGGCCGTCACTTGTTCGTACACATGTTGAACGAGGAACTTTCCCGTCTCGCGAGCCAAGGGTTTTCCCGGAAAGCGGGTAGATCCATATCTCGCAGGAATGACGGCGATCGTGCTCATGTACGCCTCTGGAGCTGGCTGAAATGGAGTGAATGTCGCTGCACGCGCCATTTATATCGCCGGATGAGAGGCGCGTCAAAGGCAAATTGTAGATTCGTCACCAATGGGAGCCGATGCCTCGCCCTTCCATCACGGTCTAAAGGGAACTCACAAGGTCAGTGGATGCTGTGCGACAAAAGGAGTATTCTGCCTTCAGACGAAGCGTACGTCGCACGGCCGGCGAAAAACCTTCGCCTTCTTCATACGTGAGGCTTGGCGTCGCGACCGATAGGGATTTCAGAATGATCCTGGGCTATAACACCAACGGCTTCGCTTTTCACAAGTTGGAAGACGCGATCAGGCTACTCGCGGAAATCGGATATCGCAGCGCGGCCATCACATTGGAGCATCACCACCTGGACCCGCCCGACCAGCGAGGTGTTCCCGCAGCCCTGGCCTTCCTACGGCCGATCATGGCCTCGGCCGGGCTAAGGGTGACGATCGAGACCGGCGCCCGCTTTATTCTCGATCCGCGTCGCAAGCATCAGCCCACGTTGATCAGCCCGTCGCCGGAGGAGCGGGCATGCCGACTCGCGTTTCTGAACGCAAGCGTGGATATTGCCGCCGCACTGGGGGCGGAGAGCGTCTCCTTGTGGTCCGGCGCGCCGGCCGACCAGGCCGGTGACGGCGACTTGTATGCCCGGCTGACTTCGGCTCTCGCGGAATTGTTGCGGTATGCGGAACCGTTGGGTGTACGACTCAGCTTCGAGCCGGAACCGGGCATGTTCATCGATACGATGGCGAAATACGCAAAACTGTTCGACGCGGTGAAGCATCCGTTGTTCGGCCTGACACTTGACATCGGCCACCTGCACTGCCTCGGTGACGGCGATGTCGCGGAGTATGCGTCGCTCTGGCGCGATCGGCTTTGGAACGTGCACATCGAAGACATGCGCCGTGGGGTCCATGAGCATCTGCCCTTCGGCCAAGGAGAGATCGACTTTGGATCGGTCTTCGCGGCCCTTCGCGCCGTCCGCTACGCCGGCCCCCTGCACGTGGAGCTCCCCCGCCACAGTCATGACGCGGTCAACACGGCTCAACACTCCTATGCATCCCTTCACCGTCAACTGGCACGGTAGCTCCTCGGGAGAGCGTTTTGGCAATTACCATTACGGCGTCAGCGAAGCCGCTCGGCCGGGGCTTGTGGTAGGAATGCGGGTTCCTTGGGGGCTTGGGGGTGCGCATCGGCCAGGCTGGCCAACGCCGCATCGGCCCCGTGAAGAACAGGCCCATCGATAGGCTCGGATAGTTCGGCCTCAGCTTCTAGCATCATCGATCGGGCGCCGGCAGCTTGCCACCTCGATACGGCAACGAGGGCGGAGGCGTACTCCCACGCAAGAACGCCGACCGTGCAGCCAAACGCCGCCAGAATCGGATCGGTAAGCGTCGCCACTCGGACCGACATGGGCATTTGAATCAGTTCGATTACGCTCGACAAAACGACCCCTGCAGCCGTTGCAACGGCCAAGCGAAGAAATCGGCTGGATTCGTGCAGGCCTCCGCAAGCCGCGACCAACAGGGCCGCGAAGACGCAATAGGTTGCGATCTTCTCCATCGCGTCATCCATGGCCATCGGCAAGCGCGCCGTGGCGTACGACGCAAAAGGCAAGAACGCCTCCGATCCGAAAAGGCCGGGTGGACTGCCATCGGGCGAATCCCATTCGAAGGGAATCAGACCTACGTGGAGGATGTAGAGCGTGCAAAAGACCAACCCCGCGCGCATGAATTGCGGATTTCGACGTTGATCCGCGCGTCCCCGAACAAACGGCGCAGCGATCACTCCCATTCCCAAGCCGGCGAATCGAAAGAGAATATCGGTTGAATCAAGAGTGCGGGTGATGAGTGGAAGCTGCAGCAGGCTCAGACCAACCGCCAGGCCGCCTCCGATCCATCCGGCCAGCATCGCGCTGGTGGCCAACCCGAATCGATATTCGCTTCGAAAGAGCGCGACCATCATGATGGCCAATACCCCGAATGATAGGCCTTCCACGGCCCAACGTGATAAACGCTTCAGGCGTGCCCATCGCCAATAGGCGAGTTGGGTATGATCCGACGCCGCCACGGCTGCCTGTTCCGCCGCGGTCAGGCTTGCAATCGACGCGAAAGGACGCCACTCGGCAGCTCTCCAACATCGGCTCAGCCGGCCCGTGTCGAACGCGAAAGACAATGGCAAAACGGCCATGATGACTAATAGCCCGCAATAGCCCTTGACAAGAACCGCTATGGGCCGTTCGCGTAGCTCGCCCATGACGGCCCCCTCCAGGCGCTGCAATAATCTCGCGCATACCAGGGAGCAACCGGCGCCCAGGGCGCCGCCCGCCAGATTGGCAATCCAATCGATCAAAGAGGATACGCGCGACAGCGAGTAGGCCTGACTCCATTCCACGGCGGCGCTTAACCCGGCGGCCAGCGCGATGGTCACGGGCAACGCGGCCCTTCGAAGACGTGTACGCCGCCGCAACTCGCGGTGCAACATTACCCCCACGGGAAAGTACAAGGCGATGTTGCCTACCACGTCGGCCGCGCTTGGGGAACCGCTGGTGACGAAGAATGCCTTGCGTGCGGCGGCGTTTGACCCGGAGAAAAAATCAAACGGCGCCAGGCTTAGCTGGAGAACGAAAAAGAGAACCAAAACCGCGGGAATACACGATCCCGCGAGGCTAGGGCCGGCTCGGCGCCCCAAGCGATCGTGGCTTCCCGCTTCGGCCATTCGTCCAGCTCCCTCATGAGTACATTGGCCCTGTCAGGGCGTGCCGGGTGGCGGTTTTCGGGGCGGCCATTCGACGGGGCGCGGCGGGAATTCATGCGTCCATCCGCTTTTGTCTTCCAAGCCGGCGGGCATGTCCGCCAGGGTCAACTCCCGCAAGCAGGCGTGGGCAAGCTTCTCAAACTTGGCCCTTACGAGTGCTCGTGCATCCGTGTTCCACGGGCTGTGGGTTTTTCTGGCGTCTCGTTTCGTAGGAAGCGGTAATGACTCGCTTCGGGCGTGAAAACACGCCAGCGGCCTCGCCGCGGCGAGATCGTACAGGACGGCGATCATCTCCGCCTCCTGCTCGCTTGCCTCGTTTACGGCATAGATCAGCCCCAACCGGGCGTGCAGTGCGCGAAACGCCGCCAGAATTTGCCGCGGTTCCGCCTCGCCGCCCCCCAGGGTGCGTTCCGCGATCGGAAAGACCTCGCTAACGGCCATCAAGTCGTCGAACGCGGAATTCCATTGGAGGAATTCATTTCGCGGATCGGTCAGGAGGTGAGGCTCGCGCGCCCCTTCGGCCTCGCCTTCGACGACGGACACCCGCGAGACAGCCAACGCCGCGGGAAACAGCCCCCTCGTCGGACCCTGAGTCAGGACGCGGTATCCGTTTTCCGCGGGCGGAAACGCCTCCGTGGCGATATCCTCCCAACGAACGATGGGGCGCGGCGTCCAGGCCGGCGGCTTCTTTGACGCGCAACCCGGCAAGAGGCAGACGATGGCCACGGTGATCATGCGATTCCACGTTGGTCGGATTTGGGAACAATCTCTCTTCATACCGATGGGACGATCAACGAACCGATCGATGGAATCTAAGATTCACACGTTACGGACATATCGGGTCGGCCCGTGACGTACTGGTCCAAATCTGCGGTGCGCTTGGAGAACTGCTCCCGAGCATTGAGACACCGGATTGAAACCGGGTGCCACACGGTCCTTATCGGGCCTGTGGCGACTTAGTCGCCGCCGTGCCGATAAACTCACCTTCTCCCGATAAGCAACCGATGCATCGGTCGAACGAGTTCGTCCCACGGTCTCTTCAAGGATTGTCTCTCCATGGCGGATATCGCGGCCGGTGCGGGCTTCCCCGTTTTGTCGACGCCGGCGCAAACGGCCTCGGTGCGTAAGCTTTGCGAATTCGGACGGGCGCAACGCACGGCCCGTCGCGCGCACGTATTCCGTAGCCTCGGACAATGGTTGCTGGTCCTTCCGCCCTCCACCTGGATGCTCCTGGATATTACCTTCGTCAGCACCGGCGTCGAATTGGCCTTTGTGATCTTGCCTCCGCCGGAGTTGCCGGTGACACCGCACGTCGCCTTGTGGCAGGCCATGCCGGTCTTTGCCTTTGCCGTCACCTTGGCCAGTCTTGTATTCGGCCTGTACGAACGCGAGACGATCGTAAGCCGATCGCGCGTCCTGACGCGCCTGCTTTTGACGTCGGCCCTAGCAGTCCTCATTGCCTATGCCGCGATCTATGTCGTGATGTATTCGACGGTCAGCCGCCGGATCACGGGATTGACCCTATCTGCTTTCCTGCTCTTCGCCCTCACCGTTCGGCTGTTCGCCAATTGGGCGGCCCATTGTATCTCGCGAGGAGTGCTCGTGATCGGTTCGCGAGGACTTTTGGAGTCTTTCCAGGACGCACGCCGACACGGGCTTCTGTCAGAGTATCGCCTTCTGGGCTACGCATCGCCTGAACCACGGCGAGTCACGGACCCCGCCGACCGCGCATACCTGGGCACGATCACCGATGCCATCGCCACTCGGGCGCTACCACAAGTGACGGACGTCGTGGTTAGCGCCGAAGTGGCTCGTCATCCCGCCGTGATGCGCTGGATGGTCCCCTGCCTGCAGCGCGGCTGCCGGGTGACCAACGAGGCGATCTTCTATGAAAAGGCCACCGGCCAAATCCTAGTCGACGAAATCACGCCGAGCTGGTTCTTGTTTGCCGATCTGCGTGGTCATTGCGAAGAGCAGGCCACGCTTAAGCGTTTCGTGGATCTGTTGTTGGCCGCAATCGGGTTGATCTTGAGCACACCTTTCTGGCCGCTCATTGCCTTGGCTATCAAGCTCTGCGATCGTGGTCCGGTGTTCTACACCCAAAGCCGCGTGGGGCAACACGGCCGGCTCTTTACCTTATACAAGTTTCGGACCATGCGGCCGGACGCCGAAAACGGCCGCAGCGTGTGGTCACGCCCGAACGATCCACGGGTGACGTCGGTGGGCCGATGGCTGCGGCGAACGCGGCTGGACGAACTACCGCAGTTAATCAACGTCTTAACGGGCGACATGTCCATCGTCGGCCCGCGGCCGGAACGGCCCGACCTGGTTCAGGGTCTTTCGGTTACGATTCCTTATTACGCCGAACGTCACCTAGTCAAACCCGGCATCACCGGCTGGGCACAAATCAGTTTCGGCTACGGATCTTCCGAACAGGACGCCAAGCGAAAACTGCAATTCGACCTCTACTATCTCAAGCACATGTCCTTCGAGCTTGATCTAATCATCCTCTTCCGCACCCTAGGCACCTTCCTCCGCGGCGCATGCTAACGGAGTCCGATAATTGCAATCTGGATTAGATGACGAAAACACACAAGCAACCCGAAGTAACTAGGGGCCGGAGGCTCTTCTACGTGAGGAGAAGGTTGCTACCATCTTAAGGGATAAGGCAACGAAGGGAGGAAAAAACGATGTTGGTTCCAAAAGCGTTGTCCTATGGCGCGGCGGCGACCCTGTTCATGGCGTCGCTGGTGTTGCCGCGTGCCGCGGTTGCGAGTCACTTCTCGTTAGGGATTTCGTTACGCGGGTCGCCGGTCTGGGTGCCATCGGTCTATGAGACACGGGCAAAGACCATTGTCATCCCGGCTCTGTATGAAAACGCGGAACGGAGAATCTGGCGGGAGCCGGTGTACGAGGAACGCCAAAGATCGATCGAAATCCCAGCGGAGATCGTCACTCGTCGCGTGCCTCGCTATGACTCGCGCGGCCGCCTCGTGGGCTATAGATTGGTCGAGGAGGTGGTTCGGCCGGCACGAACCATCTGGAAGCGGGAACGCGTGCTCGTTCGGCCGGGACATTACGACCTCGTCGTCGAGCGCGTCCTTGTGCGGCCGGAACGAACCGAAACGGTATACGAAAAAACGTTGATTACGCCGGGACACTGGGTATATCCGACATACCATCCGGCCGGATATCGTGATCGCGGATTCCGCTTCTATGACGAAGGGCCGCGCGATGATCGGCCACGCCGCTATCGCGTTCGGACCCGCGACTGATGATTGCGAAGGAAGGAGCACGCGAAATCACCCTAGCCACCCTTCTGCTCGGGGCGGCGGCGGCCTTGGGCGGTTGGTTTTGGTGGCCGGCCGCGATCCCGTGTGTGTTGCTTTGGGCGTGGGTCATCGCCTTTTTTCGCGACCCGCCTCGTAAGCGAACCTATGCACCTGGCGAGCTGTGCGCTCCCGCCGATGGAACGGTGACCGAAATCTCCGAGCTGCCTGAGTACGAGTCCATCGGCGGACCGGCCGCTCGAATCGGCATCTTCTTGAGCATTTTTGATGTGCACATCAACCGCGCTCCATGTTCCGGTTTCGTACGCAAAATCACGTATAAGCGGGGCGAATACCTTGACGCCCGAGATCGCGAATCGGGCCTGCGCAACGAATCGAACACCCTGCTGATCGAGCCGGACGCGCCTCTTCTCGGGCCGATCGAGGTGCGCCAAGTGGCTGGGTTTGTGGCGCGGCGCATCATTTGTCACGCGAAGAGCGGCCAACGATTGGCCGCCGGCGAGCGATTTGGCCTAATCAAATTCGGCTCGCGGACGGAGTTGATCTTCCCCCGCGAGGGCACGGAAGTTTGCGTGGAGGTCGGCGACAAGGTCCATGCGGGCCTGACCATCGTGGCGAAAATGCCTGTGGTGTCATTATATGACACTCTCCCACGTGCGTCCTCAGAATTCTCGCAGCAGCTTCCCAATCCGGCGGCGCTCCCTGCGGAGGTTTGACCCATGCCCAATCCCGCTTCGCTTCCCGAGCCCCTCGGCCTCCGGCACAAACGAAGACGGCTGAAGTCCATCGCCTTCGTGCCCTCGCTGCTGACCGTGGGCAATCTGCTGTGCGGCTTTGCCGCTATCCACTTTGCTCTGCGAGCCATGTACGAGTTTGGGGCGGGTATCAGCGACGATCAAATCCTCACGCTCAAGAGCGTGCAGCTCGAACGCGTGCTGCCCACGTCGCTCTCGCTCGGCGCGGGCATGGTCATTCTGGGCATGTTCCTGGACTGCTTCGACGGCTTGATCGCCCGGGTGACGCGCAGCACGACCAACTTCGGCGGGCAGCTCGATTCGCTGGCCGACGTGGTGACCTGCGGCGCGGCTCCGGCGACGCTGATGATCTCGTTTATGACCATCACGCTGGCCAGCGACGCGATTTTGCCATCGCCGGTCAGCGAGCACTTTTTGGGGCGGGCTACGTGGGTTTCGGCGGCCATTTACCTGGCGTTCGCGGCCATTCGGCTGGCCCGCTACAACGTCGAGCACGACCGGGCCGATTTCGATTACCGCATGTTTCGCGGCTTGCCCAGCCCGGGTGCCGCATCCCTGATTGTGGCCATGATTCTGCTTCACGAGCAGGTCAGTGCTCTTGCGGCGGGCATCATCGTCTATTCGCTACCCGCGGCGGCCACGGCCACGGCTTTCCTGATGGTCAGTCGCATTCCCTATCGCCGGTTCTATCGAACCTATCTTCTGGGCCGCCAGCCCTTCGGTCACTTTTTGGTCTTCGTGGCCGTTTTCGCGATCTTCTGGTCCTACCGAGCGCCGACGCTGTTTGTGCTGGTGCTATGGTACTGGGCAAGCGGCCCGGTGGAATGGGTCTACTGTGTTCTGCGTGGCAAGCGCCGTCCCGCCCCGCCCGCGGATGCGTCGCAGGCCGATCAAACAAGCCGGCGATTCGCCTGATGCCGCTAGCAAGCTGATAAGCTGAGAACGTGTATGAAAACGGTTGTCCCGATCCGCGCCGCGACCGTGAGGGAGCGGTTTTCCGCCGCTTCCTTACGGGCGCGGCTCTGAAAAACGGGTTTTCACACACGTTGTGATCGACGGAACCTCATGGACCGTCGGGATCTTCGGCCGCTTCAACAGTGTCTCAAGATGGGGACTGCGCAAGCAACGCACGATACTCGGCGGCTTTTTCGGGTCGCCCCCAGGCCTCGTAGAGGGACACGAGGTAGCGGAGCGCGAGTTGCGTGTCAACAAAACCTGGCCCCCGGGTTTCCTGAAGAACGCGCAAGCCGTTGGTCAGAAGCGGTTCGGCTTCATCAAATCTGCCCGCGGCGGTGAGGCCGTGTCCCCAGGCACTTTCAGCCCGGGCAACGCGCCAAGGTTCGGCGCGGGGTATTCCACGAAAGACCTCAACGGACTCGCGCAGCATCGGTTCTGCCTCACCAGCCGCGCCCTGCGCGACGAGCGCCTGGCCGAGGATCCGCAACGCGTCCGCCGTCGCGCGATGCCGATCCCCATAAAGTTCGCGAAACTGAGACGACGCTGTCCTGGCCAACGACTCGGCCTCTTCGAATCTCCCCAACAACACGAGCACGCCGGCCAGGTTGGATCGAACCTGGACCGTGTCGTGCTTGTCATCACCGAGGCTGCTGTACACGCCGAGTGCCTCACGGAGGAGCGGCTCGCTCTCCTCGAGCTTACCGACATCACGCAGCACGGCGCCGAGGTCGTTGACGTCCGCGGCGGTACAGGGATGCCGGTCACCATGGACTTCGCGCTGGATGCCGAGCCCCTCGCGTACCACGGTTTCGGCCTCGCCGTACTCACCACGTTCGCGCAACAGCGTTGCCAGGTGTCGAAGCATCATCCCCACGTTGTGGTGCCTCTCGCCGAGGACGCGTCGGCCCATCGCAAGGGCCTCGCGAATGACCGCTTCCGAACCCGCGCTGTCCGCGTGGCGATACAAGACCACCGCCAGTTCGTACAATCCGGCAGCGATCTGCGGGTGGTCGCCAGGATGGGCTTTGCGCCACATTTCCAAACCCTCGCGCAGAAAGCGCGCTGCTTGGTGGTAATCGCCCATTTCACTGAGCACCCGACCCAGGTTGTTGAGGCTCTCGGCTACATCGCGATGCTCGGATCCGAGCAGTTTTTTTTGTAGGGCAAGAGCCTCCCTCGCCAACGGTTCAGCCTCTTTAAAGGCTTTGCGGTGCCTGAGGACGTCCGAGAGTCCAAACAGACTCTCGGCGACATCCTTGTGCTCGTTCCCAAAAAGTCTGCGGCGCATCTCCAGGGACTGACGGAAGGCTTGCTCCGCCGCGGGCAAGTCTGGCTTATCGTGAAACGACCAAGCCAAGTCAGCAAGACTCTGGGCGACGTCGGGGTGTTCGTCGCCTTGTGTCTTCCGCCGAAGGTCGAGGGCCGCTTGTAGGTGTCGTTCGGCCGGCTCGCGCACTCCCAGGCCGCGGTAGGCGTTGCCGATTGTCGCGTGGATCGTCGCCTCCACGTTGGGTTGGCCCTGGAGTTGCGCGCCAAGACCTCGGGCGAAGTCGTCAAGCAACTGCCGCACGGTATAGTCGGTTCCCTTAACCTCGTGCGGGTTGGCCGAGCCGAGCATATTCTTCAGGAGGTCGATGAGCGTCTCGGCCTCCGCGTGCCGTGCCTCCGCACGGTTTCGTTCCGCTCGAGCGCGCATGAATCCGGAGCCCGTTCCCGCCAAGCCCAACAGCAGCGTGAGAAACACACCCACAACGCCGGTCACCAGCGCCTTGTTGCGCTTGGCGAACTTGCGGAATTGGTACGTCGCGCTGGGCGGGCGGGCGGTGATCGGCTCGTCGTTTAGGAAGTGGCGGAGGTCGGCGACAAATGCCGAGGCCGAGGGGTAGCGCCGGGTTTTGTCCTTTTCCAAGGCCTTGGCGACAATGGTCTGCAGGTCGCCGCGGAAGACTTTGTTCACGCTGCTCAGCGGGGCGGCCTCCTCCTCACGGATGATCCGCACGGCCTCGGCGATGCTCGTGTCCTTCACCTCATAGGGCAGGCGTTCGGCCAGAAGCTCAAAAGCCACCAAACCCAGGGCGTACACGTCCGATCGGATGTCGATTTCGTTAGGGTCGCCAGCGGCTTGTTCGGGACTCATGTAGGGGACGGTTCCGATCAGTTGCCCGACGTGTGTGCGCAGGGTTGTGGCTTGCAGGTCGGAATCGGTGCTTCGAGCCACGCCGAAGTCGAGAATCTTGGAAAGGCACGAAGGCACGGAGGCACCTAGGCACGAAGTGCCGGCTGCGTCTTGTTCTTTCCCCTTCGTGCCTTCGTGCCTTCGTGCCTCTGTGCCTTCTTCGACGACGAGGATATTGCTGGGCTTCAGGTCACGATGAATGATGCCTTTCTGATGAGCATAATCAACGGCCTCTCCCACCTTGATCATGAGTTCGAGGCGCTGGCGAGTGCGCAATTGGTGGTCGCGGGCAAAATCCGTAAGTCGCCGCCCCTTGACCAGTTCCATAGCAAAAAACGGCTGCGGGCCGAAGCCGATATCGACCATCCCGGCCTCGAAAAGCTGGGCAATGCCGGGATGCTGCAGTCGGGCGAGCGTCTCAACTTCGTACTCGAAGCGCCGCCTGGCCGGCCCGGCGGGAAGGTCATGTTTCATCACCTTAAGCGCTACGTCGCGTCGCGGGTGGTCCTGCACGGCGTGGTACACAGTGGCCATCCCGCCGTGGCCCAACACACTGCGAAGCTCAAATCGGCCGATGCGTCTTCCTGTTACTCCCAGCATCGGTTCGGATGGGAAGGCGGGAGTGTCCAACGCGCCGCGCATCGAATTCAAGAGGCGGGCATTTCGGCGCATTTCGTCGAATGTGCCGCGACAACGTGCGCACATCTCCAGGTGGGCACGGGTTTCGGGGGACGGCACGCCACCGCCCGCCAACTCATCGAGAACCGCGATGTCCACACATGCGCTCATGCCCCGGATTCGCTCAGGTCACTGCCGGTCAATTCCAAAAGCAGCCCACGGATTCGCTCCAAGACCCGATGCTTGGCCACGTACACCTGATTGACGGTCAGCCCAAGTTGTTGCGCGACGGCCGCTGCCGGCCGCTCTTCCAGGGCGAAGGCCACGAACGCCGCGTACGTGCTCTCCGCAATATCATGCCGGATCGCGGCCACACAGTGCCGCACGTGGGCGACCCACCATTGCCGATCCCAGCTCTCGATAGGGTCCGGACGGGCGTCTCGCTGGCCGGCCCAAAAGGTGGTGCCTGCTTGGAGCTCCGGCCGGCGTCGGAATAGATCACAGATGCGTCGCTCGACGATGGTGTGCAGCCAACTCTTGAAGCTGCCAAAGTGCTCGAAGGCGCCGATCTGCTCCACGACGATCTGCACGCATTGTTGGGTGACATCGTCGGCGTCCTCCGGCCGCAGACCGCGGCAAAGGGCGTAGTTGACGAGCATGGGCCGATAGAGCTGGTCGAACGTTCGCCATGCTCGCTCGTTCGATCGGTCCTTCAATTCCGCCAGAAACGTAGAGCGCGTTTGGTCCGTCATGGCATCACACCGATGTTTGATTCTTGCCCATCTTATCAAGAGCAGAGGCAAAGGCAATTGGTGCCGTCGTGTAAGGTTTTGGCGGCAGTTGCGATTCAAAGAATATGAGTCGTGTGGACAGTGCGGGCGACGGCGGTTTCGTTTCGTGATCGCCTTGCCCTTGGCGTGTACTCCGAGCCGAGCGTGTGGACAGTGCGGGCGACGGCGGTTTCGTTTCGTGTGGGTCCGACAAAGTTCGGAAAAACAAGCCCCACAGGATGCCGACGGGTGTCGCCGCACGATGTGGAGTGGTGTTCGACTAGGACTAGGGATCGACTGATTTAAGGGGGTGCTAACAAATGAAACATCGACGTTTTTCAGGACCGAAGACATTAGCGTTGGCAGTGGCGTTTATCTTACAGGCGACCGGAATCACCGTGGCGGAGGACCCGCCCGACATAAAACGATTTACGTTTAACGGCGCCCCCAACTCACAACGGTTCTCTATTAAGATAAAAAACGGCGATAAGGAAATTGAATCGTTGAGATATAACATAACGGCCGACCACAAAGCGGTCAGCTTTACCTTCGTGGACCAAAGGTTCTACCCGAACGTCCTGACGGCACAATGGCGAATCAATGCGTCGACAGACCCCCCGATAGCGGTTGGAACGTTGATCCGGGTTACTTTGACCGCCTGGAACGGCAATCCTCCTCCTCCTGATATGCCTGCGATAGTCGAAGAGGTCAACGATCTCCGCGCCATTCTTGAACCCGAGCGGACCTCCGGCCCGGGAACCGTGGTTTTTGAATTAGTACTCGAGCCCTATGAGATTCTCGACCTCGACCGGCCCAGCCACGATCCGAGCATCCCGATCACCGACGTGACGGGAACATGGAACGAGCTATGGCCGGAGTTTCCCACCGAATGGGAAGGACATGCTTTTTCCGACGTGGACAACGACGGTGAATTGAGCGTGGGCGACGGCATCGTTTTGTCCACCTTAGATGTGGCGGGTTCCAAGCAGTACCGTGTCCAGGACAAGACCATCGCATTGAACTTGGTATCAGACGTGGTCCTGGGGCCAACGTACTTCGACTATTGGGGCTTTGACGATGACCTGGCGACGGCCATGTTTAACCCATGTCAGGTCGGCACCGACCGCGTCGTCTGGGCCGAGCTGCACCCCGACCATGGGCAGCTCTACGAATGCTGCACTTGGACGGACAACGACAACGACTCCCGGATCAGTGCGGGAGACGGTGTTTCCTTTAAGCCGTTTGACGCGAACGCCTGCGACAACACGGCGATCTCATTCGGAGTCGCCGGCGTTTCGACGGACATCGAGGCGGTCATAGACAATCCGTGTACAGTCTATCCTTACGGCGACTTGAATCATGACGGCTTCGTGGACGTCGGCGACATCCTTCGCGTGCTCGACGGCTTCAGCGATCCGGCCATGTTCCCGGAGGCGGATATCGCTCCGTGCGGAGGCGACGGGAACATTGACGTGGGCGACGTGCTGGCGGTCCTGGATGCCTTCGCCGGAATCGCCGCATGCCCGGAGTGCAGCTAGACTCACTCCGTCGCAGCGGTTAGATCGTGGAGAGAATGGCCGCGCCGGGTCGCGCCCCACTGACCGTTACCAAAACCGCCGCGTGGACTCCGGCTGCGCCGTTGCGATGAAGCACTTTGGCGCATTCTTCCAGGGTGGCGCCGGTGGTTCGGACGTCGTCTACCACGAGGAGCCGGCTCTTGTCCAGTACAAGGTTCGAGCGTACGGCGAAGGCGCCACGCACGTTGTTTAATCGCGCCGTATAACTAAGGCCGATCTGATGGGGGCCGCCGCGCGTGCGGCGGAGAACGTGAACCAGCGGCAGGCCTGCTTCTGCCGCCACGCGCGAGGCGATCGTCTCCGCCGGATGAAACGGCCGCCGAATGCGCCGCGTCCAGTGCGTTGGCACCGGCACAACGGCCTCGATGCCGTCAAACCAAGGCGTCCGGGCGATCGCATCGACCAGAAAAGCGGAGAGAATCGGTTCGAATTCTTCCCGACGAGCGAACTTATAAGCTCGCACCATTTGGGCCAGACAGCCGAAATACTCGCCGACCCGCGCCGTGGCCTTTACGTGCAGGTGTGACTCCCGGCATTCGGCGCATCGCCCGCCGGAAACTTCGTACGGTGCCACTGTCGTTCCGCAGCGCGGGCAGGCCGGTTGCCGGCGTTCGGCCTCGATCAACGGAACGCATTCCTCGCAGAAGAAAGACTCTCCTTCCGCGGTCGCGGAGCCGCAAAGCCGGCATCGCGGCGGAAAGAGCACATCTAGAAACGATCGTGCCAGGCCGGTGAAAATCGTAGTCACGCGGAGCGACTCCCCGTGCATCGTAATTGACTTTGGGCGCATCTGGGAAGGTCGGTCCTTAGATTTGAGGCATGCAGCCGATGTTGATGCGCGATAGCGTTTAGATCGTGAATGTTTCAACGGTTTGAAGGAAGACGCGTAATTGATTAGCGGGTCCCGGTTAAAAGGAGGGGGCGAGGACAAGGCGGGTGCGTTGGCCGCGGAGGAGGCGGCTGAGGAAGTCACGGCTGTCGCGCTGTTGTTGGGCACGGGTACGCAGCACGGACATCAGGATCGACTGGGCCTCGGGGCCGGTCTTAAGTGCGGTTCCCGCCCAGACCGACGGTCGAACGCCGTTCAAAAGACCGGCAAGCAGCGTGGAAAAGCGTTTTGATCCGCCGT
>Ga0187892_10004097_pt1 | contig 25125 bp, 12 predicted proteins | sample MA1701073metaG_FD_139345 | JGI IMG/M metagenome (GOLD analysis project Ga0187892, IMG submission 139345) | Bio-ooze microbial communities from a basaltic lava cave in the Kipuka Kanohina Cave System on the Island of Hawaii, USA - MA170107-3 metaG ... | reverse complement strand
GCCGGGTGGGGTGGGGGCTCTCCCCGCGGGACCGTGCGCTCGCGCGGATCGCCGAAGCCGACCACCATCGATCTCGTGGCCCCATGTGAGCGCGGCGACGCTCCGCGACACAGCGTGTCCCGCGGGGAGAGCCCCCACCCCGCCCGGCGCGGTGTCGGCTCATTTCTGACTCGGGACACTAGTCTCGCCGGGTGCTGAAAAAGTCGCAGACCGTGGTGGAGGCTCCTGAATCGCCGGACCCATCTTCCGCACATCGTCCGTCGAGGTTGTCACCGTCGAACGAGCGGCGGAGAGGCTCGCTTCGCGCTCCGGTGCAGGCGCGGCAGGCGCGGCCGGCGTGACTGGCGGCCGATCCCGGCTCAGGGCGTTTTCTTGTCGACGGCCACGACGGTCATGTTGGGCGGCGTGCCCCGCGCCGTGAATCGCACCGTGTCTCCGACCTCGATGGTACGAAGGCTCGTGCTCACCCGGAACCCCATGGTCATCGGCGGCATGTAGCCGGGGATTTCGGGATGAGTGACCACGAGCACCCGAAGCTCGGGGAGGACCGCCCGGATGATGCCGTCGGCGGTGTACTCCCGCTCCCCCGTCTCCACCGCGGCCACCTGACGGGCGAGGCGGCGCGCCTCGCGTCCCCACCAGAGGTATCCACAGCCGAGGCCGATCATGAGCGCCAGGTTGACGAGGAGGACCACTGTGCGGACGCGCATCAGTGCGCCGGGGGCGTCACCGTGATGGCGCCCTCTGCGGCCAGTCGCCGCACGTCGACGAGGAGCTGCTCGACGTCACGGCCGGGTTCGTTCGACGTCCATCGCGTGCGGAAGTATCCCTGGCCGTCGATCAGGAACTCGGTGTGCGGCGCATCGGTGAACTGGCGGTAGGCAGTCACGATGTCGGCGGCCCCTTCCGTCACGATAGGGTACAGGATGCGGACGGCTGCTCCGAAGCGACGCAGGGCGTCCGGTGCGGCGTCCGTCGGCACCGCGATGATCTCCAGACCGAATCGGGTCAAGGTATTGTGCTCCGCCGCCAGCCCGGCCAGCCGTGCCTGCGAGCCCGGAAGGGTGTAGAGAACCAGCAACACCGTGCGCTGGCCGCGATACTCGCCCAGCGTGCGCTGCATGGGGCCGACGCCGAACACGAAGTCAGGCGCCGCCAGCCAGGGACGCTCGACGCCCAGGCGGGCTGGAAGCGTGCGGGCCCCGCGCGACACCCCGAGCGCACGGAGGAAGTTCACGACGTCCCAGCGCTCCTCATCCGAGAGGCGGTCGCCGAAGCCCGGCATCCCGTTGCGCGGGAAGCCGATCGTGGTCCACCAGAAGAGGTCGCCCGCAGTGTGGGCCCTGGTGGGCGGTGCCAGCAGATCGGCCGGCGACCGCGGCAGGCCGCGCGCGGCCGGGCCCTCCCGGGCGCTCCCGAGTCCGTGACAGGGTGCGCAGTGCTGCTGGAACAGCCTCTCGCCGCTGGCGATGGAGGCCACGTCATACGGGATCGGCGGGCGCACGTAGGTCGTCGGATAGGCATCGATGGCGAGCGGCGGAAGCGCGACACCCAGGCCCAGGGCGGCGACCGCCGCGGCGCTGGCCGCCACGGAAACCCGAGACGCGCGCAGCCGCAGGGCGCACAGTGCGAGGACCGCGCCGAGTACGGTGATCGAGCTCCCGATGAGCACCCGGTTTCTGCCGTCGGGCGCCGCGAGGAGCGCGGCCGAGGAGAACCGGAACCCGAACGGCCAGACTGGCTGCTCGTGGAGCGCCGGGAGGGTGAGGCTCATCGCCGCCACAACGGCGAGGATCAGCAGGCCAAGGAGGGCCTCGACGAGGACCAGGCCCGCCAGCCGTCGCATGACGGGCGAGCCCGCGGTGGGGTCGTCCCCGGCCAGAGCCGGAAGGAGGCGCCGGCGATTGAGCCAGGCCAGCACCAGGATCGGCAGGACCAGGGCAAGCTTGACGAGCAGGAGGCGACCGTAGCGGGTCCCCACGAGTCCGCCGACGGTGGGGACGAACCGGAGGGCGCCTGGGATCCCCGTCGCGACGAGCACCCCGACGCTCGCGAGCGCCAGTCGCGAGAAGCGCCGCACGGCCCGCACCGCGTAGGGACGCGCGTCCGCACCGCGGTCGTGGGCGGCGGCGCGGAGCAGGGCGGCCAGTGCAGGCAGGCCGCCGATCCAGAGGCCGGCCGCGGCCAGGTGGGCGAGGTCGATCACGATGGCGATCGCCGTGCCCGGCTCGCTGGCGGCGGCGTGTCCGGCGCCGGCGAGCGGCACCAGCGCGGCGATGGCGAGAGCCGCCGACTCGCTGCGAGCGGCTCGCCAGTCCGCCCCCTCCTCCACGTTGGCGCGCGCCACGAGGAACGCGGCCAGCAGGAGGAGCAAGGCCTGCCGCACCAGCCACATCGCCCCGCCCTGGGTCTCGAGGAGCACGCGCAGAATGGCCGCCGGTTGCAGAGCGCTGGCCGGATGACCTTCGAGGAACGCCGTCTGAGCGCCCAGGGCCACGAGCCCCGAGGCGAAGGCGAGCAGCACGAGCGCGCGGGACCAACCGAGCACGCCCGCCTCCCATCCGCTCGCGGTCCGACCCTCGGAGCGGCCAGCAACCAGGAGCAGCGTGCACGCGCCCACCAGCCCGATGCCCGAGGCGAGGTTGGCCCAGCGGGCGAACATTCCGAGGGCGATCACGGACCGGGTGGGGAGCGGCGGGGAGCGCTCACGGCTGTCGAGAGTACTACCTATACACGGGCGCGGCATCCGGTGCGCGCCCGGCCACGTCCGGCGATCCACGAGCACCCGCGGCGGGGCGGTCGCTTCAGGTTTGCGCCGTGGTACCTCCTGCGCTAGAATCGCCGGCGGCGCCACGTTCACTTTTAATTCCTCGCTGCGTCACCGCTTCCTGCTCGGCCGGAGCCCTCGCCGGTGGAGCGGATGGAGGTTCACATGATCGGCCGGACGTCGTGGGCCCCGTGGGTCACGGCCCTCGGGACGCCGGCGTCGCTTCCGGGTTTTGCCCCTATAGGGTCTCCACGCGTGCGTTCGGCCAAGCGTGTCCGCAACCCGACCCCACGCCAGAGGCCCGCCGCTCGCCGTTCCCCTCCCCGCCTCGAAAGCGTCTTGGTCCGGGTTTCACGCAGAGAAGGCGCGAGTGACTGATGAGTGACTACGGCGTGGACGTGCTCCTCGGTCACTCCAATTTTGTCGCCTACGATCCGAAGCAGCTCAAGAAGATGCGGCCCTACGCCCCGCTGGCCACTCTCTATGCGGCCGGCTTCCTCCGCAGCCTCGGTTACTCAGTGGCGCTGTTCGACGCGATGCTCGCCCAGGGCGAGGCCGAGTTCGTCGAGGCGGTCCGGCGCCATCGGCCCCGCTGGGTCGCCCTCTACGAGGACAACTTCAACTTTCTGACGAAGATGTGCCTGAGCCGAATGCGCGAGGCCGCCTGCGCCATGGCCAAAGAGGCGTCCGCCGCCGGCGCCACCGTCATCGCCGCCGGCCCTGACGTGACCGATCATCCCGAGCTGTATTTTCCGCACGGCGTGCAGTTCGCGCTTCTCGGCGAACCTGATCACTCCCTGCGCGAGCTGCTCGACGCGCTGAGTGGACGGGTGCCGCGGCCCCTCGACGAGATCCCAGGCATCTCCGTCGCCGATCCGGGCGCCCGCAGCGGCGTGCGCCGGACCGCGAAGCGGGCGCCCGAGCGGCATCCCGACCGCTTCCCCTTCCCGGCGTGGGACTTGCTCGACGTCGAGCGCTATCGGACGGCCTGGACGCGGGCCCACGGCTATTACAGCGTCAACATGGTCACCACCCGGGGCTGCCCCTATCACTGCAACTGGTGCGCGAAGCCGATCTGGGGCCAGCGCTACGCCATGCGAACCCCGGCCGACGTGGCCGAAGAGCTCGCCCTCGTCAAGCGCCTGGTGCGGCCTGATCATGTCTGGTTCGCCGACGACATCTTCGGGCTGCGGCCCCAGTGGGTGACCGCGTTCGCGCGTGAGGTCGCCCACCGCGATGCGGCCGTCCCGTTCATGATCCAGTCGCGGGTCGATCTCATGACGGACGAGGCAGTGGCGGGGCTGGCGCAGGCCGGATGCGCGGAAGTCTGGCTGGGCGCGGAGAGCGGGAGCCAGAAGATCCTCGACGCCATGGAAAAGGGCACCGAGGTGGCCGCGATCGGTGCAGCCCGGGCGCGGCTCAAGGCAGCCGGGATCCGGGCCTGCTTCTTCATCCAGTTCGGCTATCCCGGCGAGACTCTCGAAGACATCATGGCGACGGTGCGGCTGGTCCGGGAGACCCTGCCCGACGACATCGGCGTCAGCGTCAGCTACCCTCTACCGGGGACCAGATTCCACGAGACGGTGAGGTTGCAGCTCGGCGACAAGAGCAACTGGGTCGACAGCGACGATCTCGCGATGATGTTCCACGGGACCTACGAATCACCCTTCTACCGTCACCTGCATCGGCTCCTCCACCAGGACCTCGTCCTGCGGCGCCGACTGATCGACAGGCGCGCTGGCGAGGGTGCGTCCCCGGAGGGAACCCGAGAGGAGCTCGATCGACTGAACACCGGCTGGTTCGAGCTGGGTCGGCTGGAAGCGACCTTCCGCAGCGCGGCCCCGACGCGCGTCCCCCTTCCGCAGCTCGAGCGCCCGGCGCCCGATCTGAGCAAAGAGTGGAACTGAAGGCGTGATCGACTTCGACAGCATCAACCGCGGCTTCTCCGCGAAGGCGCTCGTCTATGACGACTACGGCGCCGATCATCCCGTCATCCTCTGGGCCCGGGCCCAGGTGCGCGGGCACCTCATGTCTCTCGTCTCCCCGCCCGCCGACGTCCTGGAGCTGGCCGCGGGCACCGGAGCCGACGCGGCCTTTCTGACCGAGCACGGCTACCGCGTCCACGCGACCGACCTCGCCGACGGCATGGTGACGGAGATCCGCCGCAAGATCGACGGACGCGGCCTCGCAGACCGACTCACGGCGCAGCAGGTCTCCTTCACCGAGCTCCAGCGGGTCAGCGGCGGCCCGTACGACCTGATCTTCTCGAATTTTGGCGGCTTGAATTGCACGCCCGATTTGACCGCCGTGACGTGCGGCCTGGCGGGCCTGCTGAAGCCTCGGGGGTTCGTGACCTTGGTGGTGATGCCGCCCATCTGCCCGTGGGAGCTGGCCCAGGCTTTCCGCGGCGACTTCAAGACGGCGCTCCGTCGGCTCCACCCTGGGGGCGTGGTGGCGCGCGTGGCCACCGCGTACTTCAGGACGTACTACTACCGGCCTACACAGCTGCTACGGGCACTCGGCCCAGGCTATCGCCGCGTGACCCTGCGCGGTCTCTCGCTCTTCAGCCCGCCGTCGTACCTGGAGAAGCTCTCCCGCCGCTACCCGACGCTCTTCAGGTGCCTCACGCGGTTCGACGAACGATTCGGGGGGTGGCCAGTTCTCAACAGCATGGGCGACTTCTTCATCCTGACAGTCCAGTCCACCCGTCTCTGAGACCGACCTGGAGGGTGCCTTGCCTCTCGGGTCGGCATTCAACCTGAATCCGGCGTGAGGGCGAGGCCACAATGAGTCGGCGATGTGGGTCACGAGTCATCGCGCGGAAAGTTAATGAAGAAGTCGCTTCCGGCGCACGAGGCCGATCGCCCTCCCGTGCGACCTTGGCGCGCTTGCCGACGACGGCTCATGCGGCGCTCCTCACGCCGGATTCCGGTTCAATCAACAGTCCTGGAGGAGACTCGGGGGTAGCCACCGAGGCCCCCTCCGAGTACTCAGCGCCTGAGCGACGGCCTGGGCGCGAAGAGGAAGAGCGAGAAGAAGAAACGTCGCGATCGGCGTGACGACGAAGCTCACGAGGACCGTCCCCCAGTAGCCGATCCGCGTGGTCCGTCCCAGAGTCCCGACCAGCAGGCAGAGGGCGGTGTACCCGAAGAAGAGAAGGAACTCCATCTCCCGCCCGCGCCGGCGCGACTAGAGCTTGGCCGGTTCCTTCGTTGCCGTTGGCGTCGTGGCGGTGAGGTTCGCCGCCACCTGCCGGCCGCGTCGGACTAGATCTCTGAAGTACCCGCGGTTCGCTGTGGCGTCGAAGTCGGCGAGGGTGCCGCCGACCTCGAGATGGGCGATGAATACCTTGCCCAGTCCATAGGTCACGGCGCTCATCGCGATCGGCATCGACGCCACGCCGAAGAGTGTCCCCAGCCCCGGGACCAGCTTCACGGCGCTGAAGAACAGCCCGCCCCCCAGGGCGCCGGTGCCGACGCCGCCCAGCAGCGACATGATGATGCCCCGCCCGGCATTCTCGGAGAACGGGACGCCGTAGAGCGTGGTCAGGCGCTTCAGCAGCGCCAGCTGCACGCCGATCCCCGCCAGAAGGTCGAAGCCGGGCGCCGGAATCAGCCCAACCGCCGCGCTCATGAGCATGTGGTCCTTCACGAGCGTCTCGGCCCGCACCAATCGCGCCGCTCGATCGGCCGGGGTCGGGCTCGTGGTCGTTGCCGCCTCCTGCGTGGCCTTCGCCTCCACGTTCGCCATGTCGCTCCTCCACCCTTTGTCCCGATAGTGCGCAGCCCAAGGGCCGACCACCGGGGACCCGGACCAAACTCGGGCCGATGTGGGAGCATCGTCCCCAGTCGCCCCCGTCAAGTCAAGCGATTTCCCGCTACGGTCGCGGCGCGACGGGTGGCGGCCGAGGCACGCTAGACGTTATAGGTGGTGGCGTCTCGCCCCCGGGCCCGGACAGTCTCGGCTGCAGCGGCTCTGCCGCCTTGCGTTCGGCGGCCCCGGGTCGGCCGGGGCGCGGCTCCGGGAGCGTGTGAATGTCGCTGCCGAGGATGATCGGCAACTGGTCCTTGCCGCTGCCCACGATGACCACCTTGCTGCTGGGCGACTGGGCCAGCTCGACCGTGGCCTCGATCCCGCGCCAGGTGAGCAGGGACGGGGTCAGCGCGCTGTTGACGAGGGAGTAGTACCGGTTGAGGCCCGTGCCCCTGATCTCTAGACGGTAGGCCTCGGCCTTCTCGGCCTCCAGGCGAAAGGCATAGCCGGCCGCCAGCTGCTCGTGCGTCAGCTTCTGCTCGATCGCCTCGAGGACCGCCTTGGGAATCGCCAAGCGATGCAGAACGACATCGTCGACGACGACGTGATTTTGCCCCAGCCGGCCACGCATCGAGCTCATGATCTCGGTCTTCAGGGCTGTGGCATTGACGGTATACAGCTCGTGCGAGTCGTGCTGGGCAAAGTATTCCCGGACCACGCCGACCGCCACCGGGGCGACGACGCGCGCCGCGTAGTCGGTCCCGATCTCCTGATGGAGCAGCGCGAGCTCCTCGGGCTTCGGCCTGAACAGCACCACGATGTCGGCGTCGACGGCCATCCCCTCGCGGCTCAGCGCGCGGACCGTGTACGATCCGGATTGAATCCTCACGTCGTAGATGTACATGCGGTTCCAGGGCAGCTTGACCTTCAAGCCCTCCCGCGAGTACACGCCGGGACGCGTGCCGCGAAACAGGTCGTAGAGGACACCCGCGTGGCCGGGCAGGATCACCACGAAAATCGCCCACCAGAACAGCAGGGTCAGGAAGCCGAGGACGACCACGGTGCCGACGAGTACGACGCTCGTCCGTTCGCTCCACCACCAGGACCCCCCGGGCTCCGTCATCGCGACCGCCTCCCCTCCACGAACCGTCCGTCTTCCATGACGAGGACCCGATCGGCGACGTGGAAGTAGCGCTCGTCGTGGGTGACCACGGCGAGCGTCTTGCCGCGGGCCTTCATCGACGGCAATAGCTCCTCGTAGAACCGGCGCCGGAAGTCAGCGTCCTGATCGGCGGCCAGCTCGTCCAGGACGTACACGGCCTTGTCCTCGAGGAGGGCGGCCACCAGGGCCAGCCGCTTCCGCTGCCCCGTCGAGAGGTCCAGGTTGGTGAAGCGGCCGTCCTCGAATGTCGTCTTTCCCGCGATGCCCATCGTCTCCAGGAGCGCCTGGGCCCTGGCCGGATCCACTTTCGGCAGTCCGTAGAGCCGGTCGAAGAGGTGGAAATCGGAAAACACCGTCGCGAAGAGGTTGCGGTAGTCCACGGCGTTCGACCGGTCCACCAGCTGACCGTCCCAGAGGATCACGCCCGCCCGCGGCTCGTAGAGCCACGTGAGGACGCGGAGCAGCGTCGACTTGCCGCTGCCGTTTCCCCCGACGACGAAGACCATCTCGCCGGCCTCGAGGTTCAGGTCGCACGGGCCCATGGTGAAGGCCGGCCGGCCGTCGGGACCGGTGTAGGCGTAGACGCCGCCGCGCATCTCGATCCGACGCATCCCGGGCGCGCACACGGTGGCCGGCGCTTCCTCCGCGCGACGGGCGGCGGCGAGCTGGGCCTCGGTGCCGGCGAGGTCTTCGAGGGCGACACTGGCCTTGGTCAGGAGCGGCAAGGCCTTCATCACACCCTCGATGGTCGCGAGCATGAAGATGACGGTGTAAGTCATCTTCATGACCGTCTCCGTGCTGTCGAGATGCTGGGGCAGCGCGAAGACGACCGAGGCCAGGAGGAGATAGAAGCTCACGTGGGCGATGTTGAGGCCGCTGTTCAGCCGATTCATCGCGTCGATCTTCCGGAGCTCGGTCTCGAGCGACTGGGCGGCCAGATAGTTGGTCTCCAGATCGTCGCCCCGCGCCGAGCTCATCTTGACCTCCTTGAAGCCGCCCAGGAGGTGGTTGAACGTCTCGAAGAATCTCGACTCCGCCTCCCGAGCGCGGAGCAGGTGCGCGCCGCTGGCGCGCTGACTCAGCAGGTAGAGATAGGTGGTGGCGCCGAACAGGACGACGATGACCACGAAGGCCAGCCGCGAGAGGGTGGCGATGTAGAGGGCAGTGAGCACGAGGGCGATCGCCGAGGTGGCCCCGTAGACGATGGTGGCGCCCGCCTCCGACAGGGTCGCGGTGTCGCCGGCGATCCTCGCGTAGAGCCGGGCGGGGCCGAGCGCCTCAACGGCATCGAGATCGGCCCGCCGGATGAGATGGCCGACGCGGACGCGGACCCGCTGGACGGTCGCCTCCGAGGCCCGCGCCGTCAGGGAGAGCGCGCGGGCCTGGGCGGACAGCACGACGAGACAGGTGAGGGCGAACGTCACCAGGAGCGGGTAGTCCACGCCGACCACGCTCCGGCGGTCGGTCACGCTATTGACGATCACCATGATCAGGGCGGTACCGAGGCCGGCCAGCGCGGTGAACGCGACGAGCTGGCCCTTGGCGGGACCCGCTTCGGTCAGTAGCATCCGGATGAAGGCGGTGGGCCTGGCAGCGTCCATGTCAGGGGGAGATGAAGTGCCATGCGGCCAGCGGGCGAGCCTGACCCGGGAGGGCCGTCACTCCCAAGCCCCGCGCGAACCCGCTCCTCGGGGGAGCCGTGACCTCGGGTCTGGCCAGCCGACGACGGGCATCATCGGAGCGAGAGCAGGCTAGTCGGAAACTCCCGAGCCTGTCAAACCCATCGCGGGTACAGGCCCTCCGGGCGCCGGAGCATCGATCGTCCCTCCGTCGACCGGGCACAGATCGCGCGATGGGCGCCAAGATACTGCGGCTCGGGCTCAGCCGTGAAGCGGCGGTGGCCTCCCGGCGCTCCGGCGCGTAAGATCTGGCTCGGCCATGACAACCCATATCATCTCCGTGAGGACACCACCATGAACGCAGGGACGATGTTCGTCGCAGGCAAGTGGCACGTACCGGTGTCGGGCGAAATGTATCAGCCGATCAACCCGGCCACCGAGGAGCCGGTGGGCGCGGTGGGCAAGGGGGACGAGCGCGACATCGACCTGGCCGTGACGGCCGCCCGCAAGGCTTTCGACCAGGGGCCGTGGGTGCGGATGAGCCCGCACGAGCGCGGCCGGATCGTGTGGCGGCTCGGCGAGCTGATCCAGCAGCACGTGGACGAGATGGCGAAGCTCGAAAGCCTCTGCACCGGCAAGACCCTGTTCGACTCCGGCAAGGTCGAGATCCCGTTCGCCGCCGAGGTGTTCCGCTACTTCGCCGGCTGGGCGACGAAGATCCACGGGGAGACCCTCGCGCTCCGCGACAACGCCTTCACCTTCACGCTGCGCCAGCCGATCGGGGTCGTGGGCGCCATCGTCCCCTGGAACTTCCCGTTCCTCCTCTCGTCGTGGAAGATCGCCCCCGCGCTGGCCGCCGGCAACACCGTGGTCCTCAAGCCGGCCTCGCAGACGCCGCTCACTGCGCTCAAGTTCGCCGAGCTCTGCCAGGAGGCGGGGCTCCCCGAGGGCGTCTTCAACGTCGTTACCGGGCCCGGCGGCACGGTCGGCATGGCGCTGGTGCGCGATCCCCGGGTGGACAAGATCGCCTTCACCGGATCGACTGAGGTCGGCAAGCAGATCATGCGGGAGGCGGCGGGCACGCTGAAGCGCCTGTCGCTCGAGCTGGGCGGGAAGTCGCCGAACATCGTGTTCGCCGACGCCGACGTGGAGGCGGCGGTCCGTGGCGCGATGACTGGCATCTTCTACAACAAGGGCGAGGTGTGCGCGGCGGGCTCGCGACTCTTCCTCGAGCAGTCGATCCACGACGAGTTCATGGCGAAGCTCACCGATCGGGTGACCACGCTCAAGGTCGGCGACCCGCTGGACAAGGCGACGCGCATGGGCCCAGTGGTCTCGAAGGCCCAGATGGAGACGGTGCTCTCCTACATCGACGCCGGCAAGCGAGAGGGCGCGCGGGTGGTGGCCGGCGGGGGCCGGGCCAACGTCGGCAACGGCAAGGGCTACTTTGTCGAGCCGACCATTTTCGACGGCGTCACCAACGCGATGAAGATCGCGCGCGAGGAGATCTTCGGGCCCGTGCTGTCGGTGATCCCGTTCCAGTCGATGGAGGACGGGATCGCTCAGGGCAACCAGACCTCGTACGGCCTCGCCGCCGCCGTGTGGACGCGCGACGTGTCGAAGGCGCTCAAGGCGGCGCGGGCGCTCCGGGCGGGGACCGTGTGGGTCAACGCGTACAACCTGTTCGACGCCGCCTTGCCATTCGGCGGTTTCAAGGAGTCGGGCTTCGGCCGCGAGATGGGCTCGGTGGGCCTCGACCACTACACGGAGGTCAAGACCGTCTGGGTCGACCTGTCGTGACGCTCAGGAGACTGCCCGGGCACGTGAGGCTCAGACCGCCCCCGGTGGGGCGCGGCGAGCCGCAGCCGGTCGCGGTGGAGCCGCGTCTCGATCGCCTCCCGCTGCCCGGGACGCAACGCCCCGTAGCCGAGCCCGCGCAGGCCGTCCTCGAGGTCGGCGGCCTTCGTCCAGCAGGCGCAGGCTCGACGGCTCAGCGCGGACCGGCGACAGTCCCTGCGAGCTGGCGGGCGATCAGGTGCGCGTAGAGGCCCCCCTGGGCCAGGAGCTCGGCGTGACGCCCCGTTTCCGCCACCCGGCCCGCGTCGAGGACGAGGATCGCGTCGGCGTCGCGCACGGTGGACAGGCGGTGCGCGATGACGAGCGTGGTGCGGTCGCGCGCGAGGCGCTCCAGGGCCGCGCGGACGAGCGCCTCGCTCACGGCGTCGAGGTGCGAGGTCGCCTCGTCGAGGATCAGCACTGGGGCGTCCCTGAGGAACGCGCGCGCGATGGCCACGCGCTGGCGCTGGCCGCCCGAGAGCTGGGCGCCCCGCTCGCCCACCACCGTGTCGAGCCCGTCGGGCAGTCCCTCCACCAGCTCGACCAGCGCCGCGCGCTCGATGGCGCCGGCCAGCGCCGTCTCGCTGGCATCGGGACGCGCCAGAAGGACATTGGCGCGGAGCGTGTCGTTGAAGAGGTAGGTGTCTTGCGCGACCAGCGCCACCCGCTGGCGCAGGTCGTCAAGGGCGTACTGGCGCAGGTCGTGACCGAACAGGCGCACCGTCCCCGACTGCGGGTCCCAGAAGCGCAGGAGGAGGTTCGCCATCGTGGTCTTCCCGGCGCCCGAGGGGCCGACGACCGCGACGGTGCTGCCCGTGCGCACCCGGAGGGAAACACCGTCGAGGGCCGGACGGGTGCGGCCGGGATAGGTGAAATGCAGCTCGGCCAGCTCGACGGCGACGTCACCGCCGACCACGGCCCGCACGCCCGGCCCGTCGGTGACGGGCACTGGCTCCGCCTCCACGGCGTGCAGGCGCCGGGCGGCCCCGAGCGTGTCGGCGAGATGCCGGCCGACCAGAGCGACCTCCCAGAGCGGCACGAACCCCGAGAGGGCGAGCAGCGTGAGGAGCGGAAGGGCGCCGGCGTCGAGACGGCCCTGGTGCGCGAGCCACGCGCCGATCGCGATCACGGCCAGCCCGCCGAAGCCCGTCGCCGTCTCCTGGCGTGCAGTCTGCAGCGCGAGGTCCCGGAGGAAGGGCAGGCGCAGGGCGAAGAACCGGCGCGTTTTGGCCGCCAGCGCGTCGCCCCAGGCCCGCACGCGGCCGAAGGCGACGATGTCGGCGAGGCCCCCCACGGTGTCCACCACGTGCGCGTTCAGGTCGCCCGAGGCCTCTCTCGCGCGCGAGCCGAGGTGGTCGATGCGGGTGCGGCCGAGGACAGGAACCAGCGCGGCGTAGAGCAGGAACGGCACCAGCACGAGCGCCAGCTCCCAGGCGAATGCGCCCAGCGTCACGAGGACGGCGGCGGGCACGAGGACGGCCACCAGGGCCGGCGTCACGGTGTGGGCGAAGAAGTACTCGATCAGCTCGACGTCGTGGGTGGCCACGCTCGCCAGGTCGCCGGTGCGCCGGCGCGTCAGATAGGCGGGCGCGAGGGCGTCGAGCTTTCGGAAGACCGCCAGCCGCATGTCGGTGAGGAGCCGATAGGCGACGTCGTGGGCGAGCCAGGACTCCACCCAGTGGAGCAGACCGGCGAGCGGCGCCACCACCAGGAGACCGGCCAGGAGCGCACCGGCCGGCTCCCCGCGCCTCACGGCGAGGACGGCGAGCGCGCTGAGAACGCCGATGCCGATGAGCGCCGCCACGCGAGCCCCGCCGAGGACAAAGGTGAGCCCGAGGCGGCCCCGATAGCCACGGGTCTTGGCGAGCAGCGTGCCCAGCACGCCGCGCCAGCCAATGTCGCCCTCGACGATGGCCTCGGCCCGGTCCGGTTCGGCGCCATCGTCGATCCCGGCCCCCGACCCGTCCCCGGTGGTGGCGTCGAGCCCCGGCGCGGGCGCTCGACGCCCTGTCGCCAGCGCTCCATCGGACGCGCCATCAACGGTCGACGCGCCGTCGTCGCCAGCCGCCGCACCGTTGGCGTCGTGTGCAGGCAGGGGCGCCAGCGACCCGTCGGCGCCAGCGCCACCGTCCCGCGCCTGGGCCGCCATGAGGCGCGCGTAGGCGCCGCCGCCCCCAAGCAGCGTGCGGTGCGTCCCCTGCTCCACCAGGCGTCCCTGCTCGAGAACGAGGATCCGGTCGGCGCCGATGACGCTGGACAGGCGATGGGCGAGGACGAGCGTGGTGCGTCCCACCATCAGCCGATCGAGCGCGGCCTGGATGAGCGCCTCACTCTCCGCATCCACCGACGACAGTGCCTCGTCGAGCACCAGGATCGGCGCGTCGCGGAGAAGTGCCCGCGCGATCGCGATGCGCTGGCGCTGGCCGCCCGAGAGCCGCACGCCGCGCTCGCCGACGACGGTGGCATAGCCCTGCGGGAGGTGGAGGATGAACTCCTCGGCGTTGGCGGCGCGCGCGGCGGCCCGCAGCTCATCGGCGGTCGCCTCGGGCTTGCCCATGCGGATGTTGTCCTCGACGGTGCCGTGGAACAGCCACGTGTCCTGGCTGACGACGGCGATCCGGCGGCGGATCTGGTCGAGGCTCAGCTCACGCAGGTCGCGCCCACCGATGGTGACACGTCCGCGCTGGGGGTCGTGGAAGCGCAGGAGCAGCCGCGCGACGGTTGACTTGCCCGACCCGCTCGGACCCACGATGGCGACGCGGTCGCCCGGTCGCGCGGCGAAGCTCAAGCCCACGTGAGCGGGGCGCCGGACGCCGGCGTAGGCGAACGTGACGTCCTCGAACGCCACGCCCGCGTCGGCCGGCTCGGGCCCGGCGGCGCGGTCGCGCACGGCCGGCTGCGCGTCGAGCAGGGCGAAGATGCCTCGGGCGGCGGACAGGCCCAGCATCCCCTGGTGGAGGAGCACTCGCAGCTCGCGGAGCGGCCGGAACACTTCCACCCCGAGCATGAGGATCACGACCAGGACCGGCAGGGACATCTCGCCGGTGTTGACGCGCCAGGCCCCCAGCGTCAGCGCCAGCGCCGCTCCCACCGCGATGCCGGTGTCGGTGATGCCGCGGGCGAGCGTGTTGGTGCCGAGCACCCACATGGTGCTGTGGAACAGCTCGCGGGCCCGCGCCTCGAGGGCACGGGCGCGGGCGGCGCTCTGGCCGAACGCCTTGAGGGTGGCGAGCCCCTGCACCGCGTCGAGGAAGTCGGCCCCGAACGCGGCGTATGCGCGGTTACGCGCGTAGCTGGCCTGGCTGTCCCAGCGGTGCCAGAGGGTGGGGGCGAGCAGGACCGCCACCGCGGCCGCGAGCAGCACGAGCGCGACCGACAGATCCATGAAGACGACGAACGAAAAGATCAAGATCGGTGTGAGGGCCGCGACGAAAAGCTGCGGTAGATATTGACCAAAATAGATCTCGAGCTGCTGCACGCCCTCCACCAGCGACAGCATGACGTCGCCGGCGGGGGCTCGGGCGAAGTGCGCGGGGCCGAGGTCCGCCACGTGGGCGTAGAGCGTCTGCCGAAGATGCGCCTGGACCCGGGCCGCCGTGTGATGGGCGATCATGGCGCGCGCGTAGTCGAGCGCGCTCCGGGCGACGAGCGCCAGAGCCGTGAGCGCGACCGCCGGGACGAGCGAGGCGAGCGACTCCCCGCTCAGGACCCGGGCGAGGACCCATCCGAGCAGGGCCAGCCGCGCGATCCCCGCCGCGACGGCGGCGAGGCCGACGAGGATGGTGGCCGCGATACGGCCCCGCACGCCGGCGGTCAGCGCCCAGAGCCGTCGGTCGAAGTACACGCGCCGAGGATACCCGGTTTCCCACCCGAAGGTCTCGAACCCATGCCGCCAGAGCGGCATCGCCCCTGACAGGTCTCGAACGCCGGCCTAGGGCGAGCTCGATTCAGGCTTTGCGCCGAGAGGTGAGGATCTCCGTGGGGCTCGACTCTGATCTGGCGCCCCCGGGCCGCGGGCGCCCACACGAGACGGTGTCCATCACCGCGGTCCGAGCAGGCGGCCCTGGTGCAGGAGCTCGAACGGCCTTCGCGAGGGCCCCAGCCGCCCGTTCTCGGACGGCCAGAGCCGCTGCCCGCGGCTCGAGGCCGCGAAGTCGGACTGCCGCTTCAGGCGCTCCTCGTTGAGTACGCTCTTCGAAATCGTGTACCGGATGCCGCCGTCCGGGCCGATGATCACCGTCGCGCCGCCGATGAAATCGACGTCGGGCTGGCCGTCGCGGCCCCGGACTCGGCGGACCTGCGTGACCTCGGTGACGAGGTCGAAGACGACCTGGCCGTCTGGGCCGACGCGTCGAGACGAGCGGATCGATTGGACGCGAGGCAGATCCACCTCGTCTGCACCGAGCCGCCGGTCGCCCAGCTGCGCGAGTCCTAAGCACTCTGCATTCGAGGGATCGCTGACGATCTGACCGAGGACCCCCGCCTGGCGCCGCAGCTCGCCCGGCCCCGCCGGGCGCCCCGGATCCCCCTCGAATCGGAGAGCGGCGAACGTGAGGCCAGTCACCGGGCGAATCTCCTTCATCGGCGGTTGCCAGAGCAGGGCGTCCTCCGAGAGGAACTGCACGCCCCGCGGGTAGATCTCGCGGTCCCGGAAGGCGTCGATCCAGGCCTCGCGATATGACCACGTGTCATCCGGGACCAGGTCACGATCCGCGGTGATCACGGCGCGCAGGAACTCGCCCAGCTCGATGTCGACGGGCGGACAGTAGTCGACGGCGCGGATGCAGATCGTTAGGAACTGGCTGGCCAGCTTGCTCGCCGCTCCCGCCAGGATCGCTTTGAGCTGGACCGGGAGCTCTCCCGCCGGCAGCACTCCCGTCCCGTTCGTCGCGAGCCGGACGTAGCGCGCGGTCTTTCGGTTGAAGATCGTCATGAACGCGTCGAACACGGCCGAGACCAGGACGCTTCCGAGCTCGTGGGCCTCGAGGGTGGGGTCGTACACCCGCCGCGCGCCGGACGAACCCTTCACGTCGATGGGGCTGCGCAGTGCTTGTCCCACGCCGACGGTCTGCCCGAACTGCCCGGCCAGCTCGGTCAGGAGCCCGGCGTCGGCGATCCGTCCTCTCGCCTTGCCAAGCGCCGATTCGACGACCTTGTCGTAGCTGAAGTGCTGGAAGATCGCCACGAGATCGGCGAAGCCCTCGTGGAAGGCCGGCGCATCCGGGCCGCTCATCACCGTGAACTTGGCCCGGAGCCCGTCGAGCAGGGCGTGCGTGACCTCGTGGGCCACCACGTCGTGCGAGAGACTGGTGAAGACGAAGCCGTGCGGCAGGTTACGCCCGCTGACTTTCGACTGCGCTCTGAAGTAGCCGAACGCCAGCTCGCTCTTTTCCTTGTCGTAGTATGCGTTCTCCTGCAAGAACGCGTAGGGACGGAGTCGCAGGCGAAGGGGGGCGTCGTCCGGCCCGGAGCCCTTGCAGCCCCACGCGAGGTGGCGGCCGAGCGCACTCTTGAAAGACGCATACACCAGGCTGCAGACGGCGTACACCATCTGCTGGTGGAAGAGGGGATCGGAGGGCGACGGCGCGCGTCCGTGCGTGAGCAGCACGGTACGGTCGTCGAGATCGACCGTTCCGTACTCCGCGCTGTTGCCGCCGTCCTGCCTGTCGATCTCGAACAGGCAGCTCCTGAACTCGGGCCCGAGGGGCTCGTAGGGGACGTTCACCACGGCGATCGCGCCCTCGAGCGCCGGGACGGTGGGATCGATGGTGAAGATGCGGAGCGGCCGGTGAATCGGATCGGCGGCCTCCCGCTCGTACGGGCGGCCTTTGTAAGCGCGCGTCACGCCCGCGGCGATGGTGTAGCGTTGTCCCTCCGCGGGCTCCAGACGCGTCGCGCGCTCGACCGGTGGAGTCAGAGCCGTGCCGTACTCGCGGCTCTGCGCCTGGGCGGCCGCCGCTTGAGTCGTCGAGGCTTGTGCCTGCGATTCGCCCTCGGGCATGCCGGTCAGCCGCGGGCCTGGAGAACGTCGGCCATCGCGCGGAAGGCCTCGGCGAACACCGCGGCATCAGGGCCTGGGCGACCGATGTCGACGCCGTTGCGGGCTCCCCTGCTGTCACGCCCGGCCGTCCCCCCGCCGCTGGCTGGCGCGACGGACGTCAGCGGCTGGAGAAGCGCGCGCGCCCGAGCATGGGGGGCGCAGTCCAGCACGGGATGCTGCTGGGCGGCGCTGCCGAAGGCGGCCACCACGCGGCGCTGAAACTCTTCGTTGGAGAGGCCGGCGATGCCTTCCCGGAGGACGCGGGTCGCGCGCTGGGTGAAGTCCCCGTGTCCTGCGCTCTCGTAGGCCAGCTCGCTGTCCAGGCAGGCCGAGAAGAGCACCTCGCTCATCCGCGCGGCGTCCCGCGGGCCGATGCTCCGGCTCCGCCCGAGTCCCGCGCGGTACTGCCGGTGCGCCGCCTGCATCTCAGGGCTGGCGGGCAGCCACCGCGCCCGCCGGTTGCCGTCCCGGGCGGCGCGCTGCGTGGCGCCGATCATCAGCCGCGTGACCGTCCCGGAGTGGCAGCAGTCGATGAAGCAGGTCACGTTCACGCCCTCGGCGATCGTGCCGAAGACCTCCGCGATGTCATCGTCGATCACGAAGGCGCCGTCGGCGATGTCGTAGGGACAGAGCGCCTCGTCCTTGCCGAGGGTGACGCCCCCGACGTCGTCGCCGTCCAGGTCGTCGAGTTGGGTGCCGTGACCGGCGAACTGGAACAGCGCCACGTCCCCGGCGCGGCTGCTGGCGATCAGCCGTCGCAGGGTGTCGAGGATGGCGCCGCGGGTGGCCGCCTCGTCCAGTAGCAGCTCGGTCTCGAAGCCGAGCGATCGCACCGTCTCCGCCCACTCGCGCGCGTCGGCCACGCAGCCGCCGAGCGGCATCGTCGGATAGCGGTCGATCCCCACGCAGAAGGCCCGGCGGCGACCGCCGCCGCCGGGCGCCGGCGTCGCCGGCGCCGTGACCGACCCGGACGCCCAGGCCGAAGATTCCGAGGCTCCGCTGGAAGACCCGGACACCGACGCGACAGACCCCGAGTCCCAGGCCGGAGCACCGGAGCCCTCTCCATCGAGCGGCGCGACGAAAGCCTGGACTTCGTAGGGCCAGTCGGTCGCTTCACGCAGCGCGGCAGCGCGCTCCACGGCCTCTTCGGGAAACTCGACGACCTCGTCGGTCTCCAGGATCCGCCGCAGCACGCTGTTCATGGTGGGGCGATCGTTGTCGAAGCCGCCGTGCGTCCGGGAGGTGCTGGCGCTGCGGCCCCCGGTAGCCTCGGACACCGACCAGACGACCTCGGCCTCGCGGGACGGCTGCCCGGCGAGACCGAGGCGTGCCGCCACGACGTGATCGGCGCGCAGCGAGGTCTCGAGCCCAAGGATCGGCTCCTGGCTTTTCGGCTCCAGCGCCCGGTGAATCAGGTACAGAAGCGACTTTCTATAGAGACCGGCGACATTGTCGTCCTCCTCCCAGTCTCGCTGCATCGTGAACACGGTCAGACGCTGGATCTTCGTTCCGAGCTGGCGCAGCAACGAGTCCTTGAAGCGGTCGACCCGGATCGCGGGAGCCAGGAGCTGCAAGGTCTTGAAGGCGGGCACGTCGACCTCGAACGCGACCGGGAGGAAGTGAGAGTGGAAGATGGCGCCGGCGCTGTGACCCACGGCGTGCAGCTCGACGTCGGGCCGCGATGTCGTGAAGGCCCGGAGCTTCTTCGCGACGTAGGCGGCGCCGCCGTCCTTCTGTGCGGCCAGCTCCGCGCTCCGCTTCATCGCCGCCCAGATCTTGCCGCCGCCGAGCGTGCGGGCGACGGTCTCGAGGGCGAGGTCGGTCGTATGATCCCAGAAGTCCCGAGGGATGCCGCGCGGCGCCGGGCGGCGGGCACCCGAAAGGATCTGCCGGAGCGCGTCGAGGAAGCCCGTCTCCCATACGAAGTGGATCGGGTAGATTCGGTTCTTCTTCCACCAGGCGGTCTGCTGGTGGGCGATCCACAGTCCGCTCGATTCCGAGATGAGTCCACCGTGGGCCCAGAAGACCAGGTGCAGCGGACGGCGTTCGGCCCGGGCCTGATCGTAGGCGAGCGTCAGGTGCTGGTCGAAGATCGCATCGACGTCGGCCTCGGAGGTGCCGAAGCGGCCTTCAGACGAGAACGTCCCCTGATTGAGATTGATGACGTGGGGACGAAGCGCGGCGAGCATGTCGGGGGTCAGCTCGGGCCGGCGCCCGTCGCCGCCGCGTGCGCCCGGGGCCCGGCGTGTCGCGCTCGCCCCGGTGACCAGGCTCACGGCCGCGTCCGACATGTCGCAGTCAGCGGGCTCCGCGTCGGCCGGATCCAGGCCGCGAGAGGCGCCCGCGGTCCACTCGCGAAGCGCCGTCGCGAGGCCTGGCCCCGAGCGTGCCTGCATGGTCGTCGCCCACTGCTCGCCTCGGGCGATTCCAAAGATGCCGGGCAGAGTCTCCGGCGCCTTGCGCACTCCCTCGAGGATCTCGTCGTACTCGATCGCCGATCCGGGACAGGTCTTCTGATCGGTCAGGGCATTGTGGAACAGCAGGGACTCGGGCCGGAGGCCAAACCGGCGTTGTACGAGGGCGATGACTCCGACGACCGACTCGCGCTGCCGGCCGGTCAACGTGTCTCGCCCCCGGTCGAAATCGCCGATTGTTTCGAACATGAACGGGCCGGCCTGCGCGGTGCCGTTGTTGCCGGCCGCGCTGGCCGGAGGCACGTTCCAGTTCCGCCCCGTCCAGATGGTCCCGTCGGGGGCGATGCTGACGTGCTGGGCGATGTCGCTCCAGCCGCGCTCCTGGGTGTGGAAGCGCCACATCGCCTCGATTGACACTTCGCCGCGGTACTGCGCGTGGTTCGGCCGCCACGTATGGTGCATGTGGACCGCGTTGATTCGGCGGGTGAAATCGAACCGATCCAGGAGCTCCGCGAACTCGGCGAGCCTCAATGCGACGAAGGGGCGCGGCATACTGAGCCTCCTCTCACCCGCGAACGGGTGTCATGGCCGCGCGGACTCGGGACGTCCGCCAACGGCACGCCTTCTCGGCCTGGTTCCTCATCGGTGGCCCGATCCGGTGCAGCGACGCCTACGGTGGGCCGGTTCGCCGCTGCCTGCTCGAACCCAGCCGTCCGAGCCGGCGTGTGAGGGCAACCGACGGGCCCAACTGGCGGATCGGGCAGCGGGCGGGTTGCCGCCCCGCAACCTCCGAGAAGCAGCCCCGCTCGGCTCCCGACCTTCGCTTCCGCCCACCTGACCTCGATACTCCGCCTCTCCACCAAAAGGTCATGTCCAGTCCCGCACACGGAAAGACGACCAACCGGGGCCGACCTTTCCGGATAGATGGCGAGGCTCGGTTTCCCGCTGGACTAGCTCGATCCGGACAGAGGCGCTTCGGCCGGCCCTACCATTTGCGCTTCCGCCTCCCGCAACCAATACCGCATGTCCATCGCCCGGTACATCGTCGTCGCGGCGGCGAGGTGCTCGTGTGTCTTCTCGAGCTCACACGTTCGCCGATACAGCTTGCCGAGGCTGAGGTGGCAGTGGGCGACGAGCGGGCGCATGCCGAGTTCGTCGGCCAACGCCCTCGCCTGCTGGTATGAGCCTTCCGCCTCGTCCGGCGCAGGTGGATCACGACGGGCGTGGATCTCGCCAAACAGGCGCAACGTCCACGCCTCGACCCCTCGTTCTCGGTATCGCCGCGACAGGTCGAGCGCGCGACTGGCGCATTCGCGGGCTTCGACGGGCCGACCGGCCAGCGCATGCACCTCGCCCAGCGCCCACTCAGTCCGCGAGAGGAAGATCGCGGTCTGCGTCGAAGCGAGGCTGTCTCGCGCGTCCTGGAGCAGGCAGCCAGCCTCGTCGAGACGACCGGCGAGGAGGAGTGCCTCGCCCAAAAACGTGGCGTTGAACGGATAGAAAATGCCCGCCGCTCGACAGAGGGTGAGGCCCCGCTCGAGCATCGGGATGGCCCGAGCAAGGTCTCCTTGTTCGGAGTACACGACAGCCCCCCAGCTGGCTAAGACCTGGCTGAACGGCTGCCCGACGAGGTCGGCGATGCGCAGCGCCTCGTCCGCCGATGTTCTTCCCATGGCAAACTGCCCCAGCGCGGCCAGAGTCATGGCCAAGTGGGTGCGACACAACACGCTGGGGAGGCCCGCGAGCCCGAAACGCTCGTAGATGGCGTCACCCCCGACGGCGTCGCTGATGCTTTGCAAGACCTCGCTCGCACGCCGGTATTCGCCCGTCTGGTAGCACGCCTGACCAAAATAAAGATTCGCGACGACTCGGCCACGCAGATCCGCGTCGGTGTGTCCGATGGCGAGAGCTCGGCCAGCCGCTTCAATCGCCCGAGCATGCTCCCCCATGACCGTGAAGACGTGAGCCAAGAATCCGGAGACTTGTCCCAGCCGCCGCTGGTCGCTGAGCGCTTCGGCCAGGGAATGTGACTCCTGAAGGACCTCCTCGAGCCGCCGGAATTCGCCGAGGGCCGTGAGGGCATTTCTCAGGTCGAGCGTGAGATCGATGATCTGCTCGACCGTGTCGCGGTTTTGGGGACGCTGCTTGACGGCCTGAAGTGCTTGCTCGAACAGCGATGTCGCTTCGTGATTGGCCGACCGGTCGAACGCCTTGGCCCCCGACTGCCAGAGGTACTGACCCGCCTTCTCCCAGAGCTCGCCGCGGAACGCATGATGGCCGAGGCGCTCCAGGTGCTCAGCCAGCCTGCCGGCGTACATGGTTTCCATCGCCTCGACGATCCGGGCGTGCAGGCTCCGTCGGCGCTCCTGGAGGAGCCCGCCGTAGGCGACCTCGTGGGTTAGCGCATGCTTGAAGGTGTACTCGAGGTCAGGGAGGAACCCGGTCTCGTGGAGGAACTCGGCGCCTTGCAGGTGCGCGAGCCCAGGCTGTAGGTCGTCCTCCGCCAGGTCGGCGATCGCCTGGAGCAGCGGGAACGGGACGTCCCGTCCGATGACGGCGGCCGATTGGAGGATCCGCTTCTCGTCGGCGGGCAGGCGGTCGACCCGGGCCGCCAGGATCGCCTGGACAGTGGCCGGCATCTCGATCCTGGGAACCGCTGCGGTGAGGGCATAGGCCCCGCGTCCGCCGGCGAGCGCGCCGGTTTCAACCAGCGAGCGGACGCTCTCCTCGAGGAAAAAGGGATTGCCCTCGGTCCGGGCGATCAGGATTTCTTTCAGCTCGCCGAGCGTGAGGTCGTTGCCCAGCAGGGCGTCCAGCAGATCGCCAGCACTCTCAGGCGAGAGGGCGTCGAGTCGGAGCTGCGTGTAGTAGGTCTTACCGCCCCAGTCGTGCTGAAACCCAGGCCGGCAAGTGACGACCAGAAGTATCGCCGCCGTCGGAAGGCGGTCGACCAGCGTGTCGAGGAACGAGCGCGTTTCGGTATCGCCCCAGTGCAGATCCTCGATGATCACGAGCAGCGGCTGGCGCTCGCTTTCACGGGCGAGCATGCGCTTGACCGCGTCGACCAGGCGACGGCGTCGTTGCGGGGGATCGAGCGCCCGCCACGCGGGGTCGTCGACGGGTACGTCCAGGAGGACCAGAAGCGCCGGAACATCTGCCTCCAGGCCCCGCGCTCGCATTCCCGCCGTGACCTTGTCGCGGATCTGCGGCAACGGGTCCGCATCGTCCACGGCGAAGCAGCGCGTGAGGAGCTCGGTGATCGGACGCCAGGGCGCGGCGATGTCGGACGCCACGGTCCTGCCATGCAGAATGCGCCGGCCCCGAGCCCGGTCAGAGCGCGTCAGCTCGTAGACGAATCGGGACTTGCCAACCCCGGGTTCGCCGACCACGCAGACAACCTGGCCGTGGCCGTCCTCGACCTGTGCGAGCCGCTCGCCCAGGATCGCCAGCTCGGGTTGGCGGCCGACGAACCGGGTGAGGAATCGAGCGCCGAGGTGGAACGCGGTGGATTCCGAGAGCGTGAGCCGGTGGATTGGCCCTGGGGCTCCGTCGGACTGCTCCGTGGGGACCAGGTCGAATCGCCGATCCAGGAACGGCGCCGCGGCCGAGCTGATTGAGATGCTGTCCGGCTCCGTCGCGGCCAGCAGCGCCGTAAGAGCCGTCCAGGCCGCGTGCTTGTCCTGCACGTCGATCTCCGCGGCACCGCTGAGCCGGCCGACCATCACCGGCGCCACGTGAATGGCGACGGCGATGCCGGGACTGCCGGAAGCGTCCCGTCGGGCCCGTTCGGCGGCCTTGAGCACCGCGACGGCGGCGAGGGCCGCACTGATCGGCGGGTCCTCGGCCGCCTCGAGGCCGAAGACGGCGACGAGGAGCGTGGTCCCCACGTCCAGGAGGCGCCCACCGAAAGCCTGGACCTTGTCGGCGAGGACAGCCAGCGCCTGTCCGGTGCCCGGCCCGGAGCCGGCGGGGAGGACAACCACGGCCGCACCCAAGAACCCGACGTGCCGCCGCTCCCAGCGGACAGCCGGCGACGACACCGCATTCAACGGAGTCTTGGTCAGTGTGGGAGGGGCGGGTTCGGCCGCTTGCGCGTGACGCTCAGTGCGCCTCGCTCGTGACTGCGTCCTCGACAATTGGTGCTTGTCCATCCGATGGCGGAGCCAGTGCCGTGGGACGCCGAGCCGTTGTGCGGCACGTGTGATGTTCCAGTTGGTTCTGCGCAGTGCATCCAGCAGCTGTCCCCGTTCGATGCCGGCGAGCTGTTCCCCGATCGAATCCATTCTTTCGACCGACGGCGGCTCATCTTCTTTTGTCGGGGTCGTTGGCGGGAGCTTGAGAATCTCGGGGGTGATTACCGAGGCCTTGGCGATGAGCGCGGCACGCTCGATGACGTTGTTCAACTCCCGGACGTTGCCTGGCCAGGGGTAGTCGCGGAGGGCACGCCTAGCCCCCACGGACAGCTGCTTCGGCGGCAGGCCGTACTCCGCACACTCGCGGGAGAGCACGTGCTCGGCGAGCAGCACGATATCCTCCCGCCGCTCGCGCAGCGGCGGCAGCGTCAAAGTCAGGACTGCCAGCCGGTGATAGAGGTCTTCGCGAAACCTTCGGGCGCGGACTTCGCCGACGAGGTGCTCGTTGGTGGCGGCAATGATCCAGACGTCCACCGGCTCTGTGTGGGTGCTGCCCAGTGGTCGGACCGCACGATCGTCGAGCGCGGTCAGGAGCTTCGCCTGGAGGGGCTCGGACAGCAGGCCGACTTCGTCGAGGAACAGGGTTCCGCCGTGCGCAGCGCGGAAGAGGCCCGGCTTGGCCTGCCGGGCATCGGTGAAGGCACCGCGCTCGAAGCCAAACAGTTCGGTTTCGAGCAGGGTCTCGGGGATCGCGGCGCAGTTGACGTCGACAAAGGGGCCGCTGGCACGGGCGCCGGTCCGATGGATCAGGCGGGCGAGGAGCCCCTTGCCGGTGCCAGTTTCTCCCTGCAGGAGGATCGGCGGAAGGCGGCCAGACCGCTGCGGGAGGGCCACCACGTGGCGCACCTGCTCCAGGAGGGCGACGATCCCGGCGCTCGTCCCCAGTAGCTCGTCCAGGGGGTCCATCTCGACGGTATCCTACGCGCTCCCTCGTCGCCAGAAAACTGGCTAAATTTTTTCGCTACCACGGCCACGAGGGAAGAGCTGGGGCGAGGGAACGCGTTGCTTTCTCACGCCATCGGCTTGGCAGGCCTGTTGCTGCACCGTGCTCGGGCGGCCGCGTCGTTGTGGGGGTCGGAGCCTTAACTGGCGGCAGGCAGTCACAATGTCGGATCGAGGGGAGTACGGGCTGTCGACGAAGCCATACGAGGTCTCACGTCCGAGCATTGACATTGAGGGAGAAGAAATCATGAGGAAACGCTTCGCGGGAACCTTTTTGCGCTCTTCACCAGAATCTGTACGGCCCTCTGTAGGGACGCAGGGGGGGCGGAAAATAGTGGGGAGCATCGGCTCCGAACTTGATACACCTCCTGACGTGACTAGCCATCGCGAACAGGAGGG
>Ga0187892_10004094_pt1 | contig 25131 bp, 27 predicted proteins | sample MA1701073metaG_FD_139345 | JGI IMG/M metagenome (GOLD analysis project Ga0187892, IMG submission 139345) | Bio-ooze microbial communities from a basaltic lava cave in the Kipuka Kanohina Cave System on the Island of Hawaii, USA - MA170107-3 metaG ... | reverse complement strand
GTGGCGCAGTCCCGGGAGATCTGGAGCCGGAAGATGGTGATGCGGTCGGGCAGTTGGAGGCCCCCGTAGGCCTCGCGCTCGGTCAGCGGCGTGCCCTCGTACAGGCCGTACAGCGGCTTGCGGTAGTTGTCGCTGACGGTCACCCACACGTTGTCCATCAGCCGGCCCATGGACTCGGGGAGGCTGTCGAGGGCGTCGGCCACGAGCTCCTCGAAGCGAACTCGCGGGATCTCCACGCTGCGCCGCCCGCCGGTCGCTACCGGGCCAGCCGGGCGATCCCCGCCAGCGCCTTGTAGGCGGCCTCCGCCGGCCCCAGCTCGTCGGGGCGCAGGAGGTTGGCCATGATCCGCAGCACCCAGCCCATGATCGACTCCGATCGCATCCCGGTGTCGACCAGCGCCCGCATGAGCGCCGGCCTCCCGATCACCTTGACGAACGCCCGGGCCACCTTGAAGTACAACCCGTACTCGGCCTGGATGCGGGCCTCGTAGGCCGCGGCCACCCGGTCGCCGACCCCGCCGACCAGCGCGTCGGCGGCGAACCGGCCCGTCTCGTAGGCGTAGGCGATGCCCTCCCCGTTGAAGGGGTTGATGAGCCCGCCGGCGTCGCCGATGACGATCCAGCCGGGGCCCGACCGCGGCCCCACCGACAGCCCCATGGGCAGCTTGCCGCCGGTGGGCGGCCCGCACGACGTCTCCGGCCGGATGTCCCACGACCGGGGCGCGTGCTGCAGGAAGGCGTCCATGAGCTTGGAGGTGTTGACGTCCTTCCAGTCGCGGAACGTCGACAGCAGCCCCACGCCCACGTTCACCCGCCCGTCGCCCAGCGGGAAGATCCACCCGTAGCCGGGCAGGACCTTGCCCTTGGCGTCCCGGACGTCGAGGTGGGACTCGATCCACGGCTCGTCGTGGCGGGGCGACTCGAAGTAGCCCCGGATGGCCATCCCCACCGGGTAGTCCCGGTTGCGGGCCGTGCCCAGCGCCCGACCGAACCGGGACAGGGCGCCGTCGGCCACCACCACCTGGCGGGCCCGCACCTCCTCGGTGCGGCCGTCGCCCTCCTTGCGGCGGACGACGGCTCCCACGACCCGGCCGCCCTCCTCCAGCGGCGCCACCGCCTCGGCGCCTTGCCACACCTCCGCCCCCGACTTCTCCGCCCGCTCGGCGACCAGTTGGTCGAGGTCGTGGCGGGTGATGACGTAGCCGTGCCGGGGGAAGCCGGGCGTCTCGGGCCACTGCAGCTCGAGCGTCTTCCCGAAGGCGATCGACCGCAGGCCGGTGAAGCGGTGGTGGCCGGCGAGGGCGCCGCCCAGGCCCATGTCCTCGAGCTGGCGGACGGCCCGGGGCGTGAGCCCGTCCCCGCACGTCTTGACCCGGGGGTACGTCTTCTTCTCGACGAGGACGACGTCGTGGCCCGCCTCGGCGAGCCAGTGGGCGCACGCCGCCCCCGACGGTCCGCCGCCCACGATGAGGACCCGGTCGTCGGGAGCGTGGCGGGCCACGTCCTTACAAGCTGTCTCGCTCGTACAGGACGACGGCCTGGATCTGCTCGGGGCTGAGGGTCGAGGCGAACCCGGGCATCCCCCCGGAGGTGGCGACCCTGCCCCGGGCCGGGTCGCCGTAGGGCTGGCCCCGCTTCGACGTCGAACCTTCGTTCACCCACGTGACGTGGTCGGCCTCGTCGGGGAAGGTGAGCTTGGACTCCCCGCCCTGGAGCGCGGGGCCGACCCCGCCCTCGCCGACGGGGCCGTGGCAGGCGGCGCAGTTCTGGGCGTACACCTGGGCGCCGAGGGCCGCCCCGGTCAGCTCCTGGCCGCCCCGCTCGCCGAACCCCCCCACGTAGACGATGGCCCACAGCGGGATCAGCAGGAAGATCGGCATCATCCACACCGGCATGCCGCTCTTGGGGCCGGGGTCGGTGACGTACTCGGGGAGGGGGACGTCCGGTTGGGGCGGGGCGGCCGGAACCGCCGGCGCCGCCGCAGCCGGCGCGGCTGCTGCTGGCGCGCCGGCGGGGGTCGCGCCGGTCACGGCCGGGGCGGTGGCGGTGGCGACGCCGCCTCCCTCGTCGCCGCCGGGAGCGGGCGCGTCACCACCCAGGCCGAGCGCGGCGCGCCGGGCCCGGGAGCGTTCGAGCAGGTACTCGGGTACCTGGGTCACGGCTGCGACTGTAGGCGGCGCCGGCGGCGTTCTGGCAAGTTGGGGCCGGCCTCGCGATGCCGCGCGATGTGCCTTTTCCGGAAGCGCCGTGCTAGAACCGCCGGGATGCCGAATTCCGGTTTCGGGGTCCTCTCAGTAGAATGTGAGCGCGTTCACGAGGAGAGGTTGAGCTAGCGAAGTGGTCGCGTTCGTGGTCTCGTTCATGATTGTCGTCGTCGGCGTCGCCATCTGCCTGTGGTTCGGCCACCGCCGCCCCATCGGCACGCCCGTGACCTGGGGCGAGGCGTTCGTCGGGGGGACGTTCATGTTCGCCCTGATGACCGTCGCCTACGGCGTCGTCCCCCACCAGTGGCTGGAGTTCGCCGACACCGAGCTGCTGTGGCGGCCCGACCGGCTGCTGATGGGCATCTCGGCCGACGGGATCAAGTTCGGGGAGGCCACCGCCAACCTGGGCGGCACCGGCCGCATCCTCATCAGCTACCAGGCCCTGCGCGACGTCGTCGCCACGCTCATCTACGGGCTCTACCTCGGCGCCCACATGTACCTGTGGTCGGTGTGGCAGAAGCGGGGCCGCTCGAAGGGCGCCCTGGAGCCGACGTCACGCTTCGGCCGGCCCGTGATCAGGAAAGCGTAGAAACATGGCCAAGACCGACGCGAACCCCCCCATGCCCGCCTTCCCGGGCGACTACGTCGTCCAGGAGGTCGGTTCGGACTACCTCGCCAAGGCGGTCAAGCCCAAGCAGTTCCTCCACATCGACCAGTCCGAGTGCATCATGTGCGAGGGCTGCGTCGACATCTGCCCATGGAAGTGCATCCACATGCTCTCCACCGAGGCGGTGGCCGACGCAGTGGGCACCGACCAGCCCGGCGTCGACCCCGACGACCATGTGATCTTCGTCGTCGACGAGGACGTCTGCACCCGCTGCGGCCTGTGCGTCGACCGGTGCCCGACGGGCGTGATCATCATGGGCAAGGCCGGCGTGGCGGCCAAGGACGGCGACGGCCACCAGCGCGACGACAAGCACGGCTACGCCTACGGGATGCGCTTCTAGTGGCGACCATCTTCCGCCGGGGCCGCAACGGCAACGGGAGCGACGGCAACGGCAACGGCCACCGCTCGCCGGCCGAGAAGCTCGCCGAGGTGGGCGAGAAGGTCCGGGGCAGCCAGGCGTGGGCCTCGATCTTCCGGCCCGGGTCGATCTTCCGCAAGGGCTACACCGACAGCCCCCGCAACCGGTCCTACGTGGTCATGAACAGCCTCATCTACCACCTGCACCCGGTGAAGGTGAAGCGCCACGCGGTCAAGGTCAGCTACACGCTGTGCCTTGGCGGGCTGTCGTTCTTCCTGTTCATCATCCTGACGGTCACCGGCATCTTCCTGATGTTCTTCTACCGCCCGACGGCGGCGGCGGCGTGGAACGACATCAAGACCATCGAGACCGCCGTCGCCTTCGGCCTGCTCGTGCGGAACATGCACCGCTGGGCCGCCCACCTGATGGTGATCACCGTCTTCCTGCACATGGCCCGCGTCTTCTACCACGGGGCTTACAAGCCCCCACGGGAGTTCAACTGGGTGATCGGCGTCATCCTGCTGACGCTCACCCTGCTGCTGTCCTTCACCGGCTACCTGCTGCCGTGGGACCAACTGGCCCTGTGGGCCGTCACCGTGGGCACGAACATGATGGGCTATACGCCCGTGTTCGGCACCCAGGTGAAGTTCGTGCTGCTGGGCGGTGTCGAGATCGGCACCGACACCCTGCTGCGATGGTACGTACTCCACGTCCTCATGCTGCCGTTCGTCATAGTGATTTTCATGGGCATCCACTTCTGGCGCGTCCGCAAGGACGGCGGCATCTCCGGGCCCCTGTAGGCGAGCACCGATGACCGAAGTCCCCGAACACCTACTGCGCCGGTCGAAGGAGCGCCGGGCCGCCCTCCAGGGTGGCGACGCGGGCGCGGCCGCCGCGCCCGGGGCGGCCGGCGACGACGGCGAGAAGATCCCCGCCCACCTGCTGGTCCGCAGCGCCGAGGCAGGCGGCGGGGGAGGCGCGGCCACCGCCACGGCCGGGGCCCCGGCCGCGGCCACCGCGGTAGCCACTGCGCCTGCGCCGGCGCCGGCGCCGGCGGCGCGAGGCCCCGAAGGCCACACCCAGCGGCTGCTGACCGTCGTCAAGGCCGGGTCGATCCAGGACGTCAAGGCCGTCCCCGTCGACAAGGTCCACACCTGGCCCCACCTGCTGGTCGGCGAGTTCGTGGCCGCCCTGGCCATGACCGCCTTCCTGCTCGTCTTCTCGACGGTGGTCAACGCCCCGTTCCTGGCCGCCGCCAACTTCAACTTCACGCCCAACCCCTCCAAGGCCCCGTGGTACTTCCTCGGCCTCCAGGAGCTGCTGACCATGTTCCACCCCATGGTGGCGGGCGTGACCATCCCCGGGATCGGCATCTTCGGCCTGATGCTCGCTCCCTACATGGACAAGAACCCGAGCAACAAGCCCGAGGACCGCAAGGTCGCCATCGCCCTGATGACGCTGTTCATCATGTTCTGGGCCGTCCTCGTGATCATCGGCTGCTTCTTCCGAGGCCCGGGCTTCAACTTCACCCTTCCCTGGCGTGACGGAGTGTTCTTCGACCTATGACCCGCACGAGGACTGAGAGCTGATGGACGGCGGGACGATCTTCATGGTGGTGCTCGTCGCCCTGCTGGCGTTCGCCTTCCTGTTCCTGTATGCCACCGCCCGGCGGCGGGACGCCGACCGCGCCCTGGAGGCGATCCCCGACGGCGAGGCCGCCTCGGGGGCCGGCGCGGCCGGGGCCGGGGCCGGCGCGGGCGCCGAAGCCGAGGCCGAGCGATCGACGGCCCTGGTCCCCGCCGGCCAGCGGGCGGCCATGTCGGGCCGGGAGCTGGAGCGGTCGGTGGCCCTCGAGCGCCGCGCCGGCGCGACCAAGCCGCCCACCCCGTCCGCGCCCCCGCCCCTCCCCGCCATCCCCGACGAGGAGACGCTGGGCGTCACCCGCCGCCAGGTGCTCAACCGGGGCATCGTCACCGGCATGCTTCTCGGCATCAGCGGCTTCGGCGGCTCGATGCTGGCCATGCTGTGGCCGTCGCTGTCGGGCGGGTTCGGCGGCAAGGTGCGGGTGGGCTCGGTCGACACCGTCCTGGGCCAGATCGCCCAGACCCGCGAGCCCTTCTACTACGCCGCCGGCCGCTTCTACGTGAACCCCTACCCCCAGGAAGCGGTTCCCGCGGCCAGGAACGTCACCGCCTACGGCGCCGTCCTCGAGGGCTACGAGGAGGGCCTGGTCGCCCTGTACCAGAAGTGCCCCCACCTGGGCTGCCGGGTGCCGTGGTGCCGCACGTCGCAGTGGTTCGAGTGCCCGTGCCACGGCTCGCAGTACAACCGGGTCGGTGAGAAGAAGGGCGGCCCTGCCCCCCGGGGGATGGACCGCTTCCGCCTGTCGGTCGAGGGCGGCCAGATCGTCGTCGACACCGGCCTGGTCGTTCCCGGGCCGGTGATCGGCACCAACACCACCGGCCAGGAGTCCGAAGGTCCCCACTGCATCGGCCAGGTCGCCGGCGGCGGGCATTGATCGAGGTCTTCGCCGCGGTGCTGTCCCAGCGCCGCCTCGCCATCATCGTCGTGCTGCTGATGACCCTCGGCTGGGTCGTCTACCTGATCAGCACGGCCCGCAAGACCTACGAGCCTGGCAACGAGCTCGAGGTCGCGCCCAACCGCAAGCAGTACTACGCCGACGACGTGATGGAGGGGCCGCGCCTCACCCGCTACCTCTGGTGGTCGTTCGTCACCATGGCCATCCTGGCCGTGGGCCTGCCCGCGTACTGGCTCCGGGAGCCGTTCCGCCAGGAGGGCGCCGGCTTCGACCGGGGGACGCAGTACTTCCACGACCAGGCGGTCAAGCGGGGCAAGGAGCTGTTCGAGACCGCGCCCGGCGACCCACCGACGCCCCGGGAGCCTCACTTCGGCTGCGAAGCCTGCCACGGTAAGGAGGGCGTCGGCGGGGTGGCGTCCTACTCGATCAGCGACCCGCTGAACCCCGACGCCCCGGTCACACAGGTCCAGTGGGCGGCGCCGGCGCTCAACACCGTCATGCTCCGGTTCCGGCCCGAGGAGGTGCGCACGATCATCGTGTACGGCCGCCCCAACACGCCGATGCCGCCGTGGGGCGTGGAGGGCGGCGGCCCCATGAACGACCAGCAGGTCGAGGACCTCATCGAGTACCTCAAGGAGATCGCATTGCCGGTGGACCAGGTCAAGGCCGACAACCTGGCCCGGTTCGGCCTCGACGGCCAGCAGTTGTTCGAGGGTTTCTGCGCCCGCTGCCACACCCAGGGCTTCTCCTACGGCGAGCCGGGCGTGCCCGGCGGCGGGGCGTACGGCCCGTCGCTCGCCGGCGGCGCCACCCTCCGCCAGTTCCCCAATATCGCCACCCACGTCGAGTGGGTCACCGACACCGCCGCGTTCGGCAAGGCCTACGGCACCCGTGGCATCAGCAAGGGGGCCATGCCCTTCTTCGGGAACGAGCTGACGGCCGAGCAGATCCAGGCCATCGTCGACTACGAGCGAGGCCTCCCGTGATCGGCCTGGTCACCGCCGCCCTGGGGTGGAACCCCGAGGTCAAGGGCGCCCTCTACGTCATCCTGTGCGTGCTCATCCTGTGCGGGTCGTGCTACCTGATCCTCGCCACCGACACCGGCGCCCGCCTCGGCTTCCTCCTCGCCAGCGCCGGCCTGCTCGGGTGGCTCGTCACCGGCGGGGCCATCTGGTGGGCCTACGGAAAGGGGGTCGCCGAGCTGGCCCCGGCGCCGTCGTGGCAGATCGTGAGCACCGTCACCGGGGACCTGGCCAACGCCCGCGCCAGCGCGCTCCAAGGCTTCCCCAACGACTGGGAGGACCTGCCCCTCGACTCCCGTGAGGTGGCCGACGCGGTGCCCGTCGCCGAGGGCCAACTGGTCCAGGTTCCGGCCGGCCCCGCCCGGCCGTTCCGCAGCTCGTCCGAGTTCATCCTCGTCGGCGCCTACGAGAAGGGCGGCGACCGCACCGGCCCCTTCGGCCTCCTCAACTTCCGGCCCTTCAACGTCTTCCACAAGGCCCGGTACCTCGTCGTCGAGGTGCAGCAGGTCCAGGAGGTGGAGACGCTGCCGGGCCAGCCGCCGCCCCGACCGGAAGCGGACCCCGACGCGGAGAAGATCTCGGTGGTGCTGCTCCGCGACCTGGGGGCGCGCCGCCTGTACCCGGCGGTCTTCACCATCTCGACCGGCATCCTGTTCGGCCTGGTGTGCTACCAGCTCCACGTGCGGGACAAGGAGGCGGCGCAGCGTCGCCTGGCCGAGAGCGAGAGGCCCCTCCAGCCCGTCCGCTAGGGTGAGCGTCAGCTGATGGCGCAATACCTGCCCCTGCTGGCCATGCTGATCCTGGCCGCGCTGTTCGCGGGGTTGTCCTTCGTCGCCTCCAGGCTCCTCGCACCCAGGAAGCCCACGCTCGCCAAGGAAGCGCCCTACGAGTGCGGCATCGTCCCCGACAGCGAGCCCGAGGGCCGCTTCCCCGTGCAGTTCTACCTGGTGGCGATGATCTTCATCATCTTCGACATCGAGATCATCTTCATCTACCCGTGGGCCGTGGTCTACCGCGCCCTCGGCACGTACGGCCTGTGGGAGATGCTCATCTTCGCCGCCGCCGTCTTCGTGTCCTTCGTGTACCTGATCGGCAACGGGGCGCTGGACTGGGGGCCGATCCGCCGGCTGCGGCCCACCGCGCCGGCGGGGGCCACCGCCGCGGAGCGGACCGCGGGCACCACCATCAAGCGGGTCGCGGCCCGGCGATCGACCGAGGCGGCCTGATGGGGCTCGAACAGCTCCAGTACAACTTCCTCACCGCCAAGGTCGAGGACCTGGTGAAGTGGGCCCGGCGCAACAGCGTGTGGCCGGCGACGTTCGGCCTGGCCTGCTGCGCCATCGAGATGATGGCCACCGGCGCCGCCCACTTCGACCTGGGCCGCTTCGGCATGGAGGTGTTCCGGGCCTCCCCGCGCCAGGCCGACCTCATGATCGTGGCCGGCCGGGTGTCGCAGAAGATGGCGCCCGTCCTGCGCAACGTCTACGACCAGATGGTGGAGCCCAAGTGGGTCATCTCCATGGGCGTGTGCGCGTCGAGCGGGGGCATGTTCAACAACTACGCCATCGTCCAGGGCGTGGACCAGGTGGTGCCGGTGGACGTGTACTCGCCCGGCTGCCCGCCCGGCCCCGAGACGCTCATGCACTCGATCCTCACCCTGCACGAGATGATCCGCACCGGCGAGATCACGCGCCGCCGAGCCGACACCGGCGCCGGCGCCGAGCTGCGCCTCGACCGCCCCGTCGCCGTCGCCACCCCCAAGTGAGCGAGCTGGCGCCGGCCCAGGAAGCCGATGCCGGGCCCGAGGACACCGGTCCGACGCCCGTCTTCGGCCACCCCACCACGCTCTCCCGCGGCCAGCTCTGCGTCCACCCCGACCGCGACTCCTACGCCGCGCTGGTCCGGGCGCTGCGGGACGACGGCTACCAGATGTGCGTGGACCTCACCGCCGTCGACTACCTCGGCCACCCCGGCCGGGCGCTCCCCCCGGGGGTGCAGGCGGAGCGGTTCGAAGTGGTGGTGAACCTGCTGTCGTACACGCCGGCGCGCCGCTTGCGGGTGCGGGTGCAGGTGCCGGAGCCCGACCCCCGCATCGCCTCCCTGTACGAGATCCACCCCGCGGTGGACACCCAGGAGCGGGAGACCTACGACATGTTCGGCATCGTCTTCGAGGGCCACCCCGACCTGTCCCGCATCCTCATGCCCGACGACTGGGAGGGCCACCCGCTGCGCAAGGACTACGGGATCGGCCGCATCCCGGTGCAGTTCAAGGGCGCGCCGCCGCCCCGATGAGCGCGCCCCCCGCCACCGACCTCAACGAGGAGCTGCGCGTCGGCACGTGCGGCGTGGACGCCCTGCGTTCGCCCGCCGCCGTCCTGCGCCTGCCGCACCTGCCCGAGGGCGTCGAGCAGCAACCCACGGCCGACCACACCATGATCATCAACATGGGGCCCCAGCACCCCAGCACCCACGGCGTGCTGCGGGTGATGATGGAGCTGGACGGCGAGACCGTGGTCGCCACCAAGCCCGTCATCGGCTACCTCCACACCGGCATGGAGAAGACGGGCGAGGAGCTGACCTACATCCAGGGGCCGACCAACGTCACCCGGATGGACTACATCTCCCCGTTCCACAACGAGCTGGTCTTCGCCCTGGCCACCGAGAAACTGCTGGGGATCGAGGTCCCGCCCCGGGCCATGTGGATCCGCATGATGCTGTGCGAGCTCAACCGCATGTCCTCGCACTGCGTGTGGATGGCCACGAACGGCATGGACCTGGGCGCCGTCTCGATGATGATCTACGGGTTCCGCGAGCGGGAGCTGATCCTCGCCTTCTTCGAGAAGTGCTCGGGCCTGCGGATGAACCACAACTACATCCGCCCCGGCGGCGTGGCCGCCGACCTCCCCGACGGCTGGCGCGACGACGTCAAGCACATCCTCGAGGTCATCCCCAAGCGGCTGGCCGAGTACGACCAGCTCCTCACCGGCCAGCCCATCTTCCACGAGCGCACCCAAGGCGTGGGCGTCATCACCGCCGAGGAGTGCCTGGCGCTGGGCATCACCGGCCCGATCCTGCGCTCCACCGGCCTGGCCTGGGACCTCCGGCGCGAGATGCCCTACCTGGCCTACGACGATCTCGACTTCGACGTCATCGCCGGCACCTACGGCGACACCTTCGACCGCTTCGCCGTCCGCCTCAACGAGATCCGGGAGTCGGTCAAGATCGTGCAGCAGTGCATGGACCGCATGCCCAAGGGCGACTACCGGGTGCAGGACAAGAAGGTCACCCCCCCGCCCCGGGCCCGCATCGACGAGTCGATGGAAGCCCTCATCCACCACTTCAAGATCTTCACCGAAGGCTTCAAGGTGCCCGAGGGCGAGGTCTACGTGGCCGTCGAGTCACCCCGCGGCGAGCTGGGTTGCTACCTGGTGGCCGACGGCACGGCCAAGCCGTACCGGATGCACATCCGCGGCCCCTCGTTCGTCAACCTCCAAGCCCTGCCCCACATGATGCGCGGCGGCCTGCTGGCCGACGCCGTCGCCATCATCTCCACCGTCGACCCCATCATGGGCGAAGTGGATCGGTAGATTTTCGTTTGACGTTTGAAGTTTGACGGTGTATTGTCGGCTGCATGGACGCCACGCCCCTGCAGTCAGTGACCCACGAGTCCAGCTCCCGCCCCCCCTCCGAGCTGGTCCGTTTCCTCCCCGAGGCACTGGCCGCAGCGGGCGTGGCCCCGACCGACGTAGCAGCGACGGCTGCTGGGATCGAGTTCAGGTACGCAAGCGATGGCCTCGCCCCTGAAGTCGCCGGCTTGATGGTCGTCTTCAGCGGGCCGGTAAAGGCGATCGCCTCCTCGCTCTGGTTCGACCTCCTTCTGCCGTGGTACCGCCGGCGGCTGGGCCTCGACATCTTCGGCCCCGAGACCGGCCGCGAACTCGCGCCGGGGGTCGGCAGGGAGGCTGGCCTGGCGAGCGACGCCGAGCTGGACCGTGAGTGACAATAGAGGCTGGCGGCGCGGGTGGCCGGCCCGATTCCTCCTGGCTGGCGGCATTCGCCGCCGTTCTGGCCGTCGCCGACCGTCACGCCGCCGACCTGGCCCGCCGCGGCCTCGTCGACCTCCTCCGACGCCTGAACCGGGCGGTTGACGACCTCGCCCTCGAAACACCACCGCCGACGCGCCTCGGACCGATGGCCTCGAAGGTCCTGGCCGAGATCGAGCTTTCTAGGGAGTGTGCGCTCGCACCCGAGTTGGTCGCCGACCTTCGGGCCCTGACCCGTCCTGGTCACGTTGCGCCAGACCCGGTCGGTCCCTTGTTCGACGAGGTGGTCGCCCTCGTACGATCGGCGTACGAGCGCCACGGCCGCTGGCCCGTCCGCCCGATCGCCTTGGAGGTCGGTTTCCGCACCCGACCACCGGCCGGGTGGCCGCCCTGGGTTCCCAGGTTGGTCACCCGCGCCGGTCCGGTCGTCGAGGTGGCGTTCGCACGTCCAGGCCTCAGGGGCGACACGTTGTTGGCCCTGCCCTACGGCTTCTTCCACGAGGTCGCCTGCCACGCCGCGCGCGGCGACGTCGGGTCTGGCGCGCAGCTCTTCGTCGAAGGCTTCATGGACGCGGCGGCTTGGCTCCTCTGCAGGCAGTGGCTCACGGTGGACTCTCATCCCGCCTTTCGAGCCGGGATGGAGGTTCTCGCGATCCGGTATGACTCCTCGCGCGTCGCTCCCGGGTGGGAGCGGGCGTGGGGGGCTCGCTCCGTCGGCTGGGAAGCGGCTCGTCTGACCCGTGATCTCCTCGACAGGAGGCTCGGGCTCGCGGCTGGCGCCGAGCGGTTTCTTGCCATCGCCCTGCACCTCAACACGTCGCCTGGTTGGCCGCTCGAGGCTCTGGATCAGCTCACCTACAAGTTGCGACGTGGCGTCACCCGCGGGCTGCCACCGCACGTCGAGTTGGCCCTCCTGTCCGAATCCGATGTCGATCTATTGGGAGAGATGGTAATCCATGATCTTTAGTTGTTTGGCAAATGACGAACAAAGCGGTACTGTGGTCCGAGTGGGTGTCGAACGAAACCGCGCACTCTCGGCGATGGTCGAGCTCGGCGAGTTCACCGCCGCCAGCCTCGCGGAGTTCGCCGGCGTCAAGGAGGCGACCGTCCGCACCATCCTCGACCGTGAGGGCGAGCTGCTCGAGCCTTTCGAGCGCATCACCACTGGTCGGCCTGGCGGCCGCCCTTGGCGCTACCGCCTCCGCTCCGGCGCGGCCGACCGCATCGCCGCCGAGCTCGGCGCGCTGCCGCGGTTTCCCGGCACTGCCGCCCCTGCGCTCGCGCCGCCGCCCGAACTGCTGGTGGCCGAAACCCAGTTGCTCACGGTCTTCCCGAGGGCGGGGTCCAGCGAGCGCGAGATGGTCATCAACTTCGCGGGGAGCATTCTCGACGACGTGGCCGCGTTCACCGGCGCTGGTCGGGAGCCGGCGCTCGCTCGAGGTGCGGACGGCGCGGTCATCGAGTCCCGTCCCCGCGGCCCCGCACCTGCGGGCGTCGAGGAGCGCTTGGCCACGGCCCTGTGGCTGGTGAAGCTGGCAGAAGCCGAGGTGGCGGTGGCTGATGCTGAGATCGCCGAGGAGTCTGGCCCGGTCGTCGAGCTGGCCGAGGAGTTCGCGCGCGGGGTCTGGCCCTTCATCAGAAACCCCGACGCGCCAAAGGAGCTGGTGAGCGCGGTGCTCAAGCGGGTCCTCGCCAGCCCGGTGCTCGCACACATGCCGTGGTGGAAGCTCTGCCCACCCGGCCCCGAGCCATGGGTTCTGGTCGACCTCGATGAGCGAGTCGCTGGCGCAGTGCGCGCCACCTTGGACGAGATCGGCCGGACGCATGTGGACAGCACCAGCGTCGACCCGACGCTGCCGTCGGATGTCGGCGCCGTGATCGTCGCCGTCGAGAGCGCGCAAGGCAGATCGGTGGTTGAGGTTGCGAGCAACGTGCCGGTCACCGTCCCGGTAACCGCAGTTGCCAGGGGCGACGCCTCAGGTTTGGCGCCTGAGGTTCAGGCACGCGGGGCCGACGTCATCAGCTACGACGAACAGAAGAACCGAAGGATGCTGGCACGGGTGCTCAGCGCCCCCCGCCGCGTGATTAACAGCTTCTACCAAGCGAAAAGGGGGGCATGAATGTGCCGGGAATTGATAGATGAGGCCCTGTCCACTGGTAGGCCGGAGCCCCTGGAGAAGGCGTGCGAGCAGATGTACCCACCCGTCCGCTATGTGGTCGCTCACCTGGCGCCCGGCCCGGTCGAAGACATCGACCAGCGCGTCACGAAGGTGTTTCGGGAGGCGGTGACGCGCGTGTGGCGAGCCGACGCAGGCGTGAGCTTCCGCATCACGCTCGCGGCCGCCACGCACACGGTCTGCCGCGAGCACCCGGGGCTCCGCCCGCTGCCGGATGACGACGTCCTCATCTACCGCGACCGGGCCAGCCAGGCTCTGATGCGCATGGTGCCCAATCAGCGCGAGATGATCCTGCTCTCGGCTCTGTTCGGCTTGTCCGGAGCCGAGATCGCCGAGGTCATGCACTTCGCGGAGGCGGAGGCCCTGGACATGATCCGCAAAGCTGACCGACTCTACTCGGTCCGCTTGGCCGCGGTCCCGCAGTGGAGCACCGGTGACTAACGAAGCAACGCCCGACCGCCCTGAGGAGCGGAAGCTCGACGTCGTCCTCGACGCGGTCGGGCATGCTGCCGGCGACCCGCACACTCCGTCGCTCCTGCTGTCGTGGATCACTCGGGAGTCGATCGTGGACTCAATGCTGGCCTCACAGCATCAGCCCGCGCCGGAGTTCCTCGCCGAGATGGGTGAGGTCTTTGCCGAAACGTGCCCTCCGAGTCCTTACGGTGAGCACGCCGCCATCCCCGCCAAGACGTGGACGCCACTGGACCATCAGCACAGGGAGGGGCGCGACCGGCTCGCTTGGATGTACGAGCGTCGATACGACCGGTACGCCGTTGGCGCCTTCGCCGTCCTCGCCTCCTGGTTCGCCGTCTCGGAACTCGGTGGCCCGTCGCGCCTCAGCGCTCTGGCGGTGCTCGCCGGGGCTGCGAACCTGCTATTCCTCGCCTATCAAAGCGGGCGGATCGGGTACCTGTCGAAAAAGAACTGGAACCATCTCGACGACATGGTCGCCTCGCTCCCGACCAGCATCATCCGGGGCAGCCGCAAGGTTTGTGAGGCAGAGCAGGCTTTGGTGAACCGAGCGAGGAAGCGAGTCGGCGCTCGGCTCTTGATCGCCGATTTGTGGAGCCAGCCCCGCAAGCGGGTTCGTTCACCCGAGTTCGATGCACTCCAGCGCGAGATCACCGCCTTCGCCAAGGATGCCAAGGACGAGGCGTCCCGGCTGGAAGTGGCGGTCACGAGCACTCCGCCGAACTGGAAGGACTGCGAGCCGTGGCTGAGGGAGCGAACGGGCCGGGCCAGTCAGCGATTCTTTCTTGAGAACCCGCTTCAAGTTGATGCGGTCATCACCGACACCGAGGCGGTGCTCACCTTCGCCCGCCCCGACGAGAACCGCAACTTCGCCTTGCACTTCCGGAACCGCGCCGTGGTATCAGAGTTCCTGTACCTCTTCGATGCTTATCTCGGACAGGGCAGCTCAACCGAGAACATCAAAGTCGACGGCGATGACGAGCTAGAGCGGGCGCGCCGGTGGATGCTTGAACGGGTAGATCGCCCCTCGCTCGCCGCCCGGCGCGGCGCTAGTCGGAGCGCGGAGCAGCTTTCCGGTAGATCCGTTCGACGAGTTCGGTAGCGCAACGCTCCCAAGTGAACATCGCTGCTCGCCGCCGACCCCGATCGATGAGTCTGTTGCGGGTCGTCTCGTCAACGAGGACGTCATCAATGGCCGCCGCGAAGTCGTCGGGGCTTCCCGCAAGGGGCACGAGGCGGGCGGCGTCATCGCACACCTCTCCCACCGCACCGCACTCGGTAGCCACAACTGGAACGTCCACGCTCATCGCCTCGAGCGGCGTCAGGCCGAAGCCCTCATACTTCGACGGGTGGGCGAGGACGCGTGCTCCTCGCAGCAGTTGCGCCCGCTGGCGGTCGCTGACGCCGGAAAGCCGACGTACGCGGCGGCGCACGTCGGGATGGAGCGACGCGATTGCGCTGGCCACGGCGCCGGCATCGTCGTTCTCGGCGCCGGCGATGACCAAGTGCAGTTCGCTATGCTCTTGTCGACCGGCGACCTTCTCGAAGGCCCGGACAAGCCATGAGATTCTCTTGCGTTTCACGAGATCGCCGATGGCCAGGACGTATTCCTCAGCGCCCGCGAGCGCCCGGCCAGCTGCGAGTTCGGCCGGTTCGACGGCCCTCGTGCCGAGATGGACCGTGACAACGCGGTCGGGGTCCGCGCCTAGCTCATCGATGATCTCTTGGCGGATCGCCTCGGTTGGGGTATGCACCCACGCCGCCTCGTCGATGGCCTTCTTCAGCAGTTGCCTCGGCCTCCCGTCGCACGCCAGATCGTGCGCCGTCACGACTCGAGCAGCCTTTCGGGCCGGAGGGACGACGAAGTTTGAGCCGTGGACCAGGTCGATGTTGCCGTCCCATCCCTCGATGGGAAAGAGGTTCCAGTGCGCCCAAACGCGGTGCGCGATGCCGGCTGGGAGGCGCGGCCGGCGATGCGTCCTCACTCCGGGAGGCAACTGAGGCGTCAGGTCGCACTTCCGACCCGAGATCGGGTACGCGCTGACGTCGACATGCTGCGGAAGAAGCCGTAACACTTCGTAAGCGAACCAGCCGACGCCCGAGCGGTGTCCCAAGAGTGGCGTCCCGTCGAAGGCGACTCGCAGTCTTTCGCTCACGGCCATCTTCTGTTCATCCGGAGCGGGAACAATAGGACGGCGGTTCCCGCGGCTGCGACTTCCGGAATCGAAGGTCATTCCCGCTCGCTTCGGTCCCACTGCGGGAAAGCAGCATCGGCGAGTGCGGAAGACGTGAATCTCCTACTGCGACAAGAACGGCGTAGACCGGCACGCGATCGTGGTCCACGTGGTGTTGCCGTAAGCGATGGTCGTCCTAGCCGGCGCCCTGTTAGTCAGCGCCTTCTTGGCGGCGTTGCCTTCGGCCAGCCACTGGGTCATCTCGCTGTCGCCTCGGCCCTTGACGTCAGCCTTGGGTGTCGGCTTGCCGCCTGACGTGCGACGGTGCCGGCCCCACCATCTGGTCTCGGACGGGACGGCCAAGCCGTACCGCATGCACATCCGCGGCCCGTCCGACACATCATCAACGTCCAGGCCGACGCCGTCGCCATCATCTCCACCGTCGACCCCATCATGGGCGAGGTCGATCGGTAGCGAGGCGTTGCCGCGGGAGACCGACATTGGTCTCCGCGGGAAACCGACATCGAACGTCGCGGGAAATGTACATTGAGGCGTGGTCGCCTACCTGCCGCGCCTGGTCGACGGGCTACTCGTCGACCTTCTTGAGGAGCTGCCGGCCGTGCTCCTGGTGGGCCCTCGAGCTACGGGCAAGACGACGACGGCCGCCCGTCACGCCGCCACCACCGTCCGGCTCGATCGACCCGCGGAGGCCGCCGCGTTCCACGCCGACCCCGACGCCGCCCTCACCGGTCTAACCGATCCGGTCCTGCTCGACGAGTGGCAGGAGGCGCCGGGAGTGCTGGGCGCGGTGAAACGTGCGATCGACAACGATCCAAGACCGGGCCGGTTCCTCCTGACGGGATCGGTTCGAGCCGAACTCAATGGGGCCATGTGGCCTGGCACCGGGCGCGTGCTGCGGGTGGGGATGTACCCCCTCACGGTCGCGGAGCGGATCGGGCAATCGCCAAAGCCGTTCGTCGACCGCGTGGTTGACGGCGTGGCACTCGAACCGGCGCAGCCTTCTCCCAATCTCCGCGGCTACGTGCGATTCGCGTTGGAAGGCGGCTTTCCCGAAGCGCTGCCCTTGCGGGACACGACCCGCCAGCGCTGGTTCGAGAGCTACGTCGACCAACTGCTGAGCCGCGACGTCGCGGCGGTCGACCGGGGCCGCGATCCCGCTCGCCTCCGCCGCTACTTCGAGGCGTTCGCCCTGAGTTCCGCCGGGCTCGTCGACGACACCACGCTCGCCCAGGCTGCGGGCGTCGACCGGCGGACGGCCGTCGCCTACGAGACCCTCCTGACCAACCTGCACGTGGTGGAGGCGCTACCGGCCTGGACGTCGAACCGGCTGAGGCGGCTCACACGCGGGCCGAAGCGGTACCTCGTCGACCCCGCCCTGCTGGCCGGAGCTGTCGGTGTCTCAGAGGACGCCGTACTCCGTGACGGGGACCTGCTCGGCCGAACGCTCGAGACCTTCGTCGCCGCCCAACTCCGACCCGACACGCAGATCGCCCGCAGCCGCGCCCGGCTGTACCACCTCCGCCAGGAGCAGGGCCGGCACGAGGTCGACCTGGTCGCCGAGGTGGGCGCGGCGGGCGTCGTGGGCGTCGAAGTGAAGGCCACGAGTGCGCCCGACACACACGACGCCCGTCACCTGGCTTGGCTTCGCGACGAGCTGGGCAACCGTTTCATCGCCGGTGTCGTGCTCCACACCGGCCCCGCAACCTTCGCCCTCGGCGACCGCCTCACCGCGGCGCCGATCAGCACGCTATGGGCGTGAACCGTTAAGCCAGCGGCACCCGCAGCGACTGGCCCGGGAAGATGAGGTCGGCGTCGGCGATCTGGTTGCGGTTGGCCTCGAAGATGCGCGGGTACAGCGCGGCGTCCCCATAGAACTCCAGCGCGATACCCGACAAGGTGTCCCCGGGCTGCACCAGCCGGAGCTGGAAGCCCCGGTAGTCGGGTACGAGCGCGGTGCCGAACACGACCGGCACCGTCACCAGGGTGACCGGCAGCTCGGCGCCACCCCGGTCGGTGACCTCGACGAACCCACTGGGCGTGGCCGGCACACCCGGCAGCGCGACCGAGGTCTGCCAATTCGACCACACGTCACCACCGCTGGTCATGAAGAACGTGTGCACGACGACGGCGCCGGTGGCGTCCCGCACGATCACGTTGAGATTGGCCTCGAACGCGATCCCGTACCCGGCGATGAGGATGCGGCCGTCGACGATGTCGAAGGGCTCCGGCTGCTGAACCCGCAGCAGCCGGTACATGGGTTCGGTTCGTCCCTCCACCATACCCACAGGATACCGCCGGTAGGGGCGGGCGCGACGTCGGTCGTCCCGTCACCCGCGCTACGCGACGTTGATGACGCCCGCCATGCCGCTCGGCACGTGGAGGATCTTCGGGGCTCTGGGGGGACGCATCCGCGGGCCGGCGGGACGAAGGTGACCGAGTGCGGCTCCGGTCCGGCGAGCTCCCATGAGGCGGTCGCACCCGCCTTCACCGTGACCGCCTGCGGCAGGTACATGAGCACGGCCATGGTCTTGTCGGTGGGGTCGTTGACGCCGGCCCGCACGCGGCCAGGCCCAGCAGGCAGACGACCGCCAACACGACACCCAGTCTCTTCATCCCGGTCCTCCCCCGGCCGCCGCGCACAGGTCGTTAGTGGCACCACCGTTGCCGCCGCCGACTAGGGTTCAGCAAAATGGCACGTCTCTCGGCTGACAACGTGCAGCGGGCGAAAGACCTGATCGCCCTGTACCCCCAGCCGCGCTCGGCCCTGATCCCCATCTTGCACGTGGCCCAGGAGCAGGATGGCTGGCTGACGCCCGATGCGATGGCCCACGTCGCCGAGCTGCTCGATCTCGCTCCGGCCGAGGTCTACGGCACCGCCAGCTTCTACGACATGCTCTTCACCCACCCGGTTGGCAGGTACCTGGTGTCGGTGTGCACCAACCTGGCGTGCATGATCAACGGCGGCTACGAGTTGCTCGAGCACGCCGAGGAGCGGCTCGGCGTCGCCCCCGGCGGCACCACGGAGGACGGGCAGTTCACGCTGGAGGACGTCGAGTGCATCGCCTACTGCGGCTCGGCGCCGTGCGCGGCCGTGAACTGGCGGTTCTTCGGTCCGCTGACTCCTGACACCTTCGACCATCTCATCGACGACCTCGCCGCGGGACGGCTGGACGCCGAGGTGCCACCCCACGGGACCCTCTCCCGGGTGCGCCGCCAAGCGCCTGCCCCCGCCCAGCAGTGATCACCGACGTCCAACCCATCGTCACCGCCCGCCTCGGCCAACCCGAGTCGTGGACGCTCAAGGCCTACCTCGACAGCGGGGGCTACCAAGGCCTGCGCAAGGCCCTGAAGATGAAGCCCGAGGACGTCATGGCCGAGGTCACCACCGCCAACCTCCTCGGGCGGGGCGGGGCCGGCTTCGAGGCGGGCAAGAAGTGGTCGATGCTGGCCAAGCCCCGGCCTGCCTACCTCGTCATCAACGGGGACGAGAGCGAGCCGTGCACGTTCAAGGACCACATGCTGCTCGAGGGCGACCCCCACGAGATCGTCGAGGGCACGATCATCACCGCCTTCGCCATCGGCGCCCACAAGGCCTTCATCTTCGTGCGGGGCGAGTTCGCCCTCGGCCTGGAGCGGCTGACCGCGGCGGTTGACGAGGCCTACGAGTACGGCGCCTTGGGCCAGGACATCCTCGGATCCGGGTTCGACGTCGACCTCGTCGTCCACCCCGGCGCCGGCGCCTACATCTGCGGCGAGGAGACCGCCCTCCTGGAGAGCCTGGAAGGCAAGCGCGGCTATCCCCGGGAGAAGCCCCCCTGGTTCCCGGCGGTGAAGGGCCTGTACGAGATGCCGACGATCGTCAACAACGTCGAGACGATGTCGAACATCCCGTGGATCGTCCTGAACGGCGGCGCCGCCTTCGCCGCCCTCGGCGAGGGCCGGTCGACCGGCACCCGGATCTTCTCGCTGTCGGGCCACGTCGTGCGCCCGGGCAACTACGAGATCGAGATGGCCAAGACCACGTTCCGGGACCTCATCTACGACCCCCGGCTGGGCGGCGGCGTGCGGGGCGGCAACGCGCTGAAGGCGTTCGTGCCCGGCGGGGTGTCGGCGCCGTGGTTCGGGCCCGACCAGGTCGACATGGCGCTCGACCAGGACGCGGTGGGCAAGGCTGGCTCCATGCTCGGCTCCGGCTCGGTCGTCGTGATGGACGACACGACCTGCATGGTGCGGGCGGCGTGGCGCATCACCCGCTTCTTCCACCGGGAGTCGTGCGGGCAGTGCACCCCGTGCCGGGAGGGCGGCGGCTGGCTCGACAAGGTCATGCGCCGCATCGAGCTGGGCGGCGGGCGGGAGGAGGACTTGGACCTGCTCCTCGACGTGTGCGACAACATCGCTCCCGGCCTCCGCTGGCCCCCGGCCAAGACGACGATCTGCGTGCTCGGCCCGTCCATCCCGTCGTCGATCACGTCGGCCATCAAGACGTTCCGCGACGAGTTCCTGATCCACATCAAAGACGGCCGGTGCCCGTATGCCTGAGATCACCGTCGACGGGCGCACCGTCGACGCCCGGCCGGGCGAGATGATCATCGCCGCCGCCGAGCGGGCCGGCGTCTACATCCCCCGCTTCTGCTGGCACCCCCGCATGAAGCCGGTGGGCATGTGCCGCATGTGCCTGGTCGACCTCAAGACGCCCCGGGGTTTCATGCTCCAGCCGGCGTGCTATGTCCCCGTGGCCGAGGGCCAGGAGATCGTCACCGACTCGCCGGCGGTGCAGAAGGCCCAGGACGGCGTTCTCGAGTTCCTGCTGATCAACCACCCCCTCGACTGCCCCGTGTGCGACCGGGGCGGCGAGTGCCCCCTCCAGGACCAGACCTTCGCCTTCGGGCCGGGGGAGAGCCGGTTCGTCGAGGAGAAGCGCCACTGGCCCAAGCCCATCCCCATCAACCCCCTGGTGGCGCTGGACCGGGAGCGCTGCATCCAGTGCGCCCGCTGCACCCGCTTCGCCGAGGAGGTGGCGGGGGACGCCATGATCGACTTCGTCGGCCGCGCCGACGCCACCGAGGTCAACACGTTCGTCGACCAGCCGTTCGAGTCCGTGTTCTCGGGGAACGTGGTCCAGATCTGCCCGGTCGGGGCGCTGACGGCCACGCCCTACCGGTTCAAGGCCCGCCCGTGGGACCTCGACGTGGTCGAGTCGACGTGCACCGCCTGCGCCGTCGGCTGCCGCATCGCGGTGCAGTCCTCCACCAACCGCCTCATCCGCCACCTGGGCATCGACAGCGACCCGGTCAACTGGGGCTGGCTGTGCGACAAGGGCCGCTTCTTCTACGAGTCGGTCGACAGCGACGAACGGCTGCGCCACCCCCTGGTGCGCAAGGACGACCAGTTGGTCGAGGCCACCTGGGCCGAGGCCCTGGCCGCGGTGGTGAAGGGCCTGCAGTCGGCGGGCGGGCCGTCGACGGCGGTGCTGGGGGGCGCCCGGCTGCCCAACGAGGACGCCTACGCGTGGTCCAAGTTCGCCCGCGCCGTGCTCGGCACCGACAACGTCGACTGCCAGTTGGGCGACGGGCTGCCGGCCGAGGCGGTCCTCGGCTTGCCCCGGGCCACCATCGACGAGGCGTGCCGCGCCTCGGCCGTCATCCTCCTGGCCCCCGACCTCAAGGAGGAGCTGCCCGTCCTCTACCTGCGCCTGCGGGCGGCCGCCCTCGAGGGCAAGACCAAGCTGTACGAGCTGGCGTCGTGCGCCACCGCGTTGACCCGCTACGCCGCCGGGGAGGTGCGGTACCGGCCCGGCGAGGCCGCCCAGGGGGCGCGGGCGCTGGCGAAACGGGTGCAGGACGACGGCATCGGCATCGGCATCGGCGACCGCGACCGCGACGGCGACGGCGGCGTCGTCGTCGTGCTGGGCCGGCCGTCGGTGGCCGAGTCGGCCCAGTCCATCGTCGACGCCGCCGGCGTGCTCCTGGCCGCCTTCCCCAACGCCCGGTTCCTCACCGCGCTGCGGCGGGGCAACGTCCACGGCGCCCTGGACATGGGTCTGGCGCCGGGCGTACTGCCGGGGCGGGTTTCCCTGGACGGCGCCCATGCCTGGTACCTCGACGGCTGGGGCCAGTTGCCCGAGTCTGCCGGCCTGGACGCCTTGGGCGTCCTGAGCGCAGCCGAGCAGGGACGGCTCCAGGCGCTGGTCCTCCTCGGCGCCGACCCGCTGGCCGACTTCCCCGACCGGGCCCTGGCCCGCCGGGCGCTGACCAACGCCCACTTCGTGGTGGCGATCGACTGCCACCGCACCGAGTCGAACCAGCTCGCCGACGTGATCCTCCCCGCCGCCGGCTTCGCCGAGCGGGCGGGGTCGTCCACCAACGTCGAGGGCCGGGTCATGCGGTTGAGCCAGAAGGTCACGCCGCCCGGGACGGCCCGGCAGGACTGGGTCATCGCCGCCGAGCTGGCGTCGCGCATGGGCCACGACCTCGGGTTCGACTCGGTGGAGTCGATCTGGGCCGAGATCGCCCGCCTGGCGCCGTCGCACATCGGCGTCACCTACAACATGCTGCTGCGGGACGGCGTGGTGGTGCCCCTCACCGACGAGCACGCCGGCCCCGGCGGTGGCAACGGGCAGCCCAAGGAGCAGATCGAGGTGCAGGCCACCTGGGCCCAGGGCGAAACCCTGCTGGCCGAGACCGAGGCCGAGCCGGCCCCCGAGGCGGTCCCGGTTCCGCCTGGCGGGGCTGGCGCCCGCCCGCCCCTGCTGCGCTTCGCGCCCGCGGCCCGCCCGGCCGACGGCCCCCCGGTCGATGCCTACTCGCTGCGGCTGGTGGCAGGCCGGCGCCTCTACGACGCGGGCGTCATGGTGCGGAAGTCGCCGTCCTTGGCGCAACTGGTCGTGGGCCCGACCGCGCTGCGGGCCAACCCCTACGACCTGGGCAAGGTCGGCGTTGAGAACGGCGCCCAGGTGCGAGTCCTGTCGTCACGCGGCAGCGTGGTGCTGGACGCGGTGGCCGATCCGGAGATCCCCCGTGGCTACGCGGCCATGAACGTCAACCTGCCCGGCCCCGGCGCGGCCGACCTCATCGACGCCAGCCAGCCCGTCACCGAGGTCCGGCTGGAGACGGTGAGCTGATGGGCGACCCGCTCCTCAACGAGGGCGTCGACCTGGCGGTCGTGCTCATCGTCATCGGCAAGCTGCTGGTCGTGTTCGCCTTCATGATGGTGGCCGTCATGTTCATGGTCTGGTTCGAGCGCAAGATCATCTCGGACATGCAGAACCGCATCGGCCCGGCGCGGGCCGGCCCCTTCGGCATGCTCCAGACCCTGGCCGACGGCATCAAGCTGTTCTTCAAGGAGGATCTGCTGCCGCGGGAGGCGGAGCGCCGGGTCTTCCGCCTGGCGCCCTACCTGTCGGTGATCCCCGCGTTCGCCTCGTTTGCGATCATCCCGCTCGGGGGCGTGATCTCGGTTTTCGGCCACACCACCTACGTGCAGCTGGCCGACCCGCCGGTCGGCATCCTGTTCCTGCTGGCCATGTCGTCGGTCGCGGTCTACGGCATCATGCTGGCGGGGTGGTCGTCGGGGTCGAAGTACCCGCTCCTGGGCTCGGTGCGGGCGTCGGCCCAGATGGTCTCCTACGAGACGGCCATGAACCTGGCGGTGGTGGCGGCGGTGCTCATCGCGGGGTCGCTGTCCACCCGGGACATCGTCAACTCCCAGGCCACCTGGAACTGGAACCTGTGGCAACTGGGCGCGGTGCCGTTCCTTATCTTCCTCATCGCCGGGACGGCGGAGAGCAACCGTCCTCCCTTTGACCTGGTCGAGGCCGAGCAGGAGCTGGTGGCCGGCTACGCCACCGAGTACTCGTCCATCCGCTTCGCCATCTTCTACCTGGCCGAGTACATGAACGTCATCACCATCTCGGCCATCGCCGTCACCCTCTTCCTGGGCGGGACCGCCGGGCCGGAGATCGGCTTCGCCGCCAGCGTCTGGCCGACCGTTTGGTTCCTCGCCAAGCTGCTGGCGTTCCTGTTCGGGTTCGTGTGGCTGCGGGCCACGCTGCCCCGCCTCCGCTACGACCAGCTCATGGACCTCGGCTGGAAGGTCCTGATCCCGCTATCGTTGTTCTGGCTGCTGCTGATTGCCGCGTTGCGGGTCGGCCGGGATGCGGGCTGGGCGACACCGCTGGTGTTCGTGGGCGCGGTGGCGGTCGGCTTCGTGTGCTGGGCCGGCCTGAGCGCCGCCATGCGCATCGGCGCCCGCACAGCCGAGGCGGCCCGGACCGAGGAGGTGCATGCCTGATGGGGCTGACCGACGGATTCAAGGTGACCTTGCGCCAGATCGGCAAGACCGTCACCTACGAGTACCCCGACGAGAAGCGGCCCAAGCCAGTCCGCTTCCACGGCCGTCACGTGCTGGGCCGCTACGAGGACGGCATGGAGAAGTGCATCGGCTGCGAGCTGTGCGCCGGCGTGTGCCCGGCCCGCTGCATCTACGTGCGGGGGGCCGACAACGACCCCGAGGCGCCGATGTCGCCGGGCGAGCGGTTCGGCTTCGTGTACGAGATCAACTACCTGCGGTGCATCCACTGCGACCTCTGCGTGGAGGCGTGCCCCACCGAGGCGATCACCGAGTCGAAGCTGTTCGAGTTCTCCTTCACCAACCGGACCGACGCCATCTACACCAAGGAGGAGCTGGTCGTGGGGGACGACGGCCGGCCCCAGCGCCTGCCGTGGGAGGACTGGCGCGACGGCGACGACGTCAACACCTCGGCGTGGGTGCGGGCCACCGCGCCGTCGGGGTCGGCCGAGTTCGAGGGCAAGGTGGCGTGGTCGGGCGAACTGGGGTACGGCGTGCGGGAGCCGGAAAAGGGCCAGACCGAGTAATGGATTGGTTCATTTTCGTGGTGGCCGGGGTGGCGACGCTAGTCGGGGCGCTGGGGGTGGTGCTGTCCCGGAACCCCGTGCACTCGGCCCTGATGCTGGTGCTGACGTTGTTCGCGGTGGCCGTGCTCTTTGTGGCCCAGCAGGCCCACTTCCTCGCCGCGGTGCAGGTGATCGTCTACGCCGGGGCCATCGTCGTGCTGTTCCTGTTCGTCATCATGCTGCTCGGCGTCGATCGCACCGAGGACATCCGGTCCGAGCCGCTGGTGGCGCAGCGGCCGCTGGCCTTCGTGGTCTCCATGCTGGTGCTGCTGGAGGTGCTGCTGCTGGCCCGGACCACCTGGTCCGCGGGGGCGCCGTCGATCGTGGGGCCGGCCAGCGGGCCGGGGTCCAACATCCAGAAGATCGCGGGGGCGCTGTTCACCCGTTACCTCCTCGCCTTCGAGGTCACCTCGGTCCTGCTCGTCATCGCCGTCGTCGGCGCCGTCGTGCTCGCCCGCCGCGTCACCTACGCCCGCATGCTCGACGACATCGGCGGCCAGGTCGTCGTCTTCTTCGTGCTCGTCGTCGCCGCCGCCGAAGTGG
>Ga0187892_10004093_pt1 | contig 25139 bp, 24 predicted proteins | sample MA1701073metaG_FD_139345 | JGI IMG/M metagenome (GOLD analysis project Ga0187892, IMG submission 139345) | Bio-ooze microbial communities from a basaltic lava cave in the Kipuka Kanohina Cave System on the Island of Hawaii, USA - MA170107-3 metaG ... | reverse complement strand
TCGCCTATCGCCTATCGCCTTTCGCCTATCGCCTATCGCCTTTCGCCCTTCGCCTATCGCCTTTCGCCCTTCGCCTATCGCCTATCGCCTTTCGCCCTTCGCCTATCGCCTATCGCCTTTCGCCTATCGCCTTTCGCCCTTACTCCTTCGCCGCCTCCTTAACCGCCTTCTCCGCATCTCCCGTGTCGTACTCCTTCCCAGGCTTGTGCGTCTTCTTGAACTCCGCCGAGTACTCTTCGTACGCCTTTCGGAGGGACGCTTCGATCTCCTCCGAGACCTCCAGGGAGGTACGGATCGACTCGACCACGTCCGGATACTTCTCCTTCACGTGTGCCAGCGCGCCGGACTCGAACTCCGCGACCTGCGCGTTCGTTAGGTCGTCCAGGAAGCCGCCCGTGCCGCCGAAGATCGCGATGATCTGGTCCGTGACGTCGTAGCTGACGTGCAGGTCCTGTTTCAGGAGCTCGGTAAGTCGCTGGCCGCGGGTGAGCTGCATCTGCGTGGCCTTGTCGAGGTCGCTGGCGAACTGGCTGAAGGCCTGCACCTCGCGGAAGTTCGCCATCTCCAGCTTCAGCTTCCCGGCGACCTGCTTCATCGCTTTGATCTGGGCGTTTCCGCCTACGCGGCTGACCGAGATGCCCACGTTGATCGCGGGCCGCACGCCGGCGAAGAAGAGGTCGGGCTCGAGGTAGATCTGGCCGTCCGTGATCGAGATGACGTTCGTCGGGATGTAGGCCGAGACGTCGCCCTGCTGCGTTTCGATGATCGGGAGCGCGGTGAGCGAGCCGCCGCCCATCTCGTCGTTGAGCTTGGCGGCGCGCTCCAAGAGGCGGCTGTGCAGGTAAAAAACGTCGCCCGGATAGGCCTCGCGTCCCGGGGGCCTTCGCAGCAGCAGCGAGACGGCGCGATAAGCCTGCGCGTGCTTGGAGAGGTCGTCGTAGATGACCAGCGCATGCTGCCCGTTGTCGCGATAGTATTCGCCGATCGCCGCGCCCGCAAACGGCGCCAGGTACTGCATCGCGTTCGGGTCGCTCGCGCTGGCGGCGACGATCGTCGTGTACTCCATCGCGCCGTAGTGCTCGAGGGTGTCCACGACGCGCGCGACGGACGCCATCTTCTGGCCGACCGCGACATAGATGCAGAAAACCGGGCTGCCTCCCGGCTCGTGCGTTGCCTTTTGGTTGATGATCGTGTCCACGCAGATCGCGGTCTTGCCGGTTTGGCGGTCGCCGATGATCAGCTCTCGCTGGCCGCGCCCGATCGGGATCATGGCGTCGATGGCCTTGATGCCGGATTGAAGGGGCTCCTTGACGGGCTGGCGCTGCACGACGCCGGGAGCGATGACCTCCAGGCGCCGAAACTCCGATCCCGCGATCGGCCCTTTGCCGTCGATCGGCTGCCCCAGAGGGTTCACGACGCGCCCGGCCATCGCGGTCCCCACGGGGATCTCGATGATGCGCCCGGTCTCCTTGACCGGGTCGCCCTCCTTGATCTCCGCGTCCTCGCCGATGAGCACCGCGCCGATGGAGTCCTCCTCCAGGTTGAGCGCGAGGCCCATGACGCCGCCGGGGAACTCGAGAAGCTCTCCGACCTGCGCGTCCGGAAGCCCGTACACGCGGGCGATGCCGTCCCCGACCTGCAGGACCGTGCCGACGAACTCGACGTCGACCTTGCGCTCGAACTTTTCGAGCTCCTGGGTCAGGATGCTGGTGATTTCTTCTGGTCGTATGGCCATGGTTGTCGTTTTTTAGGGTCAGGATGTTGGAGTACTGCGATTAGCGATAGGCGATTGGCGATTAGGATCAAGATCATCAGGGAACCCGGCGGCCGAATACTCGCGAGATGCTTCACGGACCAAGTTACCTTCCATTGCGCGCACGTAGGCGTTCACAAGCTTGCTCAGTTCCATCAAATCCTTAAGAAGGGCTGTGATCGCATCTCCGTCTCCGTATCCAAGTCTTTGGGCCAGCAGGAGCAAAGTGCGAAGCTCAAATGTGGACCCGCGCGCAATCCTCCCGAAGTTCACGTTGGACGCCCCCGGTCCCCGTCCCCACCCTTCCGCTATGTTCGAAGGAATGGACACGGCTGCTGACCGAGTTTGAGCGATCACTCCGAATCGCTCGTCGGGTGGAAACGACTTGGTTACCTCGTACACGCTTTCAGCCACGGACATGCCGACTTGCCAGACCTTCAAGTCCTCAAAGCTCTCCACATGCTCTACGTAGCTTCTTCCTTCGCTCACTTGGTCCCCTCGCTAAACATCGAAAACCTCCAATCTCCAATCGCAAATCGCCAATTGCCAATCGCTAATCGCCAATCCCTAATCGCCAATCTCTAATCGCCAATCCCAAATCCCCAATCGCTAATCGCCATCTCCCTCACGCCTGCTTCAACAGCTCATACCTCAACTGGTCCCGCAGCCGGCGAAGGCCGCCGCGGATCGTGCCGTCGAGCACGAAGTTGCCGTAGCTCACCTTGACGCCGCCGATCAGGGTCGGATCGACTCGAAACTCCGGCTCCACCTTCTTCCCGGATGCCTTCTCTAGCTTCTCCACGATCCGTTTCCGCTCCGCCTCGCTCAGCTCCGAGGAGGAAAGCACCTGAGCGTAAAGCACCTTTCCGAACTCGCGGCGCAGCTTCACGAACTCGTCCCGGACCTCCCCAAACAGCGCCTCGCGCCGCTTGGAGAGCATCAGGCGGATCGCCTTCATCGTGATCGCAGTAACCCGGTCCGAAAACACCCGCTCCACGAGGCCGACCTTCTCGTCGCGCGCGATCCGAGGGCTGAACAGGAAGTCCTTGAACCGCTGGTCCCGCGCGAGAAGGCCCGCGACCGCGTCGAGGTCCGCCTCCACGCTCTTGACGACGTCGCCCTTCTTTGCCACGCCGAAAAGCGCCCGCGCGTATCTCCTCGCCACCCGGGTGTCGGAATGCACTTAACCAGGTACCTCCACCTTCTCGATGAACTCTTCCACCAACTTCCGGTTCTTGGCGTCGTCGACGTTTTCGCCGACCAGGCGCTCGGTCGCTTGGAGCGTGAGGTTCACGACGTGCAAGCGCAGGTCGCCCACGATCTTGTCCTTCTCGCGCTCGATGTCCTCCAGGGCGCGCTTCTTCAGCTCCTCGGCCTGTTGAACGGCCTCGGCGCGAAGCTGGTCTCGCAGGTCCTGCGCCTCCCGAATCTGAGCCTGAATCTGCTCCCTGGCCTGCGCCTCGGCTGCCGCTAGCCTTCCCTCGTACTCGGTTCGCATCTCCTCCATCCTCTGGCGCAGTTCCTCCGCCTCGGTGAAGGTGCGCTCCAGCTCCGACGTGCGGTTCGAAATCGCCTCGCCCAGAGGCCGGAAATAGAAGTAGTTTAGGACCGGGAACAGCAGCAGGAACATGCCGATCATGGCGATGGTCTTGCCGATATCGAGCGGGATGCCTTGGTGCTGGAGCGTCTCCTGGAATCCGATAGGCACCTTCGTGGAGACGTAGTAGCCCCCGAACGCCAAGGCGAGCCCGATCAAGCACGTTACGAGCGTCTTGTTCAATTCCGATCCCTTACTTGTTGAAGTTCGCCGGTGCGAGGAACAGGGTCAAGAGGAACGTCAGCTCGACGAACGCGAAAGCGATGAGCATGACCGTCTGCAGGCGGCCCAGCGCCTCCGGCTGCCTCGCCATGCCCGTCATCGCGCCGTAGCCGATGAGCCCGAATCCAATTCCGGCCCCGAGTACCGCGAGGCCGAGTCCAATCATCATCATGTCGTGTAGTTATCCTCCTTGGTGATCCGGATCAAATCTGTGTCAATGGGCCATCGCGTGCTCGCCGCCGTGGGCGGGTCCATGGTCCTCCTCGTGATGCAAAACGAGCGACAAGTAGACGCAGGTCAACAGAGTGAATACGAGGGACTGCACGATGACGGTCAGCAGCTTGACGAGTAGCAAAAGTCCGCCGAGCGGAAAGTAAACGGGCTTTCCGATCGCGTTCAACGCCTCGACCGCCGTATGCCCGCCGAAGATGTTTCCGTACAGCCGCAAGCTGAGGGACACGTTCTTCATCAGCTCCGAGATGACCTCGATTGGAAACAGGATAAAGGGCATGATGAACCCAACGAGCCCGCCCATCTTCGGCCCCGCGAAGTGTCTGAGGTGCTTGAAGAAGCCGATCACCCATGCGGACAGGAGACCCCTTCCCTTTCGCCTCTCCGCGTCCGCGTGCCCCTTGATCCCCTCGTACTGCACGTAGCTCACGGCCATCAGCGCCATCGCCAGGTTAAAGCTGAGGTCGGCGGTCGGCGAGGTCGGAAAGAACAGCGCGACCGAATTTCCGACGAAGATCACGACCCAGAGCGTGCCGATGAAAGGGATGTACTTCCTTCCGTGCGGGCCGATGATGTTCACGCACATCGACTCCACGAACAGAAACATCTGCTCCGACGCCTGGGTGATCGGGTTTTTGAACACCCTTTCGCCGAGCCCCGACTTCGTGATTCGGATCGCGACGGCGATGAGCGCGAGCACCAGGGCGAAATAAAAAACGAGCCCGAAAAAACCGGGCCCCGCATGCTCGCCGCCATCGACGGACGCAAGTGGCGGCAAGGTCAGTTGCAGGGAGTCCATACGAGAGTTCTCATCGCGCCCATCTCAGCGGGCCGCGGCCCACGCGACGAAGGCGAAGTATACCAACACGAGCCCAACGACGAAGCAAGGCGGCGCGCCGCCGCCGATCCCGCGAGCGTAGCCTGCCAGAACCACATACACCGGTATCTTCGCAAGTAGCGCCAGAATCGTCAGCAGCACGCCGAGCCCCGGCTTTAGGCCCCGGCTTGCCGCGTTCGCCAGCAGCCGCACCAGAAGCCAGAGGCCCGTTACGCAAAACCCCGCGCCTCCCAGACCGAGTGCCGCGCCGCCGAGGCCCGAGGCGCCGCCCGCCAGATACGAAACACCGAGAAAGGCCGCTGCAAGAGCAACCCAGGCCGAAGAGCTTCGCGCGAGCGAGGCGGCTTTCAATTCCGACTTGCCCGGTTCAAGATCGCGAGAGCGAGCGCAAGGCCCACCGCCGCGCCGCCGACAGTGCCGATCGCCGTCCACTGGCTCGAGGATGCGGCGCGGTCGAGAAGCCAACCGACGCCCGCCCCGAGGATCGGCACTCCGATTATCACGTAAGCGATGGTGAGACCGACGCCGAGGCCCCTATAGCTTTCCGCTTCGCTCTCGGCGCGGCGAGCCTCCCGCAGCTTGCGGGCTTCGTGCTCTCCTCGAGCCTTCCGGGCTCGCTCCTCCAACTCCGCAAGGCCCCGATCGAGGCCCTCGTCGATTCCGGGAGCCTCCTCGCGAAGGCGTTCGCCGGTCTTCTCGAGCTTTGCGATCGCCTCTTCCGAAAGGTCCGCTCCCTCGCGCTCCAAATCCTCCAGCGCCGAACGAAAGCGCTCCCCGTCCGGATCGGGAGCCGGTATACGTTCGTCGGGCATACTGGAAGCGTACCGCAACCCATGAGCGCCACCGCCGGCTACCAGAGATCCCTCGACGACGAGGTCCAGTACCTCAAGGGCGTCGGGCCGAAGAACGCGGCGCTACTCGCCAAGGCCGGCATCCGGACCGTGCGCGACCTGCTTTACCACCTCCCCCGCAGGTACGAGGACCGAACGAATCTTCCACCCATGCAGAAGCTACGTCCCGGGATGTCGGCGACCGTGCGCGGCAAGCTCGTGGGCATCGACTCCAAGCAGACCCGGAACGGAATGGTCCTGCTTCGGGCGGCGATCACGGACGGAACCGGCACCGTCTCGCTGCTCTGGTTCAACCAGCCCTGGATTCAGCGCAAGCTTTCGAACTTCAAGGGCGAGATCGTCGCGTTCGGGCAGGTCAAGGAGGCCGGCTGGTCGTTCGAGATCGGGAACCCGGAGTTCGAGCTGGTGGAGCCCGAAGACGAGGCGGAGGAGTTCTCGCGCATTTGGCCCGTGTATCCGCTCGTTGAGGGCCTGCCGCAGAAGCTGGTTCGGCGCGCGGTCGCGTCGGCGCTCGCTACGCACCTACCGGCTGTGCGCGACCCGCTTCCGGATGCGCTGAAAGCCGAGTACCGTCTGAGGCCGCTGGACTGGTGCCTTAGACAAGTGCACCGGCCCGAGAGCGATGCCGATCGCGAGGCGTCGCGCGGAAGGCTGGTTTTCGAGGAGTTCCTTTACCTGCAGCTCGCGCTGTGTCAAAAGCGAGCCGAGACGCACCGCGAGATGGGCATCGCGTTTCCGATCGGCGAGCAGAAAGGGCTTTGGGACGAGATTCGGAGGATGCTCCCGTTCGAGCTCACAGGAGCGCAACGGCGAGTGATCGGGGAGATCTTCGCCGACATGGAAGCCGCGTATCCTATGAACCGCCTCCTCCAGGGAGACGTTGGCTCCGGCAAGACCGCGGTCGCCGCGGCGGCCATGCTCGCGGCAGTGCGGTCCGGCTACCAAGCAGCGATCATGGCGCCGACCGAGATACTCGCCGAGCAGCACCACATGACCTTCCGAGAGATCCTGCATCCCCTGGATGTGCAGGTCGCCTTGCTCGTCGGCAAGCAGACCGCGACGGAGCGCGGCCGGGCGCTCGCGAAGGTGGAGAGCGGCCAAGCGGGCGTCGCAGTGGGCACGCACGCGCTCATTCAGGAGGGCGTGCGGTTCGCGAGGCTCGGGCTCGTGGTCATCGACGAGCAGCATCGCTTCGGGGTGCTGCAGCGCGCTGCACTCCGGGAGAAAGGCTATGGAAATCCGGACGTGCTCGTGATGACCGCAACGCCCATTCCGCGGACCCTAACGATGACCCTGTACGGCGATCTGGACCTTTCGGTGATCGATGAGATTCCGCCGGGACGCAAGCCGATCAAGACGCATTGGAAGAGGACGGACGAGCGAAAGAGCGTTTACGATAAGGTTCGGTCGCTGCTGAAGGAGGGACGGCAGGCGTACTTCGTGTGCCCCCTCGTTTCCGAGAGCGAGAAGACCCTCGCCCAGGCCGCAAAAGACCTCCACCATAGGCTCAGCACGCAGGCCTTCGCCGACCTCCGCATCGGGCTGCTCCACGGCCAGATGCGCCCCAAAGAGAAGGAGAAGGTCATGGCAGAGTTCCGGGTGCGAGAGCTGGACGCGCTCGTGAGCACGACCGTCATCGAGGTCGGCGTGGACGTCCCGAATGCGAGTGTGATGGTCGTCGAGGACGCGAACCGGTTCGGCCTCAGCCAGCTTCATCAGCTTCGCGGGCGGGTCGGACGGGGCGCCACGCAAAGCTACTGCGTCCTCATCGGCGATGCGCGAGGAGACGAGGCCGAGGCCAGGCTGAACATCATGGTAGAGACCTCGGACGGGTTTCGTATCGCGGAGGAGGACCTGAGGATTCGAGGCCCCGGTGAGCTTCTTGGGACCAAGCAGGCGGGAAACCTCGGGCTGAAGGTCGCCGACCTGATCCAGGACGGCAAGATGCTCGAGGTCGCCAGGCAGGCGGCGATGGGAATCTTAGAGGCGGACCCATCGCTGGCACGTCCCGAGCACGCCGCGCTCCGAGAGGCCGCCTCGCGACTCTCGCCTGAGAAGGCGGCAGTGGTCGTGTCCTGAACCGTCGGAAACCAGCAGGCGCGTGGGCGCAACCGCCGAATTCGTCGTAGAATGTGACATATGGTGCGTGCGTGGATCCTGTTGGCGGCGCTGACCGCCTTCTCGGCCGGCGCTCAGGTCCGGACTTCCATCCGGAGCCCCATACTCGGCACGTGGGAATCCGAGACCGCCGGCTACGCGCGCTTCGAGTTCGGACGATACGGGGACTACGAAGAGGTCCAAGAACAGTTCGACCGAAAGTCCGGCAGAATCGTGCGTAGAATCGAGGCTGAGGGACGGTTCCTGCTAAACGTGCGGGAGCTGACGCTTCGGCAGAAGCACCGCACGATCACGTCGTACGACTCCGACGGCAACGTTCGCAAGGTACAAGAGTTCGGCCGCGCGGAGAGGGTGGTGTACCTTCTGCTGCCGAAGAAGGAGCACATGCAGGTGACGGACACGGACGGAACGAAGCGGCAATTCGTTCGCACCAGGCGCGTCGACGACTAGTCCGGGGACGCGGCCTCTATAGCCTCGCCATCCGGTACAGGATGTGCGCGTAGATGCGGCTCATCCTGAAGAGGTTCTCCACTTTCAACCGCTCGTCCGTCTCGTGCGCCCTGCCGTCGCCGTCCCAGCCGGTTCCGATGCTCACGGTATTGGGAAACATCCGCGCATAAGTCCCGCCGCCCATCACGCCGGGCTCCTTGTCGTCCCCGGTTTCCTCGCGATAAGCCTCGCAAATCGCCTTTACGAGCGGGTGTTCGAGAGGAAAGTACAGGGGCGGGCTGTCGTTCATGTCGGCGAGACGGAACTCGCCCTCCAGCTCCTTCAAGTGCGCCTCGCATCGCCGCCGCAGCATGTCGCCGCTCCAAGTGACCGGGTAGCGAACGTTGAAGAGCAGGCGAAGCGCGTCTGCTTCGGTCGAGACGACCCCAAGGTTGCAGGTCAGGTCCTTGCTCGGCTCGTCCGCGCCCGCGATTCCGAGCCCCGCGCCGCCGATGTGGGCCATCTCGAAGAGATCCTTATAGAAGCCTTGCGCGCTCAGGGGAGCACACTCTCGAAGGAAGCGAAGGGCTCGAATGGCCGCCGAGTCTCCCCCGTGCGGAAACGAACCGTGCGCGGCCTTTCCGTGAGCGTCCACCGACAGGGTCTCCGAGTCGATCCAATTCCAGGCGACGTTTCGATCCCACGCGCAAGTGAGCGCATCTTCTACTTCCGCCTTGGCGTCGGCCGAAACGCGTACGCTCGCCTCGCAGCGGTCGATCACGATGTTTGGCCTTTGTCCTCCTTCCAAGCGAAGCAGCCGAAATCCGCTCTCGGAAATCTTCGCTTCTACGAGCAGGTTCACGATCCCCTTCTCCCCGTGGTAAAGCGGCCAGCCGGAGTCGGGAGCGATGCCGAGAGAGGGCGCCTCTTCGGTCTTTGAATAATGCTCGGCGCACTTCATGCCGGACTCTTCGTTGCATCCGAAAACGCAGCGCACGCGCACGCCCAAGTCCGGGCAGGTTTCCATCAAAGCCCGGGCGGCATAGAACGAGGCTATCGTCGGGCCCTTGTCGTCCAGGCTCCCCCTGCCGTAAAGGTACTCCCCGTCGATCTCGGCGCCGAAGGGCTCGTGCTTCCAACCGGGACCGACGGGAACCACGTCCAGATGCCCGAAGGACGCGATCATCCGTTCTCCGTCGCCGAACTCCGCGAACCCGGCATAGCCGTCCACGTCCTTCGTTCGCATGCCCGCGCCTTCCCCCAGCTCGAGCGCGAGATCGAGCGCCTCTCGAACCGCCTTGCCGAAGGGCGCGTTCGGGGCCGGGTCGTCTTCGACGGAGGCGATCCGCACCATGCGCCGCGTGTCCTCCAGCAGAGCGGTCTCGTGCTCTCGCAGCCACTCCTGGGCGCGTTGAACTTCCGGCGCGGACATGCGCGAGAGGTTACCCATGGCACTTGTCTGAATTCGGGTCGCGAGGGGGCGGCCTCGGCGGCGGCCACAAAAGAAAGAGGCGCCGAATTGGGGGTTCGGGCGGCTGGAGAACCCACCTGGCGCCAACCCGCATCTTCCACGCAGACAAGCGATCTAGCCAGGTAAGGCAACCAGGTCGTGGCACGGAACGAACTCAGGTTCTCGCTCGCGGGTAAACCGCAGCGGGATGTTGGCGGATCAAGCGCGATCTGCTTTTCGAGAAAGGTTCGGCGAAGAGCCCGCCGCGGTCGCGGTTGCTCCCGGACGCGTGAACCTAATCGGTGAGCACACGGACTACAACGACGGCTATGTGCTGCCGATCGCGATCGACCGCGGCATCGCGGTCGCGGCATCCCCTCACGAGGGCGCTTCCGCGCTGTTCTCGCTACAGGAGGGGGAAACGGATGCATTCGACGTCCGCCTTCTCCGCCCGGGCATGGTGGGGGGCTGGGGGGCGTACGCGGCCGGGATGGCGTGGTCGCTTCAGTTCGAAGGATTCGAAGACCTGCCGAACTTGCGCGCATTGGTGCACGGAGACTTGCCGCCCGCAAGCGGCGTCAGCAGCAGCGCGGCGCTAGAAACCGCTTTCGGAATGATATGGGATCGGCTCGCGGGGCTCGCCGTAGACCCGATGCGGCTTGCTTCGATCGCCCAGCGAGCGGAGAGCAGGTTCGTGGGAGTCGAATGCGGTATCATGGATATGCTCGCGAGCGTTGCGGGCCGTGCGGGGCACGCGCTCTTGCTGGACACACGAGACCTGAAAGTCCGGCATGTGCCCATCCCGAATTCGCTCGCGGTCGTCGTATGCGACACGCGTACTCCCCGAAGCCTTGCGGCAACCGCCTACAATGCGGGCTTCGAGGAATGCCGACGCGCCGCGCAAGCGATGAACGCCGATAGCCTTCGAGATTGCGGCCTCGACGACCTCGAAGCCGCGAAGGAGAAGCTTGGGCCCATCTTGTACCGGCGGGCGCGACACGTATTGACGGAAAACCTCCGGTGCCTCGATTTCGTCGAAGCACTTCGGGGCGATGATCGAGAAGCCCTTGGCAGGCTGATGCGCGAGAGCCACGAGAGTCTCCGCACGGATTTCGAGGTCAGCTCGCGGGCGCTCGACACGATGGCCGAGGCGGCGATTCGGTCGCCCGGATGCGTCGGCGCGCGAATGACGGGAGCGGGATTCGGCGGCTCCTGCGTGGCGCTGGCCGAGCGGGACGAAGCAGATGCGTTTGTTGCATCCGCAATCGAGGTATACAGGCGAATGACCGGAAGCGAGTGCGAGCTATGGAGGTGCGAGCCTGCGGTCGGCGCGCGAATCGTGGAATAGGCCCATCGGCCCCGAATTCGCGATTGGGAGAAACTTTGGGGAACACCGAGCAGATGAGAATCTTCGAAAGCTTTGACGCCAGCGGGGTTAAACTGAGATTTGGCGCGGCACAACAGCCAACCGAGAGCATTGCGGCCGTCCGCAGACGAGCGAGACGCCGGCTCGAGCCCCGCGACAGACCAGGCAATGTTATGGGAGTTGGAACTTTAGTCTGCCGGCATGTTAAATCCACCGGCTCTTGTGGAATGAACCAGTTAGGCGGTTAGTCAATCCAGATTCAGGGGTGGGTTCATGGCAATGCCAAGTGCATCGAGAGCGGACGTAACCAAAAGAGGCGTCCGATTGACCAAACGAGAGATCGAGGTTCTCAGCCTCATCGCTCAGGGTCACAGCAGCAAGGAAGCGGCGGATGTTTTGTTCGTCTCGAAGAGAACCGTTGACTTTCACTTGGCGAACATTTACGACAAGCTTCAGGTGAACAACCGGGTGCAGGCGTTCCGCGCGGCGACGCGCCTTGGCCTGATCCCGTTCGAGCCGAGCTTTGGCGTACAGGTTCGCGACTAACCGCCGCCTATCCATCAAATTGCCCAATAGCGGCCTCGAGGAAGATTCTTCGGGGCCGCTTAATTGGGCCTTCTTGCGCAGTTCGCGACCATAATTGCGCGGTGGCTGAGGGCGAATCCGGCTATTTGGACCACGCGAGCGTTCATGCTTGGAGGACGGACGGCGGCGCCGAGCTGCGCGTGGAGATCGAGGGAGTTCTTACGGCGCTTTCGGCCACCGTCCGGCGGGTGTTCCCGGCAAGCGATCCCAACTCCTACTTTTCGATTCAAGACGGCTCCGGCCGCGAGGTCGGCCTGCTCAGAGGGCTCGACGGATTGGACCCCGAAAGCCGCGCGCGGTTCGAGGAGGAGCTGGACAGGCGCTACTTTACGCCCTACATCGAGCGCGTGGAGGACCTGCGCCAAGACGGCGGCATGTGGCTGTTCCAAGTCGCCACGCAGCGGGGAAAGACGAAGTTCTATGTTCGAAGCTGGCGCGACAGCTCGCACGAGATCCGTCCAGGCAGATGGCTGATCTTCAGCGTGGACGGCCAGAGGTATCTAATCCGGGACTGGGAGGATTTGGATGCGCGGAGCAAGGACCTCTTGGAGAAGCTTTTTTAGCCGCGCGCTGGACCTCGTCTATGTCCCGAAGTGTGGGCTATGCGGCGCATTGGGGACTTCGGCGATGTGCACCGTCTGCGAAGCCACGCTTTTGCCGCTCGACGACGAGTGGATTCCGCGAGGTCCGGGAGATCCCCTCGACGGAGTGGCGCGCGCCTACCGGTACACCGGTAGGGCCGAGCAGGCCGTTCACAGGCTCAAGTACTCGCGCGTCACGTCGCTCGCGGATCCGATGGCGGGCCTGATGAAGGGATTCCTGGCGAAGGTGTCGCTGCTCGACGCGGACGCGTTCGTTCCGGTGCCCATACACTGGACCAGGCGATGCTTCCGCGGCTTCAACCAGTCCGACCTCTTGTGCCTTGACCTTCCGGCCAGTGCCGTTCGCAAGGATCTAGTGAGAAGGGTGCGCGCCACGCGCCCCCAAGTCGGGCTCAGCCCGGAAGAGCGCAGACGCAACTTGGCGGATGCGTTTGAGGCTTCCGCCGAAGCCGAAGGACAGACGGTCGTGCTCCTCGACGATGTGCTCACGAGCGGATACACGGCGTTCGAGTGCGCGAAAGCGCTGAAGGCGAAGGGCGCCCTCAAGGTTTTCGCAGTCGCGTTCGCGGGCGGCTGAGCCGGGCCGCTTATCGCTTAGGCTGCAACAGGCCGTACGCGCCGTCGTTGCGCCGATACAAGACCTCGACCTGGCCGCTCTCCTCGTTCACGAACACGAAGAACGGGTGGTCGATCAGCTCCAACTGAAGCACGGCCTCGTCCGGCGACATCGGCTTCAACAGGAACGTCTTCCGCTCGGCGATGGCCAAGTGGTCGGCAGCCTCCTCCTCGGGCGCGGCGGGTTCGGCGGCAAGGGCCTCCGGAACGCCGTGGCCCCTCCTTCGGTGGCGGTCGATCAGCCGGCCCTTCAGCCTCTTGAGGCGCGTCTCCATCTTGTCGGTCACCTTGTCGATGGCCGCGCGAATGTTCTCGTCGTACTCCTCGCCCCGAACGTAAAGCCCGTCTGCGTGAACGGTGATCTCGACCCGATGCCCGGCCTGGCGGTTCTGCTTTTCGGTCCGATGCACCATCTCCACTTTGCTGGCGGAATGGAAGTACCGGTCGAGCTTTCCGAGCTTGGATGCGGCGTACTCCCGATCCTTGTCGCTGAAATTGCCTTCCGCATTGCGAACCAATACTTCCATTGATTGCCTCCCTAAGAAGAAATACGCACGATCGTGGCGATCGCCATCGCGGCGATGCCCTTCCCCTGGCCGAGCCATCCCAAACCCTCGTTCGTCGTAGCCTTGACGTTCACGCGGGCGGGCTCGATGCCGAGGGCGTCGGCGAGGCTCGATCTTATGTTTCCAATCCGCTCGGCCAGCCTCGGAGATTCGGCGATCACGGTCGCATCGAGGTTCGACACGGACCACCCCGCGTCCTGCAACAGTTTCGCCGCGTGCGCCAGGAACAGAGTAGATCGGGCGTCCTTCCAGCGCGCGTCGGTGTTGGGAAAGTGTTCCCCGATGTCGCCCAGCCCGGCCGCACCCAAGAGGGCGTCAACGGCCGCGTGCGCCAGCGCGTCCGCGTCCGAATGTCCTTCGAGCCCCGGCGAGCCGGGAATCTCCGCACCGCCGAGGTACAGCGGCCTCCCGGCGTCCGACGAAAACGGGTGGATATCGTAGCCGATGCCCGTTCGAGTTTCGGCAGCGCCGAGGAAGCGCTCCGCCCGGGCAAGGTCCTCCGGCAGGGTGATCTTGATGTTCTCCGGATCCCCCGCGACCACTTCGCATGGAAACCCCGCCGCCTCCAGCAGGCTGGACTCGTCCGTGAACTCGGAAGCCGCCTCGCGGTGCGCCTTCAGGAGCCAATCCCGCCGGGCAGCCTGAGGGGTCTGCACTGCGATCAATCGCAACCGGTCGAGCGTTCGATATCCGTTCTCGATGCGTTCCTTGATCGTATCGTGAGGTCCCAGGCCCGGAACCGCCGCGCCCCAGTCCCGCGCGGCCGAGACCACGGAAGAGGTCAGCCGGGCCGATACGAACGGCCTCGCGGCGTCGTGCAGAAGGCAGATGCCCGTCTCTTCCGGCATCGCCTCGACGGCGAGCCTGCTCGAGTCCTGGCGCGAGGAGCCGCCCGCGATCGCGAAAAGCGCTCCCTGCGCCTCGCTCTTCACGCGGCCGAGGTTTGCGGGCGATGCAACGATGCCGACGCCTGCGACTTCCGGGTGCGAGCGCAGCGCGTCGAAGGACCAGCGCCACAAGGGCCGGCCCCGCAGAACAGCGGAAGCCTTGTCGGACCCGAATCGCGCTCCTTCGCCGGCAGCGAGCACCGCCGCGTGGACGATCATGGCCGCCCGTATTCTGGCAGGAAGGGAGGCGCGGGGGCCCAATGTCGGACCCGGACCCCTGGAGATTGACGGACTCAATGTGCCCCTGAGCCTTCCCCTGGCGAACTTAGCGCGGCGCGCCTGAGTTGGTTCGGCCCTGGGCCCGAAGTCGAAGCGAGCGGTTCGCCGCTACCGGTCGAAAAAGTGTATGCGTAAGGGCCAAAACTCGTGTTAACATGGTCTTGTGCCGCTTCCGAAATGAGGAGGCTGCGGGTGCACTTGGTCCGAGACCTTGAATTGAGTGGGATTTGTCGCTTTGCCGTTGGGTTCTGCGCAGTATTGGCGTCCGTTCAGGCGCAACCGCAGGGAATCAACCTAGACCTCGACATCTTCGATGGCGACCCGCAGATCGGCAACGGCGCGCCGAGTCCGCAATTCGGCGGCGCCGCCAACCAGCCGGGGTACTGGAATCGCGTCCATGCGGGCACTCCTGGTCCCGAGCAACTCTTGGACCTGTCTGGGAATCCTTCGAGTGTCGTGTTTCGAGCCTCCGGTGGGATAGGAACGGGTATCGGCTTCCGATTCGAAGGGAACACGGGCGACTACGCGCTGCTGTTGAACGATGCCGCTGAAGTAGGTTATGGTGGCACCAATTACTACACATTGCATGGGTTGGTCCCTGGACTATATCGAGTGATTACTTACGCAGTAAAGCCGCAGGGAGGATACGCGGTTACGTACGTGACGGTTCCCGGCTCTTCAAGTCCAAATCCGCAGGCGGTAACGGGACCTATGCCTGGCAACGCCCTTTCGTATTTGGTTACCCACTCGATTCACGAAGTCAACGTCACATCGGGTAGGCTCATGATCGAAGCGTCGATTGGGCCGACGAACTCTTGGGTCAATGGCATGCAATTGGTGCTCGTGCCCGAACCGGCCGGCCTGGTGCTTATCGGCGCGCCGCTGTTCTATGTGCTGACTCGTCGGAGTGCAACTGTCGCTTTAATGGAGAGCAGAAAGTGAATTTGAAATCGTTCTATTCTCGGCGTAATGTGACGGGACTCTTGCGATTCGCTGCGGTGCTCAGTTGGTTGACATTCGCAGTTCCTGCGACGCCGCAAAGCGTGTACGTCGACCTCGACATATACTTCGGAGACCCGCAGATCGGCAACGGCGCGCCGAGTCCGCAATTCGGCGGCGCTGCAAACCAGCCGGGGTACTGGAATCGCGTCCACCTGTCGAGCCCTGGTCCGGACGTTTTGTTGGACACCGCGGGCCGGCCAACCAGCGTTGTAATGCGCGCCTCCGGCGGGATAGGAACGGGTATCGGCTTCCGATTCGAAGGGAACACGGGCGACTACGCGCTGCTGTTGAACGATGCCGCGAATATTGGCGGCGAGGGCACAAACGTATATCGGTTCGATGGTTTGGCTCGCGGAATCTACCGAATCGTCACCTATGCGGTGGCGCCGTACGGCGCCGTGTCCCCGGTCGCCGTCACGGTCCCGGGCTCGTGGAGCCCAAACCCTCAAGTCGTCACCGGGCCGATGCCGGGCAACAGCTTGCAATACCTTGTAACTCATTCCGTTCACGAATTGTCCGTGCAATCCGGCCTCGTGGAAATACGCGCCAGCGGTCCGTGGCCAACCTCTTACGTCAATGGCATGCAATTGGTGCTCGTACCGGAAGCTAGAACCTTCGCGGCCACCGGCATGCTACTCTTCATTGTGTTGATTCGAAAGAAGTCGAAGGAATAGTATCGGAATGTCCAAAGCTAAATGGAGAGTTTTCGTGTCTCGGTTTGAGGAGAGCGGAGGTCAGTAAAAGTGAAGACAAACAAAACGGCGCCTCGAACAGAGACTACTTGACAGTGAGCTTCTCGAAAAGCGGATCCCTTCGGTGGGCGTCCCAGCCAACCTACAATCGCTCGGGCGGCGAGGACACTGCCCTGGACATCGCCGTCGGCTGCGCGGGAAGCGCCTATGTCACGGGGCGATCCTTCGCGAGCTCGCCCGGACTCGACGCGACTACTCTGAAGTATGTGCTCGAAACGGCCACCGGCAACCAGCCGGACTACGTTCAGGTCGTTATCGGGACGCAATACGGGGTGCTCTCCGATCTCTACAACAGCGACAACCAACGATTCGCCGTGCAGTCCGACTACGACGCGGCGGGCCAGCTCAAGGTCCAATTCATCGTGGAATCCACCTTAAACACGACCACTCCGAGCGAGCTGTGTTTGATGGTGGAAGCATACGTGAATACAACGAGCATTCGACAAAGAATCGAGGTCTTCAACTTCGATCTCGGCAGTTACGACCTCATGGACGTACGTATGTCTTCTCTCAGCGACATGCTCGTCGAGATTCCAATCGTGGACGACCCGGCAAGGTATGTCAATTCGGGCGGCAAGAGCCGCGCGAGAATCACGTTCGAGGACCTCGGCGCATTGATCGAGGGTTGGTACGCCTACACGGACTGGGTGCACTGGAAGACGTTGAACTGAGACATTCGAGAGAATGAGTCCCACGACCTTAGCCGCCGATTGCGGACGGCCGGCAACCTCTCCGGTGGACTCCTCGGTCGCAGACGCAAGCCTCGCGCAGCGCGCCCTTGTAGCGAGACCCTGGTGGCCCCTTCGGGGGAACCTCCGGGGAGGAGTCCTATGGAGTGACCGGAAGTGTGGGCATGCAGGCGCACAGGCATACCGCCGAATCGGCGCCAAGCGCTAAGCCTGCTTTTCCCTTCGAACGTTGTTCCGGCGGCCCTTCGACTCGGGCTGCGCCTCGTCCGCCGAGACCTCCGCGAAGATCATCTTTCCGCGCTCGGTCTGGATAACTTGCGTTACCGTGACGTCCAACGTGTCGCCGATGTGCTCGCGGCCGTTCTCGACGACGACCATCGTGCCGTCCTCCAGGTAGCCGATCCCCTGTCCCGCCTGGTTGCCCTCCCGCACGACGGTCAGGTTCAGGCTCTCCTGCGGGAGCACGTTCGGACGCATCGCGAGCGCCAAGTCGTTGATGTTGAGCACCTTCACGTCCTGCATCGCCGCCACGCGGTTCAGGTTGAAGTCGTTCGTGATGATGTCGGCGCCGAGCACACGCGCCAAGCGGACCATTCTCGCGTCCACGCCGTCGCCGAGGTCCGGCGAGGACTTGTCGTGAATTCGAATCTCGGTCTGGAAGTCCGCTTGTAGGTGCCGCAGGATGTCGAGCCCGCGCCTGCCGCGCTGTCTCCTCAAGGAGTCGTGGCTGTCCGCGATGTACTGCAGCTCCTCCAGCACGAACCCCGGAACGTAGAGCGGCGTGTCGAGGAATCCCGTTCGAGCCAGGTCGTAGATGCGCCCGTCGATCAGCACGTTCGTGTCCAGAATCTTTAGCCCCCGCCTGCGCCCCTTCCCCCGCGACTTGTTCCATGGAAGGATCTCGTCCATGGACCTCAGCGCGTACACGGCCAGCGCGGTGAACCCGACCGTCATGCCCACCACCGCGAGCGGCGCGTAAACGCCCAAGTTGAGCGAGTTGAGGAGGAACAGGAACGGCATGGAGGCGATTAATCCCGCGAATACGCCGAGGAACAAGGTGACTCGGTCCGCCGTGTCCTGCTGTTCCCACCACTCTGCCGAGACCTCGCGCACCTTGATCGCGAGCCGCGCCACTCCCGCACCCAGCATAAGACCCAAAAGCGCGATCGCTGCCGTGTTCGCCGGGTTCTGGACCTCCGGCAGCTCAGTGGCCCCTCTTCCCTGAATCATGCGGAAGCTCTGCTCGTAGATCCAGGTAAGCAAGGTGGAGGCCTCGGTGCCCATAGCCACCGCGCCGAACAACGCGCAGATCACCACGAAAACTTTTTGTCGCAGGCTCAAAGCCTAATCCCCGGAACCTTTCTTCTTCGTCTCCAGAACTTCTACCTTCGCATCGCCCAAGAATGTAAAAAGAAACGCCTCCTCGACGGAGCCTTGCGCGAGCTTCACATGGCCGGCGGTTACGCGCCCGTTGGGCCGGGTCGAATCGTATCCGACCCAGCGCTCACCGTCGAACGCCTCCACCCACGCATGATAATAAAATGCTCCGTCTTGGTATACAAGCCCGCTGACGAGCCGGGCGGGCACATTCGCCGCGCGCATCAGCGTCGCGGTGAGGATCGCGTAGTCGCGGCAAACGCCCTCCTTCGTACGTAATACCTCGCTCGCGTCCCGAAGCACCCCGATTCCGGCGTTCGGCTTCATGCAGCCCGTTACGAACTCTCGAACCTTTTCCGATGCCGATGCCACGGTGGCAGAATCGCCGATGATGGATGCCGCCAGCTCGCGAAACTCTTGGCTGTCGGCGGGAATGTTCATGGTTGGCTTGACCCACTCTGGCTTTGCGGCCGCAGCTTGCGCCAGCGTTCGAAGCTCGCCGCTCGCGTGCCGACGCTCGACGGGCTCCACCGGCTGAATGGTCAGGACCCACGAAGAACCGGACTTCTGCACTTGCTGATGGGCGTCGATAGGCGCCGCCGTCAGGCTCGCGCCCGTGATGCGGAGTTTGACTCTCTCGAGCTCGTCCACGTTCCCGAGCGGTCTGTCCGGCTTCAAGCGGCTCAATACCGCGAGGTCCTGAAAGCCTCCCGAACCGCTCGGCTTGAGCGCTTCCTCCTTCGTGACCGGGATCATTTCGATGCCCATTGGGCCGTCGATCTTGATCAGATCGCCCTTGGCGCTCATATAAACCTTCATCGTCACGCGCGGCTCGGCGACCTCGATCAGGGTCGCATCGAACGAGATTCCGCGAACGAGCGCCTTCGACTTGCCGACGAGCTTCGTAGTGGTCTTGACCAGCGTTGCGGTCATCGGGTCCAGAACATAGAAGCTCTTCAACGCCCCGGCCCTCACGTTCTCCTGGAGCAGCACGTTGACGGCGTCGTCCACGATCCTGCCGTCCTTGGGAACGGCCAGCGTCTTCTCGGTTACCGTGCCCGAGTTGTCGATCGTCAGCCGCACCTCGGTCGGCGAGAAGCTCGCCTTGATCAGTTGGGACCTGCCTCCGCTCTTTATGGAAAACGTCATTCGCTGCGGAGAGCCGCTCGAGTTCGTCCACGTGGAGGACTGCATCTCCATCTGCAGCGACTGGCCCAGGAGCCCGGCGCCGATCACCGTTTTCGTGTCGGAGCGCGTCAGCTTCGAGCCCTGCGCAGGGTCCGGCCGGACGATGTTCGAAACGTAGCCGAGCTTCGAGCCTCGGACGTAAAGGCCGAGGAACGTCTCGTTCGCAAAAGCGAGCGAGGCCGCGAGCCAGAGCAGAACCAGGAACAGTCTTCGCATCATGGGCCCTCTAAGAATACGGCTGAATCGCCCTCGCGATGCGGCGTTTGGGCCGGAGGGACCGTAGATTTGCGGATGTGGGAGTTGTGTGGGCACATAGGATTGCGGGCGAATCCTGCTTTTAGGATGGGTATGCGATTGTTTGGGGAACGCAAACCTTGTCGAGACCGTCCGGTTGACAGGGCGCCGATTGCGTCGGTAGCATGGCAGGCGCCCAATTCCCCTCCCGCGCGCCGAATTCGATCATGGCAAAAAAGCTCGTAATAGTCGAGTCGCCCGCTAAGGCGAAGACCATCCGGCAGTTCCTCGGTCCGGAGTACGCGGTCGAAGCCAGCATAGGCCACGTGCGCGACCTTCCGGGCAATCGAAAGGGCTTGCCGGCGAACCTGCAAGGCAAGTGGTGGGCGGATTACGCGGTGGACGTGGACAACGGCTTCGAACCGCACTACGAGGTGCCCGCGGAGAAGAGGAAGGCCGTCGAACACCTTCGGACTGCCCTCCGAGACGCCAGCGAGCTGGTGCTCGCGACGGACGAGGATCGCGAGGGCGAGAGCATATCCTGGCACCTCCTCGAAGTCCTGAAGCCTGCCAAGTCCGTCGAGGTCAAGCGCATCGCGTTTCACGAGATCACGCGCGAAGCAATCGCGGAGGCGCTGCGAAACCCGAGGCAGATCGACCGAAAGCTGGTCGAAGCGCAAGAGGCGCGCCGAATCCTCGACCGGCTCTACGGCTACACGCTTTCGCCCGTTCTGTGGGGCAAGATCGCAAAGGAGCTGAGCGCGGGCAGGGTTCAGAGCCCTGCGGTCAAGCTGATCGTCGAGCGCGCAAAGCGTAGGCGCGATTTCGTAACCGCGGCTTTTTGGGACCTTCGCGCCGAGCTCGCCGTAAACGGCGACTCGTTCACAGCGATCCTTCGGGAAGCGGACGGCACGAGGCTGGTCGCGGGAAAGGATTTCGATGAGCTAACCGGCAAGCCGACGAGCGACAAGCTTCTATGGCTCGAGGAGACTGCGGCGAGTGAGCTGGCCGATAGCGCGCTCGGGTCGCGTCCATGGCGGGTCTCCCGACTCGTCCGTTCGCCAGGCCAAGAAAAGCCGCCCGCTCCCTTCCGGACGACAACTCTGCAGCAGGAGGCGAACCGCAAGTTCGGATTCTCCGCGGATCGCACTATGCGCGTCGCGCAGGACCTTTACGAGGGCGTGGAAGTGGACGGCTCGCGCGTGGGCCTGATCACCTATATGCGTACAGACAGCCTTCACCTTGCCGACTCGGCCGTGCGCTCCGCGCGAGAGGAGATACGGAAGCGATTTGGCGACGAGCACGTGCCGCAGAAGCCGAACCGCTACTCGTCCAAGGTTGCGAACGCGCAAGAGGCCCACGAGGCGATCCGGCCGACCGAGTTTGGCAGAACACCCGACAGCATTTCGAGTGCGCTGCGCGCGCTTGGCGAAGCGCACGTTAAGCTCTACGACCTCATCTACCGCCGGGCCCTGGCATCGCAAATGAAGCCGGCCGAGGTCATGCGGACTACTGCGGACATCGAAGTGCAAGCGGGCGATCGCAGACTGTCCTTCGAGGCGACCGGCAAGGAGATCAGCTTTCCCGGGTTCCTGCTGGCATACGTAGAGGATGTGGACGATCCCGAAACGGAGCTGGAGTCGAAGGAGCGCGTGCTTCCTTCGCTGCAAGAAGGCCAAGAGGTGCGCGCCAACGCCGTTACGCCCGTCAAACGGGAAACCAAGCCGCCGCCGCGATATACGGACGCAACGCTCATCAAGGCGCTGGAAGACCTGGGCATCGGCAGGCCGAGCACCTACGCCTCGATCTTGAGCGTCATCGAGGACCGAGGCTACGTGCGGAAGGAGAAGCGGGAGCTGATCGCCACCTGGCTCTCCTTCCTGGCGATGGAAATCCTCGAAAACCACTTCGCCGAGTTCATGGACCTCAAGTTCACCGCGGCGATGGACTCTACGCTGGACGCAATCGCGAACGGTAAGGACGATGCGAAGGCGTACTTGCAGCGGTTCTTCTTTGGCGGTAATGGCGACCCGGGGCTCCGGGAAGCCGTCCGGGAAAGGCGGCGCGAAATACCGTTCCCGTCCATTCGGCTCGGCGCGGAGCCGTCCTCCGGGAAGGCCGTCGCGGTGCGAATGGGCAAGAACGGACGCCCGTTCCTTCAGGTAGGGGACGGGGAGGATCGCCGCTTCGCGAACATTCCGAGCTCCGTGGACCCGGAAGACCTCTCGCTGACGCGCGCTCTGGAGTTGATTTCCGGTGATCCGCCGGCCCCGGAAAGCATCGGCGTTCATCCGGTATCCGGAAAGCGGCTACTGCTTCGGGAGCGAAACGGCTATTACCTGGAGGTCGAGCGCACGCCACAGGAGGTCGAGGCAAAGGTCAAGCCGACTTGGGTCGCGTTACCCACCGGTGTGGATCCGAGGCACCTGAGCGAAGCCGAAATCGCCTTCCTTTGCTCGCTTCCGAAGACGATCGGCGAGCATCCCGAGACGGGCGAGCCGATCCTCTTCAGGCTCGGCAAGTACGGGCCGTTTATCCAATCCGGCGAGGAAATGCGCTCGGTCGGAGACTGGCGGGACGGAATCAGCCTGAATGTGGCCCAATGCGTAGAGATTCTGAGCCAGCCCAAGGAGGCCGCGTCTCGCAAGGCCCGAAAGTCGGCGGGGCCCATCCTCGAATTCGGCGAGTTGGCAGGGGCGAAAGGTCCGGTTCGCGTGCTCGCAGGCAGGTACGGCCCGTACGTGACCGACGGCAAAACGAACGCCACGCTTCCGAAGGGCACGGACCCCAAGTCGGTCACGCCCGAGATGGCAATGGAGCTGCTACGGGCTCGCGCCGCTGCCGTGGAGGCAAACGGCTCCCAAGGCAGGCCCTACCGGCGTCGCCGATTTGCTTCCAAACGTCGCAAGTAAGCTGCGGACGGCTTCAGGGCCGGGGCTAGAAAGGCCCGTTCGCGCACCGCGGAACGTCGACAATCCTCTTTGCATCGTTCTGCAATCGCGCGCGGTACGCGCGCAGGAATCGGCGTTCTTCGACGCGCCACAATAAGCAGCGGAGTTTCCCGCTTTTCGATTCAATTCGAACCAATCCGAACCAACCCGAACCAATCCGAACCAACCCGAACCAATCCGAACGAACTCGAACCAATCCGAACCAACCCGAACCAATCCGAACCAACCCGAACCAATCCGAACCAACCCGAACCAATCCGAACCAACCCGAACCAATCCGAACCAACCCGAACCCATCCGAACCAACCCGAACCCATCCGAACGAACTCGAACCAATCCGAACCAACCCGAACCAATCCGAACCAACCCGAACCAATCCGAACCAACCCGAACCAATAGGAACCAAACCCCCAATCCCCATGCGAGTCCTCTACAGCAAGTTCTGCGAATACGCGTGCCAGCTCATGAACGGGCGGCACAGCATGATCGGAATCTTCGACAACATCCGAGCCGCGTCGTTTCCGGTGGACCACCCGCCGTTCTTCATTTGCGTGGAGATGGAGTTCGACCCCGTCGAGGGTGGGCGCCAGCACGTGTTCCGATTCGTGCTGCTGGATGAGGACGGCAAGGAGGTTCTCGGTTTCTCGGGGCCCCCCACGCACGTTCCTCGAGACCCACAATACGGCCCCCTAAAGATTCAGATCACGGTGGGAGTGGGAGGAGTTCGGTTCGAAAAGGCCGGACAATATCGGCTGGACATCCTTTGCGACGGAGAGAAAGTCGCGGAGGAACGGCTGCCGGTGGTCAAAGTCGATCAGCCGCCGGGCGCGGAACAGCCATCTGGTTAAGCCGCCTCTGCAAGATAACGCGATCACTCGGTTTCAGGATCAGGCCAGGCCTTTCGCCGGTCATAGCTCCTTCGCGGAGGACCGGAACGCCGTTTACGAAGACGTGTTTCACGCCAACCGAGTAGCTCGTCGGGTTCTGCGGCGTGGCGGTGTCTGCGATGATGGCCGGATCGAATACGACGACGTCCGCAATCGACCCCGGACGCAATACGCCCCGGCCCGTTAATCCGAAGCGCCTCGCGGGAAGTGAAGTCATCTTTCGAACGGCCTCTGCCAGCGAAAGCACCTTCTCCTGGCGGACGTACTTGCCGAGCACTCGGGGGAACGCGCCCGCTCCCCTGGGGTGCGTTCCTCCGTCCCGGCCGTCGCTGCAGAACATCGCATGGGGCCAGCGCATCCACTTGTGCAGATCGCGCTCTTCCATCGAAGTGCATACGATCGACTCGCGTCCCGCGCCATCCGGGCCGTGCGTCTTGCGAACGATCTCCTGGATCACGGAGACCGGGTCCTTGCCGGTATCCGAAGCGATCTCCGCGAGCGTCTTGCCAACCCACGCGCGGTCGGGAGAGTATTCGCTGAGCAGTACACGCGATGGCCCGCCCACGTCTTCCAGCGCGCGCTCCCACACCCTGCGGTCCGACCAGTTTCGGTCCAAGGTCAGCACGGTGATCGTGGACTGCCAATAGAGATACGGATACACGTCCGCGGTGACGTCCAATCCCCTCTTTCTGGCGGACTCGATCTTGGCGAGAATATGTTGCGCCTTGCCCCAAACGGACGCGGTGGCGAGCTTGATGTGAGAAACCTGTGCCGGGATGCGGGCCTCCTCTGCAATTCGGATTAGCTCTTCGAAAGACTTCTCGGCGTTGTTCCCCTCGTCCCGCATGTGGCTGATGTAGATGCCGCCGTGCTTGGCCGCGACCTTCGCGAGCGCGACGATCTCGCCTGCCGTGGAGTAAAAGCCCGGGTCGTATTCCAGGCCCGTGGAGAGCCCGAGCGCGCCGCCCCGCATGTCCGCTTCGAGCAGCGATCTCATCCGCTCGATCTCGGACTTCGTCGCGTGGCGCTTGTAACCCTCGCCGAGAACCCTCTGTCTAATTCGGCCATGGCCTGCGAACGCCGCGAAGTTGAGCGCGGGCCGCGCGCTTTCGAGTCGCGCGAAGAGCTCCGAAATCGGGCTGCTTCCGCCACCGTCCTGGCCCACGATCGCCGTGGTGATCCCCTGCCTGATCTGGGACTCGAGCATCGGGCGATCCGACACCCCCACGTCCGCGTGGCTGTGCGCGTCGATGAATCCAGGGGCGATCATGAGCCCGGACGCGTCGATGACGACTTCGCCAGGTCGTGCCCGAAGCTTTGCGACGGCGGCAATCCGTTTTCCCTCGATCCGCACGTCGGCCCTTCGCGGCTTGCTTCCAAGCCCGTCGAGGACCGTCCCTCCGCGAATGAGCAGCGAGTTCTCCCTCGGAGCCGAGGCGAACTGGACGGCCAGGAGAACGGTCGCGAGCCACCCGGTCACGGGCCGGTGTTACCCGATGGCGGCTGGGCAAGTTGGCGTTTAAGCGATTGGACAAACACTCCCCTCCCCTTGTTTCGCGTCCCCAAGAAACAGGGGGAGGGGCGCAGGGGTGAGGGTTCCGGTCCGGCGTTCGGACAAACCTTCCCCTCCCCCTGTTCGAGCGTGCGAGAACAGGGGGAGGGGCGCAGGG
>Ga0187892_10004092_pt1 | contig 25147 bp, 27 predicted proteins | sample MA1701073metaG_FD_139345 | JGI IMG/M metagenome (GOLD analysis project Ga0187892, IMG submission 139345) | Bio-ooze microbial communities from a basaltic lava cave in the Kipuka Kanohina Cave System on the Island of Hawaii, USA - MA170107-3 metaG ... | reverse complement strand
CACCCCCTCGGGGGGCCTGACGCGAAGCGGCAGGGCTGGGGGCGCTAAAGGACGCCGGGCCGCCCCAAGTTTTCTTGCACCCCCTCGGGGGGCCTGACGCGAAGCGGCAGGGCTGGGGGCGCTCAGAACGGCGGCGGGCTCTCGAAGGCCAGCACATGGCCTGTCTCGGGGTGGCATAGGCGTAGTGCGCAGGCATGCAGCAGCAGGCGACCGGCCCGGGCTCGATCTGCGGGGCCGGCGTAGAGCGTGTCGCCGAGGATCGGATGCCCCAGGGCCTGCAAATGCACGCGCAGCTGGTGCGAGCGCCCTGTGACGGGCTCCAGCTCGATGCGCGTGGCGATGGCGGCATCGTTGTATGCCGGTGCGTGCCGGCGGGCATCGTCGGGGAGCACGCGCCAGCGCGTGAGGCTGGGTTTGCCGCGCTCTTGGTCAATGATGCGCAAGGGTCGCCTGGGCCAGTCCACGGCGATGGGCAGGTCGATCAGGCCCCAGCCGTCCGGCGTGTCGGGCGGCGGCGCCAGACGCCCGTCGACCACGGCCACATAGCGCTTGTGTACCTCGCGCCCGGCAAAGGCGCGGCTCAGCACATGCTGTGCCGCCGTGCCGCGCGCCATCAGCATCAGGCCCGAGGTGGCCATGTCGAGCCGGTGCACGATGAGGGCGTCCGGGTAGTGCTGCTGCACGCGCGTGCTGAGGCAGTCCTGTTTGTCTTCGCCGCGGCCGGGCACGGCCAGCAGGCCGCTGGGCTTGTCGAGCACGATCAGCGCGTCGTCGGCGTAGACGATGTCCAGTCCGGCCGGCGCTGGAGGAGCGGCTTGGGCGACGGGGTGGCTCAGAACCACTCGACCATGCCCGACTGCAGCGCGTTCTGCGGGTTCGAGCCCGCGTCGCGGATGCGCTGCAGCGCTTCGGTGGCGCTCAGGCCCAAGGCCTTGAGCACGCAGGCGGCCGCTGTGCCGGTGCGGCCCAGGCCCGCCGCGCAATGCATCAGGATCACGTCACCGCGCTGCAGGCCCGCGGCGATTTGCGCAATGCCGTCGCGAAAGGCCGGTTCATCGGCCGGCAGGCCGAAATCTCCCATGGGCAGGTTGAGCCAGCGCCAGGCCAGGCTGCCTTGCGCCACGGCCGAATGGTAGTCGGGCGAGAGTTCGGCCAGTTCTTCGAGCGGCGTGAGGCAGACCAGCTGGGTCAGCTTGGCGCGCCTGGCCTCGGCTACAAACGCGGCCCAGGGCTCCAGCCGGCCGGGCATGGACGAGAGCCACAGCGTGCCGGGCACATCCGGGGGGAGGTCGACAGGGCGAAACGACATGGCTGCAAGGGCTTGGCGACTGCGCCGGGGTTGGCGCTGCCACTATTGTTCCGCCGGGACGGCTCGCAGCGCAAGCCCAAAATAGCCGGCGTCCGGCTACCCCGGTCCGGTGCGTATGCGGTTGACGTCGAACTCGCTCACCGGCGAGGCCTGGTTGCCCCAGGAGGTGCGCAGGTGGGTGAGCACGGCGGCAATGTCGCTGTCGCTGAGCACCAGCACGAACGGCGGCATGCCGAAGGGGCGTGGATTGCCGGCCGTGGCGGGCGCATAGCCCCCGTTGAGCACGAACTGCACCAGGTTGACGGCGGTGGGCATGGTCACGGCGCGGTTGCCGGCCAGCGGCGGGTAGGCGCCCGGCACGCCTTGGCCCTGCGTGCCGTGGCACTGCACGCAGTGCTGCTGGTACAGCTTGGCGCCGCGGGCAGCGAACTTGGGATCCACGGGCGTCGGCTTGGGCGACGCCTTGCCGCTGTTGGGCGAAGCGGGCGGCAAGGCCTTCAGGAACGTGGCCATCGCGCCCAGGTCATCGGCGGACAAATGCTGGGTGCTGTGCAGGACCACTTCGGCCATGGGGCCGATGGCCGTGGCGCGCGGCGAGACGCCGGTCCGCAGCAGGCTCACGATGTGCTGTGCGTCCCAGTCGGCCACGCCCGCCTCGACCGGGGACGCCAGCGAGGGCGCGTACCAGTTCTGCATCGGAATCAGGCCGCCGGCCAGGTCGAGCTTGATGTCGCTGGCGCCCATCACGTTGCGCGCCGTGTGGCAGGCCGCGCAATGGCCCAGGCCGCGCACCAGGTAGGCCCCGCGGTTCCACTCGGCGGACTTGCCGGTGTCGGCTTCGTAGGTGCCGGGATTGAAGTAGAGCGCGCGCCACACGGCCAGGGCCGTCTGCGTGCTGTAGGGCCAGCGCAGCGCGTGGGGCCGGTTGGGCTGGGCCGCAGCCGGCAGGCTGCGCAGATAGGCGTAGATCGCATCGGAGTCGGCCCGCGTGACCTGCGTGTAGTCGGGATAGGGAAACGCCGGGTACAGCAGCCGCCCGTCCTTGGAGCGGCCGTTGTGCAGCGCCCGCCAGAAGTGCGCGGGCGACCAGCTGCCTATGCCGGTCTTTTCGTCCGGTGTGAGGTTGCTCGCGTACACCGTGCCAAACGGCGTCGCGATGCCGTAGCCCCCCGCATAGGGCGTGCCGCCGCGCGTGGTATGGCAGGTCATGCAGTTGCCGGCGCGCGCCAGGTAGGCGCCGCGCGCGATCAGCTCTGGCGTGGCGGCAACCGGCACGGCCGGGGCCGTCACATCGACCTCATCGCGCAGATTCAGGCTCCAGACCAGGGCCGCCGCACCGCCCAGCAGGGCCAGACCGCCGAGCACAACGATGGCGAGCTTTTTCATTTCTGCGCTCCGAGCGGCACTGGCGCAGGCGCGCTGCCGCATGGGATGGGCAAGGGCGCAGACAGGGCAGCCACGGCCTTGGTGTTGGCGGGCAGCGCCTGAGAGGCCAGCCAGCCGGAGACTGCGGCCACGTCGTCGCTCGTCAGCTGATCGGCAATCTGCGCCATGCAATCGGGCGCGTGTGCGCGGCGCTGCCTGGTTTTCCAGGCGCCGAGCTGGGCGTTGAGGTAGTCGCGCGGCAGGCCCAGCAGGCCCGGGGTGTTGGGTTGCACGCCGGTCAGCGCCTGGCCGTGGCACTGGGCGCAGGCCGGAATCTGGCGCGAAGCATCGCCCTTCAGGGCCAGCTCCTGGCCGCGCCGCAGCACCTCGGCCGCGGCGGTGGGGCGCGGGGGCGCGGCGTAGGGCAGGTCCAGCGCGGCAAAGTGCTGGGCAATTTCCATCAGGTAGGTATCGCTCAAGGGATCGGTCATGCGCGTCATCAGCGCGTAGTTGCGGCGCGCCTCGCGGAAGTTGAGCAATTGGTTGTAGAGGTAGCCGGCCGGCTTGCCCGCGATGCGCGGGTAATAGCCGTCGGGCCCGGCCCGGCCTTCCTTGCCATGGCAGGCGGTGCAGGCCAGGGCGCGCTGGGCCATGGTGTCTTCGAACGGGGCGCCGCCGCTGGGGCCGGCCGCAGCCAGGGCCAGCGCCGCCAGCAGGCGGCCGAAAGCTGAAGGTGAAGTCTTCACGATGGCTGAAATGATGCCCGATCAAGGCCCTGGGCGCCAAGCATCAGATGAACGGTAAAAGACCATATCAGTTGCAAAATGCCGAACAACATGGGTATCAGTTCATGAAGCGTTACGAGCAACTGGCCGAGCTGCTGGCCGCCGACATCCGAAATGGCCGGCTGGTGCCGGGCATGCGGCTGCCGTCGATCCGCAAAATCACGGCGCAGCACGGGGTCAGCGCGTCGACCGCGTTCCAGGCCTACTACCGCCTCGAGGAGAAGGGCCTGGTGCGGGCGCGCGAGCGCTCGGGCTATTACGTTGCGAACTCGGGCACGCGCGTGCTGGCCGAGCCGGTGCGCGGTGGCCCGCCCAAGGTGCAGGCCAGGGTCGACATCAGCGAGCTGGTGTTCAGCGTGCTGGGGACTGCGCAAGACCCGGCCATCGTGCCGCTGGGCTCGGCCTTTCCGTCGCCCGAGCTGTTTCCGCTGCGCCGGCTCGGCCAGTCGCTGGCGGCCACGGCGCGCCAGGTTCATCCCTGGGACAGCGTGGCCGACCTGCCGCATGGCCAGCTGGCGCTGCGCCAGCAGATTGCGCAGCGCTATCTCGGCGTGGGCATGGCGCAACCGCCCGAGGGCGTGGTCATCACCAGCGGCGCGCTGGAGGCGCTGAACCTGTGCCTGGCCGCCGTGGCCCGGCCCGGCGACCTGATCGCGATCGAGTCGCCGGGTTTTTATGCCGGCCTGCAGGCGCTGGAGCGGCTGAAGATGAAGGCGCTGGAAATCCCGGTCCATCCCAAGGACGGCATCGATCTGGCGGCGCTGGCCGAGGCCTTGAGGCGCCACCCGGTCAAGGCCTGCTGGTTCATGACCAGCTTCCAGAACCCCATGGGCGCGACCATGGACGAGGACGGGAAGAGGGAGCTGGTCGCCCTGCTGGCGCGCCACGAGATCCCGCTGATCGAGGACGACGTCTATGGCGATCTCTACTTCGGCAGCCGGGCGCCCTTGCCGGCCAAGGCGTTTGACTGCCAGGGCCTGGTGATGCACTGCAGCTCGTTCAGCAAGACGCTGGCGCCGGGCTACCGCATAGGCTGGGTGGCGCCGGGGCGCTTTGGCCAGAACATCGAGCGGCTCAAGCTGATGACCACGCTGTCGGCCAGCGTGCCCGCGCAGCTGGCCCTGGCCGACTACCTGCAGCGCGGCGGCTACGACAAGCACCTGCGCAAACTCAGGCATGCGCTGGAGAGCCAGCAGGCCAGTTTGATCGCGTCAATTGCGCGCCATTTCCCGCCGGATGTGCGTGTCTCGCGCCCGCGCGGCGGATACTTTCTGTGGGTCGAATTCGCGCCCGGCTTCGACGCCTTGGCCCTGCACCACAGCGCGATCGAGCAGGGCATCAGCCTGGCGCCGGGGCCGATTTTTTCTGCGCGCCGCAACTACCGCCACTGCATCCGGCTGAACTACGGGCACCCGTGGAGCGAGCGGCTGGAGGCGGCGGTCGCCAAGCTGGGCGAGCTGGCTGCCGCGCGACGCGAGGAGTAAGCTTGACCGTTAAGCGCATGGGATGCCGGCCATGATCCAGATACGGGAAATCGATCACCTGGTGCTTCGCGTCGTCGATCTGGACGCGATGATCGGGTTCTACAGCGGCCTGCTGGGTTGCCCGGTGGAGCGCCGGCAGGACGAGCTCGGGCTCGTGCAACTGCGTGCCGGGCGATCGCTGCTCGATCTGGTGCCTGTGAGCGGCAAACTCGGTCGCACTGGCGGTGCCGCGCCCGGAGCACAGGGGCGCAACCTCGATCACTTCTGCTTTCGCGTCGAGCCCTTCGACGAGGCGGCGATCCGTCAGCAGCTGGAGGCGGCAGGCGTGGCGGTGGGGCCGGTGGAGTCGCGCTACGGCGCCGAGGGTCTGGGTCCGTCGATCTACATCACGGACCCGGAAGGCAACATCGTCGAGCTCAAGGGCCCGGCTCAGCGCTGAGTCTCCTCCTCCACATGCAACTCGCGCAGCTCGCGCTTGAGCACCTTGCCGATCGCGCTGCGCGGCAGCTCGTCGAGGAAATGCAGGGCAGCGAGTCGCTGGGTCTTGCCCACGCGCTGGTTGACCCATTGCAGCAGGTCAGCGGCCGGCGTGTCGTCGTCGGCCTTGCGCACGCAGAAGGCCACCGGGGTTTCGCCCCATTGCACCGAGGGCACGCCGACCACGGCAGCATCGTCGACAGCCGGATGCTCGCGCAGCACGGCTTCCAGGTCGCTGGGGTAGACGTTGAAGCCGCCGGTGATGATCATGTCCTTCTTGCGGTCGAACAGGATCAGGAAACCGTCGGCGTCGAAGCGCCCGATGTCGCCGGTGCGGATGAAGCGCTTGCCGTGGGGGCTGAACCACTCGGCTTCACGTGTCTTCCCGGGCTGGTGGTGGTAGCCCTTCATCATGCCGGCCGAATGGCCCACGACTTCGCCGGCTTCGCCGGGCGGCACTTCGCGCCCGGCATCGTCGATCAGGCGAATGTCGTGGCCCTCGGCGGGCCGGCCCACGGTGTGCAGCTTGTCGGGGTGCGCATGCGCCTCCAGGATGCAGGTGCCGCCGCCTTCGGTCATGCCGTAGAACTCGACGAGGCCGCCGGGCCAGCGCTTGAGCACATCGGCCTTCAGGGCCGCGGCAAACGGCGCGCTGGTCGAGAACTTGACGCGAAAGCTCGACAGGTCGTAGGCATTGAAGTCCCAGCGCGCCATCAGCCGCTGGTATTGCACCGGCACCAGCATGGTGTGCGTGACGCGCTGGGCCTGGGCCAGCTGCAGGTAGCCCAGGGCGTCGAACTTGGGCATCAGCACCACGGTGCCGCCGAAGGCCAGCGTCGGGAAAAAGACCACCAGCGTGGTGTTGGAGTACAGCGGCGTGGACAGCAGGGTCACGGTGTCGGCGCCATAGCCGTAGGCGCTGCCGCGGCGCACATGGCTCCAGCGCATGCCATGCGGCTGCACGATGCCCTTGGGCTCGCCCGTGGTGCCGGAGGAATAGATGATGTTGAACGGCCAGTCCGGCTCGATGGCCACGGCCGCGGGGGACGCGCCCGGCGCGGCCAGCCAGTCGTCCAGCGCCCGCCCGGCCGTCGATGCATCGAGCGCGATGCGCGGAATCGAGTGGGCATGAACCGGCCCCACCTTGCTCGCGGCCGCCAGGTCGGTGAACAGCAGCTTCGCGCCGGCGTCGCTGACCATGCGGGCCAGGCTGGCCGGCGTGGTGCCGGGGGCCAGTGGCGCCACCACCACACCGGCGCGCAGGGCGCCCAGAAACACCGCGGCGTACTCGATCGACGGGGTGGCGCAGATGGCGATGGCGTCGCCGGGCTTGAAGCCTTCGCGCTGCAAGGCACAGGCCGTGCGGTCGATCAGCGCGTCCAGCCCGGCGTAGTCGAGTGCGCGCGAGCCCTCGACCAAGGCCCGCCGCGTCGGCGCCTGCCGCGCATGCTGGCGGATCAGGTCGGTGATCACGCCGAATTCCTGTTGCAGGAGGTCGTCCATGGTGTTTTTCCTTGTCGGCTTGTGGTGTTCATGTTAGCGCCCGCAAGCGCCAGTAGTCTGTCGCGTCTTCGCGCAGCTGCCGCCTCCGCTCCCCGTGGGGCAGCCAGCGCTGTGCGCCGAACGCCGCGCGGGTCAGAAACTCCAGCAGAGTCGCGTGGCGGCGCAGCACGCGCCTGATCCGGTGCTCCTTGATGGGGTTGAAGATGCCGTGGCGCGTGAACAGCTGGCGCGGGTTCTTGCGGATCCACAGCCACGAGCCCATCTCCAGCGTCATCGGCAGGAAGATGCTGGCGCCGCCCGCGCGGTCGTAGGCGCGGTCCCACAAGTCGCCATGCGCCAGATACTGGCGGCTTTGCGGCTCGAAGCTGTAGCCGTGATGCGGATGCGATTCCTCCAGCATCATCTTGAGCGCATACATCTCGGGCAGGTGCGGCATCAGCTTGCGGGTTCTGGCGTAGGGAAACCAGATGCTGTCGCCCCAGCCATAGCCCGAGTGGCAGTCCAGTGCCAGGCTGAACGGCCGGCAGCTCAGCTCCTGCTGGACCACGCGCAGCAGGGCCGCGCTCTCCAGCTCCATCGCTGCGCCGCGCTTGCCGCGGTACCAGGGCAGCCAGGACCCCAGGCGCTGGCCGCCGGCCAGAAAGGGCACGCGGTCGTCGGCGTTTTGCGGTGCATTGCGCATCAGGTCCACGCCATGGGGGTTGGCGCGCGTGCCGGCCCACATGCCGCCGGGGTTGACGATGGGCATGAACACCAGGCGCACCGACTGCAGTTGCTGGTGCAGCAGCTCGTCCCATTGCAGCCGCGAGAGCAGGGCGCGCATGTAGTGCAGGATCAACTGCGTGCCGATGCGCTCCAGCCCGTGGATGCCGCCAAAAAAACCGATGGCCGGAGCCGCGGGATCGCGTGCGCCCAGGCTGGCCGCGTACACGGCAAACGTGGGGCCGGGTGTCGGAACTTCGCACAGGGTTTGCACCTCGAAGTGCGCGCTGCCGATGTCCAGAAGAGCGCGGAGCTCTTCAAGCTCATGGAATGTGTCCGAGGCAGGTTGCGGGGGCTGCATGCTGCGTATCGTGGCACAGGCGCATGACACCGGGAGGTGAAGTCGTTGAGTTTGTCGAGTCTGCAGCCAGCCGCCTGGCCCTACTTGTCGTCCAGCAGCTGCGTGGTATGGCCGGTGGGCCCGCTATGCACGAAGCTGTTCGTGCTGTAGCTCGAGTCGTTGCGCCGAGGGGCGGACCGCCGACCGTGGGTCAGGCGCAGCCAGACCAGATGCAGCGTCAGCAGGACCACGCCCAGCAGCAGCACCAGGCTGCCCACGGGGCGCAGCGCGCCATGGAGCATCGGAACGAACAGCAGCCCCACACCCGATACAAAGGCCAGAATGCCGGCCGCGAGCAGGTGGCGGGGTTTGCGGTGCTGCTTGCTGCGCTGGAGGTGGAGCCTGGTCATCCCTGAATTCTCAAGCTGGGGTGCTGCGCATGATCCTAAAGGCAGCCCGCCCCGTGGGCAAGGCGCTCACCGCTGCTCACCGTTGCCCAGCCAGCGGTTTGCAGCATCAGATTGGCGGCGATCCCTTGTCCGACGGCTTTTTGATGCTATCAAAAATGTAGCTAGCCGGGCGTCCCGGCAGTTCGATCACCAGGTCCGACGCGGCATGGGCCACGCAGGGCAGGATGAAACCCTCGGCCTTTTCCTCGGCGCTCAGGCCCGGCCATTCGATGCGGTAGGTCACGCGCCCGCTGACCTGGCGGCAGATGCAGGCGCGGCAGGTGCCGTTGCGGCAGGAGCTGGGCAGCTCGATGCCGGAGCGCTCGGCGGCCAGCAGCAGGGGCAGGGCGGCGGGTGCGTCGAAGCGTGGGCCCCCGGGTTCGATGCAGGCGCTGAAATTCACTGCTTGACCAGCCCGCTCACTTGTTTTTCAGCTTGCCGCGGGGAATCACGGCGGTGACACCCGGCATGGGGCGCGTGCTTTCAGAACTGGGGGTCTTGGGCGGCGAGGTGTCCTTCTTGGGCTTCTTCACCATCTTGTTGCTGCGTTGTTCGCCTTTGGGCATGGTGTTTCTCCGTGAAATGAAGGGGCGGCGAGCGCCATCGCATGAGGGACTCGGCAACTTTTCATTATGAAGCCACGGACCCAGTGATGGGGCCATTTGCGCGACAATCCTGCTCCCCCGAAATTTCCGTTGATTGCATCGACAATTCCCCCATGTCCAGTATTCAGGTTCGACCCGCCACCCTGCGCGATGCCAAGGCTGTTGCCGAAATCCACCTCAACTCCTCGCATGCCGCCTACAAGGACCTGGTGCCCGAGGAGCACCTCAGCCACATGCCCATGGCCCAGCGCGAGGCGTTCTGGCGCGAAGCCATCGAGTACGGCGAGCCGCAGGTCCATGTGGCGCTGCAGGGCGGGCAGGTCGTCGGCTTTGTCGGCTTCGACCGCTCGCGCGACCCCAAGTCCAAGCCCACGACCGGCGAAATCTGGGCGATCTATGCCTTGCCCGGCCACTGGGACCAGGGCGTGGGCCTGGCCCTGTGGGACGCCGCGCGCGAGGGCCTGATCGAGGAAGGCTGCACCAGCGTCACGGTCTGGGTGCCGCTGCGCAATGAGCGCGCGCTGCGCTTTCATGAACTGGCGGGCTTCAAGCGCGAGCTCAACACCGCCAAAACCGTGGCCGTGGGCGGCGTGAAGCTCGAGGAAATCCGCCTCAAGCGCGCGCTCAGCTGAGCCCGGGAGCGACATTCATGGCCTCCAGCCTGCTGGCGCTGATCGACGACATCGCCACTGTTCTCGACGATGTATCCATCCTGACCAAGGTTGCGGCGAAGAAGACCGCGGGTGTGCTCGGTGACGACCTGGCGCTCAACGCCGAGCAGGTGGCCGGCGTGAAGGCCGAGCGCGAACTGCCCGTGGTCTGGGCCGTGGCCAGGGGCTCGCTCATCAACAAGGCCATCCTGGTGCCGGCGGCGCTGGCCATCAGCGCCTTGGCGCCCTGGGCCGTGACGCCGCTGCTGATGGCCGGCGGCGTCTTCCTCTGCTACGAAGGCGTCGAAAAACTTGCCCACAAACAGCTGCACAGCCGGGCCGAACTGCAGGCCCAGCATCAGCAGCAGCTGCAGGCCCTGGCCGACCCCAGGGTGGACCTGGTGGCGCTGGAACAGGACAAGATCAAAGGTGCGGTGCGCACCGACTTCATTCTCTCGGCCGAAATCATCGTCATCACGCTGGGCACGGTGGCCGCCAGCCCCTTTGTCACGCAGGTCTCGGTGCTTGGCGGCATCGCCCTGCTGATGACCGTGGGTGTCTATGGCTTGGTGGCCGGCATCGTCAAGCTCGATGACGGCGGGCTGTACCTGAGCCGCCAACGCGCGAGCCTTGCGCGCGCCTTGGGCAAGGCCATCCTCCGAGCCGCGCCCTGGCTGATGAAAGGCCTGTCGATCGCCGGCACGGCGGCCATGTTCCTCGTCGGCGGCGGCATTCTGACCCACGGCATCCCGGCGGCCCATCACGCGATCGAGCAGCTGGCCCATGGCGCCGAGGCCCTGCCCGGCATGGGCGGCCTGCTGGCCGCCCTGGTCCCCACGGCCGTCGATGCGGTCGCCGGCATCGCGGCCGGCGCCCTGGCTTTGCTGGGCGTGAGCCTGCTCGCGCGGATCAGGCGGTGAGCGACTACCCGCTGATTCAGTGGACGGAGGCCGGAGAGGCCCGCAGCGCCCGCTGGCGCTCGGAAAGCGGCATGCCGCCACCCAAACGCGTGGCCATCGCCGACGACACCACGCCGGCCGATACGGCCTACCGCCTGGCCTGCGAAGGCACGGCCCTGCTGTGGCGCGGCGACTTCCAGAACGCGCGCCAGTTGATGCAGGCGCTGGCGCGGCGCGCCGAGCGCAGGCCGCGCAAGCACAGGGACAAGGCACCGCCCGCCTCGCCGGCCGAAGCCTTCCACTTGCACCGCCAAGCCCAGTCGCAGCGTGCCCGCGTGCTGGCCATGCTGCTGATTCCGCTGGACGCCGACTACGGCATTGCCCTGCGGCGTGCGCCCGACCTGCGCGTCGCCTGCACCGAAGCCTGGGGCCCGGGCCAGCAAGCCTGCGTGGCCTCGCTGCGCGAACTGCTGGGACTGGTCGGCGCGCACGAGTGGCGCAAAAAGGGGGTGGAGATCCCGGCGTTGGGCGCCCCGCCCCACAACCGTATCCACCCGCATTACGGCGTGTTCTCGCCGGTGCGCGGCGAGTATGTGGGGCTGGTGGCCCAAGCGCCGCTGCCTTCCAAGGAGCTGGCGTTCGACATCGGCGTGGGCACCGGCGTGCTGTCGGCCGTGCTGGCGCGCCGCGGCGTCAAGCGCGTCGTTGCGACCGACCAGGACCCGCGCGCCATGGCCTGCGCGCGGGAGAACCTGACGCGGCTCGGGCTGATGAAACAGGTGGAGCTGGTGCAGGCGGATCTGTTCCCCGAGGGCCAGGCCCCGCTGGTCGTCTGCAACCCGCCCTGGGTGCCGGCGCGGCCCAGCTCGCCGATCGAACAGGCGGTCTACGACCCCGACAGCCGCATGCTGCGCGGCTACCTGAGCGGGCTGGCGGTGCACCTGGCGCCGGGCGGCGAGGGCTGGCTGATCCTGTCGGACCTGGCCGAGCACCTGGGCCTGCGCCCGCGCGCCGAGCTGCTGGCGCTGTTCGACGCGGCAGGCCTGAAGGTGCTGGGCAAGATCGACGTGCGGCCGCGGCACCCCAAGGCCAGCGACCCCGGTGACCCGCTGCACGCTGCTCGCGCGGCGGAAGTCACCTCGCTGTGGCGGCTCGCCGTGCGCTGAGGGCGCGTTTCAGGTTCCGATCACGCCGCCATCGACGCGGCGAATCGCCACCGTGGCCGAGCGCGGCCTTGCGCCATGGGGCCAGGTCGAGTAGCGGGTGGGCTCGTCCGGATTGCTGCGCTCGGACGGCGTTTCGCCCGGGTGCTGGATGTTGACGAACATCGTCGTGCCATCGGGCGTTTGCGTCGCGCCCGTGATCTCGCAGTTCACCGGACCGGTGAGAAAGCGCCGGATCTCGCCACTCGCCGGGTCGCAAGCCAGCATCTGGTTGTTGCCCATGTTCCTGAACTCGCCCTTGTTCAACTCGGTCGCGGCCGCGTCGGTCTGAATCCACAACACACCGCGCGCATCGAACATCAGGCCATCGGGGCAGGCGAAGATGTCGCCCTTGATGTTGCCTTGGGCTTCCGGGCGTGCATTGGCCGGGTCGCCGGCGAGCAGCAGGTGGTTCCAGCGCATCGTGGTCGAATCGAAGTCGCCGGCCTCCTTCCAGCGGATCACCTGGCCCATCACGTTGTTGGCCCGCGGGTTGGCCGGGTCGGGGCCGGGGTTGCCGTCGCGGCCACGGGCGCTGTTGTTGGTCAGCGAGCAAAACACCTCGCCGCGGGCCTGGTCGATCGCCAGCCACTCGGGCCGGTCCATCTTCGTCGCGCCCAGCAGGTCGCCGGCCTGGCGCGCCTTGATCACGACCTCGCCCTGGTCGGCAAAGCCGTTGGCGGCCGTCAGCGGCCCCTGGCCTGTTCCATCGTTGTGGACCAGCGGCAGCCAGCGGCCCGTGCCGTCGGCGTCGAAGCGCGCGACATACAGCGTGCCATGGTCCAGCAGCTCGCGGTTCGCCTTGGCCCCGCCCGGTGAAATCTTGTCGCGGCTGACAAACTTGTAGATGTATTCAAAGCGCGCATCCTCGCCCGAATACACGACGGCGCGGCCATCCCTGGTGACGGCGACCCAGGCGCCCTCGTGTGCGGCGCGCCCCAGCGCCGTGCGCTTGACGGGCGTGCCGGTGGGGTCCATCGGGTCGATTTCGACGACCCAGCCGAAGCGGTTGAACTCGTTGGGGTGTTTCGTGGCGTCAAAGCGCTCGTCGTGCTCGGGCCAGCGGAAGAAGGCGGCTTTGGGCAGGCCCCAGCGCTTCTGGTGCGCGTCCAGTTGCTCGCCGCCGGCGAAGTAGAAGCGGAAGTTTTCCTCGCCCGACAAATAAGTGCCCCAGGGCGTCTTGCCGGCAGCGCAGTTGTTCAGCGTGCCCAGCACCGTGCGGCCGGCCGGGTCGGCGGCGGTTTTCATCAAGGAATGGCCGGCCGCCGGGCCGGCCAGCGCGAACGGCGTGTTGGCCGTGTAGCGCCGCGCCCAAGGGCTGGGCCGCACCATCAGCCAGCGGCCGTCCTGCAGTTCCACCTCGATCACGCTCACGCCGTGCGCCGCCTGCGCCTTGCGCACCTTCTCCAGCGTCCAGGTTTTCATGCCGTCGGGGTGCAGCAGGCCGTCGTCGGTGTACTCATGGTTCATCACCAGCAGGCCGCGGCGGCCGCCGTCCAGCGCGTAGAAGTGAATGCCGTCGTGGTGCATGCCCATCTGCAGCGTCTGCTCGGCCGCGCTGTTCGATGCGTCGCCGCGAAACGCGGGCATCGCGCCCGCCACGCCCACGGCCTCGCCCCAGGGCGCCAGCACCTGGGCCACATAGCCCTCGGGCACGACCAGGGTGTCGGCCGCCGATGCGGGGATGGACTTGAAGCCGATCCTGGGGCCCGTGGAGGCCATGCCGGCGCAAGCGGCCAACGGCGCCAACAGACCCACCGTGGCCAGGCCCAGGCCGCCGCGCAGCACGACGCGCCGTGCCGGGTCCGACAGGTCGTGAATGCTGGCATTGGCCGAGCGGTTGCTGTCTTCCATGGAACTGAAGTCTTTGGCCACTGCGCCTCCTGGTTCTGCTTCTGAATCGTCCGAGTCTGCGCCGACGGGCGGGGCTGGACCGGGCATTATGTCCCCCGCTATTTCTACAATGAACGCCCACTACCAACGATGAGGAAAGCATGGCCGACTACACCGCCCAAGTGCTCTGGCAGCGCGGCGAGCAGGATTTTCTGGGCAACCGCTACAGCCGCCGCCATCTGCTGCGGTTTGACGGCGGGGTCGAGGTGGCGGGCTCTTCATCGCCGCATGTGGTGCCGCTGCCCTGGTCCGACGCTGCGGCCGTCGATCCAGAGGAGGCCTTTGTGGCCTCGCTCGCGAGCTGCCACATGCTCTGGTTCCTGTCGATCGCGGCCAAGCGCCGCTTTTGCGTGGATCGCTATGCTGACGCCGCGAGCGGCACCATGGCCCGCAACGCGCAGGGCAGGCTGGCGATGACGGTGGTGACGCTCAGGCCCGAGGTGCAGTTCTCCGGCGAGCTCCAGCCCACGCGCGAGCAGATCGAGCAGATGCACCATGAGGCGCATGAAGAGTGCTTCATCGCCAACTCGGTGAAGACCGAAGTGCGGTGCGAGCCGGTGCACACCCAGCCGGGGCACGCCCCCTGACGTTTTTTGAGCGCGCTTCAGGCGGGCACCTGCTCCAGCACCAGTCCGCGCGGGTGCGCCGGGCGCTGCCACAGGGGAGTCGGAGTGCGCTGCGCCTGCGCTGTCGAGGCCCGGCCCACGCTGACGCGCGCGCCCTGCAGCGCATAGATCAGCGCACGCCGGTGCTCCGCGGTGCTGAACAGCCCGCCCCGCTCCAGCACCACGTCGCGCGGGTCGCCGTCCAGCGTGATCCAGACCGAACCCTCGCGGCATTCGATCTGCACGGCTGCGGCATCGGCCACGCTGAACATGGCCTGGTGTTCCAATGAAAGCTCGAAGCGTTGGGGGGCAGTGGGCACGGTGATCTCCTGGTGCATTCCTGAATCACATTCCTGTGTTGCATGAATATACTGAGCCTTCCTCTCATATTCAAACGGTCATCCGGAATCAGTGGCATGCGTACAGAGAATGCGAAAACCACCCCGGCCACGGCGCCGCTGGGTACCCCGCAACGCGCCGAACTGCCGCGCCTGGACCTGCTGCGCAGCTTCGAGGCGGCGGCGCGCACGCTGAGCTTCACGCTCGCGGCGCGCGAGCTGTTCCTCACGCAGTCGGCCGTCAGCCGCCAGATCCAGCAGATCGAGGCGGGGCTGGGCGTGGCGCTGTTCGAGCGGCGGCACCGCGCGCTGGTGCTCACCGATGCGGGCCGTATCTTGCAGCGCGCCGTGGTCGACTGCCTCGAACGCCTGCGCGACGCGACCGCGCGGGTGCGCGCCACGACGCGGATGCGCCAGGTGTCCCTCACCACCACGCCGGGCTTTGCCTCGCTTTGGCTGATTCCGCGGCTGGCGCACTTCACGGCCAATCATCCGGCGGTCGATGTGCGCATCTCGGCCACGCTGGAAGTGATGGACCTGGAGCGCAGCGGCATCGACATCGCCGTGCGCTTTTGCTCCACGCAAGACGGCTTGAAGCTGGGCGGCGGACAGCCGCTGTTTGAAGAGACTGTGCTGCCGGTGTGCGCGCCCAGCCTGCTCGAAGACCGCAAGCATCCGCTCAGGAAACCGGCCGATCTGGTGCACCACACGCTGCTGGCGGTGGACATGCCGCAGGGGGCGCTGACGGTGGACTGGGAGCCCTGGATCACGGTGATGGGCCTGGCCGAGCTGCGCATGAAAAACACCGTGCGCTTCACCCAGTATGCCGACGCCATCGCCGCCGCCGTCGCCGGCCAGGGCGTGGCCATAGGCCGTCTGCCGCTGCTCAATGAACTGCTGCGCGATGGCCGGCTGGTGGCCCCGTTTCGCGGCGGCGCCGCGTCGCAGCGCGGCTACTTCGTGGCGCTGGCGCAGCGTGCGACGGCCAACCCCGATGCGCTGGACTTTGCGAACTGGCTGCGGGCCGAGGCGGAGCTGGCGACGCAGCGCGCGGGATCGCCTGCGCTTTGATCCCGCTGGTCCGTCGTCAGCCGCAGCGCGTATCGATCAGTAGATCGCCCCGCCGGGCTGCGACGATATCAGCACCCCGACTTCGGCCGAAATGTCGTAGGAGCTGACCGCGCCGGCCAGACCCACCCATCTCCCCAAGTCGAAGCGACCGGCGCCCGACAGGCGCTGCACCAGCACGTTGCGAAAGGTCAGCGGCTGCTTGGGCACACACACTGTCGGCGCGATCGTCGGATGGAGGAAATAGACCGAACCCACGCCCACCCGCGTGGCCACACCATCGTCGACCAGCAAGGCGGTCTCTACATCGATCCCGATGCCGCGTGCCGCGTCCGCGCCGACCCAGCCGTCCTGGATCGTGCGCGCCACAAAGGTCAGCAATCGCCCCATGCGGTCGCGCGAGTCGAGGTGCGCGTCGGCCACGGTATTGCCGAGCGCGGGCGCGACAAGGAAGTCCCGGTCCAGGGTCATGCTTCGCTCGTAGGGATTGGCCAGGGCCTGGGCCGAGGTGATGGTGCCGTTGAGCGCTGCAAAGTCGAACTGGCCGAGCACTGCCAACCCCGCACTTGTGCCACCTATGGGCACATTGCGCCTCATGAGGTCTTTGAGCGCTGTTTCGAGCGGCGTGCCCTTCCAGAGCTTGATGTAGTCGCTCTGGTCGCCACCGGCAATGAACAAGGCCTCGGCCTTGCCAACCCGGTCGAGCACGAACGGGTCGGCCGCAGCCTCGCTGTTCTTGATCACCAGGGTTTCAACCGATGTGACGCCGCCCATCGCATAGATGTAAGGGTTGTAGCCATCGGCGCCGGTGGCGCGTATCACCATGAAATTGCCGCCCCCCGATTTCTGGATCATCCACTGGAACGCCGCATCGACATCGGGGCCACCGCCCATCAGGACCGCCGACGGCTTGACCGGCTGCGGCACGACCACGTCAATGTCGCTGCCGGTCAGGTAATAGTCATACGCCGCCTTGGTCTTGCTGGCCGCCGCGACGGCGCCGCAAGTGGCGACCAACGCGAGGCCCAGAGCCCATGCGGCGAGTGACCGCATGAACGGTCGGCGCCCGCCAACGCTGGAACCTGAGGAGCCGGGAGTCACCGTCGGAGTGTTCATTCTTCTTCTCCAGGGATGGCAGCCCGCGGTAGCTGGGCCGAGTTGCGGCCATTCTCACCACGCCTGTCCGATGGTGTCAACTGCAGCTTGCTGCGGGCGGGCGCCCGCCATTACTTGGCAGTCCAAAATGAAGGCGACGCGACTTGTCTGTCATTCTGAGCATCGCGAAGAATCTCGAACCTGGAGATCCTTCGCTGCGCTCAGGACGACAGTAACTAATTGGAATCTGACCCCAATTTCCAGTGACTAATTGGAATCTGACCCCAATTTCCATTGGAGTCTGACACCAATTTCCCTCGATTTCCCTGGGTTCACGCAGGCAGATGGATGGCGTCGCCGGCATCGGGCTCGGCGCAGTGCTTCAGGATTTCCGCGCGTGCGGCGTCGCGCAGGCGGATCGACGCTGACCAGTCGCTGCCATCGGGCCGGATCGGGGTGCCGACCGTCACGCTGATCGGCGCGCGGCGGGGGAACCACTGGCCTGCGCGCAGCACGGAGCGCGTGCCGCGGATCGTCAGCGGCACCACGGGCACGCCGGCCTGCGCTGCCGCGGAGAACGCGCCCGCGTGGAACGGCAACAGGCCTGGCACCCGGCGGAACGTTCCTTCCGGGAAGAACAGCATCGCCGCGCCGGAGCAGACGCTGCGCGTGACCCGCGCCGCGTCCTGCGCCCCGCGCTGCGCGTCGTCGCGGTCTACGAACAGGGCGCCCAGACCCTGCAGATACACTCTGGGGATGAACTGCTGCTGCAGTTCGAGCTTGGCGACGAAGCGGAAATGGCGCGGCAGTGCGGCGACCAGCGTGATGCCGTCCAGATAGCTCGCATGGTTGGCCACGACCACGCAGCTGGCTTCGCGCGGCAGATTCTTGAGTCCCTCGACCGAAAGCGGCAGCCCGGACAGGCGCAGGAACAGCCGGGCCGCATGGTGACTCAGTGCCCAGCTCCAGGACGGCTTGGGCAGCAGGGCGCTCAGCGCCCACGTGAGCGGCGCGAGCAGCCAGAACAGCAGCCAGGCATAGGCCGCGTAGGCCAGCTCCGCGACGACGCGCTCGGCACGCCGCAACTGCGGCAATATCGCTGCCCAAGCAAAGCGCGCGATCTGCCGCCAGGGCGCCGGCTGCGTACCCGATGCGCCTCCGTTCTCGTAGAGCTCGCGGCTGGCCGCGCGGCGAATCTTGCCGCTGGAGGTCTTCAAGACCGTGTGTGGCGGCACCAGGACCACCTCGTCCGGCGGCGCGCCGAGCACGCCGACTGCGGCGCTGTTGATCTGGCGGCGCAACTGCGCCTGCGCCTCGGGGGGCAGTTTGCGGGTTTCGGCCATGACGATGACACGTTCACTGTGGGTCCTCGGGTCGGGGCTGCCGAACACGGCGACACAGCCCTTGCGGATGGAAGGAATCGCGCCGACGGCCTCCTCCAGGTCGTAAGGGTAGACCTGACGGCCACCGCGAATGATGACGTCCTTCGCCCGCCCGGTGATGTAGACATCGCCTTGCGCGATGTAGGCGTAGTCGCCCGAGTCCAGCCACTGGCCATCGAACAGGCGGCGTGTTTCTCTGGGGTTGCGGAAGTAGCCGCTGGTGGCCGACGGGCCCTTGAACAGCAGGCGCCCTTCCTGGCGTTCAGCCACCTCGCGCCCCGTCGCGTCGACCAGGCGGACCTCATGGCCCGGCAGCGGCCGACCGCAGGCCACGACCAGCCGCACATCGGACCCACCGCCCGTCGCGGGCAGCGCGCGGCCCGAGTGCGAAAACGCTGTCTTGTCGATGCGGTCGACCAGCAGTCCCCGCCCCTGCGGCGGGAAGGTCAGGCCCAGCGTGGCCTCGGCCAGTCCGTACACCGGCGCCAGCGCTTGCGGCTGCAGCCCTTGGCGCGCGAAGCGCTGCTGAAACTCCTGCATGGTCGTCGCGCTGACCGGCTCGGCGCCGTTGAACGCAAAGCGCCAGCTGGAGAGGTCGAGCCCGTCCAGCGCTGCATCGTCGAGCTTGCGCAGGCAAAGCTCGTAGCCGAAATTGGGCCCGCCCGACAGCGTGCCGCGGTGCCGGTGCACGGCCCACAGCCAGCGCTCGGGTCGCGCGAGAAATGTCAGTGGCGACATCACGACCAGCGGATACGCGTAGTACAGGCTGCCCAGCCACGCCCCGATCAAGCCCATGTCGTGGTACAGCGGCAGCCACGAAACGAAGACGTCTTCGGAGCTGACATGCAGGGCCTGGCCCATGGCTCGCAGGTTGGCCAGCAGGTTCGCATGCGTGAGAACCACCCCCTTGGGGCTGCTGGTGCTGCCCGAGGTGTACTGCAGCAAGGCGATGTCTTCTGCATGGGCGCTGACGCGGTCCAGGGCAGTGGTGGACGATCGCAGTTCTTCCACCGTGCACACCGTGCGCAGCGACGGCACCTGGGACTTGAGCAGTGTCGCCAGCACCAGGGCCCGCGGCACGGTGATCAGCACCGTGGCCAGCGCATTGGTGAGGATGCCGACGTGGCGCCGCAGGTGCTCCTCGATCTGCGCCGCCCGGGCCGGCGGGTAGATCGGCACCGGGATGCCGCCGGCCAGCAGGATGCCGGCGAAGCTGAAGAAATATTCCTGGCCGGTGGGCAGCATCAGCGCCACTGCCTGGCCCGGCTGAAAGCCGCGATCGAGCAGCCCTGCGGCGACGCCGGCCGCGCCCTGGCGCAGGTCGGCGTAGCTCAGGCGAGTCGGCGCGTCACCGTCGCTGTCTTCGATCACGAGGTGCTCGCGTCGCGGATGGGCCCTCACATGCCAGTCGAGCACCTCCTGCAGGGTCGCAGCCACGTGCGGCGCCGCCGAGGCGCGCTCGGGCCCCGCAAGCCGCTGCGTCTGCAGCACTTGCGCCTGGGCCGGGCCCCGCGCCGCCTGCAGCGCGCGCACCAGGTCGCGGGGCGCTTCGGCCGTGCTGAGAAGTTGCTCCGGCGGGCGCACGCCGAATGCGTGCTCCAGGCGCATCAACAGCTCCACCCGCGCCAGGCTGTCCAGGCCGAGGTCTTCGTCCAGCGCGCTGTCCAGCGTTACCGCATCCGCATCCCCGCGGCCGGGGTGGAGTTCGGTCAGGACCTCACGCACGATCCGCAGCACGGCTTCATCGGACACCGCGCGGGAAGGCGAGTCTACGTTCATGGGCTGGTGACCCTGGCTCTCTGGGGCCCTCGCGTTGAGGCGCCATCAAGCTTCTTTCCGTCCGCGAAACCAGCCATTGCCGATCTCGGCGGCCCCGGCAAGAAAGAACAGGATGACGGCTTCGAAGCAGGCATGTCCCCGATCTGGCGTGCGCGTCACTCAGCACAGGCCTGAAACCGGGCTCTTGGCCGGGTGCATCACATTCTAGGCCGGCAGCCCCCCGATACCGCAAAAATAAGACTCCAGGCCTCGTGGTGATTATGTAACATGCTATCAAAAATATAGCTGCGCGCACGCATGGTTATTCGTCGTCGCCGCCCAGCACGCCCCCCAGCAGCCCGCCGCCGGCAAAGCCTGGCAGCACCGACCCTTCTTCACGCGAGCCGCCGCGCTGCGGCGCCGCGGCAAATACGCGCGAGGCCAGGCGCGAGAACGGCAGGCTCTGCAGCCACACCGTGCCCGGGCCGCCGAGCTTGGCGAAGAACAGGCCCTCGCCGCCGAACAGCGCGGTCTTGATCTTGCCGACGTACTGGATCTCGAAGTTCACGCTGGGCGTGTAGGCGACCACGCAGCCCGTGTCCACCAGCAGGGTCTGCCCGGCCGCCAGCTCGCGCTTGACCACGGTGCCGCCCGCATGGACAAAGGCCAGGCCGTCGCCGTCGAGCTTTTGCATGATGAAGCCCTCGCCGCCGAAGAAGCCGGTGGACAGCTTCTGCTGCACCGCAATGCCCAGCGATACGCCGCGGGCGGCGCATAGAAATGCGTCTTTCTGGCAGATCAGCGTGCCGCCGAACTGGCGCAGATCCATGGGCAAAATCTTGCCGGGGTAGGGTGCGGCGAAGGCCACGCGCTGCTTGGCGCTGGTGTTGTTGGTGTAGACCGTGGTGAACAGCGACTCGCCGGTCACCAAGCGCTTGCCTGCGCCGAGCAGCTTGCCGAAAAAGCCGCCCTGGCTGGCGCTGCCGTCGCCGAACACCGTGTCCATGCCGATGCCGCCGTCCATGAACATCATGCTGCCCGCTTCGCCGATCGCAGCCTCGCCGGGGTCGAGTTCGACCTCCACAAACTGCATCTCCGCGCCGCGAATTTCGTAGTCGATCAGGTCCATGGCCATGGGGAAAACCTCCATCAGTCAACAAGGGAAGAAAGGAAACAGGGCGCGATGGTAGCGGAGCCGAAAGGCGCTCCGGGCCGGCCCTGTATATCGCTGCACGCGCAGCGGACTGGCATCCGGCGCGCGGGCGGAGCCGGCGACCGATCAGAGCACGTTCTCAATGGTCCGTTTCCAGACCCCGGCCAGCTTTTTCCAGCCGGCCTTGTTCGGGTGGATTTCGTTCAGCCAGTCACCGTTGCTGCCGGTCGTGCCGGCGCCTGCGGGCGTCAACACGCCATGGGTCGGCACCACATGGATGCTGGGGCGGCCAAGGGCCCAGCCTGCAATGGTCGCTTGCAGGTCGGTGAAGAGCTGCGCGGTCAGGTCTTGCCAAAGACCCGCGGGAATGTGGTTCTTGGTATAGGCCTCGTACAGCCACGAGCGGCCACCCTTGTAGGCCGGCGCATCGCGCGCGACCGGCGTGTCGTAGTTGTTCAGGAAGATCGGCACATTGGCGTGGCGGCTGGCTTGTACCGCGTCGTAGAGCTTGGCGAAATTCGGGTCCAGATAATCGGCGATCAGCGTGGCCACCGCGTCCGTGTTGAGGCAGCCCGCAACGGACGCCGGCGGCGGCAGGCCCTGCAGGTCTTTCAGAATGCCCGTGCCCGGGTCCGGATCGCGCGCCGCATCGATGACATCGTTGCCCCCTGCGCTGAGCAGGATCGCATCGAACTTCCAGATGAAAGCCGTGTTGACCCACTGGTGGAACCTGTCGTTCAGGCATTCACCGATGCGGCGCATCGTGTCGCCAAACAGCGCCAGGTTGATGATCAGCACATCCTTGCCGCCCGCTTCCAGCGCCTGCGCCAGATAGGCGGGCAGCGATGCACTGGTGGCCGCGCTGCGGTCCATCCACGAGTCGCCCTCCACCAGAAACCGGTAGTCGAACTGCTCCGGGGCCAGGCCCTGGTCCAGGTAGCGATCGAAGTCGTCGCCGTGGATGACCGTGAATGACATCGTGCTCTCCGGTGGGGCGACTTGAAGACGCCGGGCCTGTGGGGGTGCTGCCGGCAAAAATATAGCAAATGCGCAGCGGCAGGATGGAGCCAACGAACTACGCCCCGGTGACTTCGCCGTCCGAGCAGGCTGCGCCGCCGCGGCCGTGGATGGTGTCCTGCGGCAGGGCCTCGGGCAGGTGCACCGCTCCGGTGGCGGGGTCGTAGCCGACGCGGCGCAGGTGCAGGGCCAGCGCCGCGTCCATGCTCTGCGCGTGCTGCGGGAACCAGATCCCGAGCTCGCGACCCATCTGGCGCACCACGTCCAGATTTCCGCTTTCGCCGATCTTCAGGCCCTCGCGCATGACCTGCAGCACCACCTTGTGCTGCGCGCTGTGGCAGTTGGACGCGGAAAAGCGCGTGTCCTGCATCCACCGGTCCTCGCGGCCGAAATGGTCGTCCGTGTGCTCAACCAAGGTGTGCCAGTGGGCGAGCAGGCCCTCGTCCGGCGCGGCTTCGACCCGCGCCAGCAGGTCCACGAATTCGCGGTGCGTGTCGTCCATCCCGGGCAGGTCCAGGGCGAGGGCGTCAGACCATTCAAGCTTCGGCATGTCGGGGCTCCATCAGGGCAAGGCAAGCGCCGAGCTTATGCAGCCGGCCGTCGGGGCGGCTTGATCCATGTCAGGGATTGGCGCCGCCGCCGCAAGGCCGGGCCGCGAAAGCTACGATGCGTTCGCCGTCGTTCCCGCGATGGCGGGAATCCCGTGCACCAAACAAAAACGGCACCCGAAGGTGCCGCTCTCCCTGATGCCGCGAGGCACTGTGCGGTCAGCGCTTCCTGGAAGGCGTGGCGACAGCTTCGACCGCCTGGGCCGTGACCGCCGTGAGGTTGGACTCGGCCAGGCTCACAGCCTGCTTGGCGGCGTTCTGAGCCGTCTCGATGGCGCTCTGGGTGGCGCTCACAGCGCTCTTGAACAGGGCGGTGGCGGCCTCGGAGCCAGCGGGTGCGTTCTTCGCGGCGTTGTCCACCAGGGCGGAGAAGGTCTTCTGGGTTTCAGCGAACTTGGCCTCGAAAGCCTTGGTCAATTCAGCACCGGTGCTGGAAACGATGTCGTACACATGGCGGCCATAGGCGGCAGACTTCTGAGCCAGGGGCTGGAACGCGGCAGATTGCAGAGCCAGCAGTTCCTGGGCGTCTTTCGCGCTCAGAACGGCCTGGACGTGGCTGAAGGACTCGGCCACGGCAGCCTTGGAGGCAGCCATGTTGAGCTCAACCAGCTTTTCGAAGCCGGTGACGGCCTGGTTCGTCAGGCTTTGCAGGGCTTCGAGATTCGCCCGGTTGGTCGCGATGAATTGGTCGGTGGTGTAGGTCATTTCTTTCTCCTGAGTTGATCGGCAAATTGCCCTGCGATCACCGTTTCCGGCGATTTATGTTGCAGTGCAGCATTAGTTGAATTATAGGGATAACCCGGAGTTCGGCAAGGAGTTTTGTTGCGTTGCAGCATTTTTAGGGAGGCTGGTCTATCCATGGCGCTGGCGGCTACGCGTCCAGCCTTGTCACATACGCCACGGGGATCTCCCCCTTTCGCAAGCTTGGCGATTTGGGTGATGGATTGGCGCGTTTCTTGCTTTTGTTTGGTTGGTGTCAGACACGTTCTGCATCGGTCCAAATCGAAGCGCGCTTTAGGAGTGGAGCATGAAAACCCAGTCAGTCCATCTTGGCAAGATTCTCGTGAGTTATGAGCTGGGGGAAACCTGGTTCGACGGGAAGTTGCAGATATCCCCCCACGCAGCCGACACGGACTCCATGACGTGCATCCACGGCACGGACGCTGTTGTCGCGCTGAGGGATTTCCTGAATTCCCTGGATTTCAGCGGCAGGAAGCTGAAGCTCGTGAAGCAGGCCTGAACCCAGGCGCAAGAAAACGTCGCCGGCGGCGACGTCGTTTTCAGTTTCCATGGGCCATCCGCAAACAGATGAGCCCCACCGGGGCGGGGCTCATTCTCGCGGTTTGCAGCTTTCTCCGCGCCTCAGCTGTTCCTGCGCAGCATATCAACGCCGACTGCGAAGGTCGAACCCCTAGAAGTTCGGCACGATGTTGTGCTCGCAGCAAATCATGCGAGCTTCCAACGTGGTGATGAACGGGTTTTTGCTGACCTGCATCAGGCTGGAAGCGCCGGAGCTTTCCTTGCGCACAAGCGGCGAGGCGCCTTGTAGCAACGCTTCTTTCGGTACACGATACAAATCGCCCGAGCCCAATTCCACATATGCCCCTGGCTCGGAAATCTCCTGCCACGATACCTCTAACAGTCGCGATCTTTGTTGCGGCTCGATCGAGGTGTTCCTTGCTTCGGTTCCCATGATGGTCATCCTCTTCTCAAGATTGAAAAACCGATTGAAAGGTGAAATTCGGCCCATCCCCATGCTCCGGCCGGGCTGACAATCACTCAACTCGTCCAAGACCTCCACCGAAGCGGTGACCCAATTTCACCATCCCGCGTATTCATTGCTTTGTGCAGCATATGAGCGCGGGCTCCGAAGGTCGAACCCCTAGAAGTTCGGCACGATGTTGTGCTCGCAGCAAATCATGCGAGCTTCCAACGTGGTGATGAAGGGGTTGTTGCTGACCTGCATCAGGCTGGAAGCGCCTGAGCTTTCCTTGCGAATAAGCGGGGATGCGCCTTGTAGCAGCGCTTCTTTCGGGATACGGTACAGATCGCCCGAACCCAATTCAACATACGCGCCGGGTCCAGGAATGTCCTGCCACGATACCTCTAACAGTCGTGATCTTTGTTGCGGCTCGGCGGAGACAACTTTTGCTACAGATCCCATAACAATGCTCCTTGCTCCAGGATTGAAAAACGACGGAGAGAGCAAACCCAGTCCATCAAACTTCCCCGGCCGGGGCAAACTACTATAGGCCTGTCAAAGGCAAATGCAAGACGACTTCTTGGTGCATCGTGGGTATTCGGGACCGACGTGATCGCTGACTTTGCTCGAACGTAGTGAGCACGAGCACTGATCTTGATGGCCGGACGCCTGTTATTGATCAAGTTGGGTGATGGCCGGCCTGGTCGAACCCTTATCAATCGTGAACAGTCATTGGTGGTTGCAGGCAGGTGCAGGTT
>Ga0187892_10004091_pt1 | contig 25162 bp, 23 predicted proteins | sample MA1701073metaG_FD_139345 | JGI IMG/M metagenome (GOLD analysis project Ga0187892, IMG submission 139345) | Bio-ooze microbial communities from a basaltic lava cave in the Kipuka Kanohina Cave System on the Island of Hawaii, USA - MA170107-3 metaG ... | reverse complement strand
CGCGCGAGCTGCCCTTCGGTCTCGCGCTGCCCGCGCTGCCGGCGCTCGGCGGCTGGATGATGGTGCTGGCCGCGGGCCTCGCGCTCTGCGCCACGCTCGGCTTCGCGCGCCTGCAGCGCGACGTCGAGCGCCAGCGGAGCACGCGCCGGCGCGCGTCCTAGCCCGCGCCGCCGGCGCGTCGCGTCGGCCGCGAGCCCGCGGGCCGGCCGAGGTTCCGGTCTTCGTGCTCCGAGATGCGCTTCAGCGCCTTCTCGTCGAGGATCGTGATGTAGCCGTCGGCCATCGCGACCACGCCCTCCTTGCGCCAGCTCTTGATCAGCTTGTTGATGCTCTCGCGCGAGGTGGCGACGAGGTCGCCGAGCTCGGACTGGTTCAGGCGCTGCTCGATCCGCACGCCCTGCGCCGTCTTCACGCCCCAGCGCGTCGCCAGGTCGAACAGGCACTTGGCGAAGCGCTGCGGGAGGTTGAGGAAGGTCTTGTCCTCGACCTTGGCGGACAGGTTCTCGACGCGCTGCGCCAGCACCTCGAGCAGCTTCAGCGCGGCGTCCGGGTGGCGGCGCAGGAACGGGAACAGGTCGCGCCGGTCGATCACGATCAGCTCCGCGTCTCGGATCGCGACCACCGCGGCAGTGCGCTTGCCGCCGCGCAGCAGCGCGAGCTCCCCGAACATCTCGCCCGACCCCATGATCGAGAACACGATGTCGTCGCCGGCGCGAGACGTCGTCTGCGCCTTCAGCACGCCGTTCACGATCAGGTAGAGCTGGTTGCCGGGATCGCCCTTGCGGCAGAGCGCGTCCTTCGCCGCGACGCGCCGGAGCTGGACGGCCTGCACCAGGTCCGCGAGCTCCTGGTCGGAGAGCTTGCGGAACAGATCCTGCTGGCGGAGCAGCTCGCGCTTTTGATTGGGGCTGAGGACCACGCGACACCCGGGTACGACGGCGGAGCATACCCACTCAGACGCCGAACACGCCGCGCAGGTGCTCGTTCAGGAAGCGCCCGCGCGGGTCGAGCTCGGCGCGCAGGTGGCGGAACGCGTCGAAGCGCGGGTAGAGCGGGGCGAGCGCTCCGGCCCCGAGGCTGTGTCGTTTGCCCCAGTGCGGGCGGCCGCCGTGCGCGCGCAGCACCGGCTCGAGGTCCGCGAAGAAGTCCTGCCAGGGCAGCTCCGCGCCCTGGTGCAGCGAGAGCGTCACCGTCTCGCGCCCGTGCGCGGGCGAGAGCCACGCGTCGTCGGAGCGCACGCTGCGGTACTCGACGGGCCACGCGATCTCGGGGTGTCCGCGCTGCATGCGCTCGCGCACGGCGAGGAAGCAAGCCGGGCCGGCCGCCGCGGGGAGCGCATACTCCATCTCGACGAAGCGCAGCTCGCGCAGCGACGGCAGGATCTCGTGGCTCCAGCCCATGCGTTCGTACTTCCGCCCCGCCACCGCGTCGGGTGGCAGCGTGGTGGGCTCGAGCGTCTTCGTCTCCGCCAGGTCGCGGCCCGGGTACCAGAAGAACTCGAAGTGGCGGCTCGCCTCGCAGCGTTCGTCGAGGCGCGCGAGGCAGTCCGCGATCGGCATGCGCTCGGTGCGCTCGTGCAGGCGGTACGCGGGCAGGCAGTCGATGCGCGCCGCCGTCACGACGCCGAGCGCGCCGAGCGAGACGCGCGCGGCGGCGAGCAGCTCGGGATCGTCCTCCGCGCGCGCGACGCGTAGGCTGCCGTCCGCGAGCAGGAGGCGCACGCCCGAGACACGCGCGGAGAGGTTCTGGAGGGTGCGGCCGGTGCCGTGCGTGCCGGTGGCGAGCGCGCCGCCGAGCGTCTGCACGTCCACGTCCCCGAGGTTCTCGAGCGCGAGGCCGAGGGCGTGGAGCGCCGGGCCGAGGGCGTGGAGCTTCGTGCCCGCGCGCACCCAGACGCGGCGGTGCTCCGGCTCGTGGCGCGCGATGCCGGCGAGGCCGTCGAGCGAGAGCAGCAGGCCGTCGGTTGCCACGAGCGGCGAGAAGGAGTGCCCGCTGCCAGCGACGCGCACGCCGAGCTCCTGGCCCTCCGCGTCGCGCAGCGCCGCGACCACCTCGGCCTCGCTCGCGGCAGCGACGCTCGCGCGGGGCTTGCAGCGCACGTTGCCGGCCCAGTTGCTCCACACCACGACGGCGCACTCTATTCGCCGCGCAGCCCCGCTGGCAACGGGGTCAGCTCCCCGTGTGTGCTCCACGCGTGCGACTCGGCCAGCCGCTCCAGCTCCGCGACGCGCGCGTGGCTGCGCGGATGCGTCGCGAGCCAGCTCGCCGCCTGCGTCGCGGCGTTCGCCTCCTCCGCGTCGGGCAGCCGGCGCAGGAAGTCGGCCGCCCCCGCGACGTGGCCGTACTCGCGCGCGACCAGGGCGAGCGCGAAGCGGTCGGCCGCGCTCTCCTGCTCGCGCGAGAACGAGCGCTCGCCGAGCTCCGCGGCCGAGGCCGCCACGCTCGCGCCCTCTGCGCCGAGCGCGCCGAGCACGAGGCTCACGAGCAGGCCGCGGCCGAGCGCGCGCAGCGGGTCGCGCCCCGCCACGTGCCCGAGCTCGTGGCCGAGCACGAAGGCGAGCTCGTTCTCCGAGCCGGCCTGCTCGAGCAGCGCGCGGGTGACGAGCAGCTGCCCGCCCGGCAACGCGAAGGCGTTCGGCACGTCGGCCTCGAGGATCGCGACGCGGAGGCCGGACGGCTCGCCGGGCCCGTGGCGCGCGAGGCGCTGGAGGAGCGCGTCGAGCGCGGGCGCGCTCGCGCCCGGCTCCGGCACGCCGCCGAAGATCCGCTGCTCGAGCTCCACGGGCAGCCAGCGGACCGCGCCTTCCACCGCGAGCGCGGCCACGGCGAGGAGGGCGAGCCCGATCAACGCGATGCCCAGCACGAGCGTCGCGAGCTCGGCGAGGGGATGCTCGGGCGAGACGTTGTTCTCGAGCGGCTCCACCGCTCAGGCCCGTGCGAGCTTGACCGCCGTCCCGAAAGCGAGCACCTCGACGCCGGCGGTGCCGCGGTCGTTGCGGAGCGGCGCCGCGATGTTGCTCGATTCGAGGCGCACGTTGATGACCGCGTCGAAGCCGCCCTTCACGGCCTCCTCCTTCATGCGGAGCACCGCCTCGCGGCGCGCGCGGTCGAGCAGCGATTCGTAGGCGCGCACCCGGCCGCCGATGAAGCCGCGGAGCTGCGCCAGGAAGCGCTTGAAGTAGTCCACCGAGATGACCGTGCTGCCGGACACCAGCGCCACCTTCTCGATGCGCCAGTGGACGGGCGGCCGGCGCAGGTTCGTGGTGGGCATGCGCCGGAGGCGCAGCTCGCGCAGGCGGATGCTCTTGTAGTGGCTCTTCTCCGCCATCGAGCCGGCCACGTAGCCGAGCGCGAGCAGGAAGGCCGGGACGCCGAGGTTGAAGACCGATTCGACCAGCTCCGGGTCCATCGGCTCAGTCGACCCGCACCGCCGTGCCGTAGGCGAACAGCTCGGCCGCGCCCTGCGCCACGGAGCTGGTGGCGAAGCGGATGTTCACGACGGCGTTCGCGCCGAGCGACTTGGCCTGCTCGATCATCCGCTCCATCGCTTCCTTGCGCGCTTCGACGAGCAGCTCGGTGTAGCCCTTCAGCTCCCCGCCCACGAGGTTCTTGAGGCCGGCGAGGAGGTCCTTGCCGAAGTGCTTCGAGCGCACGGTGCTGCCCGTGACCACGCCGTAGAACTCGCGGATCGCGCGGCCCGGTACCTCTTCGGTGTTGCTCAGGATCATGTGCGCCCCTCCTCCGACCGAGGGCGCATCGTCCACGCGACCCGCGCGCTTGAGCGGCTAGAGCATCGCGTCCGCGAGGGGCGCGCGGTCGCGGATCAGCTTGCGCGCCTTCATCACGAGGCGCGGGCGGTTGATGCCGAGCACGCCCACAACGCGCCCCTGGCGCCCGAACAGCATCACGAAGCGGCGCTCCTCGAGCGAGCCGTCTGCGAGGCGCGCTTCGTCGGCGCCGTCGAGCCGGCCGGCCACCTGGATCTTGCGGTCGTACTGGTCGGACCACACGAAGGGGACGGGCGCGAAGGGCTCGCCGCCGCCCTCGCCCGCGAGCAGGCTCGCCACGGCGTGATCCGCCTGCTCGGTGGCGTTGGTCCAGTGCTCGATCCGCATCGAGGTCTCGAACAGCGGGTTCGGCCAGCGCGCGACGTCGCCCGCGGCGACGGCGAAGGGCGCGCGCGTGGTGCGGCACGCGGCGTCGCACACCACTCCGTCGTCGAGCTCGAGGCCCGAGCCCTCGAGCCAGCCCGTGGCGGGCGCCGCCCCGATGCCGACCACCACCACGTCGGCGGGGAGGCGCGCGCCGTCCGCGAGCTCGACCGCCTCGACGCGGCCGGAGCCCGCGAGGCGCGCCACCTTCGCGCCGAGACGCAGGTCTACGCCCTGGTCGCGGTGGATCTCGCCGACGAGGGCGCCGAGCCTCGCGCCGAGGCCGCGCTCGAGCGGCGCCGCGAGCGACTCGATCACGGTGACGGCGAGGCCCCGCCCGCGGCACGTGGCCGCCACCTCCATGCCGATGAAGCCGGCGCCGATCACCGCCACGCGCGGGCTGCGGTCGAGCTCGGCGCGCAGCGCGAGGCAGTCGGCGAGCGTGCGCAGCACGTGGACGCCGGGGAGCGGGGGCGCGCCCGGCAGGCGCCGCGCGTACGTGCCGGTCGCGATCACGAGGCCGTCGAAGGGCACGCTCTCGCCGCCGGCGAGCGCGACGCGCCGGCCCGCGAGGTCGAGCGACTCGGCCCGCGCGCCGAGCCGCCACTCCACCTCGAGCGCCTCGTCCTCCTCGCGGAGCAGCCGCGTGCGCTCGGCGTCCCACTTGCCGGCCAGCACGTCCTTCGAGAGCGGTGGCCGGTCGTAGGGCGGCTCGTTCTCCTCGCCGATCGCCACGACCCGCCCCGCGAAGCCGGCGCGCCGCAGCGCCTGCACGGCCCGCAGCCCGGCCAGGGAAGCGCCCACCACCACCACCGAGTCCATTCGCGACATGGCGCGAGACGATAACTTCCCGCGCCATGCCCGCGCGGCCCCCGCTCCACCTCCGTCGCGACGGCGACCACCTCGTCCTCGACGGCGCGGCCGCGCACGACGGCTCCGCCTTGTACGCAGGCTCCGCGCCGCATCGGATCGACCGCCGCCGGCCCGTCGCGCGCCTCGCCGGCGGCGCGCGTCTCCCGCTCTCGGGCCTGCCCGAGGCGGATCGCCACTTCCTCGTGGTGGTCGGGGCCGACGGCCGCGAGGAGCTGGTGGCCGAGCGGCTGCTCACGCTCGAAGGCGCACAGAACTTCCGCGACCTCGGCGGCTATCCGGCGCGCGAGGGCCGGCGCGTGCGCTGGGGGCGCGTGTTCCGCTCCGACTCGCTCGCGTCGCTGTCCGACGCCGACCTCGGCCGGCTCGAGCGGCTCGGGCTGCGCCTGGTCTGCGACTTCCGGGGCGACGCCGAGGTGGAGGAGGAGCCGAACCGCCTCGCCGGCCGCGCGCCCTTCCAGTACTGGCGCCAGCCGCTCGGCGACCGCAGCGTGCAGCCCGCGGAATGGCGCCGCCGCTTCGAGTCCGGCGACTTCGGCGAGATCGACGCGTCGTGGCTCACCCGCAGCTATCGCGGGATGATCGACGACTGCGCGGCCGAGCTCGGCGCGGTGTTCCGCCGCCTCGCCGAGGCGGAGCGCCTCCCCGCCGTGCTGCACTGCACCGCCGGCAAGGACCGCACCGGCGTCAGCTCCGCGCTGCTGCTCCTCCTGCTCGGGGTGTCGCGCGAGCTCGTGCTCGAGGACTACGCGCTCACCGGCGTCTACACGGAGGGCCGCATCCGCGCGGCCGAGCGCTTCTTCCGCGAGCGCGGCATCGAGCCCGACCGCGTGCGCGCGCTGCTCGGCTCGGAGCCCGGCACGCTCGCCGGCGCGCTCGACCACCTCGACGCCGCGCACGGCGGCGCGGAGCGCTGGGCGCGGGAGCGCGCGGGGCTCACGGAGGCGGAGCTCGGCGCGTTGCGAGCCGCGCTGCTCGCCTAGGTTCTCTCGATCTGCGCCCCGAGCGCGCGGAGGCGCTCGTCGATGCGCTCGTAGCCGCGGTCCACCTGGTGGGCGTTCATGATCAGCGAGCGCCCCTCCGCGCAGAGCGCGGCGGCGAGCAGCGCCATGCCGGCGCGGATGTCGGGCGAGGTGATCGTCTCGCCCGAGAGCCGCGACGGGCCGGTGACCAGCGCGCGGTGCGGGTCGCACAGCACGACGCGCGCGCCCATCGCGATCAGCCGGTCCACGAAGAACAGGCGGTTCTCGAACATCTTCTCGTGGATCAGCACCGTGCCGTGCGCCTGCGTCGCGAGCACCAGCGCGATCGAAGTGAGGTCCGTCGGGAAGCCGGGCCAGGGCGCGTCGTCCACCTTCGGGATGGCGCCGTCCATGTCGTCGCGGATCACGAGCTCCTGCTTCGGCGGCACCACGAGGTCGTCGCCGTCGAGCCGCGTCTCGACGCCGAGGCGCGCGAACACGAGCAGGATCATCCGCAGGTCGTCGCGCCGGATGTTCTTCACGCGCAGCTCGCCGCCCGTCATCGCCGCGATCGCGATGAAGGAGCCGATCTCGATGTGGTCGGGCCCGATGCGGTGCTCCGCGGCATGCAGCTCCGGCACGCCGTCGATCTCGAGCACGTTCGTGCCGACGCCGCGGATCTGAGCGCCCATCGCGTTCAGGTAGTGGCACAGGCCCTGCACGTGCGGCTCGGAGGCCGCGTTCGCGATGCGCGACGGGCCGTCCGCGACCGCCGCCGCCATCACCGCGTTCTCCGTGGCCATCACGCTGGCCTCGTCGAAGAAGATGTCGGTGCCGCGGAAGCGGCCGTCGAGGCGCAGGTGGTACTGGCGCTCGCGGGGCTCGATCTCGGCGCCGAGCATGCGCAGCGCGTGGAGGTGCGTGTCCACGCGGCGCCGGCCGATGCGGTCGCCGCCCGGGCGCGGCAGCACGGCGCGGCCGGTGCGGTGCAGCAGGCCGGGCGCCAGCAGGAAGGAGCCGCGGATCGTGCCGCCGAGGTCGGCGGACGGCGTGCGGCCGTTCAGGTCCTGCGTGTCGAGGCGCACCTCGCTGCCGCCCACCGGCAGGGAGGCGCGCACGCCGAGCCCGGCCAGGATCTCGAGCAGCGTGCCCACGTCGCGGATGCGCGGCAGGTTCGCGACCCGGTGTTGCCCCGGCGCGAGCAGCGCGGCCGCGAGCGCCGGCAGCGCCTCGTTCTTGTTGCCGGCCGGGACGAGCTGACCGCCGATCGGCCGCCCCCCTGCCACTACGAAGCAGTCGCCGCGCGGTTCTTCGATCATCCGCCCCCCAGCCCCCCTGAGAAACGGAGACGAGGCTAGCGGTTCTCAGCCATCTCTCAGCAGCTCCGCCATGCGCCCCGGGCGGTAGCCGCGGACGATCGTCCCGTCGATCTCGACCACCGGGATGCCGGTGTCGCCCGTCTTCTCGATCAGCTCGTCGCGCCACATCTCGTTGGCCTCGATGTCGCGGTTCTCGAAGGCGACCCCTTCCTCCCTGAGGAAGTTCAGCGTCTTGCGGCACCAGCCGCACCACGAGGTCGTGTAGACGACGACCACGTGCTCGAGGGCCGGCTCGTGGATCTGTTCCTGGGGGCTCTCGGGGGGCGGGGCCGCGGAGACCGCGGCGGGAACAGGGCTCGGCACCTCCCGCGCGGGCGCGCGGCCGCGCGTCAGCACGAACCCGCTCACCAGCAGGCAGGCGACCAGCAGCCCGAGGAGCCAGCCCTTGCGCATGCGGGAGAGCCTATCCGCCCGCCGGCCGCTGGGGCAGCGCCCCTCCATCTCCGCGCTCACCTCACACCTGTCGGATGGGCGCGCGGCGCCGCAGCGCGGAGGCTCCGCGGCGCCCGGCCAACCACGGCCGGAAGAAGGAGAGGACGGACATGGACCGCATCGCAACGACTCTGGGCCTGCTGCTGACGCTCGGAGGGGCCCCCGCGCTGGCGCAGCCGACCCCCTGCCAGGAGTTCGAGGAGCTCCACATGACCCTCGAGCAGAACGCGACCGACGGCGACACGGAGGTCGTCTTCTTCGCCAAGACGGAGACGGATGGGCTGCGCCGGCTCCAGATCGTGGCGCCGACCGGCCGCCGCGTGGCGGGCTTCGACGGGGACAAGCGGGGCATCGGGCTCCGCGAGTTCGTGCTCGAATCGGCGGAGCCGCCCGAGCTCGACCTCGTGCTCGGCTCGTTCCCCGAAGGGACGTACGCCTTCCTCGGCCGGACGGTCGGCGGCGACTGCATCGAGGGCGAGGCCGACCTCTCCCACAGCCTCGCGCCCGCGACCGCTCTGCTCACGCCCGCCGCCGACGAGGTGGTCGAGCTCGACGATCTGCTGCTCAGCTGGACCGCGGTCGGCGGCGCCGAGCGCTACGTCGTCGAGCTGAACAACGAGGACACCGGCAGCGAGTTCACCTTCGAGGTGTTCCCCCCGACCGCGAGCGTCCTGATTCCCGCGGCGCTGCTCGTGGCCGACTCGGAGTACCAGTTCGCGGTCGGCGTGAAGATGCCCGACGGTAACGTCACGTTCGTGGAGCTGGCGTTCTTCACCGAGGCTCCGTAGGAGGAGACCGTGCTCGGGAGCGGAGGCTTCGAAGCGCGAGTGCGCTGGGGACTCGCCGCGGTGGGCGTCGGCGCGTTCGCGCTGCTCCTCGGCCTCGAGGTGGCGACCGAGAAGCACATCACCCCCCTCGAGCTGCTGCTCGAGGTGCTGGAGCTGCTGCTCACGCTCGCAGCGGCCGCCGGCGTCACGCTGCTCGTCGGGCGCATGCAGCGGCAGCACGAGGAGCGCATGACGCTGCTCCGCGACCTCGACGCCGCGCGCGCCGACGGCGAAAGCTGGCGCCGCGAGGCGCAGGCCCACGTGGACGGGCTCGGCGCCGCGATCGAGAAGCAGCTCCGGGCGTGGGGCCTGACCAATGCCGAGCGCGAGGTGGCGCTGCTGATGCTGAAGGGCTTCAGCCACAAGGAGATCGGCGCGCTGCGCGCCACCTCTGAGGCCACCGTGCGCCAGCAGGCCCGCTCGTCCTACGAGAAGTCGGGCCTGAACGGCCGCGCCGCATTCTGCGCGTTCTTCCTGGAGGACCTGCTGCCGCCGCAGGCTCTCCAGGAGATCGCCCGCGCCGGGAACGGGGGCGCTTCGGGCCCGTCCTAGGCGTCCTTCCAGGTCGGCTTGCGCTTCTGCAGGAAGGCCACGACCCCCTCCCGGAAGTCGCTGGTCTGCGCGCACAGGACCTGGTTGCGGTCCTCCATCGCGACGACCGCGTCCATGCTGTTCATGTCCAGGCTCGCGTTCAGGCACTCCTTGCTGAGTCGCAGGCCGAGCGGGGAGGTGACGAGCAGGTCGTCCACGAGCCTCCGGGCCTCGGCCTCGAGCTGGTCGTCCGGCACCACGGCGGAGACCAGCCCGAGCTCCCGCGCGCGCTCCGCGTGCACGAAGCGCCCGGTCAGGATCAGCTCGGCGGCGAGCGAGGCGCCCACCAGCCGCGGCAGCAGGTACGAGACCCCGACGTCGCAGCCGGAGAGCCCGAGCTTGATGAACGCCGCGTTCATGCGCGCCGACTCGCCGGCGATCCGGAGATCCGACGCGAGCGCCAGCATGAAGCCGCCGCCGCAGGCCGGCCCGTGCACGCAGGCCACGAACACCTGCGGCAGCCGCCGCATCATGAGCGCCAGCTCGCTGATGTGGCGCTGCCCGCGCAGGCCGCCCGAAACGCCCGCGAGCTCGTCCCCGCCGCCCGTCTCCTTGAGGTCGAGCCCGGCGCAGAACGCGCGGCCGGCGCCGCGCAGCACCACGATGCGCGTCTCGCGGTCCTCCGCGAGCGAAGTGTAGAAAGCACGCAGGTCGTTCACGAGCTGGCGCGAGAGCGCGTTCAGCGCGTCCGGTCGGTTCAGCGTGCACCAGAGCACCGGGCCCTCGCGGCGCAGCGTGAGGGTTTCGTACGAGTCGGCCATGGGACCTCCGAAGGCGAGCCGCCCATGGTAGGTCGGGAATCGCACCGCGCGCCGCGTATGTCAGAATGGTCGCCCGGACGGGGAGTCGCGGTGGATCGAAGGCTCGCGTGGGCGTTCGCGCTGTTGCTGTTGGCGGGCCCGGCCTTCGCCGAGACGGTGGTGCTGGACGCCGTGCTGCGCGGAACTGCCTTCACGGTCGCGCCCGACGCGAGCTATGCCATCCCCGGCACCGGCGGCTTCGACGCGAACGTGTTCGTCTTCGATCTCTCGTCGGTCGCCGACCCGATCGTCTCGGCCGAGCTGGTCGTCGAGAACCCGGCCGGAGGCTTCGCGAGCCCGCAGCGCCGCGAGACCTTCACCGTCTTCGCCGTCACGGACACCGAGACCTACCGGGACGCGGGCGAGGGGGCGCCGCTCGGCGCGATCGAGGTGGACGAGGACAGCCCGACGACGCTCGAGATTCCGCTCGCGGCGCCGATGCTGCGCGTGCTCGAGCGGACGGACGGCGTGGTCGTGATCGGCGGCCGCCTCACGACGCTGAAGAAGTTCGACGGCTCCGAGCAGCTGTTCGAAGGCACCGGGCCGGGGTCGGGCGTGCCGGCGCCGCAGCTCGTGCTCGTCACCGATCCGGGCGGGACCCCCGCCGCCGCCGCGACGCTGCACGTGGCAGCCGACGGTGACGACGAGGACGGCGACGGCTCCGCAGGCGCGCCGTTCGCCAGCATCGGCTTCGCGCTCGACCTCGCCGCGCCCGGCGACGTGGTGCAGGTGGCGCCGGGGCGCTACGAGGAGCGCGTCCTCCTGAAGGCGGATGTCGAGGTGCGCGCGAACGCAGCGACCGACACGCAGATCGACGGCGGCGTCGAGTGCGCGGACGGCGCGCTGCTCGACGGGTTCCGCGTCTCGGGCAGCGTGTTCTGCGGACACGCGACCGAGCTGTCCCACAACACCCTCGAGTCCGATCCGATCGAGCTGCGCGGCTCGGGGGTCTGGCTCCACCACAACGAGATCCACGGAGCCGTCGTGGTCGCCCCCGTCGGGGCCACCGTCGAGGACAACGAGATCGTTTCCAGCATCGCGATCTTCGCCGCCGGCGTGCCGGGCGACGAGGCAGGCGCCGCCCTGATCCAGCGCAATCGCGTCCGCGGGGCGCTGGCGTCGGACACGCTGAGCCCCCTCCTGTGCGGGATGCTCGGTCTGCAGCCGCTCCACCTGACCCTCGCGAGCAACGTCTTCCTGCCGCCGGCTGGCGCGGGGAGCGGTGGCGTGGACCTGCGCGGTTGCGTGACGGGCGACGTCCTGCACAACACCTTCCACGAATCCGCTGGCGTTCGCGTCGAGTCGTCCGCCGTCGTTGCCAGCAACCTGCTCGTGAACGGCACCGCCGGCATCGAGGTCGAGGCCGGCGCCGACGTCGAGATCCGGCACAACGACGTGTTCGGCAACCGCTCCGGCGTGATGGGTCCCTCGACGAACTACGTCGGCATCGCGAGCCAGACCGGCAGCAACGGCAACATCTCCGCCGATCCCGACTTCGTGGACGCGTTCTTCGAGGACTTCCGCGTGCGGCCGGACTCTCCGCCCGTGGACGCCGGCTCCGACGACGAGGACGACGTCGAGGGCAACGAGGACTTCGACGGCGACCCGCGCGTGGTGGACGGCGACGACGACGACGAGGACGTGGTGGACATGGGCGCGCAGGAATTCCAGCCCGGCGAGGAGCTGCCGCTGCCGGAGCTGCCCATCGAAGTGGACGTGCTGCCCGGCAAGAGCCCGAACGAGCTGCGCTTCCCGAAGGTCGCGAAGGGCAGCGGCAAGCTCGCGGTCGCGATCCTGTCCGACGACGAGCTCGACGCGCCCGCGGACGTGGACGTCGCGACGCTGATCCTCGAGCGCGAGCCCGCGCTGCGCTGCAATACGAAGGACGTGGACCACGACGACCGGCGCGACCTCGTCTGCTCGTTCCCGCTGCGCGGTATCTCCGTCGAGACATGGCCGATCTTCGTGCCGCCGGCATGTGTGCGCGGCCGCACGCACGGCGGCCGCAAGCTGCTCGGCTGCGACGAGGTCGAGGTCGTCCCCTAGTCGCCCCGCGCTACTGTGCGCGGATGCCGAAGCCGAGCGAGCAGCGCGCCGCCGCGGCCGTCGCCGCGCTGCCGGGCGCGGTGTACACGCCCTTCGACCTCAGCGCGCACGCGGGCCCGCTCTTCCCGCTCCACGTCGGCGACACGTTCCTCTCGCCGGCGCGCGGCACGCGCATGGAGGACCTGCGCGAGGCGGAGCTCCCCGGTCTGCACCGCTACGGGCCCACGGCCGGGGAGCCGCGGCTGCTCGACGCGATCGGGCAGAAGCTCGGCGAGAAGAACGGCCTCGCCTGCGAGCGCGGGCAGGTGCTCGTGACGGCGGGCGCGACGTCGGGCCTCGCGTGCGCCGTCGCGGCGCTCTGCGACCCCGCCGAGGAGGTGCTGATCTGCGCGCCGTTCTGGCCGCTGATCCGCGGCATCGTGCGCTCGCAGCGCGCTACGCCCGTCGAGGTGCCGTTCTTCGACCGCGTGGCGACGGTCGCGGACGCGCTCGCGGCCCTCGAGACGAAGCGCAGCCCGCGCACGGTCGCGCTCTACTTCTCGAATCCCTCGAACCCGAGCGGCCGCGTGCTCGCGCCGGACTGGGTCGAGGCGCTCGCCGCGTGGGCGCGCCGCCACGACCTCTGGATCCTCTCGGACGAGGTGTACGAGGAGTTCGTCTACCGCGGCGAGCACGTCTCGACCGCGCGCTTCGCGCCCGAGCGCACGCTCAGCGCCTTCTCGTTCTCGAAGACGTACGGGATGGCGGGCAATCGCGTCGGCTACCTGGCTGGGCCGGCCGCGGCGATCGCGGAGGCGCACAAGGTCTCGGTGCACACCGCGTATCACGCGCCGACCGCCGCGCAGCTCGCGGCGCTGCGTGCGCTGGAAGGCGGGGCGGAGTGGGTGAAGGGCGCGCGGGAGTCCTACGCGCGCGTCGGGCGCGAGGCGGCCGCGCTGCTCGGCGTGCCGGCGCCGGAGGGCTCGTGCTTCCTGCTCGTCGACGCCGCGGCGCGGCTCGACGCGCGCGGCCTCGCCGGCTTCCTCGAGGATTGCTTCGCCGACGGCGTGGTGGTCGCGCCCGGCGCAGCTGCCGGCGAGGCGTACGGGAGCTGCGTGCGCCTCTGCTACACCGCGCTCCCGCCCGACGCCGCGCTCGAGGGCGTGCGGCGCCTCGCGCGGAGGCTGGGGCGCTAGGGTCTACTGCTTCCGCTTCGCGCTCTGGATCACGACCTGCTCGAGCGGCTGGCCCTCGGAGAGGTCGCCGCGTCGCGCGGGGACGGCCGCGATCTTGTCGACGACGTCCATGCCCTTCGTCACGCGGCCGAACACCGCGTAGCCGTAGCCGCGGTCGTTGGGCGCGGTGTGGTTCAGGAAGGCGTTGTCCTTCAGGTTGATGAAGAACTGCGCGGTGGCGCTGTCCACCACGCCGGTGCGCGCCATCGCGACCGTGCCGCGCTTGTTTTCGAGGCCGTTGGTCGCCTCGTTCTTGATCGGCGTCTTCGTCGCCTTCTGCTGCGAGTTGGTGCCGAAGCCGCCGCCCTGGATCATGAAGTCCGGGATCACGCGGTGGAAGATCGTCCCGTCGTAGTGGCCGGAGTCCACATAGGCGAGGAAGTTCGCCACGGTGATGGGCGCCTTCTCGTTGTCGAGCTCCAGCTCGATCACCCCGAGCGACGTCGTGAGCGTGACCACGGGCTTCCCTCCCTTGTTGGCCGCGCCTTCCGCAGCAGCCGGCAACGCGCCGCCGAACGACGCGAGAACGAACGCGAGAGCGAGCGATGCGGTGGTCCCCGACAGGCAGCGCGTACGCAACGTCACCTTCCACCCCCTCTCAGGGCCCAACCTCTGGGCGGCGGGAGCCTACCGGGTTGCTATCCCTCTCGCCCTGCTTTTTTCGAGCGTGGGAGGCCCCGTCATGAGCAAGCGCGTCAAGGAAATCCTCTCCTGGTACTCGAGCGACAGCGCGGGCACGCGCGCGAACCTCGCGCGCATGCTGAACCACGGGCGCCTCGGCGGCACCGGGAAGCTCGTGATCCTGCCGGTGGACCAGGGCTTCGAGCACGGCCCGGCACGCAGCTTCGCGAAGAACGCCGCGGGCTACGACCCCCGCTACCACTTCGAGCTCGCGATCGACGCCGGTTGCAACGCCTACGCCGCTCCGCTCGGCTTCCTCGAGGCGGGCGCCGCCGAGTTCGCGGGCGACGTGCCGCTGATCCTCAAGCTGAACAACTCCGACTCGCTGTTCGGCGGCAACGACCCGGCGCCCGCCGTGACCGGCAGCGTGGACGACGCGCTCCGCCTCGGCTGCTCGGCGATCGGGTTCACCATCTACCCGGCCTCGGCCGCGCGCAACGAGATGTACCAGCAGATCCGCGAGCTCGGCGAGGAGGCCAAGCGCAAGGGACTAGCCGTCGTCGTGTGGTCCTACCCGCGCGGCTCGGGCATCTCGAAGAAGGGCGAGACGGCGATCGACGTGGTGGCCTACGCCGCCCAGATCGCCGCGCAGCTCGGCGCCCACCTGATCAAGGTGAAGCCGCCCACGGAGCACATCGAGCAGGAAGCCGCGAAGAAGGTCTACGAGAGCGAGCGCATTCCGGTCGCGACGCTCGCCGACCGCATCCGCCACGTGGTTCAGAGCGCGTTCGGCGGGCGCCGCATCGTGATCTTCTCGGGCGGCGAAGCGAAGGGGAAGGACGCGGTGCTCGAAGAGATCCGCGGCATCGCCGAGGGCGGCGCCTTCGGCTCGATCGTCGGCCGCAACTCCTTCCAGCGCGCCAAGGCCGACGGCATCGAGCTGCTGCACGACATCATGGACATCTACCAGCAGCACGCCTAGCTCGCAGGAAGCGAGGTCAGCCGCGGACTTGCCTGAGGCCGCGCTTGGCTTCCTCGTCTTCGGGGTCGCGGAGCAGGGCGAGCTCGAACTCGCGGACGGCGCGGTCGCGGTCGCCCTCGTCGAGAGCGAGGCGGCCGAGGATGGTGTGGACGCGCTGCGCCTTCGGGTCCGCCTCGAGCAGCTTGCGCGCGGCCGTGATGGCGCGCGCGCGCGTCACCCGCACCGCGTGGCGCGCCTCCAGGTAGCTCACCCAGGACTCGACCATCGCGTACTCGGGCTCGCCCGGCTCGAGCTCCACGGCCCGGCGCAGCAGCTTCGCGGCCTCGAACGGCTTGTCGGAGGCGATCAGCTGCTGCGCGCGCCTGAAGCATTGCTCCGCCTCGAGGCGGTTCTGCGCGGGCTTCGCCGGGGCGGTCTCGGCCGCCGCCGCGGGCGCCGGCCCGCTCTTGCGCCGGCCCACCACTTCGCGCCCGAACTGGACGCGGGTGGTCTCGCGCGCGCGCGCCGCCTGCGCCGCGCCCGCGTCGAGCTCGAGCCCGTCGCTCAGGAGCAGTGTGACGAGCAGCGCCTGCGCGGAGCCGCCCTCCGCGGCGAGCTGCGCGAGGGTGCGGGATCCGTCGATGCGCTCGAGCTGCCGCAGGGCCGTCGCGTCGAGCTGGAGCAGCTCCTGGAGCGCCGCCGCGGGACGCCGGAGCCGCGGTCGCGCCGCGGCGTGCGGCTCGAGCCCGGCCTGGAGCGACGCCGGCGTCGTGAACTCGCGCAGGCCCGCGTACACCAGCCGCTCGACCGGCGGGAGCGTGAAGGGCTCGAGCTCCTCGGGCAGCTCGTCGAGCTCGGAGAACGTCCAGCTCGCGTCCGCCCACTGGAAGCACGCGGTCACCTTCTCGAACACCTGCGCCTCGAGCGCGCGGTGCACCTCCTGCCCGGACAGCAGGCCGAGCTCGACCAGCACCTCGCCCATCCGCTGGTGCTCGTTCGCCATCACGCGCTCGGTCATGCGCTCGATCACGCGCACGTAGTCGGCCTCGTCCAGCTCGCCGCGGCGCAGCAGCATGCGGCCCAGCGTCTCGCGCAGCGAGCCGCCTTCCGCGCTCACGGCCGCGCCCGCGCCCAGGAAGATTCGGGTGCGCACGTCGCCCGACGAGATCTCGAGCACGCCGGTCTCGCGGGCCGCGCTGAGCTGCAGCAGCGCGGAGGCGAGCGCGAGCGGCGCCGTGCTCGGCGCGCTCGGCGCAGGGTCTTCCTCCGGCGCGTCGATCACCTCGCGTACGAGCAGCCCGAGCTTCTGCGGGTCGATCGGCTTGCGGAGCAGCCGCGCCGGCCGGATCGTGGCGGGGAAGGTGTGCGCGTTCGGGTCGAGCGAGTCGAGCAGCACCAGGGGCGGCGCGCCGGGAACCTGCGACAGGCTCGCACACGAGCCGATCACGTCCGCGTCGGGCAGCGGATGCGAGACGATCGCGGCGTCGAAGGCGCCGGCCTGGAGCGCGGCGGTAGCGCCCGCGAGGTCGCGCACCCGTGTCACCGCGATCCGCTCCCGATGCAGCGGCAGGCCGAAGGCCCGCAGCTCCTCGTCGCTCTGTGTGACGAGGAGAACGCGCGTGGCGTGGCGGGGCTTCGACGACAAGGCGCAGGACTCCCGGGCCCCGTATCGGCCGACCGTCGGCCCAGCTTGCCCGCGGCGCCGAGGCCCACGAGACTGACCCGACTGAGGCGGGGGTCGGATGAGCGCGGAGCTGCAGGCCGGAACGAGCGCGCTCGCGCTTCCGGTGGAACCCGGGCAGCCGATGATGGGGTACGGGACGCGGACGGCGCCGGCCGCCGCGCAGCACGACCCGCTGCACGCGCGCGCTCTGTACCTGCGCGGCCGCTCGGATTGCCTGATCGTCTCGCTCGACGTGTGCCTGATCGCCCCGGCCCAGGCCGACGCGGTGCGCGCGCGGCTCGAACGCGGGACGCGCGTCCCGCGCGAGCGCATCCTCGTGGCGTGCATCCACACGCACGCGGGGCCGGACACGGGCATCGCGGCCCTGGCCGCCGGCAAGCCGGCCCCTGCGGCCGCCGCGGCGCTGCTCGACACCGCCGTGCGGGCGGGCGAGGCGGCGGTCGCGAGCGCCGGGGCGGCGCGGCTCGCCCACGCTCGCGCGGAGGCGCGCATCGGCGCGAACCGCACCCGCCCGGACGGCCCCTTCGACCCCGAGCTGCTCGTGCTGCGCGTGGACGACGCCCGCGGCGCCCCGCTCGCCGTGCTCTACAGCTACGGCTGCCACCCGACCGCGCTCGGCCCCGAGAACCTGGCCTGGTCCGCGGACTGGCCCTGGGCGGCCGGCCAGCGGATCGCGGACGCGCTCCCCGGGGCGAACCCCATCTTCCTGCTCGGCGCGCACGCGGACGTGGACCCGCGCACGCGCGGCGTCAAGGATCTGGCCGAGACGGGCAAGACGAGCGGCGTCGGCTTCGCCGAAGTCGAGGAGCTCGGGCGCGAGGTGGGAGAGGCGGCGGCGCGCGCGGCGCTCGCCGCCGAGCCGGCCCGCGCGGCGGGCGCCGTGGGCGCGTGCTCGGCGCGGGTGCGGCTCGCCGCGCACCAGGAGGACGAAGGCGTGCGCCGGCTCGCGCTCGCCGCGCTCGAGCTGCCGCCGGACACGGAGCTCGGCACGAACGACTTCTTCCGGCTCGAGACCGAGCGCACGCAGGGCCTCCCGCCCGAGGAGCGCCGCGAACGCATCGCGCGCGTGCGCGCCTACCTGCGCGGGCGCATGGCGCCGCGCTTCGCCGGCGGAGCGGAAGCCGAGGTGGAGGCGCAGGTGTTGCGGATCGGCGAGGCGCGCCTCGCGGCGCTGCCGCTCGAGGCCACGGTGGAGGTCGGGCGGGAGTGGAAGGCGCGCAGCGGCGCGCGGCACGCCGCGCTGCTCTCGATCGCGAACGGCTGGCTCCGCTATCTCCCGCACGAGCGCGGCTTCTCCGAGCCGGGCGCCCACCGGCACTACGAGGTCCTGATGTCCACCTTCGCGGCCGACGCGGCCACACGCCTCCTCGACGCCGCCGAGCGCCTCGACCGGCGCCTCGGCGCGGAGCTTTCGGCTTGAGCGCGGCGCGCGTGCGCGAGCTGCTCGAGCGGGGCGAACCGGGCGCCGAGGTCGAGGTGGCCGGCTGGCTGCGAAGCGCGCGCCACGCGAAGGAGCTCTCGTTCCTCGACCTCTCGGACGGCTCGTCTCTGGCGGGGCTCCAGGTGGTCGCGGGCCCCGAGCTCGCGAACTACGAGAGCGAGCTGCGCCACCTCGGCACCGGCGCCGCGGTGCGCGCGGCGGGCACGCTCGTCGCGTCGCCCGCCTCGGGCCAGCGCGTCGAGCTGCGCGCCAGCCGCGTGGAGCTGGTCGGCGGCGTGGCGCCCGACTACCCGCTCCAGAAGAAGCGGCACAGTTTCGAGTTCCTGCGCACGATCGCGCACCTGCGCCCGCGCACGAACACGCTCGGCGCGGTGCTGCGCGTGCGCAACGTGGCCGCGCGCGCGATCCACGACTTCTTCCAGTCGCGCGGCTTCGTGTGGCTGCACGCGCCGATCCTCACCGCCGCCGACGCCGAGGGGGCCGGCGCGATGTTCGAGGTGGCGGGCTCCGAGGAGTTCTTCGGCCGCACCGCGCGCCTCACGGTGTCGGCGCAGCTCGAGGCCGAGATCGGCGCGCTCGCGCTCACGAACGTCTACAGCTTCGGGCCGACCTTCCGCGCCGAGAACTCGAACACGAGCCGCCACCTGGCCGAGTTCTGGATGGTCGAGCCCGAGATGGCCTTCTGCGACCTCGACGGAGACGTGGCGCTCGCCGAGGCGTTCCTGCGCGACGTGCTGGGGCGGGTGCTCGCGGAGGCCGCCGACGACATGCGTTTCTTCGACGAGCGCATCGAGAAGGGCGTGGTGGCGACGCTCGAGCACGTGGTGGCCTCGCCCTTCGAACGCCTCACGTACACCGAGGCGGTGACGATCCTCGAGAAGAGCGGCAAGGCCTTCGAGTTCCCGGTGCGCTGGGGCGCGGACCTGCAGAGCGAGCACGAGCGCTTTCTCACCGAGGAGCACGTGAAGCGCCCGGTCGTGGTGACCGACTACCCGGTCGCGATCAAGGCCTTCTACATGTACGCCAACGACGACGGGAAGACCGTGCGCGCGATGGACGTGCTGGTGCCGCGGATCGGCGAGATCGTGGGAGGGTCGCAGCGCGAGCACCGCCACGACGCGCTCCAAGCGCGCATGCGCGCGCTCGGCATGGACGTCGAGGCGCTGCGCTGGTACCTCGACCTGCGGCGGTTCGGCTCCGCACCGCACGCCGGCTTCGGCCTCGGCTTCGAGCGCCTCGTCCAGTTCGCTACCGGCATGGCGAACATCCGCGACGTGATCCCCTTCCCGCGCGTGCCGGGATATGTGGAGTTCTGACCTTGGACCTGCTCACCAGCGAGAACCTGATCGCGCTGCTCACGCTCTCGAGCCTCGAGATCGTGCTCGGCATCGACAACATCGTCTTCATCTCGATCCTGGTCGGGAAGCTGCCGCGCGAGCGTCAAGCGTCCGCGCGCCGCATCGGCCTGCTGCTCGCGATGGGCATGCGCATCGCGCTGCTGCTCGCGATCTCGTGGGTGATGGGGCTGACGGAGCCGCTCTTCACGATCGACGCGCTCGGCCAGGCGTTCACGGGACCCGATTTATCCCGGTGCTCGGCGGCCTGTTCCTGGTCGCGAAGGCGACCTGGGAGATCCACGACAAGCTCGAGGGAGCCGAGCACGGCCAGGCCGCGCCGCGCGCCGGGAGCTTCGGCGCGATCCTGCTCCAGATCGTGCTGCTCGACATCGTGTTCTCGCTCGACTCGGTGATCACGGCCGTCGGGATGGCGCGCGAGATCGCGATCATGGTGGCCGCCGTGGTGATCGCGGTGGGCGTGATGCTGGTCTTCGCAGGCCGCATCAGCACGTTCATCGAGCGCCACCCGACCATGAAGATGCTGGCGCTCTCGTTCCTGCTGCTGATCGGCGTCGTGCTGATCGCGGACGGCTTCGGCCAGCACGTCTCGAAGGGGTACATCTACTTCGCGATGGCCTTCTCGCTGTTCGTCGAGGTGCTCAACCTGCGGCTGCGGCGCACCCCGGCGCCGCCGGTGCACCTGCACCAGAGCTACGTGCAGGACTGAAGAAGGCAGGGGCAGAGCGGGCCCTCCCCGCGGGGTGGCTGGTCTCTTTAACAGCGTTAGTTAAGTTTCACGCCGTTCGCGCCGAACGAGCCCCCCGGACATGGGATCCCCTGCCTTCGAGCAACGCCGCAGCGAGCAGCGCGCCCAGGTGCGCCGCTCGATCCTCGACGCCACGGAAGAGCTGCTGCTCGAGGAGGGCGCCGAGCGCTTCTCCATCCGGCGTCTGGTCGAGCGCTGCGGCTACACCGCGCCCACCATCTATCACCACTTCGGCGACAAGAAGGGCCTGATCGACACGCTGCTCGACGAGCGCTTCGAGCGGCTCGCGCGCCAGATGAAGCGCGTGCCCCGCGGCGCCGACTCGGTGGCGTACCTGCGCGAGATGGGGCTCGCCTTCGTGCGCTTCGGCCTCCGGAACCCGACGCACCATCGGCTACTGTTCGCTCCGCGCGCCCAGCCGCATGCACCTCCGCGCTCCGCGCTCGAGGTGCAGGAGATGCTCGAACAGGCCTGGACCGAGTTGTGGGAAGCAGGGCGCTTGCACGCAGGCGACGCGGGCGCCGCGGGCCAGGCGATGTTCTGCCTGCTCTACGGGCTGACGTCGCGGCGCATCGCGCGGCCCGACCACGACTGGTCCAAGACCGGCATCGAAGACGGAATCGACGCGCTGCTGCGCGGGCTCGTGGCTCCCGAGCCCGTTCGGAACGGCAGGCGACGGAAGGAACGCTCATGAGGGACTCGAGAAACGTGCTCCGCGTGGCCCTGGTCGCGCTGCTCGCGGCGGTCGGCTGCGGGGGCGACGAGAAGGCCGAGGATCCCACGCGGCCGGTGGTGGTCTCGCGCGTGGACATCGCGACCGTCGAGGAGCGCATCGAAGGCAGCGGTGAGCTCCAGGCCAAGGACCGCGCGCTGCTCGCCTCCGAGGTGGACGGCGTGGTGACCGAGCTGGCGGTGGACGAGGGCGATCGCGTCGAGGCCGGGACGGTGCTGCTCGCGGTGGATCCCGAGAAGCGCGCGCTCGCAGTCGCGAACGTGCGTGCGATGCAGCGCGATGCGCAGGCGGCGCTGGCCGAGGCGGAGCGCGACGCGGGGCGGATCCGCTCGCTCCACGGGGGCGGCATCGCTTCGGACGCCGCGCTCGACAAGGCCGAGACGGGTCTCTCGCGTGCCCGCTCGCGCGTCGAGGCCACCAGCGCCGAACTCGGGGTGGCCGAGCGCGCGCTGCGCGACGCCAGCGTGCGCGCGCCCTTCACGGGCTGGATCGCGCGCCGGGACGTGTCGCGCGGCGAGTACGTGCGCCCCGGGCAGCCCCTCTTCGAGCTCGTGGCGCTCGATCCGATCGAGGTCGAGTTCGCGGTCGCCGAGCGCGACTCCGCGCGCGTCCACATCGGGCAGCAGGTCGCGGTCAAGGTCGCGCCCTATCCCGAGGAGTCCTTCGCCGCCGAGGTGACCGTGATCTCGCCGACGCTCGACACGAAGACCCGCACGCTGCGCGTGCAGGCCAGCATCGCCAACCCCGACGGCCGCCTGCGCCCGGGCCTGTTCGCGCGCACCGACCTCGGCGTGGCGAGCCGCGAGGGCGCGCTGCTCGTGCCCGAGGAGGCCGTGCTCCAGCGCGCCGACGGCGAAGTGGTGTTCGTGGCCACCGCCGACGGCAAGGCGCGCCGCGTGGTCGTGAAGACGGGGCAGCAGCGCGGCGGGAAGGTGGAGATCGTGGAGGGACTCGGCGCCGACGACGAGGTGATCGTGCGCGGCCACTCGGCGCTCGTGGACGGCACGCCGATCTCGCGTCGCAGCCCGGCCGGCGAAGAGGAGGAGCAGTCGCTGAACGCTTCGGCCGACGCACCCGCGCAGGGGGCGCGCTGATGGGCTGGATCGAGATCTTCATCCGGCGCCCGGTCCTCACCTGGATGCTCACGCTCTCGCTGGTGGTGTTCGGCGCGCTCGGCTTCGTGCGGCTCGGCGTGGACCAGTACCCGAAGATGGAGCTGCCGATGGTGAACGTCACCTCCACGCTCGAGGGCGCGAGCCCCGAGGTGATGGAGGAGGACGTCACGGAGGTGCTCGAAGAGCAGCTCAACACGATCTCCGGGCTGAAGCGGCTGACCTCGCGCTCCCGCCAGGGGCTCTCGTCCATCTCGGTCGAGTTCGAGCTCGGCCAGGACCTCGACCGTGCCGCCCAGGATGTCCGCGACCGCGTCGCGCGCGCGCGCTGGGACCTGCCGAAGGAGCTCGAGCCGCCGGTCGTGGACAAGTTCGACGTGTCGGGCTTCCCGATCATGTGGATCCCGATCACCACCGAGCGCCCGCAGGTGGATGCCAGCGAGTACGTGAAGGAGCACGTGAAGCCCAAGGTCGAGACGATCCCCGGCGTCGCGGGCATCGAGATCTTCGGCAAGCGCGAGCGGCAGATCCGCATCTGGCTCGACGGCGAGGCGATGCGTGCGCGCGGCCTCGCCGCCGCGGACGTGGTCGCGGCGCTGCGCCGCGAGCACGTCGAGCGGCCCGGCGGGCTGGTCGAAGGCGAGCGAATCGAGTTCTCCGTCAAGACCGACGCCGAGTACCGCTCGGTCGAGGAGCTGGCCGCGATGGTCGTGGCCTACGAGAACGGCGCCCCCGTGCGCCTCTCGGATGTGGCGCGCCTCGAGGACGGCTCGGAGGACGAGCGCGGCTACGCGCGCTACAGCGGCGTGCCGGCCGTCGGCATCGGCGTGACGAAGCAGTCCGACGGCAACACCGTCGCCATCGCCGAGGAGATGCACCGTCGCATCGACGTGCTCGAGAAGTCGCTGCCCGCGGACATGAAGTTCAGCAAGGGCGACGGCGTCGCGGACTTCTCGCGCTCGATCGCGGAGGCCGTCGACGAGGCGATCTTCAGCCTCTGGTTCGGCGCGCTGCTGGCCACCTTCACGGTGTTCGTGTTCCTGCGGCGCTTCCGGCCCACGCTGGTGGTGGGGCTCGCGATCCCGATCTCTTTGATCGCGACCTTCGGCGTGATGTGGGTGCTCGACTACACGCTCAACACCATGACCATCCTGGCGCTGACGCTCGCGGTGGGCGTGGTGATCGACGACGCGATCGTGGTGCTCGAGAACATCGAGCGCCACCGCGAGGCGGGCGAGGAGCCGCTCGAGGCGGCGTCGAAGGGCGCGCGCGAGATCGCCTTCGCCGCGACCGCGGCGACGATCTCGGTGGCCGCGGTGTTCGTGCCGGTGGTGTTCGTCACCGGCATGGTGGGCAACTTCCTCAGCGAGTTCGGCGCCACTGTGGCGACCGCGGTGCTGCTGTCGCTCGTCGTGGCGCTCACGCTCACGCCGATGCTCGCGGCGCGCATCCCGCCGCCGAAGGAGCGCGAGCACGGGAGCATCTATCACCGCCTCGAGGTCTGGCTCGCGAACCTCGAGTCGAGCTACCGGCGCGTGCTCGAGTGGACGCTCGCGCACCGGGGCCTGACGCTCGGCGTCGCGCTGGTGAGCCTGCTCGGCGCGTGCGGCATGTCCGGCCAGCTCGGCTCCGAGTTCTTCCCGCCCGCGGACGTGGGCCGCTTCTTCGTCGCCGTCGAGACGCCGCCGGGCACCTCGCCCGAGGGCACGCTCGAGATCATGAAGCGGAACGAAGAATGGGTGTTCGCCCAGCCCGAGGTGGCGGGCGGCTTCGTGGGCGTGGGCTTCGCCGGCCCGGAGGGCGGGGCCGACCCGACACGCGGGATCATGTTCGTGATGCTGAAGAACCAGAAGCTCCGCGAGCGCAGCGCCCAGGAGATCATCGCGGAGGGCCGCAAGGCGCTCGGCGCGATTCCGGGCCAGAAGGTGCGCCTCTCGGACATGTCGGGCCTCGCGATGAGCTCCGACAAGGGCGAGTTCGAGGTGGAGCTGCAGGGCAACCTCGAGATCGCGGAGCTGGCCGAGCTCGGCGACCGCTTCGTGGCCGCGCTCGAGGCGAAGGGTGGCTTCGTGGACCTCGACCAGAGCCTGAAGCTCGGCCGGCCCGAGGTGCGCGTGATCCCGGACCGCGAGAAGGCGGCCGCGCTCGGCGTCGATGCCGACATGCTCGCGACCACCGTGCAGGCCATGATCGGCGGCATGGACGTCGGCACCTTCAGCGAGGCGGGCAACCGCTACGACATCCGGGTGCGCCTCGAGGAGAAGGACCGGCGCGATCCCGACTCCATCCTCGGCCTCTACGTGCGCACGAAGCAGGGCGGCACGGTCGAGCTGCGCAACCTGGTGCGCGTCGAGAAGGGCGCCGCGCCTTCCACGATCACGCGCGTGAACCGGCAGCGAGCCGTTCGCATCTCGGCCAACCTCGAGGAGGGCCGGGACCTCGGCACCGCGATCGCCGACGCGGAGGTGATCGCGAAGGAGCTGCTGCCGGAGGGCGTGCGCATGCTGCCGGCCGGCGGCACCGAGGAGTTCGTGAAGAGCTTCCAGAGCCTCGTCTTCGCGATGGCCCTCGGCATCCTGGTGATCTACATGGTGCTGGCCGCGCAGTTCGAGAGCCTGGTGCACCCGCTGACGGTGATGCTCGCCCTGCCGCTCGCGATGGTCGGTGCGCTCGGCGGTCTGCTGTTCATGAAGGCGATCGGCCGGCCCGGCATGACGCTCAACCTGTTCAGCATGATCGGCATCATCCTCTTGTTCGGCCTGGTGACGAAGAACTCGATCCTGCTGGTGGACTACGCGAACCAGCTGCGCCAGCGCGGGCTCGACAAGGTCGAGGCGATGCGGCGCGCGGCGCCGATCCGCATGAGGCCGGTGCTGATGACGGCGATCGCGATGATCTTCGGCGCGGCGCCGGCGGCGCTCGGCATCGGGCCGGGCGCCGAGACGCGCTCGCCGATGGCGATGGCGGCGATGGCCGGCATGATCTCCTCCACGGCGCTCACGCTGCTGGTGGTCCCCGTCTTCTACCTGACGCTCGACGACGGGGTGGAGTGGCTGCGCCGCAAGCTGCGCCGGCGCACGGGCGAGCCCCAGCCGCACGCGGTGGCGGCCGGCTAGTTGTGGGACCTAAGCAGCTTGTTGACGGGCTTCCCTGAGCCGAGCCATCGGGGCCTTCTTCCCGAGAGCGCGGTGGGGTCGGCGGTGATTGTAGTGCGTGAGCCAGGGCCGAAGCGATG
>Ga0187892_10004090_pt1 | contig 25167 bp, 19 predicted proteins | sample MA1701073metaG_FD_139345 | JGI IMG/M metagenome (GOLD analysis project Ga0187892, IMG submission 139345) | Bio-ooze microbial communities from a basaltic lava cave in the Kipuka Kanohina Cave System on the Island of Hawaii, USA - MA170107-3 metaG ... | reverse complement strand
GCCGGTGGCAGTTGATGAAAAGGCGCTCAACGGGTTTGTAGGGCGCGAATGCCCCGCTGCGGGGTTTCGCGCCGCCGTCTGCCATCGGGGCCCCGTCAAGGCAAAAGGACACGGCGCGAAACCGCAGCCCTCCGCAGACTGCGGGCTGGGCATTCGCGCCCTACAACCACGCGGTATCGCTCTGCATGGCTCCAGTATCACGATGCGCCCATAGGCGGACGTTATGCGGCTGGACGGTTGATTTTTGAAACATTCAATGCCATAAAGTAACGACCGCGCGCCTGAAGCGGCGGTCCACAACGGGAACAAGGAATTCGTATGGAAAAAATCGCTTCGCATCTCAGGAAAAACAAATGCTTCTCGGCGCTGGTCATCACGCTCGCGGCGATGGCTTCGGCGGCGTGGTTCTGGACGGCGGCGATCAGCGCGCCGACGCCGCACGCGGACGCGGGAAACGTGGCGTTGGTCGTGGCGCGGATGCTCGAACAGATGCATTATGCGAAGAGGCCGTTTAACGACGCGACTTCGCGCCAGTTCCTGGAATTTTACCTCGAAGCGCCTGCGCTTGACTTCAATCACATGACGTTCTTCCAGAGCGACGTGGACGAGTTTCGCCAGAAGTATTCCGACAGGCTCGACGACATGACGCTCAAGGGCGACGTGCGTCCCGCTTATGAGATTTTCGCCCGATTTTTGCAGAGGTTGGAACAGCGCGTGGAATCCAGCAAACAGGCGTTGAAGGAGGATTTGGAGTTCACCAAGGACGAATCGCTGGTGGTCGATCGGCGCGAGTTGCCGTGGCCCGCGAACGAGGAGACCGCCCAGGCGTTGTGGCGGCAACTGGTCAAGCACGACGTGTTGCTGGAACGGTTGAACAAGGAGAAGCCCGAAGAAATCGTGGCGAAGCTGACTCGCCGTTACGATCGGATGCTGCGGTCGTCGAAGGAGATGGATTCGGAACAGGTGTTGGAAGCCTATCTCACGTCGCTGGGGCGCACTTACGACCCGCACACGGATTATCTGTCGGCATCCGACCTCGAAAACTTCAACATCCAGATGAAGCTCTCGCTCTTCGGCATCGGCTGCACACTGCAAGACGACGATGGTTACGCCAAGGTTGTGTCAGTCGTTCCAGGCGGTCCCGCGGCCTTGGACAAACGGCTCAAGGCAAACGACCGTATCGTCGGCGTCGCGCAAGGCGACGGCGAGTGGGCGGATGTAGTCGGACTGCCGCTCCAAAAAATTGTCGAACAGATTCGCGGCAAAAAAGGAACTGTAGTGCGCCTGAAGGTCAGCCCAGCCGACGCGCCCGATTCGCGACTGGAGATCAGCCTCGTGCGCGATGAAATCAAGCTCACGGAATCGGAAGCCAAGGGCAAGCTCATCGAGTTGACCGACGCCGACGGTAAAGTCCGAAAATATGGCTACATTGATTTGCCGTCGTTCTATGCGGACATGCAGGTAACGGCGACTTCCAAGAGCACCACGCGCGACGTGCGGCGGTTGATTGAGAAGCTCAAGCAGGATGGCGCGGAAGGCATGATCCTGGATTTGCGGCGAAACGGGGGCGGCGCGCTGAACGAAGCCATCAACCTGACTGGCCTTTTCATCAAGGGCGGTCCCGTGGTCGAGGTGAAGGATTTCGCGGGGAACGTCCATGTCTATACTGACAACAGCAATCGGGTCGTCTACGACGGTCCGCTGATCGTGTTGACCTCCCACGCCAGCGCCTCGGCATCCGAAATCGTGGCGGGCGCGTTGCAGGACTACGGACGCGCGGTCATCGTGGGTGAACGGCAAACATTCGGCAAAGGCACCGTCCAGTCCATGCTCCCCGTTGGCAACCAGGTGCGCCTCCCCAACGGGCAACAGCCCAATTGGGGCGCGTTGAAGGTCACAATCCAGAAGTTTTACCGCGTTTCGGGCGGCTCGACCCAAAACAAGGGCGTCGTGCCCGACATCCGCATCCCTTCCACAATGGATTACCGCAAGGTGGCGGAATCGGCGTTGAAGAACGCGATGCCGTATGACGAGGTGAATAAGGCGAAGTATGAGCCGACCCACTACGTCAATGCCACCATTGTGGACCAACTGAAAAAGCTCTCCGAGGCGCGTGTCGTCAGCGACCCTGAATTTCAATATGTTCTCGACGACATAGACCGACTCAAGGCGGCGTTGGAACAGAAATCCATTTCCCTCAACGAAGCCAAGCGCATCGTCGAACGTGATGCCGATACCACGCGCGACGAAGCCCGCAAGAAGGCGCGCACCGAACGGCTCAAGCTCAACGGCGCGCCGTTCAAGGCGACCGAGATCACCATCGCGGTAATCGAGGGACGGAACCAGCCTGCCCCCGAAAAAAGCGCCGCGAGTCCCGCAAACGAGGAGAAACCCGCGGAACCCGAACCAGACCCAGTGTTCGAGGAAAGCCTGCGGATGCTCACCGACTTCATCCGAATCGCGCCGACGGCGTCGCGATGACAACGGGGCGCGGCTTTCAGCGTCAGGATTGCGTTGTCATCTCCGATATTCCAGGCGAGATGGCGAGTTTTTCGGTTAGACAATGACACCGCGATTGCGTTCAAAAATAGTGTTGACAAATTTCTGCCTCTTTCTAGACTCGCGCCGTCAGTAAGGGAGGACGGGCATTGGAGGTTGTCTGGGCGAAAGTCGAGGCATCTTTTGTGCAGCGAGACCTCTGCCGTATCGCGAGATAGGCCCCCAGTTGAGCTTCGGGGCGACCGTGACCCGCGAGGGTTGGGTTGGTAGAGAGCGAGCGACGTCCTCCCCTGGCTCGTCCCGAAATTCGGGACGGCGTAAGGCGGCTGAATTCAGCCGCGCAAAGGGAAACCCGCGTGGGTTTCCCGCAGTTAACCCTGTCCCGACTTGTTCGGGACTATAAGGAGGATAGATGAAAAGACTAACCTTAGTTGCTGTGATGGTCGCCATTTTGGCTGCCGTCGCTCCCAGCTATGCGGAAGTTCAACACGTCCGTCTGAGCGGTGAACTTCGTCTGCGCGCGTATTGGACGAAGAACCTCAGCAATCTGGGCCGACAGGACGAGGACGACGACGACGACGACACCACCAATGAAAACGACACCTACGTCAACCAGCGCACTCGCGTAACCATCGAGTCCGACGTGGATGACAACATCATGGTCGTTGTTACGTTCCAAGCGCAGAACGACTGGGGTGGCAGCAAGCCCGCCCGCACTGGATTCTTCGGTAGCGAAGAATTTAGCCAGTACAACGTGTCGCAGCCAGGTTCGAAGGTGCAACTGGTTGAGGCGCTTGTGCGCTTCCAGGAAGCGTTCTGGAGCCCGCTGACGGTCACACTCGGTCGCCAAGGTCTGCACTTTGGCAACGGGTTGATGTTCAGCAATAACGACAGGGAACAGCGATTCGACGCGGCGCGTCTCGAATGGGACCAGGCTGACAACGGCTTCAAGGTGGACTTCGTGTTCGCCAAGCTCGTCAGCCGCACTGACGGCATAGGCATGGGTCCCCCTGGCGCAGGCGCGAACAACAACCACCGCGATTCGGATCTGTACTTCCTGAACATCCGTTGGGAACCCAAGGACATCAAGTTCATCCAGAACTTGGAAGCCTACGTCGGTTACCGAAGCTCGTTCTTCGGACCGAGTGCCTTCCCGTTCGTGGATCAAGACACCCACGTGTGGACCATTGGCTTCCGTGGTGACGCGACGCCATTGCCCGACAACGACAAGGCGAAGAGCTGGAAAGTCTGGTGGGAATTCGCGTTCCAATCAGGCTCCGACAACGGCGGCTCCTCCTCTGGTTTCCCGTTTGGCTCAGACAACCTCAACGGTTGGCTGATCGACCTCGGCACCAGCTACGTGCTCGAAAACATGGACTGGAAGCCCGTCATTTGGGCTGGCTACACCGTGGCTTCGGGTCACAGGACCGGCGAAGATCCTGCCAACCGCCACTTCGTTCCGTGGTTTGACTACAACACCCGCGGCGGATTCGTGATGTCGCCCATCCTGAGCAACATCCAGATCTGGTCGTTCGGCGCGATGGCAAGCCCCAATGATAAGTGGGCGTTCGCCGCTTCCGTGTATCGCTACATCCAGGATCGCGTTGACTTCGGCACGGGCAACAGCGGAGCCTTTGGAATGGGCTTCCACGGTAATCCGTTCACGGACAACGGCGGTCTGGCAGCGGTCACCAACGGTGAACAGCGCAGTCTCGGCTGGGAATTCAACCTCTCAGCGGGATATAAATACAGCAAGGACGTCAGCACCTCTGTGTCCTTCGGCTGGTTTGCTCCTGGCAGCGCCTTCGAATATGACTTCGGCGGCTCCCGCAGGAAGGCGGACGATGCGTTTGAGCTTCGCGGTGAAATCACCGTGAACTTCTAAGCGCCAACAAGTTTCTCCCCCGAGACAATCGGGGAAGGACACACACAGGCCCCTCCCGAAAGGGAGGGGCTTTTGTTTTTCCGCAACAAAAAAAGCGCAGAGACAAAAAACCGAATTCGCACGTCAGCACCGCCTGCCGCCCAGTTACACCCGCGCCAGGGTTACACTTTCATTCCGCGCCTCAGATACGTCGGAACATCCAAATCCTCCCCGTTTAGAATCGTCGGCTCGCTTTGCGTGAACCTGCTCTGGGCTGCCTCCAACTCCAGCGGCAACTGTCCTTGCTCGAACTTGGCGTCGCCCTTCTGTCCCACGGCGGGCGCTTTGATTGTCTCCCCTTGTTCGCTTTCAGTTGGCGCCACAGCCTTTGGTGCGACCACTGGAACAGTGTCCCGAATCGGCTGGGGAATTCGATCCACAGGCTGAGGCGTCCCAATCGTGCCCGTCGAACCAGCGTTGATTCGAACGCCATGTCCGCCGCCGCGCGTTTCCGTGGAAGTCTCTCCGTTTGCCGCCGCCGATTCCAGATTCGCCGCGTCACCGCTCGACGCGGAAGCCATTGCCGCCGTTTTGCCAGCGGGCGCATACGTCACCCCGCGCGGCGCGACTTCCCCCAGCGTCATCCCGCGCCCGACGAACCGCGCCGAGACCGCGCGCCACGAGCCGCTGCTGCCGAACACGGCGACCGTCAACTCGTTCGCCTCCGTCTCCGTCGCGTTCGCCGAGAAAATCAAGTGCGCGCGCCCCGTCAACCGACGCCCCATTTGCGTCAACACCTCCTGCGCGTCCTCCTCCGTCAACGACGCGCCGCCCGTCACGCTCACAATCATCTCATCCGCATTCTCCAGTTGCCGACCCTTGTCCAGCATCGGGCTTGCCAGCAACGATTCCACTGCCTGGCTGTGCCTCTTTTCGCCGCGACCCACGCCGAACCCGAACACAGTCTGCAAACGGCTTTTCTTGAGCGCCGCCTTCAACGACGCAAATTCCAGCATCGTCACGTTCCCGTCGGTCAGCCCCAGCAACCCCGCGACCGCCTGCGCCTGCAACTCGGTCACGCGCCGCACCGCTTCGAGCACGCCCCCGCGCCCTTCCACCGACTGGAAAAACTTGTCCTTCGGAATGGCAACGACCGCGTCGGACTCGCACCGCAGCGCCTCGTATCCCTCCTGCGCGTGGAGCCGCCGTTTCTGCCCCTCGAAATCGAACGGCATCTCCGCCAACGCCACCGCGCACGCCCCCTGGTCGCGCGCCAGCCGACACACCATCGGCGCCACACCCGTCCCCGTCCCGCCGCCGAGTCCAGCCAGCACCACGACGACGTCGGACGCCCTCACCAACTCGCGCAAATCTTCCGACGACTGTTGACCCGCCACGCGCCCGACCTGCGGATCGCCGCCCGCGTTCAACCCGTGCGTCAGTTTCAACCCCACCTGCAGCGTTCCGTTGAGCGCGCATTTTTCCAGGCTCGCCGCGTCGGTGTTGACGGCGGCAAATGAAAGGTTCTTCGCCGCTCGCTCCCCACGAAACATCGGCCTGTTCTCCACTTCGGCGGAACTGAAAATCCGCGCCAGCGTTTCCGCCGACCTGCATCCCGCGTCGCCAACGCCGATGACTTTGACGCGCACCTTCACCGCGCGCGCCTTGAGTTGCTCCGAATTTTTCCTGCTTCGTTCCATAATCATGATCGCCACTCCTCGATTTCGTCTGACTGTTCCATCGCTTCGCTCAGATTTTCATCACCGAAGTCACCTTGTCCCAAAAACCTCGGCGTCGCGGTTTGTTCGCCTCGCTCAACGCGCCGAACCGCACCAGCCCGATTGCCGCCGCAAACTCAGGGCTTTCCAGCGCCGTGTTGACTCCGCTCATCGTTTCCGCCTTGCCCGCATACACGGGCAACTCCAGCACATTTTGGGCAAGCTGGCGCAGCCCTGTCGTGCGCGAAACGCCGCCCGTCAAATACACCCCCGCCCCGATTTGCTGCCGCAACCCCAGCCTGTCAAGATCGTCGCGCACCAGTTGCAGCAATTCCTCCATGCGCAACTGCATCACGCGCGCCACAAGCTCCTTCGACACCGCGCGGTCGGGCAACCCGACGTCGCTTTTCATCACAATCTCCTGCCCGCTCAGCGCGTCGCCCAATTCCACGATGCCGTGCTCCTGCTTGAGGTTCTCCGCGCGATTGATGGGAATTTTCAACGCCGTCACCAGATCGTTCGTCACGTGATCGCCGCCCACCGCGAGCACGCCCGAATGCCGCACCGTGCCGCCGCCGTACACCACGTAATCCGTCGTGCCGCCGCCGATGTCGAGCAGCAACGCCCCCATCTCCTTTTGATGCGGCGTCAACACCGCCAGCGCCGCCGCGAGCGGGCTGAACGCCGCGCCCTGCACCTCCAACGGCACCTGACGAATGGCCTTGAGCGTGTTTTGCAGCCGCGTCTTGACGCCGTGAATGACGTGCATGTCCACCTCAAGTTTCGTCGCGTGCATCCCCACGGGATTTTCCACGCCCGATTGACCGTCCACGCAAACCAATTGCTTGATGCGGTGCAACGGCGAGTTCTCCTTCGGCAACCCCAACGCGCTCGCGTTCTGTATCACAACCTCGACGTCCTCCGCCGTGACTTCGTCCTCGTCATTGAGGATCGTGTGCGTCCCGCGGTTCGTAAAACTGCGGATGTGCCCGCCCGTGACGCTGGCATAAACCTCGCGCACCTCGACGCCCGAAGTTTCCTCAGCCTGCTCCACCGCCGCGCGAATCGCCTCGGTCGCCGCGTCCACGTCCGCCACTTCGCCTTTGCGGACGCCCTGCGACAGACTTTGTCCCACGCCCAAAATCATCACGCTGCCGTCGGCGTGCGTTTCGCCCACGGTCACGGCAATCTTGGAAGTTCCCGCGTCAACACCGACGATGATCTGCTCGCTCATCCTGTCACTCCATTCTGGTTGATTGGTTTGGTGATTTGTTTTTCAAGCTGCGGCAGCCACGTCTCCACGTTTCGGCTGCCGCCCTTGACGACGAACGATTTGGTTGCCGCAACGTCGCGATTCGCCGCCATGCCGACGCGCACCTCCCAGTTCACGTCGTCAAACCCCCCGCACTTGATGATGTGAGACCCCATCTGACCCTCCTTGGTTGACCGCGCATTCACCCAAATCCGTCGTTCCCCATCCCGTCCGTTTCAGACACTTAAAAATAAGTCACCGCCGCCGTCCGCGACCCGCGCAAATCCGCCGTGCGAACCTCCCGCCGCTCCGATTTCGCGCGCCACACGATCACGTGCAGCCGCTGCAACTGGTTTTCCACGTCCTGCGGCTCAATCCACACGGAACCGCCGCGCGCCGTCACGAGCCGCAGCACGTTGGGCTGCGACAAATCCACGAACCGCAAATCCATCAGCGGCAGCAGCCCGATTTTCTCGGCGAACCGAATCACGGCTATCGCCTGCGCCACTTCGGCGTTCGCCACTTTTTTCCCCGATGACACGTTGTCCCGCGCCACGCCTGTCAGCGTGACCAGCCGCCGCGTGTTCGTCGGCAAAATGATGCTGCCGTTCGCACCGCGCAACGCGGTGAACGCCACGCCCTCGGCATCCACGAAATACACCGCCGACGTGCCCGTCGGCGTGATCTGCGCCGCCGCCGCGCGCTCGCGCACGGTGATGACGAGTCGGTCGGGAAACGCCTTGCTCACCTGCGCGTCGCGTATCATCCCCGCGCTTTCCAGCCGCGTTTTGATTTCCGTCGGATCAACGGCGGCTAGATTTTGACCCGCCCGCGCGCCGCTCCACCGCGCGATTTCAGCGGCGGGAATGATGCCGTTGGTTTTCGCTTCCACGGCGCGAATGGTGAAGTCGCTGTTTTCCAACACCAGTTTCTTGCGCGCGAAATGCATCCCACCCAGTCCGATCGCCGCGCACAGCGCCACGACCCCCGCCAGCGGCGCGATGCGCAACGCCCATTCCTTCTGGCGCGTAAACCGCCACTTCAACGGCGTCTTCACTTCCAGCAAATAACTCTCGCGCCACACGCGGCGATTGCGTCGGCGTCGGCGTTTGAACAAAAACATCTCAGACCACCGCCTTTCTCTCCGCTGAATCCGCAGCCGCAACGTCGGGCGTTTCGGTTGGAGTCGGCGCCGCCGCTTTGACGCGGCTCAACGCCATCTTCATCAGTTGCAGGCATAGTTCGTTGAACGACACGCCGTCCTGCGCCGCCGCCATCGGCAGCAGGCTCGTCTCCGTCAACCCAGGCAGCGTGTTCACTTCCAGCACATACGGAATGCCGTCCTTGCCGAGCATGACGTCCACGCGCCCGTAATCGCGGCACTTCAACGAGTGAAACGCGCGCAACGCGACCTGCTGCACGAGCATCCGCTCCGTCTCCGTCAACGGCGCGGGCAGATCATAGCGCGTGACGCCCTTCGTGTATTTCGAGCGGTAATCGAAGATTTCGCCGCCTGGATGAATCTCGATGACGGGCAGCGCGCGGTCGCCGAGGATGCCAACGGTCAACTCACGCCCCTCGATGCAGCGTTCCACCACTGCGCGCTCGTCGTATTCCAGCGCCGTCTCGCACGCCGCGCGAAAATCCTCGCCGCGCCGCACCAGCGTCACGCCGAATGTCGAGCCCTGGCACGCGGGCTTGACCACGACGGGCAACCCAAACAGATGAAACTTCGTGCTGAGGTCAACGATGTCGAACCATTCGGGCGTCGGCACCATCGCGCGGATGAATCCTTCCTTCGCCGCGATTTTGTCGAACGCGCGCTCGCTCACCGCCGCGTCGGAGCCGTTGTAGGGAACGCCGCGCCGATCCAACAGACGCTGAATCGTGCCGTCCTCGCCGAACGTCCCATGCAACGCGAGAAACGCCGCGTCCACTTCCGTCGGCAGCAGAAAATCCTCGCCGTCCACGAGCACTTCCGTCACTTGCAGCCCCGCCTGTTGCAGCGCTTTGACCACGGCTTTTCCTGATTTGATGGAGACCTCGCGCTCCGCCGACGGTCCTCCCATCAACACCGCAACGCGCGTGTCCAATCCCACATTGTTCCCCTCGTTCATGTGTCCTCCTTGCCCTCCCGCTCGCGCGGGAATTGTTGTTGTTCGGAAATTCCTCCTGACTCCTCCGCTTGCCCGTCACTCCTCGCCCAAAATCTCCACTTCAGTTTCCAACTCCACGCCGCGCGCCTCCTTTGCCACTCCTCGAATCATCGCAATCAACTCCAGCACGTCCGCCGCGCGCGCGCCCGCGTGCGTGACGATGAAATTCCCGTGCGCCGCTGAAACGAGCGCCCCGCCGACGCGCGAGCCCTTCAGCCCCAGGCTTTCAATCAGCCAGCCCGCCGACATCGTGGCGCTGGGGTTCTTGAAAATGCAGCCCGCGCTCGGCGCGTTCGGTTGCGACGCGCGCCGCTTGTCCGAATATCGCCGCAGCGTTTCCTGGATCACCGCGCCGTCGCCGCGTTCGCACCGCAACACCGCCGACAGCGCAATCGCCTTCGCGCCTTCCGCGCCCGTAAACAACGCGCATCGCCGATAACTCGCGTCAATTTGCCCGCGCCGCGCGTCCACCACCTCGCCGTTCGCGTCCATGTAGCGCAGGCTCTCCACCGCGTCGAACGTCGCGCGTCCCATCGCCCCCGCGTTCATCCGCAGCGCGCCGCCCAGACTCGCGGGGATGCCTTCCATGAATTCGATGCCCGTCAGCGACGCGTCCCGCGCCGCGTTCACGATCCCCCGCAACGGCGCGCCTGCACCCGCGTAAATCCGCTCGCCGCGAATTTCCACGCGCGAAAACGTCGGGTGCGCCAGCCGCATCACGACACCGCGAATCCCCCCGTCGCGCACGAGCAGGTTGGAGCCGCGTCCCACGCGCGTCAGCGGCACGCCGCGTGCCGCGCAGAATTTCACCGCCGCCGCCAAATCCGATTCGTCCGCTGGTTCGACCCACACGTCGGCGAACCCGCCCACCCGCAACGTCGTGCGCGCCGCCATCGGTTCGCGCTCGCGCACGACCGCGCGTTCCGAAAGCAACTGCTTCAATGTTTCGGCGACTCCCAATGGTTGGACGCTGATGGGCACGGGTTCGCCTTTGCTCGTTCTCGTCACTTCCGTCGTTCCTGTCGCTTCGGTCCCTGGTTCCGCGACCACAACGCCCGCTGTTCGTTTCCCAAAATCCGCCGCCACTTTTTCCGCGACCTGCGTGATGCTTCCCGCGCCCATCATCAGAATCAAATCCCCTTCGCGCGCTTCCGACTCGATGCGCCGCTCCAGTTCGTCGAGCCGCTCCACGTATTCCACGTCGCGCTGACCCGTCGCGCGCACCGCCTCAAAAATCGTGCGCCCGCTCACCCCGTTGATGCGCGCCTCGCTCGCCGCATACACGTCCGTGAGAAAAACCTTGTCCGCCATCGCAAACGCCGAGCCGAACTGGTGCTGCAGCCAGCGCGTGCGCGTGTAACGGTGCGGCTGGAACGCCACGACCACGCGGTTCTTCGCCAGCGACCGCGCCGCCGCAATCGTCGCGCGCACTTCCGTCGGGTGATGCGCGTAATCGTCCACCACCGTCACGCCGCCGCCCTCGAACTTGCGGTCAAAGCGGCGACTTGCGCCCGTGAATTCGCCCAGCGCGCGCGCAATCGCGTCGAACGTGACACCCGCCTCCAGCGCGACCGCCGCCGCGCCGAGCGCGTTGCTGACGTTGTGCGCGCCTGGAATGCGCAGCGCAATTTTCCCCAGCGGCTCGCCGCGATGCGTCACGACAAATTCAGAACCGCCGCCTTCGATTTTCACGTGGCGCGCGCCGTGTTCGCTGCCGCCGCTCAAGCCGAACGCAATCGCCGTCCCGAATTCCGCGCACACGCGCGACGCGCCCAAATCATCCGAGCACAAAAACAGTTTCCCGTGTGTGTTCGACGCGAACTGCTTGAACACCGACTCGATTGCCGAGAGGTCGCGGTAATAATCAAGATGCTCCTCCTCGAGGTTCAGGATCACGCCGAACTGCGGACGGTAATTCGCCAGCGTGCCGTCGCTCTCGTCGGCTTCCGCGATGAACCAATCGCCATCGCCTCGCTGCGCGTTGCCGCCAAGCACGGGCACTTCGCCGCCGACGTAATAGGAGGGTTTCAGCCCAGCGCGATTGAAAATGTGCGCGAGCATCGCGGTCGTCGTGGTCTTGCCGTGCGTCCCCGCCACCGCAATTCCCTGCCGCGCGTTGACCAGCGACGCGACGAAATCGCCGCGCCGCGCGAGCGTCACCCCCGCTTTTTTCAGCGCGACCAGTTCGGGATTGTTCGGCGCAATCGCTGCGGAATACACCGCGACATCGGGCGCGACGGTCAATTCCCCCGAATGTCCCTGCGTCACCGCCACGCCGACGCGGCGGAGTTTTTCCGCGACCACGGAGGTCCCCGCCGCGAGGTCGGAGCCGCTGACGCGATGCCCTGATTGCGCGAGCCATCGCGCCAACGCGCTCATGCCGCAGCCGCAGATACCGAGCAGATGCGCGTGCCTGCGCCCGCTCCCGCCCGCGATTTGTTCAACGATGTCTTGCATTTCAAAAAATTTTATCGCGCAGCGCGCTGCGCCCGCTCCGCGAGCCACTCGCTCACGCTCGTAGCTACAACACCGTTCTCGTCAACTCCGCCTGCGCCGATTGCCTCGCCTGCGGCGGGGCGGATGGAAGCGGAACATCCGCGTTTTCCACTCCTGCGATTCGGTAAAGCAGCGATGCGATGTGCTGGCTTGAGTCAGGCGATGCGAGTCGGCTCGACGCTTCGCCCATCGAATGGCGCAGCGTTTCGTTGGTCAGCACTTCATTGAACACGGACCCCAGCGTTTCGCCTTCAAGCCGTTCTTCGAGGACAATCTGCGCCGCGCCCGAATTCGCCGCCGCCTCGGCGTTGCGCAACTGATGCTGGTTCGCCGCCAGCGCATACGGCACGAGCACACTCGGCAACCCGTAACGCGCGATTTCCGCAAGCGACGACGCGCCTGCGCGCGACACGACAACATCCGCCGCGCTGTAAGCGAGGTCCATTTCGCGGAGAAATTCCTCCACGCGGGCGGTCACGCCCTGTTTCGCATAAGCCGCGCGCAACTCCGCCGCGTTGCCCGCGCCGCACAAGTGAATCACCTGCAGCCGCGCACGGTCGCATTTCAGCAGCGACAGTGATTCAACAATCGCGTTGTTGATGGCGCGCGCGCCCTGGCTGCCGCCCATCACGAGCACCGTCTTCCAGCCGCGTTGCAAACCGAGTTGAACGCGCGCTTCGTCGGGGTCAACACGCCGCAATCCGCCGCGAACGGGCGTGCCCGTGATGTAAGTGGTCGCGGGCGGGAAAAATCGCGCGCAACCCGCCATGCCAACGGCTATCGCGCTCGCCCAACGGCTCGTGAAACGGTTCGCCTTGCCAGGGACGGCGTTGGATTCGTGAATCAATGACGGAATCCCCAAAAGATTCGCCGCAACGATCGGCGCTGCGGAAGTGAACCCGCCCATCCCCATCACCGCGTCCGCGCGGAATCGGCGCAGGATGCGCAGGCTCGCGAAGACTGACGCCGCGAACGTCGCGCCGAATGAAATCCAGCGCGGGGAAAATCCCGACGGCGCGCCAATCGCGGGGATGAATTCAAGCTCGATGGTCGGCGCGACGCGCGCGCCCTGTCGGTCAATCGCCTTTCGCGACAACACGAGCATCGTCTGCGCGCCGCTGGCGCGAAGCGTTTCCGCGACGGCGATCCCAGGGAACAGATGCCCCCCAGTCCCGCCGCATGCAATCACTGCTCTCATTTCCCCGCTTCCCTCCGTTTGATTTTCAAATTCCCACGGGCGCAAGCTCGTTGGAGTCGCCCAACTCCTCGTTCTCGGCTTCCCGCGCCGAGCTTCGAGCGATGCTCAGCAAAATTCCCACTTCGAGCATCGTCACAATCAAATTCGACCCGCCCGCGCTGATGAACGGCAGCGCCAGCCCCTTCGTCGGCAACGCGCCCGTGACGACGCCGATGTTGAGCGCCGCCTGAAATGTCAGCATCAGCGTGATCCCCAGTGCGACGAGCGAGCCGAACGTGTCGGTCGCCCGCCACGCGATGCTCAACCCGCACACCAGCAGCGCGACAAACGCCAGCACCACGAGCAACGCGCCAATCAGCCCAAGTTCCTCGCCAACAATCGCGAAAATAAAATCCGTGTGCGCTTCGGGCAGGAACCCGAACTTCTGGTTGCTGTTTCCCAGCCCGACGCCATACGCGCCGCCGCTGCCGAACGCGAGCAGCGATTGCCATAACTGATACCCCGCGCCCTCCTTGTGCTGCTCCAAATCCGCAAACGCCATCAAGCGGGTCATGCGGTGCGGACTGAGCATCACGAAAACCGAAAAACAAACCGCCGCCACCGCCAGCGTCGGGACAGTCCGCTTCCAGCCCGCGCCCGCGACGAACATCATCGCCAGCCCGACCGTTCCAATGAGCGCCGTCGTGCCGAAATCTGGTTCGGCAAACACCAGCGCGCAGACAGCGCCCAGCGCGATGAGCGGACGCGTGAACCCGATTTTCGTTTCGCGCAGCCGCCGCTGATACACCGCATACCAGTTCGCCATGAAAAGAATCATCGCCAGTTTCGCGAGTTCCGACGGTTGCAGCCGAAACAAGCCGAGCGGCAGCCAGCGTCGAGCGCCGTTGACCTTGATGCCGACGTGCGGAATCAGCACGATGACGAGCAAAACCAGCGATCCGATGAACAGCCATTTCCACCAGTTCTGCCATGCGCGATGATTCGTCACCGCCGCCGTAATCATCGCCACCGTGCCGATGCCAACGCAGAAAAGCTGCTTCCGCAAACTGTCCTGCACGTGGCGGTCGGCGGAAAACGCGCTCGCGCTCATCAACATCACGATGCCCAGCGCCACAAGCGCGCACACCACGACCGTCAGCGCGATGGGCGCCTTGTGCGTGGTGACGGCGGAAATTGTCCTTGTGGCAATGCGCACGTTGCGAACCTTTGCAGCGGCAGTCTGGAAACGCGGCGCGCGCGTCCCCAGAGCGCCGCTGCACCGAGCGGCAACTCCCCAATTTTTTACGGATTGGGATGCCGTCAGCCGAGCGGCGGCGGCGGCGGGACCGCAGCTTCGGGCGTCGCAGGCGCTGGCGGTTGCGCCCTGGTCGGAATCAGCAGCTTGTCGCCCGCGCGGAGGGCGCTGGCATTCTGGATTCGGTTGGCTTCGATGATCGCCTTCTGCGACACACCGTAACGCTTTGCGATCACGTCGAGCGGTTCGTTGAACCCGACGAAGTGATACGTCTTATCGCCTTCGAGCATCGTGCCCCCCGCGATCGGGTCAGCCACCTGCGGCGCCGCGCCCATGGGGGCGGTCGTCGCGGGGTTGCCCGCAGGAATGACGAGTTTCTGTCCGACGCGCAGCGTCGTGGAAGTCAGGTTGTTGGCTTCCTTGAGCGCGTTGACCGTGGTGTTGTGCTTGCGCGCGATGACCCAGAGGCTGTCGCCCGATTGCACGACGTATTGCGGGGCGCCCGCAGGAATCGCGGCGGGTGCCGTCGAGGCGATGCGCTCGCCCGAAGCCGTCGCGGCGGGAATCTGCAGCATCTGCCCGATGCGCAACACGGACTTGTCGGTCAGGTTGTTGGCGCGCATCAATTCCGCGATGCTCACACGCTCGTTCTTTGCGATTTTCCACAGCGAATCGCCCGCGACGACCTTGTAGGTCTTCGCGGCGGCGGGCGGAACCACTTCAGCGGGAAGCGGCGACGAAAGCGCGGGTGTCGGCGCTGGAATCGGCATCGGCTGCAATTGCGCGGAGGGCGCAGGTTTCGGTTGAACCGCTGGCGGCGGGACAGCCTGCACGGGCGCGGCGATGATTTCCTGCGGCGGCGGGACGGGGTCGGTGTTTTCCGTGTTGTTCGTCGCCGTGTTGGTGCTGCCGCTCTTGCAGCCTTCAAACAGAAGGATGGGACCGAGGACGACAGCGTGGAGCGCCGCGACGACAATGAACACTCGCAGCGCGTTGGAGCGGCGTGTTTCGCCGCCCCCAGTCGAGGGCGTGTTGCCGCCCTTGAACCAGTTGATACCGTTCATGATTTACCTCCTTGGGGTGAATCAATCGTTTAGTTTTTTGCCCCGATTGGGAGCGGGGCGTTCTCCTCTTTTTCTCCCGAAAGTGGCGGCGGCGCGGACTCTTGCGCCCCCGTTTTGGCTTCGGATGAAATTGAAATCTCCCGCGCGAGCCGACGGAACTCGTCGCCGCGCTCGGCGTAATTGCGAAACATGTCGAAACTCGAGCAGGCGGGCGACAACAGCACCGCGTCGCCTTTGTGCGCCGCCGCATACGCAAGTGTGACGGCGTGCTTCAAATCCTTCGCCTCCACGCACCGCATCGCGTCGCTCCACGCGGCTGAAATTTTGGGCGCCGCCTCGCCGATGAGCACGACGACGCGCGCCTTTTCCTTTACCAGCGACTTGAGCGCGGCGTAATCAAGCCCCTTGTCCTTGCCGCCCGCGATGAGCACCACGGGCGACGCGACGCTCAACAGCGCCTTCTCCAGCGCGTCGGTGTTGGTCGCCTTGGAATCGTTGACGAACGTCACGCCGCCGATTTCCGCCACGACCTCCATTCGGTGCGGCTGCGGCTGATAGGATTTGATTGCGGCAATCATCGTATCACGCGGCACCGCCAGCAGGCTGCCCACGGCAAGCGTTGCCATGATGTTTTGCGCGTTGTGCGGTCCGCGCAAATGCGTGTCGTTTATTGCCAGCACTTTCCCGCGCAAATATCCGCGCCGCCCGTGGATCACGCCGTTCTCCAGCCACAAATCCGCCTTCACTCCCGACTCGACGGGCGCGAACGTCGTGCGCCGCGCCTTGATGCCCACGCCGAGCGCGTCGAGTTCGGCGGCGGTCGCGGCGTTGATCACGGCAAAATCACTCGACTTCTGGTTCTGGAAAATCCGCGCCTTTGCGAACCTGTATTCGCGCATCGAAGAATAACGGTCGAGGTGATCGGGCGTGATGTTGAGCAGCACGCTGACCTGCGGGCGGAATTTTTCCACCGTCTCCAGTTGGAACGAACTCACCTCCAGCACCACCGCATCGAGTTGGTCGGTCCACTCCGCCACTTCGCAAAACGCGACGCCGATGTTGCCCGCGGCGACGGCGCGTTTGCCCGCCACCTTCAACACCGCCGTCACCAACTCGGTCGTCGTGGTCTTGCCATTCGTTCCCGTGATGGCGACCACGGGACAGCGGCAAAACCGCCAGCCAAGCTCGAGTTCGCTGATGATTTCCGTTCCTTTCGCCACCACCGCGCGCGCCAGCGGCGATTGCAGCGAAATCCCAGGACTCAGCACCGCAAAATCAAAATCCTGGTCCAGTGACGGCGCGCCCCCCATTTCCACCTGCGCGCCCGCCGTCCACAACGCCGCCGCGCGCTCTTTCGCCGAAGCGTCCTTCGCGTCGTCGCGAACGACCACGCGCGCCCCGCGTTTGAGCAACAACAGCGCCGCCGCCTGACCGCTCACGCCAAGCCCCAGCACCAGCACGCGCTTGCCGTCCAAGGTTGTTTCCTTTTTCGCCATGACCAAATGCCTCACCGCAGTTTCAACGTTCCAACGCCGAGGAGCGCGAACACGACGGACAAAATCCAAAACCGCACCGTGATTTTTGTCCGCGCCCAGCCGAGTTTTTCAAAGTGATGATGCAACGGCGTCATCAGGAAAATCCGTTTCCCGCCGCGCAACTTGAAACTGCCCACCTGCAAAATCACCGAAAGCGCCTCGATGACAAACACGCCGCCGACCAGCACGAGCGCGATTTCCTGTTTGCACATCACGGCAATCACGCCGAGCGCGCCGCCGACCGCGAGCGACCCCGAATCACCCATGAACACTTCCGCGGGCGCGGTGTTGAACCACAGGTACCCCAGCCCCGCACCCACCAGCGCCGCGCACACGATGGTCAGTTCGCCCGACCCGTTCACGTAGGGCACGAGGAAATGCTCGGCAAACTCCTTCGTGCCGCTGATGTAGGTGAACAGCGCATACACGCCCGCCACCATGATCACGCAGCCGATTGCCAGTCCGTCAAGCCCGTCGGTCAGGTTCACGGCGTTCGACGACGCGACGATCACCAGCTCGATGAACAAAATCGCGGCGATTCCCATCGCAGGAACCAGCGGATTTTTCAGGAACGGCACATACAACGCCGTCAGCACCCCGCGCCTTTCCGAGTCGAGATACAACGCGACGCCCACGACCAGCCCGACGAGACATTGCCCGATGATTTTGCCCCACCACGGAAGCCCCTTGGTATTGCCGCGCGACACTTTGAGGTAATCGTCGGCAAGCCCCACCCCGCACAAACCCGCCATGCAAAACAGCGCGAGCCACACAAGGTCAGCCCCCCATTTCATCCACAACAACGCGCTCAACAACACCGAGCCGACAATCATCACGCCGCCCATCGTCGGGACGCGGCGCTTGTAGTCCTCCTCTTTTTCCAGTCCGCGCATGTCGCTCGCGTCGCGTTGCGGCTGGTGCAATCGCAGCCTGCGAATCCAGCGAATCACCAGCGGACCGAGCACGAGCGACAGCAACAGCGCGGTCGCCGCCGCTGCAATGGCGCGGAACGTGACATACTGGAAGACATTGATCGCCTTCAGCCACTCCACGCCCTTCAGGATTTCATGCAAAAAATAAAACACCGCTCCCGTTGCTCCCGATGCGGAGAACAGAAAGAGAGAACGAGACGAATCCGTTAACGCGCCGAAACAAAGGCGTTAACGTGCTTGCCTCCTTTTCCCCAACTGCTCCTCCCTGGTTTTCCCCCACTGACGCCGCCAGTGTAACTGTTATTTTTATTTTGTCGCTAAAAAAATGGCGTCACAAAAAAACTTTTACACGCCGTCGCGCTAATGGTGCGATGATGCGAGTTCCGCTTCCGAATCGGCGGCGCCTCCCTGTTGTCTCGCGTGCTCGCGCAACGCCTGGACGATTTGCTCCAGCCCGACGCGGCGCGAACCCTTGAGCAAAATGCAATCGCCCGTGCGCGCCTCCATCTTCAGGAATTTTGCGGCGTCCGCCGCCGTGTCGAACGCCACCACGAGCGCGTCCTCCAATCCGCTGCGAATCGCGGTCTTGCCGATGACCCGCGCGAACGCGCCGACCGTGACAAGGACCTTCACGCCGCCCTCTTCTGCGAGCAGCCTGCCGACCTCCCCGTGCGCCGCCTGCGTGTGCTCGCCCAACTCCATCATGTCGCCCAGCACGATGATTTTGCGTCCCGACGCGCGGACGTGGCGGAACGCGGCGAGTGCCGCTTCCACCGAATCGGGGTTCGCGTTGTAGGCGTCATTGAAAATGCGCACGTTGCCGATTTGCTCGGCTTGCATCCGCATTTCGGGCGCCTTGAGCTGTTCGAGTCCAACCACGATGTCTTCGATTTTCATGTTGCATGTCCTCCCCACGGCTGCGGCTTGCAGCGCGTTGTAAATCTGGTGACGTCCCAGCATCGGCAACTTCACGCGCGCCTCTTCGCGGGTCTGCCGAAAACACAAAGTGAATTTTGCCGACGCGCCAATTTCGACCGCGCGCGCGCGGACATCGGCGGCGCGGCGGATTCCCGTCGTGATCACGCGCCCCTTGCATCGCCTGGCGATGCCCGCCGACCATTCGTCGTCGGCGTTCAGCACGGCAACCCCGCCTTTGCCGAGCGATTCGACAAGCGCGCCTTTCTCGCGGGCAATGGCGGCGCGACTGCCCAGAAATTCAATGTGCGCGCGCCCGATGTTGGTGACGACCGCAACGTCGGGCTTTGCCAGCGATGCGAGCGCGGCAATCTCGCCCGCGTGATTCATTCCCAACTCGAACACGCCGATTGCGTGCGCGGCGTTCGCGCCGAGCAAACTCAACGGCAGCCCGATGTGGTTGTTGAAGTTGCCCGTCGTTTTCGCAATGGAAAATTTCTGGGCAAGCACCGACGCGCACAAATCCTTGGTGGTCGTCTTTCCGTTGCTGCCTGTGACGCCGACGACTTTCAGCTTCAGACTGTCCCGATAATTTCCCGCCAGCCGTTGCAACGCCGTCAGCGTGTCGTCCACCTCGATGAACGCGAGTTTTCCCGATGGCGCTACAACTCTGCGCTGCACAATTGCAGCGACCGCGCCCGCGCGCGCGACTTCGGGAAGAAACTCGTGCGCGTCGTGGCGCTCGCCCTTGAGCGCGACGAAACAATCGCCAACCCTCGCGGCGCGCGAATCCGTGCCCACGCGCAACGCAAGCGCGCGCGGCTCGCCGCGAACCAGCGCGCCGCCGCACCACTCCGCAATCTGTTCTAGGCGCAACGCCTCCATAACCGTCGCCTCTCCTTCAAAAATTCCCGCGCCACCTCGCGGTCGTCGAACGGCACGATGGTGTCGGAAAATTCCTGATACGTCTCGTGCCCCTTGCCCGCGATGAGCACGATATCGCCCGACTGCGCCATGCCGAACGCGCGCGCGATGGCGGTGCGTCGGTCCACGACGATTTCGTATTCCGCCTTGTCGGTCATCCCCTGCTGAATCTGGGCGAGAATGGCGCGCGGGTTTTCCTTGCGCGGGTTGTCCGAGGTGAGAATGCAGAAATCGGAAAGCTCGCTGGCAACGCGCCCCATCTTCGGGCGTTTCGTCGTGTCACGGTTTCCGCCGCAGCCGAACACCGTGATGATGCGGTGGTGCGGCAGTTCCTGGAGAGCGGTGAGCACGTTGCGCAACGCGTCGTCGGTGTGCGCGTAATCCACAAAGACGTTGAACGACTGCCCGCAATCCACCGCCTCAAGCCGCCCTGGCACCTGCGGCATCCGTTTGAGCGCGCGCGCGACGCTCGAAAGCCTGATTTCGAGCGCGATGCCGACGCCGATGGCGGCGAGAGCATTATATATATTGTGCCTGCCAAACAGCGGCAGGACGATCTTTTCGCGTCCCTGCGGGGTGACGACGACAAACCGATGCCCGTGCCGCGTCGTTTCGATGTCCACCGCGCGGATGACAGCGCGTTCGCTCAACCCGTAGGTGTAACATTCGATGCCCACGCACCAGGCGTCGCCCGCCGCCTTGAGCACGCCGCCGATGGACGCGGTGAGAATTTCGCCGTGTGGGTCGTCAATGTTGATGACCGCGCGCGCTTGTTTCCTGCCTTCGCCGAGTGACTTGAACAACAGCGATTTCGCGCGGAAATAACCGTCCATGTCGCGATGAAAATCGAGATGGTCCTGCGTGAGATTGGTGAACACCGCCACGTCGTAATCAATCCCGTGGACGCGCTTGAGGGACAACGCGTGCGACGACACCTCCATCACACACGCGCCGCAGCGGTGCCGTTTCATGCCCGCCAGCATCTCGTGAATCTCGACGGATTCGGGCGTGGTGCGTCCCGCGGTGATGATGCGGTCCTGGATCTGGTAATGAACGGTGCCAAGCAATCCCGTGTTGACGCCCGCCGCTTCGAGGATTTGACGACACATGAACGCGGTGGTGGTCTTGCCGTTTGTCCCCGTGACGCCAATCATCCTGAGCGTGTCGGCGGGCCTGCCGTGAAAGTTCGCGGCGGCAACGGCGAGCGCCGCGCGCGCATCGCCCACGACAACCTGCGCGAGGTGCGGCGATGTCGCCACGCGCCGTTCGCACACGATGGCGGACGCGCCCCGTTCAAACGCTTGCTCGATGAATTGATGCCCATCGGTTGCTGTTCCGTTGATGGCGACGAAGAGGTTGCCTGGGCGCACGCGACGCGAGTCGCAGACGACGCCCGTGATTTGTTGCGGCAGCAGCCCTTCGACCAGCAGCACTTCAGTCCCCGCAAGCAAACGCCCGAGCACGCTGTGCTCGAAAAGGGTCTGGCTCACGGGCGGCGGCGCGGGTCGCGACTGGACGGCGGGCAGGACTTGTGTGCTCATAACGTTGTCTCCTTCGGTTGGTTGAGCGCCGCGTTGCGCGACGCGGGAGCGCGGGCGGGTTTGGGAATGGCGGGGATGTTCAGGTAACGCGCGGATTTCTCGGCGATTTCACGAAACACGGGCGCGGCGACCGTGCCGCCGTAGTAACCGCCCTGTTGCGGTTCATCCACCGAGACGAGAATGCAGAGGTCGGGTTTGTTCGCGGGCAAAAATCCGATGAATGACGAGTAATATTTGCGGACGTATTTGCCGTCCTCGACTTTCCACGCCGTGCCTGTCTTGCCTGCGACGACCCAATCGCCGAGCGCGGCTTTTGCGGCGGTGCCGTTTTGCGTGGCGAACACGGAACCGTCGAGGGCGGTCTGCCCCTTTGTCAGCAGCACTGTCTTGAGCGCGTGTCGCATCTGCGCGGCGGCTTGCGGCGAAACGACGCGACGCTCGACGGTCGCGGGAAACTCCTGCGCGACGCGCCCGTCGCGGCGGACGACGCGCTTGACAATCAGCGGACGCATCAACACGCCGTCGTTGGCGATGGCGCTGAACGCGTTGATCATTTGGATCGGCGTCGCGGAAATGCCCTGCCCCATCGGAATCTGCGCGATGGAAACGCCCGACCATTTCGACGGCGGATGGCTGATGCCCGAAATTTCGCCAGGAAGCAGAAGGCCTGTTTTTTTGCCGAACCCGAAATTCTGGATGTGCTCGAAGAGCCGCTGTTTGCCCAGCGCGATGCCGATTTTCGCCGCGCCGATGTTGCTGGAGACCGTGACGATCTCCAACGTCGTCAGCACGCCATGCGGGTGCGAATCTCGCAGCGTGTGTCCGCCGTAACGAAACCCGCCGTTTTCGCAATCGAACCGCGTCGCGAGCGCGACCGCGCCGTCGGACAATGCGCCCGTGATGGGGACGACCTTGAAGACCGAGCCTGGTTCCGCTGTGTCGCTGATGCAACGGTTGCGCCGCGCGTCATCGGTCGAGCGGTTGTAAAGATTCGGGTCGAACGTCGGGCGCGAACTCATCGCGAGGATTTCGCCCGTGGACGGACGCATCACGATGGCGACAATTCCCTTGGGCTGAAATTTTTCCACCGCTTCGTCGAGCGCGGCTTCGACAATGTGCTGGATGACCTGGTCTATCGTGAGGACAACGTGGTCGCCGTCGCGCACGGGAATTTCCTCGCGACGCACGGTCACGTTTTCGCGTCCGCGTCGGTCGGTCTCAATGACGCGCCTGCCAGGTGTGCCCGACAAATACTTGTTCATCGTCAACTCGATGCCCGCGATGCCCAGTTGCTCGGAGTTCGTCCAGCCCAGCACGTGCGCCAGCAGCGAATTGTTGGGATAAACGCGGATGAACGCGTCTTCGTACGTCAGCCCGCGAAACCCAAGCGCCTTGATTGCCTTGACCGTCTCGTCGTCCACGCGCAGCTTGAGGCGGACGTATTTTCCTGGGCGCGTGAGGCGTTCGAGCAAATCCTCGGCGTCCATCTGCAATAGCGGCGCCAGGCGCATCGCGATTTCGTGCGCGTGTTCGCTGGTGATGGACGGGTCGGCGCACACGGCGGAGACGTGGATGCTGCGGGCGAGGAGTTCCCCGCGCGTGTCGCGGATCTCGCCGCGCAACGGCGGAATCTCGAACCGCCGTTCCCAATTGCGCTCGGCTTGCGCTTTCAGGTCCGACGACTCGATGACTTGCAGTTGGAACAGGCGAAACCCAAGCCCCGTGAACGCCGCCAGCAACAGGCAGGCGATCCCCATCATTCTCATAATGTGTTCGCGGCGAATCATGGGCGGGTATTGGTGTTTCGTTGCGCTGTCGGACGCTGTGGCGCGACGGGTGGGGCGGATGCGGGCGCGCCGACGCGGATGATCTGGTTCTGGGATGGCGGGACGAGATTGAGTTGGAAGGCGCGAACGCGTTCTTCGAGCGCGGCGGGGGACTTGAGTTGGGCAACCTGCGCTTCCAGTTGCATGTTGCGACGGCGCGATTCTTCCCCCGCCACTTCCTGCTGCTTGATTTCGCGACCGAGCTTGTAGATGACCTTCTTCTGATACACGTAACCGCCGCCCACGGCGGCGCAGGCGCAACAGAGCAACAGAATGACGCCCAGTTGTCGAAGTCTCACCGCATCGGCGCTGCGTTTTCGGTTCTTGCCCATGGCGACACCGAGCGGAAGCCAGGGCTGAACGCACTCGACGCTCAGCCCTGGTCCCCACCCACTACCCGCTCGGCAGCCCGCAGTTTGGCGCTGCGAGCGCGCGGGTTCTGTCCGATTTCCGATTCCGACGGCGCAATCGGCTTGCGCGTCAGAATCCGCAATTGTTTCGTCTGCCCGCACACGCATGCGGGCAGTTTCGGAGGACAGATGCAATCGGCTGACATCCGCCTGAAAAAACTTTTGACGATGCGGTCTTCGAGGGAATGAAACGCGATCACCACCAGGCGCCCATGCGGCTTGAGCAACGGAATCGCCGCTTCCAGCGCGCGCTGCAAACTCGCCAGTTCATCGTTCACCGCAATCCGCAGCGCCTGAAACACGCGCGTGGCGGGATGCGTCTTCGCGCCTCGGCGCGGACAAACCTTCTCGATGAGTTGCGCCAGTTGCGTCGTGGTGCGCAGCGGACCGCGGCGGCGTTCCTTGGCAATCGCCGCCGCGATCACGCTGGCGCGCTTCTCTTCCCCCCACTTTTTAAAGAGCGCCGCAAGCTCCCGTGAGTCTGCGGTGTTGACCAATTCCGCGGCGGTCAGCCCCTGGCTCTGATCCATCCGCATGTCGAGAGGCGCTTCACTGGAGAAGCTGAAACCCCGTTCTGGCGTGTCCAGTTGATGCGAGGAAACGCCGCAATCAATCAGGATGCCATCGGCGTGCGGACCCCCCACCCGTGCGAGCAACGACTGCAAGTCCCCCATGTTGCCGTTCAGGAACTCGATCCGCGCGCCGAAGGCTTTTAATTTCTCCCGCGCCGCTGCAATCGCTTCCGCGTCCCTGTCCAATCCGATGAGTCTCCCCGTCGGCGCGCTGGCATTGAGAATCGCTTCAGCGTGGCTGCCTCCCCCAATTGTCAAATCGTAATAAGTCCCGCCGTCGCGAGGCGCGAGCAGTTCAATGACCTCCCGCGCCATCACGGGCGTATGGTAGGACATCCGTCCCTCCCTGGATTACAAACCGACGCGCGCTGTGGCTTCCCCGTAGTTATCCCCTGCTTCGTCCTTCAACTGCTGCCACAACTCGGGCGTCCAAATTTCAAGGTGCTTGACCATCCCCACCAGCATCGCGTTGCTGCCCTTCGACAACCCCGCGTGCTTCAGCAAACCGTCGGACAACGTGATGCGCCCCTGCGAATCCACGTAGCACTGGTGCATCTCGCCCGAAAAAACGCGGAGGAATTTCCACGCGTCGCGGTCGGACAAACTTTTCTCGGCGAGCTTGTCGCGCAACCGTCCCATTTCTTCTTCTGGAAAAACCCAGAGTCCTTTGTCAGGATTGGGCGCGATGAAAAACTGCTGCTCCTCGCCTTTGCCCGCGCGCCAGATGGACGGGATCGTGACACGATTTTGGTTGTCAATCGTGTGCTCGACTTTGCCCGTGAAGAACCGTTGTGCCTTGCTCTCGCCCATCGAATTTCCCCGACTTGCTCCAACTAAATCCCCCTAAGTTAAACTAAGTAACACTTTTTTATGAAATTGCTCACCTCGTGTCAACAGTTAATTCGCGAGAACAGAAATTCCCCAAATTGGAGGGACGCGCTCTGTCGCGTCTCCCGCTTCGCGGGACGGTCACGACGGAGCGTGACCCTCCAACTCGCTCTGCGTCAATCTTCTGAATCAAAATGGGGAAG
>Ga0187892_10004088_pt1 | contig 25176 bp, 31 predicted proteins | sample MA1701073metaG_FD_139345 | JGI IMG/M metagenome (GOLD analysis project Ga0187892, IMG submission 139345) | Bio-ooze microbial communities from a basaltic lava cave in the Kipuka Kanohina Cave System on the Island of Hawaii, USA - MA170107-3 metaG ... | reverse complement strand
TGGACACCGCGGACGACGCGGCGCGCGCGCTCGGCATCCTGAAGAAGCTCGGCTGACGGCGGTGGCGTTCGTCAAGTCGCTGCCCGCCGAGGCTTCAACTTCATGAACCGGCTGCTCGAGGGCCACGGCGTGAAAGGCGCGCCGGAGATCTACGCAAGCCGCGGCAAGGCGCTCAAGGAGGAGGGCTACGCGCCCCTGCTGAAGCTGCTGCAGTGATACTCTGCGGCGCGAGGAGGAGAAATGGCGAAGCAGGCCGCTAAGCCGCGTCTCATCCCCGTCAGCGAGGACGATCTCAAGCCGCGCCACCGCTGGAACCGGCCGCTCGCGGCGCCGGGCATCACCCAGGTCGACTTCGAGGAGCGCGTCGCTGCCTTCGGGCTCAACTTCTGCCACGGCCTCGGGCTCGGGCTGCACGAGCGGCCGCTCGTCTCGCGCCTGAACTCCTTCATCGAGCCCTACGAGCTGCGCGCCGGCATGGTATTCGCGGTCGAGACCTTCTGCCCGGCGAAGGACGGCATCTCGGCGGCGCGCATCGAGGAGGAGGTCGTGCTCACGCCCGGTGGCGCGAAGATCATCTCTCTCTATCCCGCACAGGAGCTTCCGGTTGCCAATGCGTACTAGCGAAGCCGGCGTTTGGGTCCCCGCCCAAGACCGCGGGGACGACGGAGCTGCGCTCCGTCGGATGGATTGGAACCGGCCGCATGGGCTACGAGATGGCGGCGCGCCTTGCGCAGGGCGGCGCCGACGTGCTCGCCTGGAACCGCACGCGGACGAAGGCGGAGCCGCTCGCGGAATACGGCGCGAAAATCGCCGACCGGCTCGCGCAGCTCGCCGCGCGCGACCTCGTCTTCTGCATGGTGTCCACCTGGGAGGACGTGAAGCAGGTGATGGCGGGCCTGCTCGAGACCGCGGCGAAAGCGCCGCGCCTGGTGATCGAGTGCTCGTCGATCTCGCTCGAGGGCTCGGCCGAGCTGCGCCGGCTCCTCGCCGCCCGCGGTATCGAGTACCTCGCCGCCCCCGTCTCGGGCAACGCCAAGGTGATCAAGGCGGGGAAGCTCAGCTTCGTATGCTCCGGCCCGAAGGCCGCTTTCGAGACGGCCTTGCCGTATCTCCACAAGATCGGCCCGGCGGCGAGCTGGGTGGGCGAGGGCGAGCTCGCGCGCATCGTCAAGATCTGCCACAACGTGTTCCTCGGCGTGGTGACGCAATCGCTCGCCGAGGTGACGGTGCTCGCACAAAAGGCGGGCGTGCCGCGCCACGCGTTCCTCGAATTCCTCAACCAGAGCGTCATGGGCTCGACCTTCACGCGCTACAAGACGCCCGCGTTCGTCAACCTCGATTTCCGAGTGACATTCACCCCGGCGCTGCTGCGCAAGGACATGGATCTGGGCCTCGACGCGGGCCGCCGGTTCGGCGTGCCGCTGCCGCTCGCGGCGGCGACGCGCGACCTCGTCCAGAAAATGATCGAGAGCGGCATCACCGGGCAGGATTTCGCGACGCTGCTCCTGCAGCAAGCGCAGGCATCCAACCTCACGCTCGAGCCCGAAGACGTCCCGGTGAGCGATGGGCTGGGCTAGGTGGACGAATTGACGCGTTGCAGCGTTGACGCTGCTACCCCATTGGGTTACGGTCGCCGCGCTGCAGCGCTGCTGCGGAATTAGCAGCGGTCGTGAGGTGTCATACCTTACGTCGGCAACCCTAATGGAGGGGCCATGGAACGTTCTCGACTGCAACGATTCCCGATGAAGGCCGCGGCCGCGATGGTCATTGCCGCTTTCGCGGCAACATGGACCATAGGCGCCATCGCGCAGGAAGCGCCGAAAAAGGTAGTGCTGCGCTTCGCCTCGGACTTCCCGCCCCCGCCGCATCCGGCGGGCCTGGCGATGAGGCACTTCGCCGAGCGCCTGCCCCAGGTGGTCCCCGGGAGCGAGGCGCGCCTGTACTACGCCGGCGCCCTCTACACCATTCCCGAGGCCTTCGAGGCGATGCGCCAGGGCAATCTCGAGATGACCTGGATGCAGATCGGCAAGGCGGCGCCGGTCGAGCCGTACATGATGACGGTGGTCGGGCCGGGCGTGCTGACCACGGTCGGCGCAGTGGACAACCTCGACAAGACCAGGACCTACCAGATGCTCACCGAGCGGCTGGAGAAGCGGCAGCTCATCAAGGTGTTCGGCGTCGGCCACATGAGCTTCGGCATGGGCATCGGCGGCAAGAAGCGCTACATGAAGCCGGAGGACTTCACCGGCAAGAAGATGCGCAGCATGGGGCCGGTCGAGAATGCCGCGCTGAAGGCCTGGAAGGCGTCCCCGGTCGTCATGGGCTTCGGCGAGGTGCCGAGCGCCATGGAGTCGGGCGTCATCGACGGCCTGATGACGAGCCTCGGCGGCTGGAACAGCATGCGCGAGCAGGCGCCGTACTACACGATGGGCGGCGCCGGCACGTTCGTCGGCGACTACTACATGATCAGCGCAAGCCGCCGCTGGTGGGACCGCCTCACCCCGCCGACCCGCGATGCCCTGCAGAAGGTGATCACCGAGACGATCCAGGTGCAGAAGGAGTTCAACTGGTGCTTCGACAAGATGGCGTACGACAAGTACGGAACCAAGGACCCCTCCAAACCGGGCATCTACTGGATGAGCCCGCAGGAAGTCTCGGCCATGGTGAACGCGATGGGCGACGCGGCGAGCCGGTACGTGAAGAGCGAGACTCCGCCCGAGGCGAACCCCTGGGTTGATGCTTTCGTCAAGGAGGGCCGCGAGCTGTCGAAGCAGCACCCTGCAGGCACGTCGTGGATCGAGAAGGTGGACTGCTCGAAGCACGCCTCCAAGATCGTCATCAAGTAGCGCGCCGCGAGGCGTAGCCCCGCCCCGGCGCGTGGAGAAGGCCTACGCGATCTGGCGTGCGTTCCAGGACAGGTTCCTGGAGCACGCCGCCGCGCTCCTGCTGCTCGGCTGTACGCTGCTCGCGCTGCTCGAGGTGGTGCGGCGCTACGTGTTCGGCTACTCGTTCGAGTGGCAGCAGGACGCGGTCACTTTCTTCATCCTCTGCGGTGTCTTCCTCTACTTCGGCATTGCCCAGCGCCGCGACGCGCACCTGAGCGTCACGGTGGTGCCCGAGCTGCTGACGGCGACCGGGGGCGAGCGCGGGCGCATGATCGCCGAGGCGGTCAAGCTGGTCGCGGCGATCATCTCCTGCGCGTTCCTGCTGCTGGTGGTCTGGTGGGGCTTCCCCGAGGTGCGCGAGAGCCTGCACTACGAGACCAGGACCGAGAGCCTCGCGTTCCCGATGTGGCCGTTCCTCGCCGTGCTGCTCGTCGGCTTCCTGTTCATGGCGGTGTCGCTCTTCTTCCAGATCTACCGCGAAATCCAGAGGCTGCTCGGGCGCGAAGTCCTGGCGGAGCCGACCGAGCCAAAGGATCTGGCGCACTGATTCGCTGATCCGCCGGGGGAGGGGAGCGGATGACGATCGTAGGGGTGGTGGTGTTCGCGCTGCTCGTGCTGAGCGTGCCGATCGGCATCGCGCTGAGCGCGGCGGCCGCGGCCTACATCGCGGTCGATCCGCTGCTCGAGCCCACGGTCATCTTCCGCCAGTTCTTCAGCTTCATCGGGCGCTACTCGCTGATGGCGATCCCGCTGTTCATCTTCGCGGGTTTCCTGATGGAGCGCACCGGGCTCATCGCGCAGCTGTTCCGCTTCGCCGACGCGCTGGTGGGCTGGATGCCGGGCGGCTTCGGCGTCGCCACGGTGGTCGCCTGCGTGCTGTTCGGCGCCATCTCGGGCTCGAGCGTGGCGATGGCCGCGGCGATGAGCGTGATCGCGATCCCGGAGATGCTGAAGCGCGGCTACCCCGAGTGGCTCGCCGCGGGTCTGGTGGCGACCGCGGGCGGCATCGCCATGCTGATCCCGCCGAGCATCATCCTGCTGATCTACGGCATCGTCACGGAGACCTCCGTGGTGCGGCTGTTCTTCGCCGGCGTCATCCCGGGGCTGCTGCTTGCCCTGGGCAATGCGCTCACCGTCGTCCTGATCGCGCTCTACCTCAAGCTGCCGAGAAGCGAGCGGTTCGACGGGCGCCGGCTGTGGCGGGAATCCAAGGGCGCGGCGCCGGCGCTGGGCATGCCCGTGGTGATCCTGGGAGGGCTCTACACGGGTTGGTTCACGCCCACCGAGGCCGCGGCGGCAGCCTGCGGCTATGCGCTCGTCTACGGCCTCGTCACCGGCCGCGGCGCGTTCCTGAAGGAGCTGCTGCCCACCGCGGCGCGCTCGCTCAACCTGACGGCGGTGATCCTGTTCCTGATCGGCAGCGTCGGGGTGTTCCAGTTCCTCGCCGCGAACATGTACTGGCCGCAGCGGATCACCGAGACCGTCACCGGCTGGGGCCTCACCCCGCTCGGCTTCATCTTCGCCTACATGTTCGTGCTGCTGATGCTCGGCATGTTCGTCGACGGCGTCGCCATGGTGCTGCTCACCGTGCCGGTGGTGTTCCCGGTGGCCTACGCGCTCAAGATCGACCCGGTGCACCTCGGGGTCATGCTCACGCTCAACGTCGAGACCGGGGTGGTGACCCCGCCCGTCGGCCTGAACCTGTTCGCGGTGAGCGGCACCTCGAAGATCTCGCTGCCCGCGGTGATCAAGGGCACGATTCCGTTCTTCCTCGGCGACGTGGCGGTGCTGCTCCTGGTGATCTTCTTCCCCGGGCTTGCCACCTGGCTCCCCGACCTGCTGGTGAAGCAGGTGTTCCAGTGACCGGGGATGCGCCGGGGCTTTCGTGCCGGAGCGAAACTGAGTAGATTGGAAAGAGGAGGAACCCCATGAAATCCGCCATTGCGGCCGCGATCGCCGCCGTCTTCCTGGTCGCCTGCGAGACCGTTCCCGATGCGCCGCCGCGCGCGACCGCGGAGCTCAAGCCGACCAAGGGCAGCAAGACCTTCGGCGAGGCCACCTTCGAGCAGGTCGGCAACAAGGTGCGCGTCATCGTGTTCGTGCAGGGCCTGCAGCCCGACCGGGAGCACGGCTTCCATATCCACGAGGTCGGCGACTGCAGCTCGGGCGACGGCATGAGCACCAAGGGCCACTTCAACCCGTTCGGCAAGCCGCACGGGCACTTCCATTCCGGCGAGCGCCACGCCGGCGACCTGCCGGCGCTCAAGGCGGGCAAGAACGGCCGCGCCAAAGTCGACGTCGAGATGGACATCATCACGGTGACGCCGGGCCCGGCGAGCGTCGTCGGCCGCGGCCTGATCGTGCACGCCGACCCGGACGACTACAAGACGCAGCCAACCGGGAACGCCGGCGCGCGCATCGCCTGCGGCGTGATCCAGGCGGGATAGCAACGACAAGCGACAGGAGTAGGTGAGCCATGAAAGTCTCCAGAGCACTCGTCGCGCTTCTCCTCGCAGCGCTCGCGCTGCCGGCGCCGGCGCAATTCCCGAGCAAGCCGGTGCGGCTGATCATCGCGTTCACTCCCGGCAGCTCGATCGACATCGTCGGCCGCGCCGTCGCGGCGAAACTCTCGGAGTTCTGGGGCCAGCCGGTGGTGGCCGAGAACCGCGCCGGCGCCGGCGGCTCGATCGCCTCGGCGGCGCTGGTGAAGTCGGCGCCGGACGGCTATACGCTGCTCGCGAACTCGTCGGCGCACGCCGCGAACCCCTCGATCTACGCCAACCTGTCCTACGACTCGGTGAAGCATTTCACCCACCTCGCGCCCATGGCGGGCGGGCCGAACGTGCTGTTCGTGGGACCCGCGACCGGCTGGAAGACGTTCGCCGACTTCCTCGCGGCGGCGAGAGCGAACCCCGGCGCGCGTGCTGAAAGCCGCGGGCATCAAGCCGCAGTAGCGTGAAGTCGCTCGCCGCGCTGGCGCTGGCGATCGCGCCGGCATTGGCAGGCGCGTTCGACCTGCAGGGCCACCGCGGCGCGCGCGGCCTCGCGCCGGAGAACACGCTGCCGGCGTTCGCCGCGGCGCTCTCGATCGGCGTCAGCACGCTGGAGCTCGACGTCGGTCTCACGAAGGACGGCGTCGTCGTCATCACCCACGACCGGGGGCTCAATCCCGACCTGGCGCGCGATGCGCAGGGGAGCTGGATCGGGCTGCCGGGCCCGCTGATCCGCGACGTGACGTTCGCCCAACTGCAGCGCTACGACGTCGGGCGCTTGAGGCCAGGCTCGGAATACGCCAAGCGCTACCCGGACCAGAAACCGGTGGACGGCGCGCGCATCCCGCGGCTTGCTGATCTCTTTGAGCTCGTCAAGAAGGCGGGCAACACGGCGGTGCGCTTCAACATCGAGACCAAGCTCTCGCCCGAGGAGCCCGCGCAGACGGCCGACCCGGAGACCTTCGCGAAGGCGCTGCTCGAGGTGGTGCGCGCGAGCGGCATGGAATCGCGCGCCGCGATCCAGTCCTTCGACTGGCGCACGCTCCAGGCCGTGCAGCGCCTCGCGCCCGTCGTGCCGACCGTGTATCTCACCTCGCAGCAGAAGTGGGGCGACAACGTGCGCGCGGGCGACCCGGCGGGCTCGCCCTGGGTGGCCGGCTTCCAGCACAAGGACCACGGCTCGGTGCCGCGCATGGTGAAGGCGGCGGGCGGCGCGGTCTGGTCGCCGTTCCACGGCGACCTCGATGCCGCGAAGCTCGCCGAAGCACGCGCGCTCGGCCTCAAGGTCGTTCCCTGGACGGTGAACGACCAGCCCACGATGCACCGGCTGATCATCATGGGCGTGGACGGCATCATCACCGACCGCCCGGATCTCCTGCGCGCGGTCATGGCCGAGCGCGGCATCCCGCTGCCCGCGCCGACGCCGGTCACGCCCTAGGCAGCGACGCCGGGATCGCCTTCGACGCCGACGAGGCGCGGCTGCGCGGCGCGGAGCGGCGCGACCGTCTTTTTCGCGCGCAGGTAGCGCGCCACGACGTCCCAGATCGGCTCGCCGCTCGCGCCCTCGGCGACCGGCGCCCACCCTGCGATCTTGTAGCGCTTCTGCGGCTCGATCGGCCTCGCCCCGATCCGCATCTCGGAGATGCGCGCGCCGGCCCGCGCGCCCGGCTCGCAGGCGTAGCTCATGCCGCCGACCCGCACCATGTCGCCGCCCTGCTGCAGATAGGGGTCCGGGTTCAGCAAATTGTCGGCCACGTCCTCGAGGATCGCCTTGATCTGCTCGCCGGTGAGCTCGTTGAGCGTCGAGTAGGGATACGTGATGGCGGTCTGGTCCATCACGTGCTCGAAGGTGATCGCGTCGCCGGGCAGCAAAGTCGTGCCCCAGCGAAAGCCGGGCGAGAAGGCGATCTCGGCGTTCTTCTCCGCCAGCAGCGCCTCCAGGATCAGCTGGTCCCAGGTGCCGTTGAAAGTGCCGCGGCGGTAGAGCAGCCCTTCGGTGAGCGCGAGCCGCTCGCCGAGCTTCTCTTTCCAGGGCGCACGCGCCTGCGCGATGTGCGCTGCCATGGCGGCGTCCTCGGGCAGCAGGTTCGCGAACACCGGCAGCAGGCGGTAGCGGTGCCCGGTCAGGCCGTCGCCGCCGACCTGCAGGTCGAGCACGGCAAGGAACTTGCCGTTCGAGCCGGCATTGGTGACGAGCGTCTTGCCCACCACCACCGGCGCCGGCACCCCGTCGTGCGTGTGCCCCCCGAGGATCGCGTCGATGCCGCGCACGCGCGCGGCGAGCTTGAGGTCCACGTCCATGCCATTGTGCGAGAGCAGCACGACGAGCTTCGCACCCCCGGCGCGCAGTTCTTCGACGAGCCCCTGCAGGCGCCGCTCCTCGATGCCGAACGTCCAGTTCGGCACCAGGTGGCGCGGGTTGGCGATCGGCGTGTAGGGAAACGCCTGCCCGATCACGGCGAGCGGCACGCCGTTCACCGTGCGCAGGGCGTAGGGCTTGAAAACCGGATCCTCGAAATCCGTGGTCTTCACGTTGTGCGCCAGGAACTCGGTCGGCGCGAGCTCCTGCTCGACCGCCTGCTTCATGCGCCCGGCGCCGTAGGTGAACTCCCAGTGCGCGGTCATGAAATCGACGCCGAGCAGCTTCTGCGCGCCGATCATGTCGGCGCCGCGCGTCCAGAGCGAGGTCGCCGAGCCCTGCCAGCTGTCGCCGCCGTCGAGCAGCAGGGCGTGCGGGCGCGCGGCGCGCAGCCGCTTCACGAGCGTCGCCAGGTGCGCGTAGCCGCCGACCCTGCCGTAGCGGCGCGCCGCGGCGACGAAGTCGAGGTGGGTGAAGGCATGCGCGGACGCCGAGCCCGCCGCAACGCCGAACCTGCGCAGGAGCTGCTCGCCGACGAGGTGCGGGGGCTTGCCGGCGGCCTCGCCCGCGCCGAGGTTGACGCTCGGCTCGCGGAAGTAGACCGGCAGGAGCTGGGCGTGCACGTCGGTGACGTGCAGCAGCGAGACGTTGCCGAAGGGGGCAAGCTCGTAGAGCTCGTCGGCCGCCTGCGCGTCGGAGAGTCCGGCGCGCAGCGAGGCCCCCGCCGCCGCGGCGAGCGCCAGGAGCCGGAGGAATTCGCGGCGCCGCAACCAGCGCGCGTCTACTGGTTCACCGGCGAGGCCGGGTCGAGCAGCAGGGCGACGAGGTCCTTGATCTGTTGCTCGTTGAGCGTTCCGGCATGGCCCAGGCGCGGCATCTGCGAGCAGAGGTTGTAGGCCTTGGAGTTGTAGATCCTGCCGTAGGCGTACTTCTGCATCTCGGGCGAGTTGCCGCGGATCTTGCCGAAGCCCACGAGGCTCGGCCCGATGGTGCCGAATGCCTCGACCTTCGGGGAGATCTGGTGGCAGTTGTAGCAGCTGCCCCCTTCCTGGACGCCGGGCTTGTCGCTCCACATCGAGCCGCGGCCGCTTTGCGCGATGCGCTCGCCGCGCTTCCAGTCCCCCATCAGGCTGCCGGCCGGGAACGGGATCGCCTTGAGCTGCGCCTCCTCGAGCGGCTGCGCCACCTCGCGCGGCGGGTTGTCGGCGTGCAGGTTGCAGATCCGCTGCACGTTGTCCAGCTCGACCCGGTTCATCGTCGCCTGGCCGCGCGCATGGAAATCACGCTTCAGCGCTGCGGTGACCTGCTCGAGGTCGCGCTGCGTGGCCTTCGGCTGCTCCGTCAGGGGGGTCGGGGCGGTGGCGCACGCCGCGAGCAGGGCGCAGGCGGAGGCGATCTTCAGTGCGCGGCTCATCCTCGCCTCCTCAGCGCTTGATGGCCGGGCCGCGGTAGGACTCGCCCCGCGCCGTCACCGTCATGAAATGGATCAACGCCACCGTGGTCTCTGAGCCGAAGGCCGGCTCCGGCATGCGCATCTGCCGGTAGCAGTCGTTCATGCGCCATTGCAGGGTGACGATATTGCTGGTCGACACCCGGTAAGCGGGCCAGGTCGCCATCAGCGGCCGCGCGTACTGGGGCTTGTACAGCACCGGCAGGTCCGACATGCGGATGCGCTTGCCTTCCTCGCCGTGGCAGGACGCGCAGGAGAAATCCCACGGCCCGGCACGATGGAAGAAGATCTTCTGCCCGAGCTCGTAAGAAGCCTTCTCCTTCGAATGGCGGATGCCGGGCTGCAGCGGCATGCCGTTCGACTGGCCTGCGACATACGCCGAGAGGACTTCCATCTCGGAAGCGCGGTCGGCGTCACCGAAGACGCGCTTGGTCGCCTCCTCGCGGCTGCGGCCCTGCAGGGTCATCATGCAGTGAAGCAGCCGCGCCTCGAGGTCCATGACGCGGTCGGCGTCGGCGAAATGGCGCGGCAGGCGCGCGTAGGCGCCCTTGAGCACACCCGGGCCCTGGCCGAGGTCGCATTGCTCGAGCGAGACGTTCTTCGGTCCCTGCCGCTTCTTCCACATTTCCTCGCCGGCGAGCTCGAAGAGCTCGATCGGAGCGTTCTCGGCGGTCATCCTCTGGTATTCGGCGTAGGTCGACTGCTGCGCAAGTGCCGGCGCGAACGCCAGCGCAAGCGCCGCACTGCCAAGAATCCCGCGCATCGTTCCCCCTGGGGCACGCCGCCGGTCAGGCGACCGCGGCTTCGGTCTTGTTGGTCTCGCCCTGGTTGTCGAGCCAGCTCACCTCGATCTTGTCGCCCTTCGCCCCGCCCCTGATGCGGAACGAGAACACCGGGTTGCGCGAGATCGCCTGGCTGATCTGCCCCTCGACCACGGTCTTGCCGTTCACCTTCACCGTGACGTTCTGGATGAAGTGCAGCGGGATGAGCTTCCCGTCCGCGTCCTTGCGCTGCCCGGTCTCCATCGGGTGGCTCATCAGCACCCGCACGTCCGTGTAGCCCGCGCCGAGCGTGGCGCGCATTTTCATCGGTCCAGCCGCCATGTCAGCCTCCGCACCCGCCGATGGTCACCTTGATCTCCTTGGTGGCCGTGTAGTTCCTGCCCCCGGCCGTGGCCACTGCGCGCACGTCGGAGGTCTCGCCCATCTTCACGTTGAGCTTCACGAAGGGCAGCGCGCCTTCCATGAAGTCGAACTTGCCCGCCAGCGGGAACGGGTTCTTCTCGATCAGCACCACGATCGAGGTCGTGCCCGGGATGTTGCTCGTCACCTCGATCGGCACGACCGCGCCGTTCTCTGCGATCTGCGGCGCCTCGATGACGATCGCGCTGCTCGCCTCCGTGCTCGATGCGCCCAAGCTCTTCAGCGCGTCCGCCGCGCTCTTCGCGGCGAAGGCCTCCTTGTTCCAGGTCGCCGCGAGCGCGGCGACGGGCCTGAGCAGCCCGGCCGCCAGCACCGCGCCGAGCGCGCCCGCCGCCTTCAGCAACCTTCTGCGTCGCATGCCAGAGCTCTCCTTGAAGTCCGAGCGTAACATCGTAGCCGTCCCCGGGGGAACTGAAGATCAATTCTACTCATCCCTTCATGCGAAGAACGTCTTTGCCGGCCGCGTGCCACCTCCCGACAATCGCCTCCCCCTCCCCGGTAAAGGAACCGCGTGTCCCGCCAGGTCCCGCCGCACGCTAGCGCCGGCCTGACGCCGCTAATGCCGGCCGGCGCGCTGCTCGACGCCGAGCGCGCGCGCGCGCAGGCGCTGCGCAAGGTGCGCGTCAGCTCGCGCGAGAAGGGCGACCTGATCATGCTCGGCATCGGCGGCTTCACGCCGCTCGAGGGCTTCATGTCGCGCGCGGACTGGGAAGGGGTGTGCGACCGGTACCGCACCGCGGCAGGGGTGTTCTGGCCGATCCCGATCACGCTGTCGGTGGACGACGCGATCGCCGCTTCGATCCACACCGGCACCGACATCGCGCTCGCCGACCCGGAGGACGATGCCCTGCTCGCGACCATGACGGTCGCCGAGAAGTACCGGGTGGACAAGGCGCACGAGTGCATGATGGTGTTCCGCACCACCGACCCGGCGCACCCCGGGGTGCGGATGGTCCTGGAGCAGGGCGAGGTGAACCTGGCCGGGCCGGTCCGGGTTCTCTCCGACGGCGGCTTCCGGGCCAAGTACGGGGCGCTCTTCATGACCCCGGCCGAGACGCGCGCCGCGTTCGAGCGCCTGGGCTGGTCGCGCGTCGCGGCCTTCCAGACGCGCAACCCGATGCACCGCTCGCACGAGTATCTCGTCAAGGTCGCGATCGAGACCTGCGACGGCGTGCTGGTGCACTCGCTGCTCGGCAACCTGAAGCCCGGCGACATACCCGCCGAGGTGCGCACGCGCGCGATCGCGGTGCTGATCGAGAAGTATTTCCTCCCCGGCACGGTGCTGCACGCCGGCTATCCCCTCGACATGCGCTACGCCGGGCCGCGCGAGGCGCTGCTGCACGCGGTGTTCCGGCAGAACTACGGCTGCGCCTACCAGATCCTCGGCCGCGACCACGCCGGCGTCGGCAGCTACTACGGGCCTTTCGATGCGCACCGCATATTCGACCAGATCCCGAAGGGCGCGCTCGAGATCCAGCCGATGAAGATGGACTGGACCTTCTGGTGCTACCGCTGCGGTGGCATGGCCTCCGGGCGCACCTGCCCGCACGAGGACGCCGATCGGCTGCTGGTTTCCGGCACCAAGCTGCGCAAGTGGCTCTCGGAAGGCGACCCGGTGCCGCCCGAGTTCAGCCGCCCGGAGGTGCTCGACATCCTGCGCGACTACTACGCGGGCCTGCCGGAGCAAGAGAAGGTCGAGGTGAAGCTCGCGGGTCATTCCGCGAGATAGCGCCGGCGCGGCCGCGCGCGCCAGGGCGTTTCGCCCCGTCAGTCGATGATGTGGTAGACGGGCGCCCTCTCCAGTCGCCACTGGCCGCTGTCCCGGTCGTAGCGGGACAGGGTGAAGCAATGCCAGTTCTCGTCGTCCAGCTTCATGTGATCGCCCCGGTAGTAGTACCCGGGCCAGCGCGTCTCTTCGCGAAACAGCGTGTGCCGGGTCACGGCCTCGGAGGCGAGAAGCCGGTGGTGCAACTCCCAGGTGCGCTGCAACTGGTGCAGGTCCTCGGCGCCCATGCGGCTCATGTCCTCTCTCAGCATGCCGAGCAGCTCCAGGCCGCGCTCGAGCAGCACGCCGTTCGTCATGTAGTGGGTGCTGATGCCGCCGACATATTCGTCCATGATCTTCTCGAGGCGCTGCAGGCCGTGGATCGGCAGGAGGTAGCTCGGAGACACGGTCCCGTCGACGATCTCGTTGCGGCCGACCCGGTAGTTCTCCAGCGGCTGGTAGATCCGCTTCTCGAGACCGCGGTATTCCGGCTCGCTGACCTCGGGCCGGTCCTTGCCCATTTCCATCACGTACCGGACCGCCGCCTTGCCGGCGATGCGGCCTTCCGTGAAAGACCCCGAGGAGAACTTGTGTGCGCTGCCGCCGATGGTGTCGCCGGCGCCGAACAGCCCGTCGATCGTCATCATCCGGTTGTATCCCCACTGATACTCCGCGGGCGCACAATCCTCCGGGCCGCTCGCCCACGCGCCGGAGCAGGTGGCGTGCGAACCCATGACGTAAGGCTCGGTCGTCGTCAGCTCGGGATTGGTGTGTTTGGGGTCGATGTTCTGCGACGCCCAGACGACCGCCTGCCCGATCGTCATGCCGAGGAAGTTCTCCCAGCCGACGGTCTCCTTGTGCGGGTCCTGGAAGGCCTCCTTGGTCACCATGCGGATCGGACCGCGGCCGGCTTTCACCTCTTCGAGCAGGGCGTGGTTCCGGAGGCAAGTCGGCACCGGATGCCGGTCGATGTAGCTGCCCACCAGCTCCTTGGTGTGGTGGTACCACTTGGATTCGTACTCCTCGCCATAGCCGTTCTCCGTGTAGGTCTTCAGGTGCAGGAAGTAGGCTCCGACCGGCCCGTAGCCGTCCTTGAAGCGCGTCAGGACGATGCGGTTCTCCATCTGCGTCATCTTGGCGCCGACCTCGATCGGCAAGCCGTACGCCGACGCGCTCGACCAGGGCGCATACCAGGTGCGCCCCATGCCCTCGCCCACGGCGCGCGGCTTGAAGATGTGCGACGCGCCGCCGGCGCAGACGATGACCGCCTTGGCGCGGAACACATGGAAATCACCCGTGCGGACGTTGAAGCCGACGGCGCCGGCGACCCGGTTGGACTTGCTCCTGTCCATCAGGAGATGGGTGACCATGATCCGGTTGCAGACCGCGGTCGCGGCCTTGCGCGCCGCCTCGGCGACGATCGGTTTGTAGCTTTCGCCGTGGATCATGATCTGCCACTTGCCTTCGCGCTGGTAGCGCCCGGTCTCGGGATCGCGCATGATCGGCAGGCCCCATTCCTCGAACTTGTGCACGGTCGAGTCGACGTGCCGCGCGATGTCGTAGCCCAGATCCTCGCGCACCAGCCCCATGAGGTCGTTGCGGGCATAGCGGACATGGTCCTCGGGCCGGTTCTCGCCCCATTGCATGCCCATGTAGCAGTTGATGGCGTACAGGCCCTGGGCGACCGCGCCGCTGCGCTCGATGTTCGCTTTCTCGACGCACACGATCTTCAGATCGCGCCCCCAGTACCTGGACTCGTAGGTCGCGCCGCAGCCGGCCATGCCGCCGCCGATGACGAGGATGTCGGCGTCGAGGAAGACCGTCTTCCTGCCCCCGAACAGCCCCATCAGAGCGCCCCCCGCTTGAATTGATCCGGGCGCAGCGCGGGCAATCCCGTCCTCACGTTGAGCGCTTCAGGTTCGTGCGCGAGCTCCTGCCCGGCCAAGTCCTCGGGGCGAGGAGCGTCGTACTCGGCGGGCCCCCGGATCGACCCCCAGGGCTTGGTGCGGATCGGCGAGACGAAGTGCTTCTCGCGGCCGTCCCGGAACCTGAGCCGCCACGAGATCGTCCCCTTGGCCTCCTCGCGCAGCGTCCGGACGCTGTGGCCCAGCGGCGCGAAGTCGGCGTAACCGCGCACATCGATGGCGTTCTGCGGACAGGCCTTGACGCAGGAGTAGCACTCCCAGCACATGTTCGGCTCGATGTTGTAGGCGCGGCGATAGGTCCTGTCGATGTGCATGATGTCCGACGGGCAGATGTCGACACAGTGCCCGCAGCCGTCGCAGCGCGTCATGTAAACGAATGTCGGCATGGGTTCGTCTCCTCCCGGAAGGCTGGTGATGGACGGATCAATAGTGCCGGGGCGGCTCGCGCGCGCTGCCGAGGAGCTCGGGCCTCTCGGCGGGTGCGGGCAGGTCGCTGCGGTAGCCGTTCGCGCTGCTTACTCTCTTTTCGAAGGCCGCCGCCGGCTTGAAGAACATGTGCGCGAACTTCGACCACGGCACCGAGCCGAACAGCACCGTCGTGGCGAAGAGGTACAAGCCGAAGAACACGCTTGCCCAGGGGCTGCCCCCGCTTTGCAGGAAGGCCCAGATCAAGCCCAGGGTGACGCTCCCCAGCAGCGAGAGCACGAACAGGTCCGCGGGCATCACGCGCGCCGGCCAATTGCCCTCGGCCGCGACATCGACCCGCATGAAGAACCAGAACCAGTAGCCGCCGAGGCAGATCATGAAGCCTCCCGTCCACCAGAGCCCCGGCAGGAGGGCGGGCGTCGGCGTCGCCGACGTCGGGTAGCCAAACACCATGACGACGGTGCTGACGACATAGATCATGAACCCGTACATGGTCAGCAGGTGGGCGACCCGGCGACGCGCATTGCAGAACTCCCCGGATGCCAGGACGTCGACCAGGCCGGTCTGGAGGGCGATCGACATCAGTTCGCCGCCCCCGAGCCGCCTGGAGGCTTGGCTCCGCGACTTGCGCCAATGGTCGAAGAAATACCTGGCGCTGCCCTTGTGCACGATGTCGTAGAGCGTCCCTGCGGCGACCAGGACGACCATCACCACCACGTAGGCCTGCATGAAAGCAGGCGGGATGGATGGCGAGAGCGCGGCAAACGGATTGCTGGTGAACATCCTGCTAGGGGCTCATCGAGGCGTTGCGCACGGGCGAACCGAGCACGCGCAGCTCGAACCGCAGCGCGGCGAGATCGCCGAGCGCCCACGTCGCCGGCGCCGCGAGCCCGGCGACCGTGCCGGGGTTGACCAGCCAGGTCGTGCCGCTTTTCACGTTCGCGACCTGCGCGAGCGCGGCGTTGTGCGAATGGCCGCAGCACACCAGGTCCCAGTCGCCGGTGCAGGCCATCGCGTAGCCGTACTCGGGATAGTGGATGACGAAAATGCGCCGCCCGCCGAGCTCGAGACGCGCGTCGGCGCCATGGTAGTGTAGCTGCCCGCCGCTCGCGCGGGCCATGCCGTAGAGCGCTCCCGGATCGCCGAGATTGTTGCCATGGATCACGTGCAACGGCAGCCCGAGCGCGAGCGCGGGCCGCAGGGTCTGCGCGCCGATGAGATCGCCGCAATGGATCACGGCGCCCGCGCCTTGCTCGCGCGCCTCGCGCACCGCGCTCGCGAGCGCGTCGGCGCGGTCGTGGCTATCCGAGACGATGCAGATCTTCACCCGCGCACCGGTGGGTTCCCGGCCGGCGCCGGCGTGCCGGCATCGACTCGCGACGCTTCATCGCGGGAATTATCGGCCGCGATGGGCGCAGAGTTCAAGTCGAGCGCCCGCCTCGCGGTGTATATTGGAGCGCACCTCATCGACGGGGTTCGACCATGAACTTCGATCTCGAGCTCGACACCCGCGGCCTCAACTGCCCGCTGCCGATCCTGCGGGCGAAGAAGGCGCTCACCGGCATGCAGTCGGGCCAGGTGCTCAAGATCGTCGCCACCGACCCCGGCTCGGTGAGCGACTTCCAGACGTTCTCCCGGCAGAGCGGCAACGAGCTGCTGTCGCACGCGGAGGCGGGCAAGGAGTTCGTCTTCTACCTGAGGCGCAAGTGACCCCCCCGGCGGAGCTCGCCCCCTACGTGGCCGCGGGGCCCTTCGCGCTCGCCTTCGTCTTCGGCGCGGTCGGCAACAAGACCAACTTCTGCACCATGGGCGCGGTCTCGGACTGGGTCAACATGGGCGACACCGGCCGCATGCGCATGTGGCTGCTGGCGATCGCCGTGGCGGTGCTCGGCTCGAGCGCGCTGCAGCTCGCCGGGATGGGGGGCGTCGTCACCGGCCTGGTGGTCGTGGGCGGCTGGTACGTGAGCGGCTCCGTCGGCTACGTGGCCGAGAACCCCGAGACGCTGCAGGAGGCGTTCGTCGCCACCAACAGCGGGCGCATGGAGTCGTTCTCCTTCGTCGCGCCTCTTGCCTTCACGCTCGAGTACCTGATGTTCTGGACCGACAAGTCCAGGATCATCACCTACGGCATCGCGGCGGCGGCCGGCGTCATCGCCGGCTCGGCGGCCTATGCCCTTGCCACGCGCACCTTCCGCTGGGAGGGATTCCGCGACGCCGAGGACACCGCCAACCACGTCGTCGGCGGCCTGCTGATGGGGTTCGGCGGCGTCACCGCGCTCGGCTGCACCATCGGGCAGGCGATCTCGGGGTTCTCGACCCTCGCGCTCGGCTCGATCATCACCTTCATCGCCATCGTGGCCGGCGCGGCGGCGACGATGAAGCACCAGTACTGGCGGGTGATGCGGTCCGGCTAGCGCGCCGGCACGCGCGCCAGGTCCGCGAGCCAGGCCGCGGCGTTGCCGTCCGCCGGCGCGCGCCAGTCGCCGCGCGGCGAGAGCGAGCCGCCCGAGCCGACCTTGGGGGCATTGGGCAGCGCGCTCCTCTTGAACTGGCTCGCGGCGAAGAAGCGCTCGAGGAAGACGCGCAGCCAGCGGCGGATCTTAGCGAGGCGGTAGCCGCCCTTGCCGCGCCAGGCGTGCGCGGCGAGGAACGCGATCTTCGCCGGCGCATAGCCGAAGCGCAGCGTGTAGTAGAGGTGGAAATCCTGCAGCGCGTACGGCCCGACGGCGTCCTCGGTGCGCTGCTTGCCGGGGACGAGCTCGGGGCTGATGTCGGTGGCGAGCACGCGCTCGAGCGCTTTCGTCACGGTGACGTCGAACTGGCCCGACTTCGCCACCCAGCCGATCAGGTACCGCACCAGCGTCTTCGGCACGCTGGCGTTGACGTTGTAGTGCGCCATCTGGTCGCCGACGCCATAGGTGGTCCAGCCGAGCGCGAGCTCCGACAGGTCGCCCGTGCCCACCACGATCGCGCCGTGCAGGTTGGCGAGGCGGAAGAGGTGGCTCGCGCGCTCGCCCGCCTGCACGTTCTCGAAGGTGACGTCGTAGACCTTGCGCCCGCGCGCGTAGGGGTGGCGCAGGTCCTTCAGCATCTGCAGGCACGAGGGGCGGATGTCGATCTCCTCCGCGGTCGCGCCGATCGTGCGCATCAGTTGCCACGCGGTCGAGCGCGTGCGCGTGCTGGTGGCGAACCCGGGCATGGTGTAGGCGAGGATGCCGGCGCGCGGCAGGCCGAGCTCGTCCATGGCGCGCGCGCACACCAGCAGCGCCTGCGCCGAGTCGAGGCCGCCGGAGACGCCGATCACCAGTTTGCGCACGCCGGCGGCGCGCATGCGCGTGGCGAGGCCCTGCACCTGGATGCGGTACACCTCCTCGCAGCGCGCGTCGCGCGTCGCCGGGTCGTCCGGCACGTACGGGAAGCGCGCGATGCGACGCTCGAGCGCGCTGCGCCCGCGCGGCAGCGGCAGCGAGAACTCGACCCGGCGGAAGCGCGCGGTCTCGGCGGCATGGCGGCGCGCCGACTGGCCGAACGAGCCCTGCCGCATGCGGTCGGCGAGGAGCCGGTCGAGGTCGACGTCGGCGCAGGTGAGCTGCGCCTCGGCCGCGTAGCGCCGCGACTCGGCGAGCAGCGTGCCGTTCTCGTAGACCATGGCATGCCCGTCCCAGGCGAGGTCGGTGGTGGACTCGCCCGCGCCGGCGGCGCTGTAGAGGTAGGCGGCGATGCAGCGCGCCGACTGGTTCGAGGCGAGCTCGCGCCGGTACTGGTCCTTGCCGATGGTCACGTTGGAGGCCGAGAGGTTGGCGATCAGGGTGGCGCCGGCGAGCGCCGCGAACGAGGAGGGCGGCGCCGGCACCCACAGGTCCTCGCAGATCTCGGCAAAGAGCGCGAGCTTCGGCTGCTCGGCGTGGCGGAAGACGAGGTCGGTGCCGAAGGGCGCGCTCCGGCCGGCGAGGCGGATCTCGCTGCGCTGCGCGACGTCGCCGCGCGTGAACTGGCGCAGCTCGTAGAACTCGCGGTAGTTCGGCAGGTAGGTCTTGGGCACGACGCCGAGCAGCTTGCCGCGGCAGATGAGCGCGGCGCAGTTGTAGAGCAGGCCGTCTGCGAGCACCGGCAGGCCGACGAAGGCGGCGACCGGCAGGGCGCGCGTGCGCGCAAGCAGCTGCCCGAGCGCGCGCTCGACGCCCTCGATCAGCGCCTGCTGGTGGAACAGGTCCTCGCAGCTGTAGGCCGAGAGCCCCAGCTCGGGGAAGACGCAGACGATCGCCTTCCTGCGTGCCGCGGCGCGCATCAGCGCGGCGGTCGCCGCGGCGTTGTAGGCGGGATCGGCGAGGCGCACGGTCGGCGTCGCCACGGCGACGCGCACGAAGCCGTGGCGGTAGAGGTCGAGAAAACTGTCCGGGGCGGCCATGGACGCTATTTTACGCCTGCCGGAGTATGGTAACCTATACCATATGCCTTTCTTCGAGCAGGTGCTGCTCACCGGCGGAGCGACACTCCAGATCTGGCTCGGCGGCGGCGCGCGCTACCGCCTGCGTTACGGCCGGCCGGGCACGTGGCTGGTGAGCTACGAGGGACAAGGAGCGCGGCACCGGCGCACGGTCGCGGACCGCGCCGGCAGCTACGAGTTCCGCTCGGTCGAGCAGCTGCGCTACGACTTCGAGCGCGATGTCGCGGCCTGCGCTCAAGATTAGGGTCGGCGGCGCGGCCGAGGCGCTCGACCGCTTCGAGTACGCCTGGAACCGCGCTGCCGCGGGCGCGCCGCCCGCGCCCTCGGCCGCGCTGGCCTTCGCCGACCTGCCGACGCTGCTGCGCGCGCTCACGCCGGCACGGTGGGAGCTGCTCGCGCGGCTGCGCGCCGAGGGGCCGCTCTCGATTCTCGCCTTGGCGCGGCGCCTCGGGCGCGACTACAAGAACGTGCACACCGATGTCACCAACTTCGTTGCGCTGGGGCTGATCGAGCGGCGTGCCGACGGCCGCGTCGCCGTGCCCTGGGACGCGGTGCGGGCGGAACTGCGGCTCGGCACGTGAGGAGAGGGTGCGATGAAAGCCCGCTACCGGGTGATCCGCGACTACAAGTACCAGTTGATGGAGGATTACGCGCACGAGATCGACCTCCGCCCCGAGGGCGACATCGAGTTCCGGTTCGTGGCCCTCTCGGCCGCCGGGTTGCTGCGCGTGCGCAAGGCGTACGCCTGGGACGGGCCGAGCGGGCCGACGATCGACACGCGCAATTTCATGCGCGGCTCGCTGGTGCACGACGCGCTCTACCAGCTGATGCGGCTGGGCGCGCTCGACTACCGGGTGCACCGCAAGCGCGCCGACGAGCTGCTGCGGGACATCTGCCGCGAGGACGGGATGTCCGCGCTGCGTTCCTGGGCCGTCTACCGGGCAGTGCGGCTGTTCGGCGAGTCGAACGCGCAGCCGCGTGAGGAGCCCGAGGTCGAGGTGATCTGCGCGCCCTAGCGCGGCGCGAACACCAGGAAATACTGGTTCGGCAGGAAGTCGTGCTCCTCGGCGAGCCGGTAGCCGCCGCGTGTCATTTCCGCCTTCACCGTGTCCGGCGCGATGCGGTGGCGCGGCGGCGGACCGGTGGGCGAATCGAGCCGGAAATCGATGATCGCGACGCGCCCGCCGGGCCTGAGTTTCGCCTTCAGGCTCGCGAAATAGTTGCTGCGCCCCGGGATGTGGTGATAGGTGTCGACCACGAGCAGAAGGTCGACCGCGGCCGGCAGCCTCGGGTCGCTTTCGGCGGCGAGGTGCGCGCTCAGATTGGCGAGCTTTTCCTTGGCGGCGCGCTCCTCGAGAAAGCGCACCATGTCGGGCTCGATGTCGACGCCGTAGACCCGCCCCGCGGGCAGCGCACGCGCCAGCCGGACCGCGAAGTAGCCGGTTCCCGAGCCGAGGTCGGCGACCGCGGCGTCGGACGCGAGCTTCAGTGCGCGGATCACCTCGGCGGGCTTCTGCCAGGCGTCGCGCGCCGGGTCGTCGAACACCTTCGACCACTTCGCCGCGTCGTCGAAGCGGCGGTGGTAACGCTGCTCGCCGTGCTGGCCGAACGCGGACGCCGCCAACAGCAGCCCGAGCGCCGCGGTGGCGAGCGCCCGCCCTAGAGCCATCCGGCCTTGCGGAAGCGCCAGAACAGGATGGCGTCGAGCAGCACCATGGTGCCGATCACCAGGAAGTAGCCGTACTCCCATTTCAGCTCGGGCATCTTCTCGAAGTTCATGCCGTAGACGCCGGCGATCATCGTCGGCACCGCGACCAGCGCGGCGTAGGCGGCGAAGCGCTTGGTGACCTCGCTCTCGCCAATCTGCACCATGGCGAGGTTCATCTGGGTCGCGCTCGTGACGGTGTCGCGCAGCGAGTCGATCGACTGGTTGAGCCGCAGCAGGTGGTCGTAGACGTCGCGGAAGTACTCGCCCATCCCCGCGCACGCCTGCGGCACGCGCCCGCCGTAGAGCTTGCTCGCGGCCTCGAGCAAGGGCCCGGCCGCGTGCTTGAGCGTCATCAGCTTGTGCTTCACGTAGTAGAGCGCCTCGATGTTGTCGCGCGGCGACTTGCCGGAGAACACCTTCTCCTCGAGCGCCTCGAGCTCGGCCTCGACCGTGTCGAGCACCGGGAAGTAGCGGTCCACCACCGCGTCCATGAGCGCATAGAGCACGTAGCCCGAGCCGTGCCTGAGAAGCTCGGGCTCGCGCTCGCAGCGCGCGCGCACGTCCTGGAAGCCGCGCTCGGTGCCGCGGCGCGAAGAAAGCACGTAGTTGGGGCCGACGAAGATGTCGACTTCGCCGACCCGGATCTCCTCGCTCGCGGACTCCATCATGTGCAGCACGGCGAACAGCTGGTTGCCGAACTCCTCGATCTTGGGGCGCTGGTGGCCGTGGCGCGCGTCCTCGACCGCGAGCTCATGCAGGTCGAACTCGGTCTGCATCTCCACCAGCTCGGCGTCGGTCGCGTCGCGCAGCGCCACCCAGACGAAGCAGTCCGGGCGCTTCAGGTACTCGTGGATCTGCGACTGCGTGATGTCGCCGAGCTTGCGGCCTTCCTGGTATGCGACGCAGTTGACGAGCATCGAAGGAAATGGGGTCGGGGGTACTTTTTCGCAGGCGGATGTTACTCCCGATAGAATGGCGCCGCCCTGAAAAGGCTAGTCCGACCCTCATTCATGCCCGAGATCAGCCGCCGGGCCGCCAGCCTGGGTACCGAAAACGCCTTCGTCGTGCTCGCCGAGGTGAATGAGCTCGTGCGCCGGGGCAAGGACGTCATCAGCTTCTGCATCGGCCAGCCCGATTTCCCGGCGCCCGAGAACGTGCAGCAGGCGGCGATCGCGGCCATCCGGGGCGGCAAGCACGGCTACACCCCCTCGGCGGGGATCGACGAACTGCGCGCCGCGGCCGCCGGGTACCTTGCCGACATGCGCGGCGGCCTGCCGATCCGGCCCGAGGACGTGGTGGTCGCTGCGGGCGCCAAGCCGTTCATCGGCTACGCCATCCTCTCGACCACCGATCACGGCGCGGGCGACGAGGTGATCTACCCCAACCCGGGGTTCCCGATCTACGAGTCGCAGATCATCGCCTGCGGGGCGCAGCCGGTGCCCGTGTACCTGCGCGAGGAGCGCGACTTCGCCTTCGACCCGGCCGAGCTCGAGCGACTGCTGACGCCGCGCACGCGCATGCTCATCCTCAACTACCCCCACAACCCGACTGGCGGGCACCTCGGCCGCGGCGATCTCCAGGACATTGCGGCGATCCTGCGCCGCCACCCCGCGGTCTGGGTCTACGCCGACGAGATCTACTCGCGCCTGTGCTACGCGGGGGAGTTCCTTTCCATCGCGCAGCTTCCCGGCATGTACGAGCGCACCATCATCGCGGACGGCGCCTCCAAGGCCTGGGCGATGACCGGCTGGCGCATCGGCTTCGCCTCCAACCCTGCGCTCGCGCCGCACTTCACGCGCTGGGTCACGAACACCGAGTCCTGCGCCTCGCAGATCTCGCAATGGGCCGCGGTCGAGGCGATCACCGGGCCGCAGGACGCGGCCGAGCGCATGCGCGCGAGCTTCCTCGAGCGACGCGACCTGATCGTGCGGCTGCTCAACGAGGTGCCCGGGGTGAGCTGCCGGGTGCCGGGCGGGGCCTTCTATGCCTGGCCGAACGTGACCGAGGCCTGCCGCAGGACCGGCGCGGCCGACTCCGAGGAGTTCCGCAAGCGCCTGCTCAACGACGCCGGCGTCGCGGTGCTCGCCGACATCCATTTCGGCACGCGCGTGCCCGGCGAGGGGCAGCACCTGCGCTTCTCGTACGCGGCGTCGAAAGAAGCGATCGAGCAGGGCGTGGCGCGCATGGCGGACTTCATCCGCAAGAACACCCGCAAGGTCGCATGAAGGGCTGGAAGCCGCCGTCGGTGACGGTCGCCGCCGTCATCGAGCGCGACGGCCGCTACCTGCTCGTCGAGGAGCTGCACGAGGGCCGGCGGGTGCTCAACCAGCCCGCCGGGCACCTCGACCCGGGCGAGTCGCTGCTCGCCGCCTGCACGCGCGAAGTGCTGGAGGAGACCGGGCACCGCTTCGTGCCGACCGCGCTCGTCGGCGTGTACCGCTGGTACTGCGCGGCGGCGGACGTGACGTTCCTTCGGTTCGCTTTCGCCGGGCGCATCGAGGGGGTCGAGCCGGGGCGCGCGCTCGACAAGGAGATCGTGGCGCTGCACTGGCTCACCCGCGGCGAGCTCCAGGCGCGCGCTGCCGAGCACCGCTCGCCGCTCGTGCAGCGCTGCGTCGAGGATCACCGCGCCGGCCGGCACTTCCCGCTGGAAGTCCTGTCGAAGGAGTTCGCATGACCTCTACCGACCACGCTGAGAGATGACTGAACGCGTCGTCGTCGGCATGTCGGGCGGGGTGGACTCCTCCGTCGCCGCGCTGCTCCTCAGGCGCGCGGGCTACGACGTCGTCGGCCTGTTCATGAAGAACTGGGAGGATGACGACGACGACGAGCACTGCTCGACGCGGCAGGACCTGGTGGACGCGGCGGCGGCCGCCGACGTGATCGGCATCGAGCTGGAGGCAGTGAACTTCTCGGCCGAGTACAAGGACCGGGTTTTCGCCGAGTTCCTGCGCGAGTACCGCGCCGGGCGCACGCCGAACCCGGACGTGCTGTGCAACGCCGAGATCAAGTTCCGCGCCTTCCTCGATCACGCCGTGGCGCTGGGCGCGGCGCGGATCGCGACCGGCCATTACGCGCGCCTGCGCCGCAACGGGGCGCTCTACGAGCTGCTGCGCGGCGCAGATCCGGCCAAGGACCAGAGCTACTTCCTGCACCGGCTCGACCAGTCGCAGCTCGCGCGCGTGCTGTTCCCGGCCGGGCATCTGAAAAAGAGCGAGGTGCGCGGAATCGCCGCGCAAGCGGGCCTCCCCAACCACGCGAAGAAGGACTCGACCGGCATCTGCTTCATCGGCGAGCGGCCGTTCCGCGCCTTCCTCAATCGCTACCTGCCGCGCGAGCCGGGGCCGATCGTGACAGCCGAGGGCAAACGCATCGGCGAGCACATCGGCCTCGCGTTCTATACGATCGGCCAGCGCAAGGGCATCGGCATCGGCGGCGCGAAGGACGCGAGCGGCGAGGCGTGGTACGTGGCGGGCAAGGATCGCGCGCGCAACGAGCTCCTCGTCGTGCAGGGGCACGATCACCCGCTGCTGCTGCGCCGCGCGCTCGACGCGCAGGATCCCGCCTGGGTCTCGGGCGCTGCGCCGGCGCGGGGCTCGAGCCATTCGGCGAAGACGCGCTACCGGCAGGCCGACGCGGCGTGCACGGTGACGCGCTCTGCGGCCGGCGAGATCGCGGTCGAGTTCGCGCGCCCGCAGTGGGCGGTGACGCCGGGCCAGTCGGTGGTGATCTACGACGGCGCCGCCTGCCTCGGCGGCGCGGTCATTTCCTGAAGGCTGGGTCCCCGCCCAAAGCCGCGGGGACAGCAAGCGGTCGCTCAGGCCTTCGGCGCGGTCTCGGCGAAGGCCGGGCGCTCCATCAGCTTCTCGTAGAAGCGCGCGAGGTTCGGATACGCGGCGCGCCATTCCGCGCCGCCCGGCTTGCGGAACTCGACCCAGCCCAGGCAGCAGCCGACCGCGATGTCGGCGAGCGAATAGCGGTCTCCGAAGCACCAATGCCGGTCGCCGAGCTCGCCCGCGATCAGCGCGAGGCCGCGCTGCAGCTTGCCGAGCTGCTTGTCGCTCCAGGCCGCGCTCTGCTCCTTCTTCGGCCGCAGCGACTCGTAGCGGATCAGCAGCCCGGCGTCGAGCGTGCCGTCGGCGAGCGCCTCCCAGCGGCGCACCGCGACCCGCTCGCGGTGGTCCTCGGGAATGAGGCGCGAGATCGGCGAGACGTGCTCGAGGAATTCGACGATCACCCGCGAATCGAACAGCGTCGTGCCGTCGTCGAGCACCAGCGTCGGCACCTTGCCCAGGGGATTGAGCGCGTTGACCGGGTTATCCGCCGGCGTGACGTCGACCAGCTCCATGTCGCAGTCGATGCGCTTCTCGGCGAGCACGACGCGCACTTTGCGCGTGTACGGGCTGGCGAGCGAAGCGAGCAGCTTCATGGCGGGCGCGAATTATATGCCCTCGACGCGCAGCGCGCGGCGGACCTGGCGGCGCAGCGCCGGGACGACCTCGCGCTCGAACCAGCGG